>Ga0207648_10007040_pt1 | contig 11119 bp, 9 predicted proteins | sample KBSMisM32_FD_184310 | JGI IMG/M metagenome (GOLD analysis project Ga0207648, IMG submission 184310) | Miscanthus rhizosphere microbial communities from Kellogg Biological Station, Michigan, USA - KBS Miscanthus M3-2 (SPAdes) (version 2) | ecosystem: Host-associated > Plants > Roots > Rhizosphere... | reverse complement strand
GACCCAAAACAGCCGTACGCGGATAACTTAAACAGGTCCCCAAATACGTGTGATGAGAAGAGTCAGAGCAAGCGCGATCACAAATGTGCCGTAGCCAATTTGCATACCGCGGTACGGCCCTTTCATGGCTTCGGTATGCGCCATGCGCTTTACAACAGAAAATCCGTGCTGTCCGCCAGCCTTGACGAAGCGGGAGTGACATAGGGCACCGTAGGCCATTCCAGCCAGCGAGATGGCGATCAAGAAGAACACGATACCTGTCTTAGCCATTCCCAAGCCTCCGAGCTGAGATAGTCCGACCCGAAGCAGACGTTCGCTATCGTCCGCTCGATGGAGGGTTAGGCCGACATGGGCTCGGACCCGAACTGCTACGCGGTCGCCCACTGCACCGGAATCGGCCGCAGCAACTGAGGCTTGAAGAACCGGCTCGCAATGGCTGCCAAGATGATCGGCGAGAAACCGATCACGGCAGCAAAGACCAGCAGGCCCGTACTGCCAAACACCCCTTTCTTGAAAAGCCCATAGCCCGCGAAAAGCAAGACATGAGTGAGGGCTCCGGCGGCGTACGCCGCGCCCACGACCTTACCGCTGCACGGTCCGCGTATCGCCACGGCGTAGATGACCCAGATGGACAACGGAACAAACAAAAAGGCGGCAGTCCATAGGCCGGTGTTGTAAGCGCCCGCCGCGACGCCCCCCGCGGTGTGCACAAGTCCGTTGGCGAAGAGCAATCCCCAGAAGCTGAGGCCGATGAGGACGTTACGCCTGAAGAGGTATGCCGCGAGCGGCGCCCCAAACCACATGAGAGCGATGTTCACCACCGGATAGAAGGCCAACGGAATCGGACAGTCCGGGTACGGCGGGAAGCCAATCTTCTTGCAGATCATTTCCTGGATTGAGTAGTCGAGTCCGATTACCGGCAGGCTGTATTCCTCAAACTGATGCAGCCAATAGAGCGGCACGGCGAGCCATGCCAGCCACATTGGATCTCTCCAGCGGGATACCGTGGTGCTGCCACGGAATGTGTCGGTCATCAGCAGGATGGCGGCCATCACGATTGCGCCCCCCACCCCTATGAAAGGCCATACGGTATAGAACCAATGTGTTTGCACAGTAGCTCCCTATTGTTGTAGTCGGGGCATCAAGGTCTGCTTCTGGCCGAACTCGGCCGTCGGCGAGTGACTCAGAACGACCCATTTCGGACATTAACCAGACGACACTCCGCCTAACACCCGACTCGACTTCGCTGGCCAAGTGGCTAGGCTAGCTACAAAGGCTCGGGGGGCGCCAAATGTTCAGACTGATGCAGCTGAAGCCGCCACACGGCTGGAACGCGGTCGTCTGGGAACTGGCAGTCATCACCGTCGGCGTGATCATCGCACTTGCCGCGCAGCAATGGGCGGAAGGACTGAGCTGGCGTGGCAAAGTCGCCGCGACTGAGCGGGCGCTGCGCGCCGAACTGAAAGAGCATTACGAATACGCCGTCGAATTCCGAACCGTCTACCCCTGCCTGCAAGTTCAACTCGACAGCTTACGCAGTCGCGTATTGTCCAGTGGGTTGGTCATGAATCCGGCGCCGCTCTACGACGAGGACGGCTCTCACTACGTACTGCGATTTCCCAGCAAGGTATATCCCACCGACGCTTGGGAGGCAGCGGTCAATGACGGCACGATCCGGAGCATTGCCCTATCAATGCGGCGACAGTTGGCCGGCCACTATGGGCAACTTCCAGAAATGCGGGAGTTGCTTTCGGCAAACAATGCCATTGAGCCGGGTTTAGTTGCCCTGACACATCCTCTGCCGCTCGACCCAACGGTCAGATATTCCATCGTCAAGGAGATCGAGCAGTTGAGAGGCCATTTGGAGTATTTGGACCTTCTTAATGGCCAAGTGATCGATTACGTCGAGCGCGTCGGAATGCTTCCTAACCCGAAAGATGCTCGAGCGGTGACGGAGCGCTACGGCACGTATCGGTTCTGTAAGGCCCACCGGCTGCCGATGCGGTCATTCAAAGACGCGATGCAGGCGGTGCCCAACTAACGTAGAAAATTGAAGGACTGCTTCTGGCCGAACTCAGACGTCCGTGAATGACTCAGAACGACCCCAAGCGGACGTTCATATGATCGCCGCGGGCAACTGTTACTGCTTCACTCTGCTGCAAGCATCGCCTTAAACATTGACGCCTAGGGTTCCTTGCGTGCGGTCAGTTCGGCCTCGATCGACCGTATCACTCGATTAGTGTCCTTCAGAACCGACCGCTGGGTTTGAATCGAAGCATCCTGCAGTGCCAGCTTGCGCGCGAGCATGTTTCGGAATTCAGGCGCATTCCTCAGTTGCTTGAAGTCGTTCGGCACGTAGTCGGCCCCGTCCGCTCGAGCGTAACGATTGAAGACGGGATCAATCACGGCTGAGTGAAAGGCCCAAAACGCCTTGTCTATGTCGTCAAGCAGGAACCTGTAAGACTGTTCGTATAACGCGATTATCTCGGACCGCAGCCCAGGATTGATGACGAGTTCGGGGCCCTTCATCTTTAGGGACTCGTAGCCGGCGGACCGCAGAAACGGACTGGTCCATACATGACAAAATCCCAAATCTGTGCCCAGTGCTTCGGACCAAGATGCCTCGCTATCCAGTGCGCGGGTAAATCTGATGCACGCATCAATCGATTTTGAATCCGTATCGATGTTGCTCCCAATATGCGTGGCGTTAGCGCGCAGGTCCTCGGCAATGTCTGCGAGCGTTTGCAGCTCGACTGTGCGCAACTGGCGCTCCGCATTCCAGTTTCCGAACCATAGCGCCAAGGTGATACCGACGAAGATAAACGCAATTTCGCCGGCAGCATGAGCCACGTACCGGCTTATTGACCCTCTCCCGGATAGCGCAGGTCGGTCGTGAATCATGTCGATAGCTCGTTACTGCTTCACTGCGTCGACAATATCGCCAACTTAACCAAAGAAATCGGCTTCAAGGAAGGTCCGCTTCTGGCCGAACTCAGCCGTCGGCGAGTGACTCAGAACGACCCCTCGGAGACGGTCGCGGCTTCGGAAAGCGGACCTTCGGATGATCCCGCAGGTACGGTCACGTAGTATTCACTGCTGGCGTGGGGACCTGGGGGTGGGTGAGTGTCGGTATTTGCGGAACTGAAGCGTCGAAACGTCGTGCGCGTGGCCGTGATGTATGGCCTCGGAGCATGGCTCATTCTGCAGGTCGCCGAAGTGCTCTTCGGCGTCCTCGATCTGCCCGGCTGGACGGGCAAGTTCGTCTTCGGTCTGCTGGTACTGGGCTTCCCCCTGGCGCTGATCTTCTCCTGGGTCTACGAGCTCACGCCGGAGGGGCTGAAGAAACAGCACGAAGTCGATCTCAACCAGTCCATCACGCACGAGACCGGCCGCAAGATCAACTATGTCATCGGCGTGCTGGCGGTGCTCGCCATCGTCGTCGTAGCCGTCGAGCGGTTCATTCCACGCACAGCACCCATCCCGGCCGCAACGGAGGCAGCGTCCGGAGCGTCGCCTGCGGAGGCACCGGTCCAGGCTGCGGAGAAGTCCATCGCGGTGCTGCCGTTTGCGGACATGAGCGCGGGCAAGGACCAGGAATACTTCGCGGATGGACTGTCGGAGGAGCTGCTGAACCTGCTGGCGAAGATCCCCGATCTACGGGTGGCCGCACGCACCTCGGCCTTCAAGTTCAAGGGCGAAAAAATCGACGTGCAGGAAGTGGCCCGGAAGCTCAACGTGGCCCACGTGCTCGAAGGCAGTGTGCGCAAGTCCGGCAACAAGGTCCGCATCACGGCGCAGTTGATCAAGGCGGCGGACGGCTATCACGTCTGGTCGGAAACCTATGACCGCACGCTCGACGACATCTTCGTCGTGCAGGACGATATTGCCGGCGAGGTGGTCAAGGCGCTGAAGCTGACGCTGCTCGGCACGGCGCTCACGGCACGTTCCAAGCCACAGGACTCGGAGGCGTACAACCTCGCCTTGCAGGGGCGATTCTTCCTCGACCGGCGCGGCCAGAAAGACCTCGAGCGTGCAGTCGAGTACTTCCAGCGGTCACGCGAGCGCGATCCCGACTACGCACCGGCCTGGGCGGGCCTGTCAGGGGCATACGCACGGCAGGCCAACTCCGGTTTCCTGCCGGCCGCCGACGGGTACCGGCAGGCGCGCGAGGCCGCGGAGAAGGCGCTGGCACTCGATCCTGAGCTCGTTGACGCGCATCTGGCGATGGGCTCGATCCACCAGACGTACGACCGGGACTGGGCGGCCGCGGACGCAAGCGTTCGCAGAGCGCTCGAGCTCGAACCGGGCAGCGCCGAGGCGCTCAGGCTCGCCAGCATCCAGGCCATCACCCTGGGCCGTTGGAGCGAAGCGATTGAGCTGGCGACCAGGGCTGTCGAGCGCGATCCGCTGCGGCCGAACTCCTACAACAACCTCGGCCTCGCGTTGCTGGCCGTCAACCGCGATACGGAGGCCGAGGCCGCATTTCGCAAGGCGTTGGAACTCAATCCCGACGGAGCCATTCGGCATTACCAGATCGGGCGGGCTCTCCTCCTGCAGGGCAAGGCGGACGCCGCGCTGCGGGAAATGCAGCAGGAGACGGACGAGGGTTGGCGGCGCTCAGGCTTGCCGCTCGTATTTCACGCGCTCGGCCGGCGCAGCGAGTCCGACGCGGCGCTGGCGGCGCTGAAGGACAAGCACGCCGGGGACTCTGCCTACCAGATCGCCGAAGTGCACGCCTTCCGCGGCGAGGCCGACCTGGCCTTCGAGTGGCTCGAGCGTGCCTATAACCAGCGCGACGGCGGCGTATCGGAGATCAAGGGCGACCGGCTGATGCGCGGGCTTGTCGGCGATCCGCGCTACAAGGCGTTTCTGAGGAAGCTGAAGCTGCCCGAGTGACCGGGCAGCGCGTCACTCAACGCGAGCATTCGAGCGTCCGCTTTCGGAAAATTTCTAACTGCGCTCGAAACGTCCGCTCCTGGCCGGTTGCGGACTTCTGCTTTCGACCCATGGCAGCCTGTAGCGTCTCAAGAAGCGGTCGTTCGCGAACCCCTCATACCTCTGCTAGGCTTGCCTCAAGCGACAGAAAAGCGACCCGTCGTTGACCCTCTTAGACGAGCTTAAGCGCCGCAACGTCCTGCGCATCGCCGGGCTCTACCTGGTCGCGGCATGGCTCGCGGTCCAGGTCTCCAGCACGTTGCTGCCGATGTTCGACGCGCCGGTCTGGTTGTCGCGCAGCATCGTAATTCTTCTGGCTACCGGGTTCCTTCCAGCGCTGATCTTCGCTTGGGTTTTTCAACTCACGCCCGAGGGCCTGAAGCGCGAGAGCGACGTCGAGCGGGCCGGGTCGATCACCCCGCATACCGGCAAGAAGCTGGACCGCGTGATCATGATGGTGCTGGCCCTCGCGCTCGGGTACTTCGCGTTCGACAAGTTCGCCTTGTCGCCGCAGCGTGAGGCGGCACTGCAGCAACAAAAAGCCGTGGAGCTGGACGCGGCCCGCAAGGAAGGCCGCAGCGAGGCGCTGGTCGAGTCCTACGGTGACAAGTCGATCGCGGTGCTGCCGTTCGTCGACATGTCGCCGAACAAGGACCAGGAGTATTTCTCCGACGGCATCGCGGAGGAGTTGCTCAACCTGCTGGCGAAGGTCTCGCAGTTGCGGGTGATCTCGCGCTCCTCGGCGTTCTCGTTCAAGGGCAAGGACATCGAGATCCCGGAGATCGCGAAGCGGCTGAACGTCGCACACATCCTCGAGGGCTCGGTGCGCAAGGCCGGCAACCAGGTGCGTATCACCGTGCAGCTCATCGACGCACGCTCGGACACGCACCTGTGGTCGGAGGCCTATGACCGCCCGCTTGATGACATCTTCGCGGTGCAGGACGAGATCGCCGCCGCCGTGGTGGCGCAACTGAAGCTCAAGCTCCTCGGCGCGGCACCGAAGGCGAAAGCCGTCGATCCCACGGCCTACGCGCTCTACCTGCAGGCTCGCGAAGTCGGGCAGCAGAAAACGCCCGAGGGGTATGAGCGATCCATTGCGCTGTACCAGCAGGCACTTGCGATCGATGCCAACGACGCGGCGGCGTGGGAGGGGCTGGCCTCAGGCTACGTAAGTCAGGCTGGCGATGGCCTGCGCCCGATCGAGGAGGGCTACCGACTGGCCCGTGAAGCCGTGGACAAGGCGCTCGCGATCGACCCGGACTTCGCGCCGGCCCACGCGCGACTCAGCCGGATCGCAATGGACTACGATGGGGATCCCGCGGCGGCGGCGCGCCACCTCGAGCACGCGCTCGCGCTGGAGCCCACCAACACCGACATTATTCGTCAAGCTTCGTATCTGGCTCGAAGCCTCGGTCGCCTCGACACGGCGATCGCGCTCGGTGAATACGTGACCGCCCGCGACCCGGTGAACGCCCTCGGCCATGCGAACCTGGGCCGTACCTACTTCTTCGCCGGCCGAGCGGATGCGGCGCTCGCCAGTTCCCGAACCGCGCTCAGCCTGAGCCCGGGCTATGGCGGCGCGCAGTACGGGATCGGCGAGTCGCTGCTGCTCAAGGGCGATCCGGCCGGGGCTCTCGCGGCCCTGCAGAAGGAAGCCACCGAAGCCTGGCGCATGATCGGCCTGCCGATGGCCTGGCACGCGCTCGGGAAGAAATCCGAGTCCGACGCTGCGCTCGCTGCGCTCATTCAGAAGTACGCGAAGGAAGCGGCCTTCAACATTGCCTACGTGCTGGCCTTCCGCGGCGAGGTCGACCGCGCCTTCGAATGGTTGGACAGGTCGGTGACCTACCACGATCCGGGTGTGGTCGACATCGCAGTCCAGCCGTGGTTCGCGAACATTCACCAGGACCCGCGCTGGTTACCGTTCCTGCGCAAGATCGGCAAGGCGCCGGAGCAACTCGCGGCGATCGAATTCGACGTGACGCTGCCGCGTTAGCGGCGACGCGCCGTAATGCTGACAGCCGCAGAGGCGGACCAAAGTGACCGTACACTTCACTCTACCGCGTCGGACTCTCATCCTACTTCTTGTGATCGTTCATGGGCCGCTTATGGCCGATGAACAAGCAACTGACTCAAGAGTATTCGGGGACGTTCGCGGCAGCTTCGAGTTCGATAGTCGAGAGGCACCATCGATTCGTGTCTGGTACTACCGGCCTCCCCACGCCTCTGCAAGGTCACGGGTTTTGTTCTTGATGCACGGCAGCAGTCGCACTGGCGAGGAGGCGCGCGACATCGGCGCTTCCTTCGCGGAAAATCACGACTTCGTGCTCCTCGCTCCTGAGTTTCGAGAAAGAGACTATCCGGGCGACCGCTATGCCCTCGGAAACATGTCTGATGCCGCGGGGAAGCTTCAGGCGGAGCCGAAGTGGGGCTTTGTTGTAGTCGAGCGTCTCTTTGACCATGTTCGTCAGACTCTCGCGCTCACCGCGACGACCTACGATATCGTTGGTCATTCGGCTGGCGGCCAATTCGTTCAGCGCTTGGTGCTGTTCCATCCCTCGGCGCGCTTCCGTCGTGCGGTGGCCTCTTCCCCGGGTAGATACGCCTTCCCGACGCTACGCCAAGACTTCCCATATGGATTGGGGGGCAGTGGAATTGACGCGGAGCACCTGGCTGCTGCATTCGGCCGCGATTTCGTCTTATTACTGGGCGACCGGGACACAACTGACAGGGAGCGAGAGCCTGCGGCTATGCTGCAAGGTGCGAATCGATTCGCCCGGGGCCTGCGCTTCTTTGCAACAGCGACTGAGGAAGCAGACGCGTTGAAGTCAGCGTTAGTGTGGCACTTGAGAATCGTCCGCGGCGCTGATCACACGCCCATCCCGATGGTGACAGCCGCGCTCGCCGAGCTACTCGAATGAGGTCTAGTTCGTGCGGAGCACCCGCCGGAGGCGTTGAATGGCCTTGGGTATCTCCGCGACTGTGGTGCCGCCGTAACCCAGGATCAGGCCGTGGTGCCGCGGCGTCCCGAGGTAGCACGTTGACAGCGGCATTACCCAAATGCCCTCTCGGGCTGCCGCTTGTGAGATCGATCGGTCCCCCGCTCGATCACGCAGCGCGACCAGATGAATGCCTGCTTCTGCACCTACGACCCGCCAGGTCGGACCGAGCATTTGGCGAAGGCTTTCGACCAGGACGCTTCGGCGCTCGCGATAGAGAAGGCTCGACCGCCGCACGTGACGTGCCAAGTGTCCTTCGACGATAAAGTCCGTGAGTACGGCCTGATTCAAAGCGGGCGGGCAGATGTCCATTGCCTGCCGCACGGCTGAGAATTCGTCCACCAGATCGGGTGGAATGACCAGATACCCCACCCGCAATGCAGGGAAGAGTACCTTGCTGAATGTGCCGATGTAGACGACACGCGTGTCGTGATCGAGGCCCTGCAACGCCGCGATTGGCTGGCTCTCGTATCGATACTCGCTGTCGTAATCGTCTTCGATGATCCAGGAGCCGGTGGCTTGCGCCCAGTCGAGCAGTTGCAGCCGCCGCGACGCGCTCATAGTGACGCCGAGCGGATACTGATGAGAAGGAGTGACGTACGCGGCCCGCGCACGACGGCACATCCGGATGCCGGCGGCAACGTCCAGTCCTTCGTGGTCCACCGGGATCGGCACCAGCCTCGCGCCGGCCATGGTCAAGGCGTCGCGAGCGCCGCGGTAACCCGGCTCCTCGACCCACACCGGTTGCCCCTGGTCCAACAGCACGCGCGCCGTGATCTCGAGGGCCTGCTGCGAGCCGCTCACCACCATGATCTGTTCGGCTTCGCATCGCACGGCACGCGCCGTCCTGAGATAGGCGGCGACCGCCTGCCGGAACGGCAAGTCACCCAACGGGGACCCGTAGTAGAGCGCTTCGCGACGAACGCCCCGGGAATGGCGTGCGATCAGGCGTGACCAGGTCCGGAACGGGAAATGATCCAGCGCGGGCTCACTGACGCGAAAGGCACCCAAGCCGTTGAGCCAAGGCTCTCGTGCCGAGCGGAGTGACGCGGCGGTGCTACTGACAATCGATCGAGTTCCCAGCGACCTGGTACCCGGGCGTGCGGCCGGTCGCTTGAGGAACCCGGCGTGGTCGGGGAGAGTGCTCGAGACAAATGTGCCGGATCCCATCCGGCTCTCGAAGTAACCCTCCGCCAGCAATTGATCGAAGGCAGTCAGGACGGGAATGCGAGAAATGTTGAGCGCAGTGGCGAGCGCGCGGGTCGACGCAACGCGCTGACCTGCGGTCAGGCGGCGCGCCACGATCGCCTCGCGGTACGCGTCGTAGATCTGTTGATACAGGGGCTTGGCGGCCGATCGCTCGATGGCGATGGCAGGCAGACTGCCCCTGGCGATGCTCATGACAAGCATCGTAAGTGGTCATATCAACCCTTCACAAGTGGATATTGTCAGCAACCACTCGTGCTTCGATGCTGTCCATCGGGTCCGTCGGGCTCGGACGCGTGAGGATTGGAGTCGGTGTTACGTTGATGCACGCGCTCAAGCATTTCAGAAGCTGTGCCCTGTTGTGCACCGCCGTCGTCGGTTTGCACTCGCTCCAGGGACATGCACAGCCGAAGTCAGAAGCGAGCGCTCAAAACTCGACAGCCAAACGCGATGGTCAACACGACTTCGACTTCGAGATTGGTACCTGGAAGACGCACTTGAGGCGTCTCGTACATCCCTTGTCCGGCACCAACACCTGGGTCGAGTACGACGGGGTCACCGTCGTCAGGAAGGTTTGGGATGGCCGAGCCAACCTCGTGGAGTTGAAGGTCGGCGGCCCGGCAGGTCACATCGAAGCGCTATCCCTGCGTCTATACAATCCTCAGTCCCACCAGTGGAGCCTCAATTTCTCCAACAGCAAGAGCGGCACCATTAGCCCACCTACAATCGGCGAGTTCAAGAACGGCCGCGGCGAGTTCTACAGCCAGGAAACCCTCAATGACCGAGCCATCCTTGTCCGCTTTGTGATTTCGGATATCACACCGACATCGTGCCGCTTTGAACAGGCGTTCTCTGAGGATGGCGGCAAGACCTGGGAGGTAAACTGGATCGCGACGGATACACGAGTGCAAGGTGACGCGGAGAGTGTGCGCTAGGACCCTTATCTGACCGGCTGCAGCTTTGCGTTGACCAGGAATGGATTGTCGAACGCACTCATTTCGCCGGCCTTTCTGCCGTACACAGGCTGCAGGCGCGCAGTCAGCGGCTTGTTCCACTTGACCGCGAGCACGGCCATGTCGCCGATGATCCGAGCCAGCGTCTCTTCCGTCACATCGCCCGGGAGAGGTACGGTGTCGAGACCGGTGCCGCACACGGAGGAGTAGGCGAGCAGTGAATCGATCGAGAGCATGCCCTCGCTCCAGCGCCTGGCGAGCAGCGAGTCCTCGAGAACGGGGAGCATCAGCCCGTTGTATCCGACTCGTGGCCCGGGAAGATCTGCCTGGGCTTTCGTGATGATGTACGCGGCCGTCATCGTTCCAGCGCTGCCGACGCTCGAAGAGTGCAGCAACTCCATCGCCGCGCCGATCGAATCTTCCTTCAGCGGCGCGGGCGTCGAATCGAAGCCCCAATAGCGCCAGCCCGTGACGTGTGCCACCCGCTCGGCGAGCGCATTTACCTGCGTGGCCTCGCTCGCGAACGCGGCCCGTAGCAGACGGGAGGCTTCGCTGGCGTCTCCGTTCGCCGCCGCAAACGCTCGTGCAACGACGGACGGGGACTGCAGGCCGATGGAGAAGCGACCGCCCTCCTGCACATGATAGGAGCCCGGATAGAACGGCGCGCCAGGCGCCAGCATGGCCGTGGCCGCAAAGTTGAAGGTCCCCTGGCTTCGCGGACTCTTCTGCGCGACGCGATAGATGTGTCGGGCGGCGGCACGCACCGTGTGCCAGTGAACGCCGCTCTCGCTCGCGACGATCATGCTCGCGTCGAGCTGCTTGAGCTCGGACTGGAGTGCTTCGAGGACCTCCAGCATCGCGGGATCCGGCTCGTCAGTCATCACTGCAGGGCCGATGTTGATGGCTACTGATTGCTTACGTCCGAGTGCGGCGAGATTGGACAACAGTGTCAGAGCCTGCTCCTTGCTCATCCCACGAACGTACCGTGGATACGGTTGCGTCGTAATGCGCACGGTCTGAACTTCG
>Ga0207648_10007038_pt1 | contig 11120 bp, 5 predicted proteins | sample KBSMisM32_FD_184310 | JGI IMG/M metagenome (GOLD analysis project Ga0207648, IMG submission 184310) | Miscanthus rhizosphere microbial communities from Kellogg Biological Station, Michigan, USA - KBS Miscanthus M3-2 (SPAdes) (version 2) | ecosystem: Host-associated > Plants > Roots > Rhizosphere... | reverse complement strand
GGCCTCTTTCGCATCGTGCTGCTCCATCACCCGCCTGCCCGGCACACGGTGCGCCCGCGCAAATCGCTGCGCGACGGTGCGGCGTTCCGCGACGTGCTCGCCCGCCGTGGGGCGGAGCTCACGCTGCACGGTCACGCACACTTTTCCGCGGCGACCTATCTCGACGGCGCGAGGGGCCGGAACCTCGCGATCGGCGTCCCGTCGGCGTCGGCGATCGGCAAGCACGTCGATCGATACGCGACCTATCATCTCTATGGCATCCGGCGCAGCGCGTCCGGCTGGAGGCTGCGCGTTGCCGTGCGCACGTATTCGCTCGACCGCGGACGCTTCGTTTCCGACGACGGACGGCGGCTTCGGGAGGCGCTGGCGGCTGCGCCGGCCTGAAACGCGGCCGGGCAGTCGCCTCGATCGGCTCGCGCTATCGATCGGCTCGATTACTTCGCGGTGGCCGCGGTCTTCTCCGGCGGCGCTTCCCAGCCGCCGCCGATGGCCTTGATCAAGTTGACGGCGGCGACGAGGCGGCGGCCGAGCACCGCGAGGTCGGCGCGCTCGTTCGCGAGCGCTCCCGCCTGCACGACGACGACGGCGAGATAAGTGACGGTGCCCGCCCGATACTGGTTGTTGGTGATGGTCACCGAGTCGCGCGACGCCTTGACCGCGGCGCCCTGCACCGTGGCCTCTTCCTCGAGGATGCGCTCGGCGGCGAGGTTGTCCTCCACGTCGCGGAGCGCCCCGAGCACCGTCTGCCGGTAATTGGCGACGGTTTCGTCGTAAGCCGCGGTGGCTTGCGCTTTCGTCGCTTCCCGCAACCCGCCGTCGAAAATGAACTGCGCGAGCGCGATACCCGCCGCGAAGCTGATGTCGATGCCGCCGCCCGCGAAAAGGCGCGCCGACGGATAGAAATCTGCCTGGGCGACGCCGATCTGCGCATTGGCGGCGGCCATGCGCCGTTCCGCAGAGGCGATGTCCGGGCGCCGGATCAGCAATTCGGACGGCAGCGACGGCGGCACCGGCGGGACTTGCATGCTCGCGACCGTGGCGGCGATGCTCAAATCGGCGGGGGGCTTGCCGATCAGGATTGCGATCGCATGCTCGAGCTGCGTGCGGTTCAGGTCCGCCTCGAGGGCCTGCGACCGCGTCGACATGAGCTGTGCTTCCGCCTGCACGACGTCGCCGCGGGAGACGATGCCGGCGTCGTACTGGTTTCGCGTGAGCTGCAGCGAGCGCTCGTACCTCGCCACGCTGTCCTGCAGGAGCCGGGTCTCGGCATCCTGCACGCGCAGCAGGAAGTAGCTCTGCGCGAGCTGCGCCTGCAGCGAGAGCGTGGCCGCGGCGAGGTCATCGGAGGTCGATTCGGCGGTGGCCTCGCTCGCCTCGACGCTGCGGCGCACACGGCCCCAGAGGTCGAGCTCCCAGCTCGCGGTGAGGCCGACTTTCTTGTTGGTGCTGGCGGCGTTGGCCGTCGGAAAGCCCGGCGCGCGGGCGGCGTCGATCAGCGCTTGCGCCTGCCGCACTCGGGCTTCCGCCGCGACGACCGTCTGGTTGTTGAGCGCCACCTGCGACTCGAGCGCATTGAGATCCGGATCGCCGAAGATCTCCCACCACCTGGGCGACGGCAGCGCGTTCTGAGGTGCCGGCGCCGCGCTGCCTTTCGCCTCCTTGTACGCAGCCGGCACATCGGCGGCAGGACGGACGTAGTCGGGCCCGACGTTGCACGACGCGACCACGGCGGCCAATCCTGCGATAGCGACGATTGCGAGGATGCGCGGCACGGCGGTCGGAGTGCCGATCATTGCGGCGCGTCCACGGTGCGCGGCGCGAAGCCGTCGCGGCGCCGTCGCGTGGGCTTGAGCGCGCGTGCCCGGTCGCTCAAACGGTCGAGGTAAAGGTAGACGATCGGCGTCGTGTAGAGCGTGAGGAGCTGGCTCAGGATCAGCCCTCCGCCGATCGCAATGCCGAGCGGCTGGCGAAGCTCGGCGCCGTCGCCTCTGCCGAGCGCGAGCGGAATCGCGGCGAGGAGCGCGGAGAGCGTCGTCATCATGATCGGGCGGAAGCGCAAGAGGCACGCCTCGAAGATCGCCTCGCGCGTCGGCACGTCCCGGGTGCGCTCCGCCGCGAGCGCGAAGTCGATCATCATGATCGCGTTCTTTTGCACGATGCCGATCAGCATGATCACGCCGATGAGCGCGATGATGCTGAAGTCGGTGCGGAACAGCATCAACGCGACGAGTGCCCCGACGCCCGCCGACGGGAGCGTCGAGAGGATCGTGAGCGGATGGACGCAGCTCTCGTACAGCACCCCCAGCACGATGTAGAGCGTCAGGAGCGCCGCGAGGATGAGGACCGGCTGGGTTGCGAGCGCCGCCCGGAAGGCGCGTGCCGATCCCTGGAAGCTGCCCCGCACGGTCGTGGGCACGCCGATGCGGGCGAGCGCGTCGTCGATCGCCTGCGTCGCCTGCGACAGCGACACGCCTTCCGGCAGGTTGAACGAGATTGTCGACGCGACGAATTGCGAATGGTGATTGACGGCGAGCGACGTCTCCGTCGGCAGATATCGCGCAAACATCGACAGAGGGACCTGCGCGCCGCCCTGCGCGCTCACGTACATCTGGTTGAGCGCGTCGGCGGACTGCCAGTACTCCGGCGCGGCTTCCATCACGACGTAGTACTGGTTGCGCGGCGAGTAGATCGTCGAGACCGTGCGCTGCGCGAACGCGTCGTTGAGCGTGGCGTCGATCAGCTTCGGCGTCACGCCGAGGCGGGCGGCAGCGTCGCGATCGATGACCAGCGACGTCGAGAGCCCCTTGTTCTGCTGGTCGGTGTTGACGTCGACGAGCTCGGGCAGCTGGGAGAGCGCCTGGCGGATTCGCGGCTCCCAGGTCGTGAGCTCGGCCAGATCGTCCGCCTGGATCGTGTACTGGTACGTGGCATTGCTCTGCCGGCCGCCGACGCGGATGTCCTGCACGGGCGTGAGGAAGAGATTGGCGCCGGGCTCCTTTCCAAGCTCCTTCCGGAGCCGGGCGACGATCCGCTCGGCGCTGTCCTCGCGCTCGGACAGGGGCTTCAGCGTCACGAACATCGATCCCGTGTTGCGCTGTTGCCCGCCAGTGAAGCCGACGACGTTCGCCACCGCCGGATCTGCGCGCACGATCGCGATGAAATCGGCGAGCTTCTGCCGCATCGCCTGGAACGAGATGCTCTGGTCGGCCTGGATGCGGCCGATGAGCTGCCCCGTATCCTGCTGCGGGAAGAAGCCCTTCGGAATGATCACATACAGGTAGACGTTGAGCGCCACTGTCGCGACCAGGATCAGCACCGTGATCGGCCCGTGGTCGAGTGCCCAGGACAGCGTGCGCCCGTAGCCTCTCAGCACCGCTTCGAAGACGCGCTCACTCCACTGGTGGAAGCGGCCGAGCTGGCGCTCCTTCGCCGACCTGAGGAGGCGCGAGCACATCATCGGCGTGGTCGTGAGCGACACGACGAGCGAGACGAGGATCGCTGCCGACAGCGTCACTGCGAATTCGCGGAAGAACCGCCCGACGAAACCGCCCATCAGCAGGAGCGGAATGAAGACGGCGACGAGCGAAAGCGTCATCGCGAGCACCGTGAAGCCGACCTCTCCGGCACCAAGGCGCGCGGCCTCCATGGGAGGCATGCCGGCCTCGATGTGGCGCGAGCAGTTCTCGAGCACGACGATCGCATCGTCGACCACGAATCCGGTCGCGATCGTCAGCGCCATCAGCGACAGGTTGTCGAGGCTGTAGTCGAAGAGGTACATGACGCCGAAGGTGCCGATGAGCGACACCGGCACCGCGACGCTCGGGATCAGCGCCGCCCGGCCATGGCGCAGGAAGAGGAACACCACCAGCACCACCAGCGCCACCGACAGCGCGAGCGTGCGGCCGGCATCGCGCAGCGACGCGCGGATGGTGGTGGTGCGCTCCATCATCACCTGGAGATCGATGGCGGCCGGTATCGACGCGCGCAGCGTGGGGATGAGCTCCATCACGCGGTCGACGGTCTCGATGATGTTGGCGTTGGGCTGCCGGCTCACGATCACGAGCACCGACGGCTTGCCATTGGAAGATCCCGCGTTGCGCAGGTCCTGCACGGAGTCGACCACCTCGGCGACGTCGGTGAGCCCCACCGGGGCGCCGTTGCGGTAGGCGACGATCAGCGGGAGATACTCGCGGGCGGTCTTCGCCTGGTCGTTGGCGTCGATCTGCCAGTTGCGCGCGCCTTCTTCGACGACGCCTTTCGGTCGGTTGGCGTTGGCGGACGCGAGCGCCGTGCGCACGTCCTCGAAGCCGATGCCGTACTTGTAGAGGGCCTGCGGGTTGATCTCGACGCGCACCGCGGGAAGCGAGCTGCCGCCGACCTGCACCTGCCCCACCCCCTCGAGCTGCGAGAGCTTCTGCGCGATGATCGTCGACGCGGCGTCGTACATCTGCCCTTGCGTCATCGTTTCCGACGTGAGCGCGAGGATCATGATCGGCGCGTCGGCCGGATTGACCTTGCGGTACGAGGGATTGCCGTTGAGGCCGGTGGGCAGCGAGCTCCGCGCGGCATTGATGGCGCCCTGCACGTCGCGCGCCGCGCCGTTGATGTCGCGGTCGAGGTCGAACTGCAGGACGATCCGCGTCGAGCCGAGCGCGCTCGTCGACGTCATTTCGGTCACGCCCGCGATGAGCCCCAGCGACCGCTCGAGCGGCATGGCCACCGTCGCCGCCATCGTCTCGGGAGAGGCGCCCGGCAGCGACGCCGACACGGAGATCGTCGGCAGATCGACCCGCGGGAGCGGCGACACCGGAAGCAGGCGGAACGCCACGGCGCCGGCCAGCACGACGCCGATCGTGAGCAGAGTCGTCGCGACCGGTCGATCGATGAAGGGCGACGAAATGTTCATCTCATGGTCCGCTGCCCGAGACTGCCGCGCGCGCCGCGCGCGACCGTTCGCGCCGCGCGGCCATCCGCCGCTCCACGCGATCGAACGCGAGATAGATCACCGGCGTCGTGAAGAGCGTCAGAACCTGGGAGAGGATCAGGCCGCCCACCATGGTGATCCCGAGCGGATGGCGAATCTCCGAGCCGACACCCCAGCCGATCATCAGCGGCAACGCGCCCAGGAGCGCTGCCATCGTCGTCATCAGTATGGGACGGAAGCGCAACAGCGACGCTTCGAAGATGGCGTCTCGCGGGGCGAGCTTGCGATCGCGCTCGGCGTCGATCGCGAAGTCGATCATCATGATCGCGTTCTTTTTCACGATGCCGATGAGAAGGATGATGCCGATGATCGAGATCACGTCGAGCTCGTTGCCGGTGAGCAGAAGCGCCAGGAGCGCGCCGACGCCGGCGGAGGGAAGCGTGGACAGGATCGTGATGGGGTGGATGTAGCTTTCGTACAGCACACCCAGCACGATGTAGACGGTGACGATCGCCGCCAGGATGAGCCACAGCTGGTTCGCGAGCGACGCGCGAAAGGCGAGCGCCGCACCCTGCAGCTTCAACTGCGCGCTCGTAGGCATGCCGATGTCGCGCTGCGCCGCGTCGATGGCCTTGACGGCGTCGCCGAGCGAAGACCCGTGCGCGAGATTGAACGAGATCGTCGCCGCGGGAAACTGGCCGATGCGGCTCACGACGAGCGGCGCCGTCCGCTCGACGACCCGCGCGATCGCCGACAGCGGAACCTGCTGCGTCGTCGACGCGGATACCGGGGCCGCGGTCCCGGGCAAGCGGGCTGCGGCCGCCGCGTTCGCGACCGCCGCCGCCGCCGCGTTCGGCGCGTTCACGTAAATGCCGTCGAGCGCCGCCGTGCCTTTGCGGAACTCCGGACCGACCTCGAGCACCACGCGATACTGGTTTGTCTGCGTGAAGATCGTCGACACGAGGCGCTGGCCGAACGCGTTGTAGAGCGCGCTGTCGATCATTGCGGGCGTAATGCCGTAGCGCGCCGCCGCGGTGCGATCGATGTCCACGTAGGCCTGCAGGCCGCCTTCCTGCTGATCGCTCGCGACGTCCACGAGCCGTGGATCCTGGCGCAACCGATCGATCAGCTTCGGCACCCATGAGCGGAGCTCTTCCGCGCTCGCGTCCTCCACCGAGAACTGGTATTGCGTCCGGCTCACTTTGTCCTCGATCGTCAGATCCTGTACCGGCTGCATGTAGAGGACGATGCCCTCGACATTGGCGACCGAGTCCTGCAGCCGGCGGATGACATCGGTGGCGCTGCCGCTCCGCTGCCCGCGGGGCTTCAGATTGATCAGGAAGCGGCCGCTGTTGAGCGTCGGATTGCTGCCGTCGACGCCGATGAACGACGACAGGCTTTCCACCGCGGGATCCTGCAGGATCACCTTCGCGAGCGCCTGCTGGCGCTCGGCCATCGCCGCGAACGAGATCGTCGGCGAAGCCTCCGAGATACCCTGGATCGCGCCCGTGTCCTGAACGGGGAAGAACCCCTTGGGAATGACGACGTACAGCACGATCGTGAGCACGAGCGTCGCGATCGCGACGATCAGCGTCGCGCCCTGGCGGTCGAGCACCCAGGTCAGCATGCGCGCGTAACGGGCGATCACGCGATCGAACCACTCGCCGCTCTTCCGGAAGAAGCGGCCCTGCTCGCGCTCCGGCACGTGGCGCAGGAGGCGCGCGCACATCATCGGCGTCAACGTCAGCGAGACCACGGCCGAGAGCAGGATGGCGACGGCGAGCGTGATCGCGAACTCGCGGAAGAGCCGCCCGACGACGTCGCCCATGAAGAGCAGCGGGATCAGCACGGCGATGAGCGACACCGTCAGCGAGATGATCGTGAACCCGATCTGCTCCGCGCCCTTGAGCGCCGCCTCGAGGGGCGAATCGCCCTTTTCGATGTAGCGCGAGATGTTCTCGATCATCACGATGGCGTCGTCGACGACGAAGCCCGTGGCGATCGTGAGCGCCATCAGCGTCAGGTTGTTGATCGAGAACCCGGCGAGATACATCACCGCGAAGGTTCCGATCAAGGACAGCGGAACCGCCACGCTCGGAATGGCGGTCGCGGCGACGTTGCGCAGGAAGACGAAGATGATCATGACGACGAGCGCGACGGCGAGCAAGAGCTCGAACTGCACGTCGTGCACCGACGCGCGAATGGTCACCGTGCGGTCGGTCAGCATCTCGACGTCCACGGCGGCGGGCAGCGACGCGGAGAGCTGCGGCAGGAGGCGCTTGATGCGGTCGACCACCTCGATGACGTTCGCGCCCGGCTGCCGCTGGATGTTGACGATGACCGCCGCCGACTCGTTGGCCCATGCCGCGAGGCGCGTGTTCTCCGCCGCGTCGATGACGTCGGCGACGTCGGTGAGCCGCACCGGCGCGCCGTTGCGATACGCGACGATCATCGACTTGAACTCGTCGGCGGACTTCAGCTGGTCGTTGGCGTCGATCGTGGACGCGCGCGTGGGCCCGTCGAAGCTTCCCTTCGCCTGGTTCGCATTGGCATTGGCGATGGCGGTGCGCAGATCGTCGAGCGAGAGGTTGTAGGCGGCCAGCGCTTTCGGATTCGCCTGGATGCGCACGGCGGGGCGCTGCCCGCCGGTGATGCTCACGAGCCCGACGCCGGGTAGCTGCGAGATTTTCGTCGCGAGGCGCGTGTCGGCGAGCTGCTGGATCTCGGTGAGCGGCATCGTCCGGGACGAGAGCGCCAGGATCACGATCGGCGTGTCGGCGGGATTGACCTTGTTGTAGATCGGCGGTTGCGGCAGGTCGCTCGGAAGGAACGTGCCCGCGGCGTTGATCGCCGCCTGCACTTCCTGCTCGGCGACGTCGAGCGGGAGCGTCAGGCTGAACTGCAGCGTGATGACCGACGCGCCGCCGGAGCTCTGCGACGACATCTGGTTCAAGCCGGGCATCTGGCCGAACTGGCGCTCGAGGGGTGCCGTGATCGACGACGTGATGACGTCGGGGCTCGCGCCGGGGTACAGCGTCACGACCTGGATCGTCGGATAGTCGAACTTCGGCAGCGCGGAGAGCGGCAGCACGCGATACGCGACGATGCCGACGAGAAGAATGGCGACCATCAAGAGCGAGGTCGCCACCGGGCGGAGGATGAACAGTCGCGACGGATTCATGGGCGGGGGCCCGGGGGCTCAGGCCCCCTTGGCCTTGTCTTTCCGCCGCTCGGCGCCGTCCTTCCCGCGTCCGCGCTTCGCTGCTTCCGGCGACGCCGGGACCGGCGCATCGCGCGTGACAACCTCGACTTTCGCCCCTTCGCGCAGCCTGTCCGCGCCGTCGACGACGACCATTGCGCCGGCGGCAACGCCGCTTTCGATCTGCGTGACCTCGCCCTGCGTCGAGCCGACCTGCACTTGCGCCACGCTCACCGTCTTGTCGTCCTTGACGACGTAGACGAACGTTCCCTGAACGCCGCGCTGGATCGCCGCCGTCGGCACGAGCGTCGCATTGGGCCGCGTCTCGACCGGCATCCGCACGTTGACGAACTGGTTCGCGAACAGCATGCCGTCGGTGTTGGGAAATTCCGCCTTGAGCTTGATCGTCCCCGTCGCGGTGTCGATCTGGTTGTCGGCCGTCAGGAGCCGGCCGCTGCCGAGCTTTTCCTTCTGTGCGCGGTCGTAGGCTTCGACCGGGATGCGATCGCCGGCGGAGAGCCGCTTCATCACGCGCGGCAGCTGGTCCTCGGGAATGGGAAACACCACGCCGATCGGCGACAGCTGCGTGATCACGACAATGCCATTCGAGTCGGATGCGCGCACGATGTTGCCCGGGTCGACCTGGCGCAGCCCGACGCGGCCCGAGATCGGGGCGACGACGCGCGTGTAGGTAAGCTGCAGCTTTGCGTTGTCGATGTTGCCCTGGTCGGACTGGAGCGCGGCCTCGTACTGGCGCACGAGCGATTCCTGCGTGTCGACTTGCTGTTTCGAGATCGAGTCCTGCGCGAGCAGCGTGCGGTAACGCTGCACGTCGACCCGCGCGTTCTCGAGGAGCGCCTTGTCGCGCGCGAGCTGTCCGCTCGCGAGTGTGAGCTGCACTTCGAAGGGCCGGGGATCGATCTGGGCGAGGAGGTCGCCCTGCTTCACCATCTGGCCCTCGTCGAAGGCGACCTTCATCAGCTGGCCGTCGACGCGGCTCCTGACGGTGACCGCGTTGAGCGGCGTCACCGTGCCGAGCGCGAAGAGGTAGACGTCGAGCGTGCCCTGCTTGACCGGCGCCGCGACGACGGGGACGACGCGCGACGCGGGATCGCCCTTTGCGCCTTTGTCGCCGGCGGCTCCGCGCGACGCCCCTGGCGAGGTGGCGGTCAGCGTCTTCCCGCTTGCGTACCAGATCGCGCCGCCGATCGCCGCCGCTCCGAGCACGGCGATGGCAATCCACCACCAGTGCGCTTGCCGCGGGCGCGAGGTGGAGTGCGCCGCAGCGGCCGGCTGCGGCGCGTCGAACTTCGAGGGTTCGGGATCGGTCATTGGCTGTTGCGGGGGGGCTTCTTCTTCCGCCATTCGCGCTCTAGCGCGGACGACGGGCGGCTGCCCCGCATTATAGGGTCTAGAGTGGGCCGCACCCCCGGAGGTTCCCCTGCACGCGCGTCACGGCAGGTGATTGAACGCGCTCATCGTCGGGCGGTCGTGTCACGGGTCGGGCGCCGTCGCCGGCCGGCTGCCGGATTTGAGTTCTTCGCTCCACTGAGCGAAACTAGCCGGCTTTTTTGGACGAATTTCGCGTTGCGGCAGGCCTTCCGGCCGAAGCCGTGCATCCCTGGAGGCAATACCGCCGCCGCCCTCCCTGCCCCAGACGGACTTCGGGGCAGGATTGCGAGGACGAATTTGTGGCTGCCCACGAAAGCGGCGGGTCGGATGAAGGAATGGACACAGAGTGAAAGCAATTATCCTGAGCGCCGGGCAAGGCCGCCGATTGCTGCCGCTGACCGAGCGCGCGCCGAAATGCATGCTTCCGGTGCAGGGTCGGCCGCTCATCGGCCGGCAGATCGATGCGCTCGCGCGATGCGGCGTCGATGACGTCACCGTCGTGGTCGGCTTCGGCGCCGGCCTCGTCGAGTCGGGCCTCGTCGAGCATTACGGGCCGCGGCGGATACGCACGCTGTACAACCCCTTTTTCGCGATCACCGACAACCTCGTGAGCTGCTGGGTTGCGCGTGCGGAAATGGAAGGCGAGTTCATGCTGCTCAACGGCGACACGCTCTTCGCGGCGTCCGTCCTGGAGCGTCTCCTGGCGGCGCCCGAGCATCCGATCACGCTCGCGGTGAGCTGCAAGGACCAGTACGACGACGACGACATGAAAGTGATCCGCGACGGCGATCGCCTGCTGCGGGTGGGCAAGAAGCTCGCGCGCGAGGACGTCAACGCGGAATCGATCGGAATGATGACGTTCCGGGGCGACGGACCGCGGCACTTCCGCGAGGCGATGGACAAGGCGCTGCGCACGCCGGTCGCGCTTTCGCAATGGTACTTGTCGCTGATCGACGCGCTCGCGCAGACCGGCGTCGTCTACACGCAGGAGATCGATGCCGCGGGCTGGGCCGAAGTCGACAGCGCGGCGGATCTCGAGCGCGCGTCCGTACCCGGTGCCGCTTGGTTGGACGCCGCCTGACGCGGTTTGGCTGGACGCCGGCCTGACGCAGCTGGCCCGGCGCGAGCTCGCGGACCGTAGTCGACGCTGCGGCACGTTGCCGCTGCGTGTGCTTATGCCGGCGCGGCGCGCACCGTTTCGGCGGCTCGCGCGACGATCGCGCGCACGAGATCGAGGTCGGCCACGCTGTCGACGTCGATCGCCGCCTCGGCGAACGGCATGGTGACGACGCCGGCGTCGATTCCCGTCTGCCTCGATATCTTGCGCACGCCCTGCGCCAGGCTCAGCATGCCGAGCGCGTAGCGCGCCACCGCGCCCCAGCCGACGAGACCGATGACCCGGATCGGCTTCTTGCGGTCGTCCTCGACTCTTTTCCAGATCTTCACCATCTCGCGGCCGTGCGGGGTGAGGAACGCGAAGAGATTGCAACCGCAGAAGCGGCCGTCGCTGAACTTGAGCACCGTGCGCCGCGTTCGCGGATACGTTCGCTGGACCAGCTCGTGCGGTGCCAAGGCCACGCTCAAGTCGCCGCCGCGCGACAGCGC
>Ga0207648_10007037_pt1 | contig 11121 bp, 9 predicted proteins | sample KBSMisM32_FD_184310 | JGI IMG/M metagenome (GOLD analysis project Ga0207648, IMG submission 184310) | Miscanthus rhizosphere microbial communities from Kellogg Biological Station, Michigan, USA - KBS Miscanthus M3-2 (SPAdes) (version 2) | ecosystem: Host-associated > Plants > Roots > Rhizosphere... | reverse complement strand
CACGGTTGACAGGAAGCCAGTTTCTTAATTGTTGCCGGGTGTGCAATGGCATAGCCCACTCTCGCGCCGGCTAATCCATACACTTTGGAAAAAGTTTTTGCCACGACAATATTTGGTTTGCTGATGGCAAACGAAGCGAGAGAAGGTAAACCGGCGTATTCGGTGTAAGCTTCATCGATCAAAACAAAACTATCTTTCGGCAAGGCCTCCGCGAATTTTTTGATCTGGTCCGGTTCAACAAATGTACCGGTAGGATTGTTCGGGTTGCATATATACACAAACGTTGGAGGTATATAGCCGGCACTTGTTTGCATTCTGTTCAAATCATATTTACGTTCTTTATCGAGCGGTATTCGTGTGGAAGTGTATCCAAGTGCAGCCGCTTGCCCGTACCATACGCTGTAAGCAGGTTCGGCCACCATGAATTGTTTTTTGAATTTAGTATCTGCGGCTATCAATGAAATACCGATTATCTCTGATGAACCGGCGCCCAATAAAATATTTTCTTCTTTTACCGACCAATGTGATGCCAGCTTTTTTTTGAGATTGTCAATTATATCATCCGGGTACCTGTTGGTCTCGAGGTAATGATCCAGTATCGCTTGTCTTGCAAGCGGAGAGGGTCCGTACGCATTTTCGTTACTGTTTAATAGAATTTTATTATCTGCAGGCCGGTATAGTTTTTTTTCTTTTGCAAACAATTCTGCATCTAAACCTATTGCGCCTAACAGGAGAGCAGATTGTCTGAGCCAATTGCGACGATTGGTTTGCATACAGATCAGTTTTATCGAAGATAAGATAGCTCTTTTTTGCTATCATTCCGTCAAATTAATCAGGCATTCAGGTTGGCCGTTGCCAGGAACTCCGGCCTTCTGCGATGTTGCGTTGCCTGTTCATATGCATACGCAATTTTTATCAGTACCGGTTCACTCCAGGCCCTGCCAAAAATGGAAAGACCAATCGGTAACCCATGAATATAACCGGCGGGCACGGTGATGTGCGGATAACCTGCAACAGCTGACGGCGAAGAGTATCCGCCGGAAAAATGATCACCATTGATCAAATCAGTAAGCCATGCAGTGCCACCGCTGGGAGCAATCATTGCATCCAGTTTTTCTTTATCCATTATTGCATCTATCCCTTCTGCTCTCGACAAACGCTGATTTTTTGCCAATGCATCGAGATAGGCCTTATCGGTTAACGGCCCTTTCTCCTGGGCTTTTATAAAAAGATCCTGGCCAAAATGTTTTAATTCAGTGTCCCTGTTTTGTTCGTTGAAATCAATGATATCTTTCAGGGTCTTGACAGCTGCACCAGGGCCAAGTGTTGCGAGGTAAGCATTAAGGTCTGCTTTTAATTCGTACAACAGTATTTCGGATTCGTCGTATTCATTTGTATGCGCAATATCTGCGGGATCAATAATAACCGCACCGTTCTTTTTCATTACATCAATAGCATCGGTTATCAATTTATCTGTCCGTTCATTGATGCCAAAAAAGTTTCGGGCTACACCAATTCTCATTCCGTTTAATCCTTTTGCGTCAAGAAACTTTGTATAATCGGTATAACTTTTTCCCTGGCTTGCATTCGTTGCCGTATCACGGGGATCAATACCTGTTAATGCACCAAGCAAAATAGCTGCATCGGTTACGTTCCGGGTCATTGGTCCCGCCGTATCCTGGCTATGGGAGATGGGGATGATGCCGGAGCGGCTGATAAGCCCAACAGTTGGTTTTATACCTACCAACGAATTATGTGTGGATGGACAAACAATTGAGCCATCTGTTTCAGTGCCAATGCCGGCAATGGCAAGATTTGCGGCAATAGCTGCACCGGTTCCCGAGCTGGAACCACAGGCATTACGGTCAAGTGCATACGGGTTTTTGGTTAAACCACCGCGGCCGCTCCATCCGCTTGTTGAATGCGACGAACGTATATTGGCCCATTCGCTAAGATTCGTTTTTGCAATAATGATCGCACCTGCTTCGCGCAGTTTCTGTGCTACGAATGAGTCTTTCGGTGCCACAGAATTCGCCAATGCCAGCGATCCTGCAGATGTTTTCATTTTGTCTGCTGTGTCAATATTGTCTTTTATCACGACCGGTACACCATGCAATGGGCCTCTTGATTTTCCCGCTTTCAGTTCTTCATCGAGTTTTCGTGCAATATCCATTGCATCAGGATTTACTTCGATAATGGAATTAATAGCCGGTCCTTTTTTGTCAATTTGATCTATACGTTCTAGATAGGTTTTAACAAGCTCCTGCGCGTTGTACTGGTTCCCTTTGATTTTTTGCTGCAATTCGGAAATGGACACTTCATTCAATTCAAAATGATCGGCGAAAGGCGTGGGTGTCGCTGCCGCAGTATTTGTATTTGTTTGTGCTGTATTACATGATTCAGATAGAACAGATACAACACCGGCAAGCGTGGTGGTTGCGAGAAAATCCCTTCTTTTCATATGCAGTAGCTGGTTGTTTTGTGCGTATTAAAATTAAATGTACAACAGAATGGTGAATGGTGAAGAGTGAATTGTGAATCGTGAATGGTGAATGGTGAATTGTGAATGCGGGAGCCGGATGTATTTGCGGGAGGCGTATTTGATACTACAGGTTTAATTACTAATAACCAGGCGGAATAATTGGATTAGGGATACATAGAGCTGTTAAAATAACATTCGTTGTTAGGATTAAGGCCAAAAATCATAAACATTATCGCAGCTATAGGTTTTACCTGTCTTTACTTTGCGATCATTTTCGCAATTATTTCCTTCATCAATTTATACGCAACCATCGCTGTCATGTTGTGTGAATCGCGTACCGGGTTATATTCAACAATATCGGCTCCAACCACCTGCACATTTACCTGCTGAATAATTTTTATAAGCTCGCGGGTACTCATACCGCCGGGTTCATGATGCGAAATACCGGGAGCAAACGCAGGATCTAAAACATCGAGGTCGAGTGATATGTATAAAGGAGCCTGCAGCGTATTTAAAAAAGAAAAACTGAAATTTTTCATTTCAATGATGCGGACTTTAAATTTGTCCGCCTGTTCTCTTTGATGTGTTGTTAAAGTGCGTATGCCCACCTGCGTGAGCGAGTTTATTTTTCCTTTCTCCATAAGCCGGGCAAACGGGGAGGCGTGCGAGTAAGGATTATTGTCAAAGTTTTCATACAGATCCCCATGTGCATCCAGGTGAAGGATATTTAGTCCATCATATTTTTCTGTAAATGCATCAATCACCGGGTAGCTGATGGAATGATCGCCACCTAATGAAAGAACGGGATCATCAGTTGATAATAATTCTCTTATCTTTTTGTGTATTGTAATAAATGCAGCTCCAGGACGCATGTCAGGAAAGGAAATATCTCCTTCGTCAGTATAATTCAAACCGTTCCTGATCTCAGTTCCGTTCTCTGCGTAGCTATTGGCAGAGCCCTCTGTATCCATCAACCGTATACGCTGTGGAGCAAGCGCAGGCCCTTTCAAAAATGAAGAGTTATTATCGTACGGAATTCCAATAAGCTTGATCACAATTTATTGTTTTGGGTGAATGAAACTGAATAACGCAGACACATGAACAACGTTTAGTTTTTCGATTTTGGCATTTGATTGATCCATGCTGTAATTAACTGAACAGCTTCTTTGTGAATGACCGAGCGGGCCAGTTCCGGCATTGCCGTTCCCGGTGCTGCACTGTTCATACGATAAGCAAGTACAGAATGCGCTGCATCACCGGGTACAATATCATAGTCTAATCCTCCGGCGCCACCACCGGCGGATACAGGCGCTTTCATAAGTCCAAGCTTTTGCGGATCGGTTTGTTCGTATTCGAGAAACAAACCGGTATTATATGCGTCGCCTCCCGGTGTATGACAGTGCGCACAGTTTACATCTAGATACGCCCGTGCTCTTTGCCCTGTAGTAAAATGAGTAGCATCTTTCCAATCGGGAAGTTGTGGTACCTGGTTTATAGAAGGTAACCCGGATAATTTTCCCTGGGCGGCCCATAACATTAATTGATTGGTCGTTTGATTGGCTCTTGTAAAATTCAGGTTCCGTGCTTTTGGGCCGATCGGCGTTAAAACATCTTTATTAATGTGGCATCTTTTGCAGTCGTTTGTATTCGGTACCTGGTAGACGGTTGATATTTTACTGTTGTTATCATCCAATAAAGTAACAGGAACCTTGGCACCGGTAATATGCCTGGTGGCATCCGTTTGTTCTTTGTTCCACAAATAGTTCATCACTTTCCACTTTTTATCAAAAGGATCTTTTACCAGCAGTCTTGTTTCTATCATTATTTTTTCATTCGCTGCATTGCGATAGGCGAAGTTTTTTATAATAATGGTTGAATCAGGAAAATCGAATACAGCTTGTGGTTTGAATTGAATAGATTGGCCGGCGGGTAAAACAATGAACCGGTCTTTAATTGCGTAATCGGTAAACAAAGGAGTAACTAATTCATAATTCAAAAGACGGGTGGTTGGTATCAATTTATTCAGCGGTTCTTTGAAGAATCCATATTCCGATAATTTTTCTTTGAAAATAAATTCTGTTGATTGCAGTTTTTCTGTGTTCTTATTTTTACAACTTTGAAAAATAAGAACCGGGCCCGCGATACCGGCAAAAACTATCACAACCAGCGCAACTGTTTTTTTCATTGATACAAAGCTATGGTGATCCCTTATTAATATTATCTGCACTCAAACGGAGTAATAACTGTATTCGGTTTCCATTTTCGCTGATCTGCTATATTCAGCATGTCGCCATTTACAAAAATATTATCTCCGGGCTGCGTAATACAGATAGAATCGGGATTGGACTGTGTTCCTTTTGTAATAATGTTGGTTGAAATGCCGTCATATAAAATGAAAGGAATGCGTTTGTTTTTCCTGGATGCGTCCTGCGCATTTAATTTTTGTTCAATACCCACAAGCAGTTTGCCAATATGATGTGCGTAAGTAGCTGCCGGGAACGAATCAGCCATTTGCATGATGTTATCGTGTATACGCACATTTTTTGGGAAAGGAAAATACGCATCATTTATTTTCTCCAACGCTTTATCATCGGTAGCAAGACCGGATGCGATTGCAATCGCACAGGAGTTATTGTTGATGATACGGTTGTTATAAATTTCAATATTGGATGCGGCCAGTACAATGATCCCGTTACCGGGTGCGGCATTGCCTACACCGGAACTGGTTCCAAAACTTCCGGCTTTTGCGAAATTCTTTTCATTGTTATCATGCAGGTAATTGTTGTACGCTTTTACATGTCCGCCCCGTTGTGAAAGCCCCGGCAGATCAAAAACAAGGAAGCCGGCAGTGTTACCATAAAATTCATTGTCGTACACTTCGGCATTAGACGTATTTTCAATTTCACAACCGGCAACATTCCTGTAAGCCCTGCAGCCTTTTACAACAGCACCCGTAGATTGACCAATATAAATACCGGCATCGGAAGCACCTTCGGCATATGAATTTTCGACCAATACATTTTTGCATAAGACAGGGTAGATGGCATAGCCACCATTTGCAGAATCCGCAACCTTTTGCCAAACCGCATGCAGTCCCGATATCACTACATCTTCACATTTATTTATTTTAATCAGGTCACCCTTCGAGTTTTGGAGCTGCAGATCTTTTATGGTGAATCCTTTTACATCCGTGACGCGGATACCTTCACCGCCTTGTGTCTGGGCGGAGAAATCAAGAATGGTTTTATCGTGGCCTTCACCTTTTAACAGGATATGTTTTAATTGCGCCAGGCTGAGGTTATCGAAATGATAAGTGCCTTGTTTTAATTCCACGCTGCTGCTGTCCTTCAAACTAAGTAACGCCTCCACGATTTTACTTTCATCGCCGGGCGAAAAGGTTAATGACTGTTTATATCCGTCGTTATTTACGACAGCTACCTTGTCGTTACAGGCATTTAAACCAATGATAAAAAGAAATGCAGGAACAGAATTCCTGAGCAGGCTGATCATCTTCATGTGTTTTGGTTTATACGGGGTAATAAAAATAAACTGGTTATTTCTTTTTCTCAGGAATAGCCATTCCGGGTCTTTTCCTGACCGGCGAAATCGATTTTACAATTGTTATTCCATTCACGATCTCTTTTTTATCTTTCACTTTTGCGAGTGAATTTGCATATGCTTCTTTCAGTAATTTTTTGATATAAACTTTCGGAAAATCTTTTTCTTCTTTTACAACGATATAACGGTATTGGCTACCTTTTCCCAGTAACCGTTTTTCCGGATCAGCAATCTGCCTGCCCCAATAAAAGCCGAAGTGTGCATGTTTGGGAAAAGCGGCAATGGAGCAAAATGTATGACTCAATTTTTCTGTAACCGACCAGCCAAAGGCGACAGCATTGTAATTATCATAAATCAATTCATTTGTTTTGGGATACAGGTCCCATACAAAATCTCTTAACCATAAAACAATGTGCTGAAGTTCCTTTGGATAGGGCGCCAGGAATTTAACCAGTTCTTTATTTTCTTCTTTACTCATTGTTGTAATTGAAGATAATGAGAAAAATCAGTTTTGAATAAGAAGCCTCTCCGTAAAAAATGTTTTCACCGGGATACAATGCATACAAACCGCCGCCATCTTTTCCTGGGCCCAGGCAGCTGTGGATTTGTGCTACATAGCCAATCCCGCACTACGTGAAAGTAGGGGGATACATCTTCTTCCATGTTTTTTCGTACTTTATAGTATGAAACGGTTACTTTCTTTCTTATTGTTATTATTCGTGGTCCGTTTTGCATTTTCACAAAGTGAATTGCCGGAGTTCAATAAAGAGCGAATAAGAATAACCCGTAATGGCATGATGGTGCTGGGCGCATGGGGTGCTGCCAATACTATAGTCGGCGCCATTGGCCTGGCGACAGCAAATGGCGAGGCAAAATATTTTCATCAAATGAATCTTATCTGGGGAGTAACCAACTTTGCTATTGCTGTACCAGGTTATATCGGAGCCCGTAAACGTGAAAGCAATCTTTCGGCTTCGCAATCAGCAAAACAACAATCAGGCATTGAAAAGACATTTTTAATAAACGGGGGTCTCGATCTTGTTTACATTACTGCCGGTTTATATTGTTTGGAAAAAGGCAATACTGCGTCTAACCGGGATCGGTATAAAGGATATGGAAAAAGTTTGTTGCTGCAGGGTGGGGGATTGCTGATATTTGATGCAGTCATGTATTTTACGCATGTTGCACATGGTGAAGTATTGTACCAAATACTGGATAAAGTCCAGGTTTCGGGGAGCAGTGCAGCTATTGTATGGCGATTTTAAAACGTTGAATTGAACAATATAGAAATATAGAACACAATAGGAAAACATGAAATTTATGGGAACCTCTATGATTTCTTCCCGATAGCCATCGAGATTATTTATATGATTACAAGAGTATTAAACGTATGACCGGTTATTTGCCGAAATTTTTATTAAACCATGCCATCGGGATATCAGCTTCATAAGTCGAATCACCTGTTTTGATCCTTTTTTCAAAACGGCCCTCCTGCACAAACCCGAGATTCTTATAAAACCTGATTGCCTTTTCATTTGATTCCTGGGCGGCCAATTCTACACGAAGAATATCGCGGCGTTCTGTTTCAATATAGTGTAACAAATGAGTAAAGATCAATTTGCCAAGACCCTGTCCATGATATGCTGGCGAGACGACAATCGTTAGTTCTGAAAAAACATGATTGAACTTTTCAATGCCCCATTTGTAGGAATGTATCTCCGCTACGAGTTCATTATCATCGTGGGGGTTTTCTATAACGAATTCAACACCGTTCACCGAGGCATTTTGCATGAAATGATCTATATATTCCGGTGTTATCTCTTTTACATTCCGGGCAATACCTTCGGGCAGGATTGCAACTTTCTTATACAGCGAAAAGATTTTCTCTTTATCTGACAGGAGGGCCTTTCTTACTTCAAACGTTGAATTCATGCTGAACTTTTACAATGATCAGCGCAAATATCATCAATGACGTTTGAAGTATTGAATTTCTTTTTCGTGTTTTTTTGCTGCTGCCATTGAAGAAAAAGTGCCGAGATTCCTTCGTTTGTTTGTCTTTGGATTTTTCTTCCGGGAATATAGCCGGTATTCACCGGATTTTAATTTGCGTATCATAGCTCTTTTTTACTGATGGCAATCAATCACCATGCCAGCTAAACCCGCTTCGGTGCACGGTAGATCTCATCATTATGTGAAGTAATGTACACGCATCCTGTGAAAGAAAAAGGACGGGATTAAGAATTGAGCCGGTTATAAATATATTCCGCATCGTCCTGCCAAGCGGAAATGATTACGGCCGGAAAAATCCTTTGCATTCGGTTATCGAACTGTTTTGTTGGTACCGTTGCCTGTTTTCAGCACGTCAATTTTTATGAATAAGCTGTTTAATCAGTTAGTCTGTCCTTCCAATACTACTTTCTTCGTTCCATATTCGAAGCTTTGCATATAATCAACAGACAGCTTATTATCATCAAAATGAAAAACCATTGTTTCCGCATGCGGGCTATCTATATAGCGTAATTGCGTCTCCAGTGTATTTTTATTTTTCCAGGCATAACTACCTGCAACTATTGAAGGAGGTAACCCGACGAAATGATGTTGTATTGCGGCTACCAATGAGGGCCCGTATTTTGAAGTAGTATTTTGTATCCATTTGCCATTTCCAAAGTTTAGCGCATAGCTGCTGTCGCCGATCTTCAACGTGATTGTATAATTATGATCTTTTTCGGTGAATGTTATTTTATCAATCTTTTTATCATTGGACTGCATGGTAAAAGATTTGCCGGAAAGTTTTGGTGTGGCAAATGCGGAATCATTTTTTACAGGCAGCGGTACTTTCAATGAGGATAATCTTTGTTTCAGTGCAGCTGCATCGGTTTTATTGGGCGGCATTTTGTTTTGCTGAATAGCCGGTAATAAATATTGCCATACAAGATTTAATTCCCCTTGCATGTCTGCGGTTTCTGAAGTAATGGCTATTACTGCATCCTGGTCGGGAAATACCAGAGCATATTGACCAAACGCACCGTCGCCACGATAGGTATGATTACGGCTGCGCCAGAATTGATAGCAATAGCCCTGCATCCAATCACTCGAATCTTTTTTTGATTGCGGTGCATCGGGTGCCTGGTCTATTTTAGCGGTGGTAGCTTCTTCTACCCACGCTGCAGGAAGTATTTGCTTTCCGTTCCAGTTTCCTTTTTGTAAATACAGCTGTGCAAATCGTGCAATGTCCTCTGTTTTTATTCTCAATCCCCATCCGCCCGTGTTAATTCCTTTCGGATCCGTTTCCCAATCTTCTCCTTTTATACCTAAAGGATCGAATAATCTTGGTGTTAAATAATCAATTACTTTTTGACCGGTTACTTTCTGCACAATAGCGGAGAGCATGTATGTTGCAAGCGAATTGTAAAGAAATACTGTTCCGGGCTTGTTTAATATAGGTAAAGCAAGAAATGCTTTTACCCAGTTGGTATCCTTTGTGCCGACAGTGCCGGTGGGATCGGGTGCCTGGCCAACCGACATGCTCAGCAGGTCTTTTACTTTGAGCTCAGCAAGAAACTGGCTAACGGTATCGGGCAGTTGATCCGGGAAAAATGAAATAACCTTGTCATTTACGGTCAATCGATTTTCGCTTACGGCAAATCCGATTGCGGTGGAAGTAAAACTTTTGCTGAGTGAATACAGTGTGTGTTTCAGGTCCGGCCGGTAAGGACTCCACCAGCCTTCTGCAATTACTTTACCATGACGCAGAAACATGAAACTATGCAATTCATGTTTGCTGTTTTTCACAGCGTCTAAAAAATCAATGATTCCTTTGGAAGAAACGCCTTCCGCTTCGGGCACGCTGCGGGGGAGAGGAGTTATGCTTTGCGAACGGGCCTGTGTACCCAACAGGAGTACGATCACCGATACTGTCAGTATTGTTTTTTTGAACATCATTTTTGAAATTGGGGTGAAAAGGGTAAGAATGAATTACTGTATAAATCTACGACTTCTCCCATATCAGGATAAAAAATTCAATCCACGATCTTTAGGAGCCTAAAGTTTCTTGCCACTACCGGCTAATCATAATCGCCCTGGAGCTATTCGCAATTGACTATCACTATTCGCGATCCAGCAGCCGCCGGTGATAATTCACCTGCCCCAAATGGTAACCCAAATGCGTAGCAAGGTGAACAAGCATATATTCCGTTGACGTTTTTTCGCGAAATACAAGAACCGGGTATTCTTCTTTTAGCTGTTCTTCTTTCAATTGACTCATTGTTTTCTCAACAACCCGTATAGTGTCTTCAACTTTTTGTATGAGTTCATCTCTTGAAATATCTTTTTGCGAAAATTCAAGATCCCTGTTTCGTACATAGCCGGTATTTCCCAATTCCTTGCCGATATAGGTGTTCAGGTTGCCAACGAGGTGCAGGCAAAGGTTACCTGCCGAATTGAGTATTTCTTTTTCGATATACCATATTTTCTGCTCCTGTTTATAGAGGCTGATTTCCTGTTTTAATTTTTGAAGATCCCGTATGTAAAGATTCTTCAGTGTTTCTGATAGCATTTTAAATGTATTCTGATTTTAAAGACAATATTATTTATTCAATACAGGTTCAAACGAGCCGATCATAGATAGCGTTTGCGTATCGAGCCCTTTAAAAAGAGCTTCATCTTCTTTGTTCCATGGTTTGCCTTTCCGGAAATCCCACCAACGGTATTCAATTTTGGAATAATCATTGGTCACACCGGGCATGATCGGCTTTTCGTAATAGTTATATGACTGAAATATGCAGCTGTCGTCGGTAACTGAGATAGTGATTGTTGGTTTGATCCAGTAATAATGCCCGGCAGCTTCATCAGTTATAACTTTCAATAAACCTTTTGACGAAACGGTGCGGGATGAAGGATCAACTGTGATTTTCTCCTTTGAAAGCGGAAAAGAGATCCTGAACCATTTTTCTATTCTTGTTAGCAGGTCAATCCTGTTAACCGGTTTGCCTAACAGAAAAGACTTTTCATAAAACACAATTCCATTCTTCATAGGAATGGGAATGCCGGTTTTGTTTTCCTGTGCAATGGCTGAGAGGCAA
>Ga0207648_10007036_pt1 | contig 11121 bp, 11 predicted proteins | sample KBSMisM32_FD_184310 | JGI IMG/M metagenome (GOLD analysis project Ga0207648, IMG submission 184310) | Miscanthus rhizosphere microbial communities from Kellogg Biological Station, Michigan, USA - KBS Miscanthus M3-2 (SPAdes) (version 2) | ecosystem: Host-associated > Plants > Roots >... | reverse complement strand
CTCACGCGTCATTCGCGATGGGCGTTCGCGAGCCCCCCCTGAAACCCCCCTCGCAACGCGCCGCCGCTGCGCGGCGCCGCCTTGCTCTACGTGCCCTTACCTTATGCCCTCAGCTCCAAAGGCGGTCCCAGGACCGTTCCGTATCCCACTCGGGGGTCGGGGCGAAGTACTGCGTACCGGGCCTGAGGTGGGCCTTCACCACCTCCTCGACCAGCTCGATGCCGAGGCCCGGACGATCGGAGGGACTCGCAAATCCCTTCTGGAAGATCGGCTTCGGCACGCCCGTGACGAGGTCCTCCCACCAGGGGACGTCCACGGAGTGATGCTCGAGGGCGATGAAGTTCTCCGTCGCCGCGGCGCAATGCAGGTTGGCCATGAACGAGACCGGACTCCCCGCGAAGTGCATGGCCATGGCCACGCCGTGCTCCATCGCGAAGTCGCCGATCTTCTTCGTCTCCAGCAGGCCGCCCGCGGAGGCGAGGTCCGGATGGATCATGTCCACCGCGCCCATCGTGATGAGCTTCGCGAAGTCTTCCTTGAGATAGATGTCCTCGCCCGTGAGGATCGGGATGTCCACCGCGTCCTTGATCTGCTTCATCAGCTCGCCGAACTGCCAGGGCACCATGTCCTCCATCCAGGCGAGGTGGTGCTTCTCCATGGCGCGGGCGAGACGGATGCAGGAGTTCACGCCGATGTGCCCGTAGTGATCGGAGGAGAGCGGGATCTCGGGGCCGATCTCCTGTCGCACCGCCGCTATCCAGTCGGACAGGAACGCGATGCCCTTGTCCGTGATCTCGATGCCCGTGAAGGGATGCATCACGAGCGCCCCACCCGACGAAGGGGCGCCCGCGGGCATGGTCAGGGCGCCCGGCACGTCCTTCAGCAGGTTGATCCCGAAGTCCTGCTTGAGGAACGTGAACCCCATGTCCATGCGCGCCTTGAGGCGGCGGCCCTGTTCGTGCGGCTCATCGTGCTCGGTCGTATCGGCGTACAGGCGGACCTGGTCGCGGAACTTTCCACCCAGCATCTGGAAGGCGGGCACGCCGTAGGCCTTGCCCGCCAGGTCCCACAGCGCCATCTCCACGCCGCACACTCCGCCCGCCTGCCGTGCCGGTGCGCCGAACTGCTTGATCTTCCGGAACAGGCGATCCACGTTGCACGGGTTCTCGCCGAGGAGCCGGCTCTTGAGAAAGAGGGCGTAGGTGGCGGAGGCTCCGTCGCGGACCTCGCCGTAACCAACCAGGCCCTGGTTCGTGTCCAGGCGGATGATCGGACACGTCATCGGCGCTTTTTCGATCACGGCCACGCGCAGGTCCGTGATCTTGAGCTGCGACGGGATCGAGTTGCGCTGGACGTTCTGCGGCGCCGCTTCGAGGTCGGCGTCCGTGACCAGTCCGAAGGCGGAGGCGCCCGCGGCCGCCTTGCCCATGGACGTGAAGAACGAGCGGCGATCGAGCAGGCGCTCGACGGCAGGCTTCATCGCTCCTCCTTGTGGTGAGGGCCCGAGCTTATACGCGTCCGGGTCGCTGTCAACGAGGGAGCGGCACGAATAGCCCCAGGTCGATGGCGTCGGCCATGATTCGATACCCGGCCGCGGATGGGTGCAGGTGGTCGCCGCCGTCCACGGCCGCGAGGAGGCGCGCGGGCTGGGCGGGATCGCGGGCGATGGCGTCGAAGTCGATGACGCCGTCGAGCTCGCCCCCGGTGCGGATCCACTGGTTGACCGCCTGGCGATCGGCCTCGCTCTGCGGGCTCGAATACGCGGCGAACCCGTCGAAGGGAAGGATGGTCGCGCCGTAGACGCGCAAGCCGTGGCTGTGCGCGCGCGTCACGATCTGGCGGTAGGCGGCGATGACGTCGCGGGCCGTCGCCGCAGGCTCGCCGCGGGTACGCGCCGCGACGGCGGTGCCGATGTCGTTCACTCCTTCGAGCACGACCACCCAGCGCACTCCGGGCACGGCCAGCACGTCGCGGTCGAAACGCGCGAGCGCGTTGGGCCCGAGGCCGTCGCGCAGCAGGCGGTTGCCGCCCAGGCCCTGGTTCAGCACGGCGACGTTTGCGGTGGCGGGATTGGCGCGCAGTCGCTGGGCGAGCAGGTTCGGCCAGCGGTCGTTCTTGTTCGTGGTCGAGCCCCGGCCGTCCGTGATCGAATCGCCCAGGACCACGATGGCGGACGCGCGCGCGTCCGTCCACACGTCGAGGCCGCTCAGCACGTACCAGTGATCGACGGTCACCGCGCCGGGGAGGTCCGCTGCGCCCGTCACGTTGCCGGCCTGGATGAACGAGGTCGTCCGTGAGCCGGGGTGCCCGGTGAGGGCAGCCGTAACGGATGCGAAGTGCACGCTCACGGCGAGGTTGACGAAGGCGGAGACGTCGAACGCGAGCGGATCGGACACCATCTGCGCGCCCCGCGGCACGGTGACGGAGGCCGCGCCGTCGAAGGTCAGCGCGCGGTCGCTGGCCGCTTCGATGACGGCGCCGCCTTTCGCGCGCGCGATCCGAACGGAATCGACGACCAGGTCGCCGTCGCCGTACGCGTTGGAGAGCGTGACGCGCAGCCGCGTCCCGTCCAGGGACGGCTGGATGATCTGCCGCAGCGTCTGCCCGGCCAGGCCGGGCGCCGGCGGCATGTTCTGCGGTTCCGTGAGCTGCGGGGCCGAGACCCAGCTCCCGACCCACCGTCCGTCCGCGGGCGCCGTCTGCGCCCGGCCGGCGATGGGGGAGAGGACGAGGACGGCGACGGCGAGAGTGCGATAGGCGGAACCCATGGCCCTCGATCCTAACGGCCTCGGCGCGACCGCAGGAAACGCAACAGCGATTCCTCCAGGTCCGGAGGCATCGTGACCGCCGAAGCCTCGCGCAGGATGCGCGGCGTCTCTCGATACGACGCGACGAAGGCGGTGCAGCGCGGGCAGCCGGCCACGTGGGCTTCCAGGTCGGCGCGGACGTCCGCGGCCAGGGTCCCCTCGAGGTACTCCGCCAACAGCTCGACGCCCGAAGCGCAGACGACATCGGTCATGGCTTCACCCCCGTGAGCGCGCCCAGGTACCCGCGCAGCATCAGGCGCGCGCGGTGGACGCGCTGTCGCACCGTGGCCGGCTCCACGCCGAGCACTTCCGCGACGTCCGCCGTGCTCAGCTCCTCGAGGTCGCGGAGCACGAAGGCCTCGCGGTAGAGATCGGGCAGGAGGTCGATGCCGGCACGCGCCTTCTCGGCCAGGAGCTGCCGGTCCAGCGCTTCTTCCGCCCGGCAAGGAGCGCGCAGCTCGTCCGGAGTGGCGGCGTGCCGGCCTTCGCCATCGAAGCGGGGCAGGAACTCCTCCAGCGACTCCGCGGGACGCCGGACGCGCGCGCGGCGGACCATCAACGCGGCGTTGGTGGCAATCCGGTAGAGCCAGGTCGAGAATCGTGCCTCGCCGCGAAACGACGGCAGGTGGCGATGGACCTGGAGGAACGCGTCCTGCAACGCGTCCTGCGCGTCGCCGTCGTTGCCCGTGAGACGGCGGGCGAGACGGAAGACGCGCGCCTGATAGCGGATCACCAGCGCCTCGAAGGCAGGCTCGTCCCCGGCCGCGGCCCGTGCGGCCAACGTCTCGTCGCTCGTCTCCACGCCGGGGACGGCCATGCCGGACGAAGTCTAACGGGTCTCGATGGCGCTTTTGACCTTCTCCGCGAGCTCCGGGGTCACTTCCTTGATCCCGTGGGCCTGCGCGGCGTGCTGCGCCACCTGCTGGATCAGCTCTTCCTCCGTGCGCGCGCTGGCCCGGAAGGCGCAGCCCTCGACGATGTCTCCGCAGGCGATGTGTTTGGTCATTCGTTCCCTCCTCCGGTCTGGCCGGTTTCAGCCCTTGAGATGCTCCACGTGGGTGGGGTGTGACGCGCGGTCACGATCGCGCCGGAATGGCCGGCGAATATTCCAGGAGCCGGAAGCGCAAGGGACTCGCCGCGCGCGTCTCGCGGACCTCCTCGACGTCGAGCCGGACTTCGAAGCCGGGCTCCACGCGGGCGCGCGCGGTGATCTGGAGGACGTCGCCGGTCGCGAAGTCCACGAACAGGAGACCGGCGCGCGGATGGCCCACGAGGTTCCCGAGGGTGTTGAACATGTTGTTGCCCGCGTAGTCGGGTAAGACCAGCCGGTCGTCGCCGAGGACGCGCACGAATCCGGGGAAGCCGCCACGGTGGGACGCGTCCGCGCCGCCTTCAGGGTGGAAGCTGCCAATGAAGAGGGTGTCCGCGTTCCCGATCGTGGCGCGCTGCCGGGCGTCGAGCGTGGAGCTCACCCGCGGTGCTTCCGGAGCGGCCGCCCCGTCGGGATCCGCTTCGCGAAGCTGGATGTACTTCGGGCAGTTGCCGTAGACCTGTTGGAGCTCGAGGTTCAGTCCGTCCGCGGAGAGGCGGGCCCGCCCGTTGAAGCGCATGCGCTGGCGCGTTTGCGGATCGATCACGAGGAGCCCGAGCTCGGGCCGCTCGGCGAGATTCGGGCCGAGGGGATCCCCCGGAATCGGCTGCGCCGTGACGAACAGACGGCCGGCGTCGGCGGCGGAGAGGAAGCCCGTCGGCCCCGCCAGCAGGGACGCCCACACACGCCCTTCGGCATCGAGGCTCGCCGCCACGGCCAGACGCTGGCGGGAGAGGAACCGTGCCGCGGAAGGACTCACGGTGCGGCCGATGATCCGTCCGACCGCGCTCGCCTCGTCCGCTACGCCGGCCCGGCGCTGCACATCGCGCTCGCCCGAATGAAAAGCCACACCCTTGAGATGCCGAGGGCCGGGAAGTGTGACCGCCGCCGCTGCTACAATCGAAGTTGAGCGCACGGGGCGCTTCCGGTCCGCGGAAAGGGCCAAGCCCGCCCGGTCGTCGTCGGACGTTTCGAACCAAGCGCACTTCCTCGCCTGGTGCTGCGGACCACAGGCCATCACCCGCCTTGCGCGGGAGAGGAGGTCGCTATGCCGGCACGTCCCCTTTCCGAGAACCCCTCGTTCGAGAACCTCAAGAAGCAGTCCAAGCGTCTTCACAAGGCCGTTCGCGCGGGAGACGCCGCGTCGGTCGCACAGGTCCGGGAGTTCCACCCACGCGCGGCCGCCGCGCTGGCCGGCTTCTCGCTGGCCGACGCCCAGCTCGTGACCGCGCGCGGCTACGGTTTCCCGAGCTGGCCCCGGCTCAAGAAGCATCTCGAGGTCGTGGAGCGGTTCGTGTGGGATCCACCGCCCGAGGCCCCCGCGGTCGCCGGGACCGAGCCGCTCTCCCATACCTTCATCCGCTGGGCCTGCCTGACGTATGGAAACTGGCATCCGTCGCAGGTGGAGAAGGCCCGCCGCTTGCTGTCGGAGCACCCCGAGCTGTCCCAGGCCGACATCTTTGCCGCCGCGACCGCAGGTGACCTCGCCGCTGCGCGCGCGATGCTCGCGCAGGATCCGTCTCTCGCCAGCGCGAAGGGCGGACCGCTGGGGTGGGAGCCGCTCCTCCATGCGTGCTACTCCCGATTCGACGGTCCCGATGCCCAGCACTCCACGCTCGAGGTCGCGCGTCTTCTCATCCGCGCCGGCGCGGACCCCAACGCCGGCTTTCTCTGGCGGGGGAACGTGCCTCCGTTCACGGCGCTCACCGGCGCGTTCGGGGAGGGTGAGGACGGCACGAACCAGCCACCGCATCGGGACCGCGATGCCCTCGCACGGCTGCTGCTCGAGGCCGGTGCCGATCCCAACGACGAGCAGACCCTGTACAACCGCCACTTCCGGCCCGACGACGGCCACCTGAAGCTGCTGCTCGCCTTCGGCCTCGGACAGGACAAGGGCGGCCCGTGGTTCCGTCGGCTCGGCGACCGATTGCACACGCCGGCCCGGATGCTGGTCGAGGAGCTGTGGGCCGCGGCGCGCAAGGGCTTCTTCGACCGGGTCAAGCTCCTGGTCGCGCACGGCACCGACGTCAACACCCCGGGCGTGCGCGATGGGCGCACGCCCTACGAGGCGGCGCTCATGACCGGCAATCGCGAGATCGCCCAGTACCTCCTCGCGCACGGGGCAAAGAGGGTCGCACTCGCACCCGAGGAAGCGTTCGCGGCCGCGGCCCTGGCCGGCCGCGGCGACGAGGCGCGGTCGGTACTCGCCGCGCATCCAAGGCTCCTGGAGACACTGGGGCCCGACGGCCGGATCGAGCTCGTGCATCGAGCGGTCGAGGGCGATCGGCGCGACGGAGTGCGCCTCCTTGCCGAGCTGGGCGTCGCCCTGAGCGGAACGACCGTCCATCAGGGCGTCGGGATGTATCGCGCGGTCACACCGATGCACAACGCGGCCTGGGCAGGGAATGTCGAGATGGTCCGCCTCCTCGTCGAGCTGGGCGCGGATCCTTCTGCCCGCGACGCGACGTATCAAGCGACGCCCCTGGGCTGGGCGCTGCACAACCGCCAGCGAGCGGTCGTGGACTGCTTGCTGCCCTTCGCCACCATCGTCGAGGCGGTGCGGGCGGGCGGCGTCGAGCGGATCGCGGAGCTCCTGGAGAAGGATCCGATGCTGGCCCATGCGACCGACGGCGAGGGCACGCCGGTCCTCTTCCATGTGGACGCGGACGGCCCACGCGCGGAAGAGGTCCTGGATCTCCTGCTTGCCCACGGCGCGAAACTCGACGCCCGCAACGGGCAGGGGCGTACCGTGCTGGAGGAGATGCAGAGGCGCGGGCGCGACGAGACTGTTCGCGCGCTCCGCCAGCGAGGAGCGCCGACGTCGTAGCGGACCTGGCGCCGAGCGGTCTAGGGCTGACCCGAGCCCTTGAGGTACTTCAGGAGCTCCGAGTCCGTGGAGAGGATGAGCCAGGACTTCTCGTCGAGGCTCGACTGGAGCGTCTCCATGCTCTTGAGGAATTGGTAGAGCTCCGGATCGCGGCCGTAGGCGCGTGCGTAGATGGCGGTGGCCGTCGCGTCGGCGGCGCCTTTCTTTTCCTGGGCCTTCTTGTAGCCCTCGGAGCTGGCCGCGAGAGTGTCCCTCTCCTTCTGACCGCGGATCTCGGCCGCCTTGCCCTGTCCCTCGGACCGGCTGCGCTCCGCGATGCGCTTGCGCTCGGAGGTCATGCGCTCGAAGACCTTCTGCTGGACGCTGTCGATGTAGTTGAGGCGGAGGAAGCGGACGTCCTCCACCTCGATCCCGAAGGCGGGCGTGATCTGGGCCGCCTTCTCCAGGACGATCTTGGCAATGGCGCTGCGGCCCGTGTTGACCGGGGCCATGGCCTCCGCGGACCCGATCCCGGCCAGCTCCTCCGTGACCTGGAACTCGCGGTTCGTGGAACGGACGATCTCCAGCAGGTCGAAGGAGGCGACGGCGTTGCGCGTCTGGCCGTCGATGATGTCGTCGAGGCGGCTCTGCGCGCCCCGCTCGTCCCCGACGTTCTGGTAGAACTTCAACGGATCGACGATCCGCCAGCGGGCGAAGGTCCCGACAAAGATGTATTTCTTGTCCTTGGTCGGAATCTGGTTCGCGGATCCCTCGAACTCGAGCCACCTCTTGTCGAAGGTGTGGACGATCTGCACCAGGGGGGCCTTGAAGTGCAGGCCGGCCTTCGTGACCAGCCCTCCGACGGGCTCGCCGAACTGGGTCAGGATCGCCTGCTCCGTCTCGCTCACGGTATAGACGGAGAGGAGGAGCAGCACGGCGGCCACGGCGGCCGCGATCAGGGAGAGCGGGCCCTTCATGGCTTGATCTCCCTGGTCCCGCCCTCGAGCTGCAAGAGGGGCAGGATCCCCTTGGCCTTGTCGTCGAGCACGACCTTCTTCTCGATCCGGGGCAGCACCTGCGCGAGCGTTTCGAGGTAGATCCGCTTGCGCGTGACTACCGGCGCCTTCCGGTACTCCTCGTAGAGCGCGTTGAAGCGCGAGGCGTCACCCTCGGCCTTGTTCACGCGCTCGAGGGCGTAGCCCTCCGCGGAGCGGATGGCCTGGTCGGCTTCACCTTTGGCTTTGGGCACCGACTTGTTGTAGTCGGCCCAGGCGTCGTTGATCGCGCGCTCCTTCTCCTGGATGGCCTGGTTGACCTCGTTGAACGCGGGCTTGACCGGCTCCGGCGGGTTCACGTCCTGGAGCACGAGCTGCTGCACCTCGATGCCGATGCCGTAGAGGTTGCACAGGTCCTGGAGCTGCTGCTTGGCCTCGAGCGCGATCGACTCCCGCCCGATGGTGATCACCTCGTCCACGCTGTGGTCGCCCACCACCTGCCGCATCACCGCCTCCGACATGTCGCGGAACGTGCTGAGGGGCTCGCGCACGTGGAAGAGATACCGCACGGGGTCCTTGATCTTGTACTGCACGACCCACTCCACGACCGCGACGTTGAGGTCGCCCGTGAGCATGGCCGCCTCCGCCGCCGTCTCCGGCGTCTGCGGAGCGAACTCCGACTTCACGTCCGCGCGCTGGGTGCGAAAGCCCAGCTCCAGCTTGAGGGTGCGCTGGACGGGGACCTTGGTGACGCGGTCCACGCCGAACGGGATCTTCACGTGGGGGCCGGGGTCCGACGTCCCCACGTAGCGTCCGAAGCGCTGCACGACCCCGACCTCGTCCGGCTCGACCTGGAAGTAGCTGGTGAAGAAAAGCAGGACGAGGCCGATCACGATCGCGATCGTGCGCAGCTGCGCGAGGTTCGGACGTGCGGGCAGGGGCGGCATCCGCAGCGGAGGCTCGCCGCCACCGCCTTCGCCGAAAGGTCCGCGCGTCCAACCCGTCTTGGCCATCTGATCTCCCGTCTGCCTTTGGGAGTATATGCGGCCGTTGCGAATGAAGCGCCGCGGTCGAGGGTACGCTAGGCTCCGGTCACTCGAGGGGAGGGCGACTTCGATGGGCGAGATGAGGGTCGGCGTCGTCGGCCTGGGCTGGGCGGCCGGGGCTCACATCGAGACGTTCAAGCACGTCGAGGGGGCGCGAGTGACCGCGGTGTGCTCTCGCCGTCAGCTCGATCCCGCGGCCCTCGACAAGACATACGGGCTGCCTCTGGCCGCGTATACGGACTACGACCGGATGCTCGCGGACGACTCGATCGACATCATCGACATCTGCAGCCCGCCCTGGCTCCACGCCGAGCAGGCCATCGCCGCCGCGCGCGCGGGCAAACACGTCCTGCTCGAGAAGCCGATCGCGCTTACCTGGGACGACGCCAAGGCCGTGCGCGACGCGGTGCGCAAGGCGAAGGTGCAGGCCTGCGTCTGCTTCGAGGTGCGCTTCAGCCGGCAGTTCCAGACCGTGCGCGCGGTGGTGGAGCAGGGCCTGCTGGGCCGGATCCACTACGGCGAGGTGGACTACTACCACGGCATCGGGCCCTGGTACGGACAGTTCCCGTGGAACGTGAAGAAGCGGGGCGGCGGGTCGAGCCTCCTCAGCGCGGGCTGCCATGCCATGGACGCGCTGCTCATGGTGATGGACGCGCCGGTCGAGGAGGTGTCGAGCTACGCGACGCGCTCCGCCAACGACACGTTCGCGCCCTATGAATACGACACGACCACGGTGACGATCCTGCGGTTCAAGGGCGGCGCCGCCGGCAAGGTCGCCTCCGTCATCGACTGCCTGCAGCCGTATTACTTCCACACCCACCTGGTGGGAAGCGAGGGCAGCCTCCTCGACGACAAGTTCCACTCCGCGAAGCTGGGCACGGACAAGTCCCGGTGGAGCTCCCTGGCCACGGCCCTCGTGGACTCCGGCGACGTGAAGGACCACCCCTACCAGCCGCAGTTCCAGGCCTTCGTGGACGCCATCCGCGCCCGCCGCAAGATGCCGCTCACGGACCTCGAGACCGCGCTGGAGACGCACCGCGTGATCTTCGCCGCCGACCTGTCCGCGCGGAAAGGCGAGCCCGTCCGGCTGGGGAAGATGCGCTAGCGCATGCGCGTCCTGGCCGTGATGGCGCACCCGGACGACATCGAGTTCACGTGCGCGGGGACGCTCGTACTGCTGAGGCGCGCGGGATGGGACGTCCACATGGCGACCATGACCGCGGGCGATCTGGGCACCGCCACCCTTTCGCGCGCGGCCATCTCGCGGATCCGCCGCAAGGAGGCGGCCGCGTCCGCGCGGCTGCTGGGTGCGGACTACACCTGCCTGGGCTTCGACGACCTCACGATCGTCTACAACGAACGGGCGAAGCGCCGGGTGTCGGCGCTCCTGCGCCTGGTGCGCCCGGACCTCGTGATCGTGCCCTCCCCGGTGGACTACATGGCCGACCACGAGGAGACACCGCGCATCGTGCGCGAAGCCGCGTTTGCCTCCACCGTCCGGAACTGGAAGGCCTCGCTGCGCGGCCGCAGCCCGCGCCCCTGCGCGAAGCTGCCCCCGATCCTGTACGCGGACCCCATCGACAACGTGGACCATTTCGGACGGCGCGTGGCCGTGCAGCTCGTGGTGGACATCACGGGCAGCATCGACCTTAAGGAAAAGATGCTGGCCTGCCATGACTCGCAGCGGACCTGGCTCCGCCACCAGCACGGCGAGGACGAATACCTGCTCTGGATGCGCCGCGTGGGGGCGGACCGCGCGCGCGACTTTGGACAGCCCGGCGTGAAATACGCCGAAGGCTTCCGGCAGCACCTCGGCCACGGGTTTCCGCACGAAGATCACCTGACGGCGGTCCTGGGGAAGGGGCTCGTGAAGAGCCTCCCGTGGCCGTAGGAGGGGAGTGATGGCCTTCCGTTACGCGATGTCCCGCTTCATCCCGTTCCGCGACGAGGAAGCCTGCGCGCGCGTCCGGGCCATCCCGCGCGCGGACATCACGAAGCACCCGAACAAGGATTTCCGGATCGAGGTCATCGAGGACCGGACGCAGTTCTACTCCCGTTTCGCGATCGACATCGTGGAGCGCATCCAGAGAGCGGGCCAGGCCGGACGGAAGTGCGTCCTCATCCTGCCCGTGGGCCCCGTGCCGCAGTACGCGATCGCGGCCGAGATGATCAACCGGCTCGGTGTGTCCTGCCGCCACCTCGTCACGTTCAACATGGACGAATACGCGAACGACGAAGGTGAGACGGCGCCCGCGGACTGGCCGGGCTCGTTCGCGACGTCCATGCGCCAGTCGTTCTTCGCGCGCATCCGCGCCGACCTGCGGCCGCCGGACGAGAACATCCATTTCCCGACGGACGGCAACATCGACACCTATTG
>Ga0207648_10007031_pt1 | contig 11126 bp, 10 predicted proteins | sample KBSMisM32_FD_184310 | JGI IMG/M metagenome (GOLD analysis project Ga0207648, IMG submission 184310) | Miscanthus rhizosphere microbial communities from Kellogg Biological Station, Michigan, USA - KBS Miscanthus M3-2 (SPAdes) (version 2) | ecosystem: Host-associated > Plants > Roots >... | reverse complement strand
GTCACTCGCCTCGATCACGATGTCGTTGCACTTCGGCGCCAGCTACACAGCGTCCAAGGCGGGGCTGCTGGGGCTGACGCGCCACGCTGCAATGGATCTCTCGCGGCAGGGGATTCGCGTCAACGCGGTGCTGCCAGGCCCGGTCATCACCGAGGTGATGCGCTTGCATGCTTCGAAGTCCACTCTGATCGATTCGATCCCTAAGCAGGTCCCGCTGGGCCGCTGGGTCGAAGTGGCCGATGTCGCAAACGCGATCCTGTTCCTCTGCTCAAGCGCGTCGTCGGCGTGCACCGGCACGCATCTGATCGTTGACTGCGGGCTGCACATCGGCAGCCCTGCACCACCCGACATCTACTTCGCGCAACGCCAGCCCGGCGCGGTCTGACTCGATACAAGGAAAGCGGAATGCCCATCCCACACATTGCCCGTGCGCCCGAACCCGCCGACTTCAAGGTCGAAGGTGCGCGTCCGTTCTTCGCCTACGCGGACACCGGCCTGGCGGCGAGCACCGGCGGCCGGTTCGGAGCGACTTTCGTGCGCACCGTGCGCGCGGTGAAGCCCGGCGACGGGACGGGGTGGCATTTCCACGAAGCGGACCTCCAACTGATCTACGTGATCCACGGCCACGCCGTGCTCGAGTACGAAGGAGTCGGGCGCCAGGTGCTGAAGGCGGGGGACATGGTCTTCCAGCCGCGGGGCGTTCGCCATGACGTGGTGGAGGTTTCGGAGGATTACCAGCACCTGGAGATTGACATGCCGGCGGTGTTCGAGACGACTCCCGCGCCGAGTCCGTATACGGCAGCCCAGGGCGAACTGGCCAGCAATGAGTAGGCCTACGCCGCTTTAAGTTCGGTCTTAGACGCCGATTTCAGCGCGGCGCGGCAGATCAGCGCCCCGACGTGAGCATGTGATCGAGGCAGCACGAACGGCAAACTCCATCGCTGCGCGCAGTCGAAGCGCCTCCAACCCGACGAGCGCTTCGCGTGATCGCGCGCCCTGCTCCGCCAACCACGTCAGCAGCGCGGCCTGGAACGAATCGCCGGCGCCGACCGTATCGACCACCGGCACTGCTCCGGCTGGCACGACTGCAGATTGAGTCGCAGTCCAGCCCTGAGCGCCTTCGCTCCCACGCGTCACGACGACGAGCCGCACGCCATGCGCCACGGCATCGGCGGCGAACGCCTCGCGCCCGATGCCGGGACGCAGCAGCGCGAGATCCTCCTCGCTGATCTTCAGCAGGTCGGTGCGCGGCAGCATCCACTCCAACGTCGCCCTCCAACGTGTCACATCGGGCTCCACATTGAGCCGGATGTTCGGGTCGTAGCTGATCAGCGCGCGCTCTCTCTCGTGCCCGACCAGAGTTCGCAGCGTCGAGGCGATCGGCTCGACCACCATCGCGAACGACCCGATATGGATCGCCTGGGTCTCGGCCGGGAGCCGGCTGATCATGTCGCTTTCCAAGGCGCGGTCGGCACCGTGCTCGCCGTAGAACGAATACGACGGGACGCCTTGCGCATCTGTGCCGACGAGGCCGAGCGTGGTTCGCGCGTCGACGCGCACGGTCGATGCGGTCTGGACGCCTTCCTCGCGCAGCGCACGCATCAGCCGATCGCCCAGAAAATCCCGCGATACCGCACCGAGGAACGACACCGGTTGGGCAAGCCGGGCCAGACCGATCGCGACGTTGAACGGCGAGCCGCCGACGCGCGCATCCAGCGCCATCCCGGTCGGCGTCTCGCGATCGGCGAACACATCGATCAACGATTCACCGCAGACGACGAACATGTGCAGATCTCCTTGTGCGGCAAGTCGCCACATCACCCATCGGCCGCTGCTTCGACGCCCGGCCGCACCTCATCCGACCGGCCCGCCGGCGGCTGCGAATTGCGCGCGCAGCGCCGGATAAAGCGCCCGAAATCGCTCGTGACGGTGCGCGAGCGAATCCGATTCGGCGCCATCCGGCTCGAAAGCGCGGACGACGTCGGCCGGCCGACAAACCTCGCGTTCGTCGCCGCCATCGGCGAGCCAGGCCAGGCGCGCCGCGCCGAGCGCCGCACCGGCGGCCCCGCTCTCGTGCGAGTACAGGGTGATTCCGAGCGTCGATGCGAGCAGCTGCGCCCACAGCGTGCTGCGGGCTCCGCCGCCGACCAGCGACAACGCGGCAACCGCTCCCGACTCCGGTCGCAGCATCGTCCAGCCGTCGGCCAGTCCGAAGCCGACACCCTCGACCACGGCGTATCCGATCGCCGCGGCATCGTGCGCATGCGTCAACCCGAACAGCACGCCTTCGGCGTGCGGGTCGTTGTGGGGCGTGCGCTCGCCGCTCAGGTAGGGCAAGAACAGCGGGGCGCTCGCGCGCTGCGCCGGCGACAGCGCGGCAACACGATCGAGCAGCGCCCCTTCCGACGCGAAGCCCAGCAGCCGGCAGGCCCAGCGCAACGCGCTGGCCGCGGACAGCATCACCGACATGCGGTGCCAGCGCGCCGGCAGCGCATGGCAGAACGTGTGCACGGTGGAACGCGGGCCGGGGCGGAAGCCGTCGGCCGCAAGGAAGATGACGCCCGACGTGCCGAGCGAGACGAAGCCTTGGTCCGGCCGCACCGCACCGATGCCGACCGCACTCGCCGCGTTGTCGCCGGCGCCGCCGGCCACGACGACGCCGGCGCGCAGGCCCCAGCGATCGGCGAGCTCGGGCCGCAGTCGACCGGAGATCTCGCTGCCCTCGATCAGGTGGGGCATCTGGTCGGTCGTGAGGCCACAGGCGGCGAGCAGCTCATCGGACCAGCGCCGCGCACCGACGTCGAGCCAGAGCGTCCCCGACGCATCCGACATCTCGCTGACGACTTCACCCGTCAGCCGCAGCCGCAGCCAGTCCTTCGGCAGCAGCACGCGGGCCGTCTGCGCGCAGAGGCGCGGCTCGTGCTCGCGCAACCACAACAGCTTCGGGGCGACGAAGCCCGGCATCGCGACGTTGCCGGCGACGGCATGCAAGGTCGGCACGGCCGCCTCGAGCGCTGCGCACTCGGCAGCGCTGCGGCCGTCGTTCCAGAGGATCGCCGGCCGCAGCACGACCTCCGCGCGGTCGAGCAGCACGGCGCCGTGCATCTGCCCCGACAGGCCGATCGCGCGCACCGCGCGGAGCGCTGCCGGCTGCATCGCGTGCAGGCGCTGCATCGCCGCATCGAGCGCGCTCCACCAATCGGCCGGAGCCTGCTCGCTCCACAGCGGGTGCGGGCGCGACACGGTCAGCGGCTCGCCGGTGCTGTCGACGATGCGGTGCGCGTCGTCGAGCAGCAGCAGCTTGAGCTCGGAGGTGCCGAGGTCGATGCCGAGGTACACGCCGAAGCCCTCAGGCGCCGCCGGACACGTACGGGGCGCGCCGACTATCGTGCCGGTGCGCCTGCCGCCGATCTCGCGACACGCCCTTCAACCGCCTCTCCCGAAGCGGTGATCGGCCTCGCGCCGGAACTCGGTCGGCGTCATGCCCTTGATCTCGAGAAAGCGCCGGTTGAAGTTGGCGACGTTGTTGAAGCCGACCTCGTAGCAGATGTGGGTGACCAGCCGGTCGCTCTCCATCAGCAGCTGGCACGCCCGGTTGACGCGGACCCTGTTGACGAAACCCGTGAAGGTGTTGCCGGTGGCGCGGCGGAAGAAGCGCGAGAACCCGCTCTCGCTCATGCCGAGCTCGGCGGCGACGTCGCGCGCCGCCAGCGGCATCGCGACGTCGACGATGATGCGGTCGACGAGGCGGTTGATCTGCTCGAGCTCGGCGTCGTTGTCCTCGCCCTGCATCTTCACGTTGGAGAGCAGGCGGTAGTCGGTGCAGCGCGCCAGCCCGGCGAGAAAGTCGCAGAACGCCGCGAAACGCTGCAGGCCGTCGCTGCGCTTGACCTCGAGCCAGCGTGCCTGCGCCCGCTCGGACAGGCCGAAGAACTCGATGCCGTGGCGCGAGCGCTCGAGCAGCGGGATCACCTCCGCCAGCTCGGGGATCATCTCGGCCGCATGGGCGATCGGCTCATGGCGGAACTGGATCACCAGATCGCGTTCGGCGACGCCGCCTTCGGGCAGGTCGAGCGAGACCCAGTTGTGCGGCAGGCGCGGCCCGCAGAGCACCAGGTGACCCGGGTGGAACGGCCCGATCCAGTCGCCGACGAAGGCCTTGCCCGAGGTCGCGGTGATCAGGTGCAGCTCGTACTCGTCGTGGAAGTGCCAGCGCGCGAGCGGCGTCGGGAAGCCGTGCGCGAGGCAGCGCACGACGCCGGTGTCCTCGGCGGCCTCGTAGCCGAGCGAGGTGGGGCGCGCGTAGTCGTGCTCGAGCTCGGGCTGGCGCTGGCGCGGGGTCTGGCGGTGGCGCAGAGCGGTCATCGGCGGTCTCCGAAGGGCCTAAGCCCTAGCTCATGACGTTACCGCCATCGACGTTCAATGTCTGCGCCGTGATGTACGAGGCGTCGTCGCTCGCCAGGAAGACCGCCGCACCGGCGATGTCGGACGGCGCACCCATGTAGCCGAGCGGCACCGCGCGGCCGACCGCGCGCTTCTTCTCGCCCGGCGCCAGGCCTTCGTAGCGGGCGAACAGCGCGTCGACGTGCTGCCACATCGGCGTGTCGATCACGCCGGGCGAGATCGCGTTGACGCGGATGCGGTGCGGCGCCATCGCCAGCGCCGCGCTCTGCGTGTAGCTGATGACGGCCGCCTTGCTCGCGCAGTAGTGGGCGACCAGTGCCTCGCCGCGCCGGCCGGCCTGCGACGCCAGGTTGACGATCGCGCCCGGCCGGCCGGCCGCGACGAGGCGCGACAGCACCGCCTGCATCATGAAGAAGAGGCCCTTGACGTTGACGTCGAAGAGGCGCTGGTACATGCGCTCGTCGGCCTCAAGCAGCGGCGCCATGTCGAAGACCGCCGCATTGTTGAACAGCACGTCGACGGTGCCGAAGCGCCGCGCGGCCGCATCGACCAGGCCGCCGAGCGCCTCGGTGCGGGTGACGTCGCCGCTCGCGTAGGCCAGCCGGCCGGGATGGCGGCTCATCAGCGCGGCCAGCCCGGCGCCCGGCTCCGTGGCGACGTCGACCGCCGTGCAACGCGCGCCTTCGGCGAGGAAGGCTTCGGTGACGGCGAGCCCGATCCCGCCGCCGGCCCCGGTCAGCAGGGCGTGGCGGTCGGCGAGGCGAAGGCGATCGGGCATCGGGTCATCCTTTGACGAAGTCGCGCACCCTGGCGTCGGCTGCGCGCAGCGCCGCCAGCAGCGTCGGGTGGCCGGCGAGCGGACCGAACAGCAGCGCATCGCGGCCGAACGCGGCGAGCGGGTCGGGCGCCTCGAAGAGGGCATGGGCGGCGGGCGGCTCCATCACGCCGTCGGCGTAGGCGAAGGGCAGCGCCCCGCGATGCCAGCGCTCCAGGAAGGCAAAGAAGAGCGCCGGCAGCATCGCGCTGCTGTCGATCGGGGCGCCGCGCGCGAGGCAGTCGCGCAGCGTCGGCACGACGAACCCCGGAATCTTCGAATAGCCGTCCATTGCGACGCGCTGGTTGGTGTCCTGCACGTGCGGATTGCCGAAGCGCTCGAGCACGACGTCGCGGTAGGCGGCGAGATCGATCGGGCTCGGCTGCGCCGGCGTGTCGAGCGACGGGATCACGTCGTCGGTCACGTAGTCGAACGCCATCCGGCGGATCGCCGGCACCGCCATGTCCTCGTGGATGTAGCCGAGGCCCTTCAGCGTGCCGGCCCAGGCGACGCAGCTGTGGGTCGCGTTCAGCACGCGGATCTTGGCCTCCTCGTGGGCGTGCACCGATTCGACCATCTCGACGCCGACCTTCTCCCAGGCCGGCCGGCCGGCGATGAAGCGGTCTTCGATCACCCACTGGATGAAGCTCTCGGCCATCACCGGTGCATGGTCGTCCCAGCCGGTCGCCGCGCGCACCCGCTCGGCGACGTCGGCCGGCGGACGCGGCGTGATGCGGTCGACCATCGCCGAGGGGCACGTCGTCCGGGTCTCGACCCACGCGAGCAATCCGCGCTCGCCGCGGCGCTCGAGGAAGTCGAGCAGTCCGGCGCGAAAGCGCGCGCCGTTGCCGCGCAGGTTGTCGCAGTTGAGCAGCGTCACCGGCGCCCCGCCGCGCTCGCGTCGCACGCGCAGGATGGCTGCCAGCGCGCCGTAGATCGTCGTCTGGGCACGCCCTTCGAGGTCGGCCCGCAGGTCGGCGAAGCCGGCATCGAGCCGGTTGTCGGCATCGAGGTAGTAGCCGGCCTCGGTGACGGTGAACGAGACGATGCGCGTCGACGGCTCGGCACCGACCTCGATCAGCCGGGCGAGCGACGCATCGAACGGGATCACCTCGCGGATCGATTCGATGCGCTCGTAGCGGCGCTCGCCGGCCGGCGACACGGTCTCGAGCGTGTAGGCGCCGTGCTGCGCAGCCAGCGCCGCCATCGTCGCGGGCATGTCGTCGCGGATGTTGCCGGCGACGATCGACCATGAACGATCGCCGGCCTCCCGCACGTGGTGAAGGTAGACGGCCTGGTGAGCGCGATGGAACGAGCCCAGGCCGATGTGCAGGATCGTGTGGGCGGTGCGCGCCGCCCTTGCCGCATTCATTGGGAGACCTTCGTGCTTCGCAATTCGGTACGGGCCCCCTTCGGAGCGGACGTGCGGGGGCTCATGGTCGGCTCAGGCAGCGCGCGCCGCGACCGTGTGGCCCTGGCGGTCGAACAGGTGGAACGATGCCGGCACGATGTCGAGCCCGACCGCATCGCCCGGGTGCAGCCCGGTGCGCTCGTTCTGGCGCGCGATCAGCTGCACGCCGTGGTCGCCCTGCCCTTCGACGCTCGCATAGATCAGCGTGTCGGCGCCGAGCGACTCGACGAGTTCCACGCGCCCCGAAAGCCGGCCGCCCCCGGCCGGTCGCACGATGACGTTCTCGGGCCTGACGCCGATGAAGCCGTCGGTGACGAGGGCCGCGCCGACCGCCTCGCGCAATGCCGGCAGCTTCGCGGTGTCGATCAGGTTCATCTGCGGCGTGCCGATGAACTGCGCGACGAACCGGTTCGCCGGCCGGTCATAGAGCTCGAGCGGCGAACCGACCTGCTCGATCGCGCCGTCGCGCAGCACGACGACGCGATCGGCCAGGGTCATCGCCTCGACCTGGTCGTGGGTCACATAGATCGTCGTCGCACCGAGCTCGCGGTGCAGCTTCGCGATCTCGACCCGGGTCTGCCCGCGCAGCGCGGCGTCCAGGTTCGAGAGCGGCTCGTCGAACAGGAACACCTTGGGCGCGCGCACGATCGCGCGCCCGATCGCGACGCGCTGGCGCTGGCCCCCCGAAAGCTCCTTCGGCGTGCGCTGCAGGTACTGCGTCAGGTTCAGGATCTCGGCGGCGCGCTGCACCTTCTCGCGGATCACCCCCTTGTCGACGTTCGCGAGGCGCAAGGCGAACGACATGTTGTCGGCGACGCTCATGTGCGGATAGAGCGCATAGCTCTGGAACACCATCGCGAGGTCGCGCTTGCTCGACGCGAGCTTCGTGATGTCGCGGCCGTCGAGCCGCAGGCTGCCGGCGTCGATCTCGGTCAGGCCCGCGATCATCCGCAGCAGGGTCGACTTGCCGCAGCCCGACGGGCCGACGAAGACGACGAACTCGCCCTTCTCGACCGCGAGGTCGATGCCCTTGATCGCCTTCAGAGTGCCGAAGTGCTTCTCGACGCCGTGCAGTTCGAGGAATGACATGGTGCTTGCTCCGTGGGGCTACTTGACGGCGCCGAAGGTGAGGCCCTGGACCAGCTGCTTCTGGCTGAACCAGCCGACCACGACGATCGGCGCGATCGCCATCAGCGAGGCGGCCGAGAGCTTGGCCCAGAACAGGCCCTCCGGACTCGAGTACGACGCGATCAGGGTCGCCAACGTGCCGGCCTTGGCCGAGCTCAGGTTGAGCGACCAGAACGCTTCGTTCCAGGCGAGCACGAGGCAGAGCAGCGCGGTCGACGCCAGCGTGCCCATCGCGAGCGGCCGGATCACGTGCAGGAACTCGCCCCAGACGCTGGCACCGTCCATGCGCGCGGCCTCGAGGATGTCGGGCGGAATGTCCTTGAAGCCGGAGTACAGCATCCAGACCATGATCGGCAGGTTCGACAGCGTGAAGACGACGATCAGTGCGGTCAGCGAATCGAGGAGGCCTGCGGTCTGCGCCAGCACGTAGACCGGCACCAGCGCGCCGACCGCCGGCATCATCTTGGTCGACAGCATCCACATCAGGATGTCGCGGGTGCGCCGGGTCCGGAAGAACGCCATCGAATAGGCCGCGGGCGCCGCGATCGCCAAGCCGAGGAAAGTCGAGAACACGCTGGTGATGACCGAGTTGCCGGCATGCAGCAGGTAGTCGCTGCGCAGGTTGACCTCGGCGAAGCTCTCGAGCGTCGGCGTGAAGAAGAGCTGCGGCGGCACCGCGATCGCCTGCATCTCGGTCTTGAAGGACGTGAGCACCAGCCAGATCAGCGGGAACACGACGAGCAGCGTGACGGCCCAGGCCGCGACGGTGCGGAGCAGCAGCGCAAAGTGCTTCATGGTCGGTCCTGTGGGTTCAGTCGAGGTTCTTGCCGATCATGCGGATCAGGAACACCGCGGCGATGTTGGCGAGCACCACCGCGAACAGCGCGCCGGCCGACGCCACGCCGACATCGAAGTTCATCAAGGCCTGCTTGAAGATCAGGAACGCGACGTTGGTGCTCTCGTTGCCGGGGCCGCCGCCGGTGGTCGTGAAGATCTCGGCGAACACGCTCATCAGGAAGATCATCTCGATCATGATCACGACCGCGATCGGACGGCCGAGGTGCGGCAGGGTCAGGAACCAGAACTTCTGCAGCGCATTGGCGCCGTCCATGCCGGCAGCCTCCATCTGGTCGCGGTCGAGCGACTGCAGCGACGTGATGAAGATCAGGCAGGCGAACGGCAGCCACTGCCATGCGACCATCAGGATCACCGAGAACAGCGGGTGGTTGGTCAGCCAGTCGACCGGCGTCATGCCGAAGAAGATCGAGACCTGCGCCAGCACGCCGTAGATCGGGTTCATCATCATGTGCTTCCACAGCAGCGCATTGGCGGTGGGCATCACGAAGAACGGCGAGATCAGCAGCACGCGGACGATGCCGCGGCCCGGGAACGACTCGTTGACCAGCAGCGCGAGCGCGACCCCGCCGATCACGGTGATCGCGATCACCGAGCCGAGCAGCACGAGCGTGTTGACGACCGACGGCCCGAAGTCCGGATCGGTGACGAAGAACTCGAAGTTGGCGAGGCCGAGGAAGTCCTTCTCCCCCGGCTGCATCAGGTTGTAGCGGACCAGCGAGAAGTAGATCGTCATCGCCAGCGGCACGATCATCCAGAGGAAGAGCGTGGCCACGGCCGGCGCCATCAGCGCCCGAGGCAGCAATCGGTTCATGGACGATCCTCGATCGGCGCGGGCGCGCCGGGACGCGGAACGACGCGGCCCGGCGACCCGGGCCTCGCCGACGGACGAGCTACTTGTAGTAGCCGCCCTTGCGCATCTCGCGATCGGCCGCGGTCTGCGAGGCCTTGAGGGCCTGGTCGACGGTCGACTTGCCGGCCAGCGCCGAGCTCATCTGCTGACCGACTGCGATGCCGATCGCCTGGAATTCCGGGATCGCCGCGAACTGGACGCCGACGTAGGGGCTCTTCGGCAGCGTGCTGTCGTTCGGATTCGCGGTGTCGATGGCCTTCTTCTCGGCTTCGGCGAACTTCGCCGCCTTCAGGAACTCGGGGTTCGCGTAGGTCGACTTGCGCGTGCCGGTCGGGACCGCTGCCCAGCCCTTCTCCTTGGCGACGAGGTTGATGTAGTCCTTCGACGTCGCCCAGCTGATGAACTTCTGCGCGGCCTCGGTGTTCTTGGTGCCGGCCGGGATCGCCAGGGCCCAGGCCCAGAGCCAGTTGGCGCCCTTCTGGGTCGCGCTGTACGGACCCTGCGCGAAGGCGACCTTGTCGGCGACCTTGCTCTGCTTCGGATCGGTGATGAACGACGCCGCGATCGTCGCGTCGATCCACATCGCGCACTTGCCTTCGTTGAAGAGCGCGAGGATCTCGTTGAAGCTGTTCGCGCTCGACCCGGGCGGGCCGTAGCTCTTCAGCAGGTCGACGTAGGCGGTGACCGCGTCATGCCACGGCTTCGATTCGAGCTGCGGCTTCCAGGCCATGTCGAACCACTGCCCGCCGTAGCTGTTGACCATCGTCGACAGGAACGCCATGTTGTCGCCCCAGCCCGGCTTGCCGCGCAGGCAGATGCCGTAGACGCCGGTTTTCGGGTCGTTCATCTTGGCAGCGGCGTCCTTCACCTGATCCCAGGTCGGGCGCTCGTCGAACTTGACGCCGGCCTTGTCGGCCAGGTCCTTGCGGTACATCAGCATCGAGCTCTCGCCGTAGAACGGCGCGGCGTACAGCTTGCCTTCGACCGACAGGCCGTTGCGCATCGCCGGCAGCAGGTCGTCGACGTCGTAGGCGGCATCCGGCTTCAGTTCCTTGAGCCAGCCCTTCTTGCCCCAGATCGGCGTCTCGTACATGCCGATCGTCATGACGTCGAACTGCCCGCCCTTGGTGGCGATGTCGGTCGTGACGCGCTGCCGCAGCACGCCCTCCTCCAGCGTCACCCACTTGAGCTTGATGTCGGGGTTCGCCTTCTCGAAAGCCGGCGTGAGCTTCTGCATCTCGATCATGTGGCCGTTGTTGACGGTCGCGATCACGAGGTCGGTGGCCGATGCTGCGGCGCCGGTCAGCGCGAGGGCCAGAGCGGTCGCCAGCGTTCGCTTGATCTTCATGGGACGTCTCCTGTCGTTTTCGATTGAGGGGTCGCACACATGCGGCGCGGACAAGCAAAGATAGACTCGCCCTCATCGTCTCCTGATACTTTTGGCAGACGCGGTAATACCGCCTTGCATCGAATGGTCGGTATTTGCCCTAGTAAGCGCGATTGCGTACAGGATCAGTACGTTGTCCCTGACTGCTCGCGAAGCGCTGGGAACGGCGGCGAATGGAACCGGCTGCGGCCAAGTTCTGGCGGTCGTCGACGATGGCGACTACCGACTGAACTGTATGAAAAGGAAGCGCGGCAGAGGGGTGCTGTGCGACCTA
>Ga0207648_10007030_pt1 | contig 11128 bp, 7 predicted proteins | sample KBSMisM32_FD_184310 | JGI IMG/M metagenome (GOLD analysis project Ga0207648, IMG submission 184310) | Miscanthus rhizosphere microbial communities from Kellogg Biological Station, Michigan, USA - KBS Miscanthus M3-2 (SPAdes) (version 2) | ecosystem: Host-associated > Plants > Roots > Rhizosphere... | reverse complement strand
GAAGTGGGTGTTCGACGTCATCGCCCGGCAGGAACACCACGAGCTGCAGGCCGCGATGGAGATCAACAAGAAACTCACCGCGGTGGCCACCCGCTCGGCTCACCGAAAACCTGACGACCCACGCACCTGGGCTGCGGACCGGGGTGGGCGCGTCCGTCGGATTCGATGGTTTCGCGCTTTCGGCCATGCAGGCACGGTCATTGCTGCCGGTCAGCGCACGGCTGGGCCGCATCGTCACGGCGAGCGAAGGCGAAACGGTATCCCTGCTGTTGTCGATGGGCAGTGCCGACGCAGTGCGAGGATTCTCCGACGCTGTGCTGGCGCCACTGGATCAACTCGACCCCAAGGAGCGGTTGGAACTGCTGCGCACGCTCGATCAGTGGCTGAGCGTGAACGGGGCCTGGGATCCCGCGGCGGCCCGGCTGGCCTTGCATCGCAACACCGTCCGCAACCGGATCGAACGGATCGCACGGCTGACGGGCAGGCGAATGGACGACGGCGACGACCGGATGGGCCTGTGGCTGGCGCTCAAGGCGCGCGCAGCGCTGCCGTAGTTCCCCCGATCGGGAGACGCGATTCAACCGGTCGCAGGGCCGGTTGGCCGACATACATCGCCTTTTCGCTGAGGCACGGTTGTCTCATCGCCGGAAACAACCGGTCGGAGAACTGAAAAGCCCACTCACACAAGACGGTTTCGAATTTCCCAGTTGGCGGCAGCTCCCCAGATTCGACGTCGATCTGCGGGTAAACGACTCAACTCCAGCGGGTCCCGAACGGAACGTCCTTCGCCTTCGCAACAGCCTCGAGTTGCGGACGTTGTGGAAAGTCCGCGGCAACGAGCGACTTCCCCACGGCCTCAAGGACATCCGCCCGCGTCTTGTCCGCCCCTTTGAGCGCCCTGAGGAAGTAGTAGGTGAACGCGCCGTTGTAGTGGTCACCGAACGGCGCGTCAGAGGCCACCTGCTTGGCCAGGCACGCGGCGAACAACACCGGCCGGGTCGCCGCCGGGATCTGCTTGACCTCGTCCTGGAAGCCCTTCGGATCCGACTTCGACTCGAGCGCCCTGATACCCAGCGGTGTCGGCGGCGGAAGGAAGCGTGGCCGCCGCCCCGGAAGAAGGTCCAAGGATCTCAGCCCGGTGCCGCTGTGGCAGGTGTCGAGCACCACCTCGACAAGCACATTCTTGCCCACCGATGCGAACAGCGTCTTGAGCTCGTCATCGATGATGACGGTGTTGCGGTCCCAGTCGCGCCCGCTCTGGTCTATGTCGTAGCAGGCGAAGGCCTCGTCGACATGATCAACCTTCTCGTCGCCGTTCTTGTCGGGCACCTGCGTGCCGTGGCTGGAGAAGGAGAACACGATGTGGTCGACGGCGTCGTCTTTGACGAGCTTGGTCAGCGCCGCCATCACCTTGGCCTTGGTGGCTTCGGCCTCCAGCAGGACCGTGACGTCATTGGGGCCGAAGTCTGGGCGTTTGAGCAGCATTGCGGCCATGTCCTCGGCGTCGTTCACGCAGCCGTTGAGCCAGCTTGCCTGCGGAAGATTGGCGAACTTGTTGATGCCGACACACAGTGCCTTCGCGGTCATGAGACTCTCTCCTCGATTTGTTGTGTCGTTAAGCCCGAACAAATTTCGCGTCGGGACGGGCGTAGATGATGAAGCCAAGCCATGTCGCGGGGTCGTCGTCGGTGCGCGCGGCAGTACGGGCCCGGACCGCCGCTTCGCCGATCGAGTCGCCTTCGAGCAGCCGGTTGTAGAGCGTTTCGACGAAGATCCGAGAGGGCCGGCCCTGGACCGACCACAGACATGACACGAACGCCTGGGCACCCGCTTCCAGAAACGCCCGCGCAAAGCCGCCGAGCGACGACAGTTCTTCTCCGCTGATTCCTATCTGGCATGCGTTGAGCACCACCAGTGGACCAGCACCGTCTTCGCCCGCAAGTTCAGCGGTTTCCTCAACGGTGGTGGCCGACAGGTACTCTCGCGCATACAACCTGCCTACGTTCCGTCCTCGCAGCAGGATCTTGGCGCCGCCGACATTCCGTGGGTTCGCGACGCCGTGGCCGCTGAAGTGGAGGATGTCGACCTCCCGATTGCGAAGAATCTCACGCACCTTCGTCGCCGATGCCGGGACCGCGGCAGCACCGAGCTTCAGTTTGAGGTATTCCGCCTCGACTTGGTTCTCAGCCAGGACGAGCGCAGGATCCACGTAATCGGGACACACCGAATACACCCTTCCCGGCCGCCACTGCAGCTCCGGCTTGGCCGGGAAAGGCAAGAATTGCCAACGCAGTAGGCCGTATTGGCCGAGGAACCGAGGAGGCTGCTGCCGCGGCTTCCCCGGAGGCTTCAGATGGACCAACTCCCAGGGAAAGTACGGCTCATCGGCCAGGAGCAGAATGCTCTTCAGCCGATCCCTGTACTCCCACAGCTTCTGTTGGAGATCCACCGGGAACAGCTCCTCGAACAGGTGCGCCCCCTGATCCTGCAGAAACCTCATGAACTCTTTGGGCCTGCCAACGCATTGCATCCAATTGTCTTCGATGCCTTTGAACAGGTTCGCCACGTAGGTCGCCCGCTTGCGGAGCGGCTCCGACGTGTATCGCAGCATTTCGCTTCCGTCTGGCAGCCGTAGGTCGTACTGGAACTGGACGTACCCGCGACGCTCCAGCTCGGAAATCTCCAGCCACACTGCGTCTTTGAGGTCGACCGACGTCGAAGAGGCGGCTTCGACTTGCTGCCGCACGAGTGTCTGCCGGTGAATGGCGTCGTCGAGCTGACGGGCCTCGGCCTCGAGTGTCATCGTCGCGACGATCACGGTCGGCGACCGGCGGACAATGATACGGACCACGACCGGCCCTGGGCTGCACGGCTTCACGACGAAGCCGACCTCGGACAGCCCGTCATCGAGCGGTAGCATGAACTTGGCGGTGTCCTTCCCGTCAATCACCACGTTGCGTTTCGGGACGATCTGGACGGTGAGCACCTCGTTTTCGTCGACTTCGACGCTCGCCCCGTCCGACACCGTTCCCGCGCTGTCCTCGATCTTGTTGCATGACAGCAGAACACGGACAACCGCAGGCTCGCTGACGACCGGCTTCTCGGGCATCTCGGCCAGCACATGCGCCTGCACCGGCACCGGTGGGCCGGGAGGCGGTGGCGGAGCCGCGCCTGCTCCGCCACCGTTGACCCGAATCCGCACGTTCGGGTCAAACCCACGGCTGGTCCCGCCGTCTGCCGATCTGCGGCGACCGATCATGGGGCCGTCGAATCCCGGGCCCCTGTCGATGGGAATGCTGGGCGGCACGATGGCCGCGGCCGCGAACAGCCACGCCCGCATGGCCTCCGCCACCTCGGCCTGCCAGAAGTAATTGGTGTGATAGACCGACGAATTGGTGCCGAAGTCGAGCGCCCGTCTGACATACGCGCCGGGAGCGTCGACGGCTGCCATCGACTTCTTGTCGACGACAAGATCATTCGCGCCGTCGAGCAGGTTGTCGGCGATGCCCTCGATGAGCTTGAACTTCGTTTGCTCTGCGGACGCGCGAAAGTCTGAACTGATGACAAACCACGGCTGCCCGGGCTCGGGTTGATCGGGCTGATGACGGTTGAGGTCGACGATGAAGTCACCATCAGGCTCCATCGCAGCGAGGCCCGGCACACCGCCGTCGTCAGCCGCATAGGCCGCGAGGTATTTCACCAGCGCGCCAACGCCTTTGATGGCGCTGCCGGCGATCGCCCTTGTCAGGAAGATGTCGTCGACCGGCGACGACGCCAGCAACAGACTCGTGTAGACATCCACCAGTCTCGACCAGCGATCCGGTTCGGCCAAGTTGGTGCCGCCGTTGGGGACGCCGACGAATACGATGCGATTGACCGAGCCGCGCCACCTCGAGGCGGGCAGCAGACGCTCGACAAGGCTCCGGGTCACAAGGCCGCCCCTGCTGTGACAGATCACGTCGACGACCGCTCCGTCGGCCCGGGATACCGACAGCCGCGCCAGGAGGTCCCTCGCGTTGGCGAGTGGGTCCATGCTCAACGTGCGGTGGTCGAAGCCGACGACTGCGTCGTAATCCGCGATGGCCCGCTCGAGGAAGCCTTTGCCAGGCCCCCTTGCCAGAGAACCGAATGCGCCGACCGTCGAGTCGAACGCACCGTGTACGAACAACAGGATCCGCGGCGCGCCGCCCTCGGGGAGTTGGATGCCGGACAGTGACTTCACCTGGGCCCACGACTGCGGGTCAGTGGAGGTGATGTGCACCAGACCCTCGTGGACCTCTTCTTCGAGCACCTTGATGGCTGCGCCGGCGATGACGGGGGCGCCGAATCTCAGGACGAAGGCACGAACTCCGTCGACGAGCCCACGGCTTGCGGGTGCGCCCCCAGGTGGCCGCAGCCCGAGTTCGAAGGTGGCCGTTGCGGTGTCGTCGCCGAGTGCGCGCGGCCGGCGCTGCGGCGCGTGCCATGACCAATAGCCGTCCCGGTCCGTCAGGACCACGGCGGCATCGTCGCCGCGCAGCGTCACCTCGAGATCGAGCTTGGCGCTGTCGTCCGCGGCGACTGGTCCGCGCGCCTGCTTCGGCCTGATGGTCAGCGGCTCGACCAGCTCGAAGCCGCTGTCGTGGAGCACGTCCTCGATGACGCCTTGGTCGATGGTTGTCGGTGTCTGTGATCGAGTGGGGGTTCGCGTGGTTTCGCGGACGTCCAGTGTGGACGGAAAGCTGACCCGTAAGTCTCCCCCACCCAACGTGCGAACCGGCATCGCGCCCCCAGAGCTCGGCCGACGTCCGGAGCGAACGGCGGCTCACGGATCATCATCCGCTTGCCACGGTTGCGACACACGAGTAGTTGACTACTCGATTGAGTCGTCGCCCGGACGAGCCTCAGGCAGCGGGCAGCAATGTGCTCGGGCGGGGCGAGATGGTCAGCGCGGGCCGCGGATAACGAAACCGGACACACGCTTCTTCCACGATCTCGTCGATCGTTTCGGCAACCCGACGCAAGCTGCGCGGGTCGTCGTCCATGTCTGTCAGATCGACGTCGCCGACGCTCAACCTCGACATGACTTCAGCGCGCCTCCGGCTGATGAGGGTCATCTCCGCGATCATCCCGAACAGAATCTCCGCCAGGCCAGCGATGTCGGCGCCGTCCGTCACGTAGTGCAGTCCATCGAGGCGGACCCGACGATCAGCGATCATCGCCTCGTCCACGTGGCCATCCGTGACGTCGAGTAGCACGCATTGTGGCCTCGTGCCACTCGTACACAGGATCGCCATCTGCGCGGCGGAGTCAACGATGACGCGGGATACGCCGTAGCCGAGCGCAAGCGGGCCCGACACCTCATCCAATTCGTGCATGACGATGTGGGACGGGTGAATTCCGGCAATAGCGGTCCAGTCGAGGTCGTCGACGCAAGCGACGTCGACGGTCACACCCTGTCGTCGCATCCATCCGGCGATCGCGTCGACACGCATGGCCTCAGCCGGGTAGCCGACGGCGGCTGCGCGAAACGCGGTGCGGTACATGGCACAACGGCGCAGAGCGATCGCTTCGTCGAGGCGAACATCGGTTGCGAGGCGCGCCCCGATATCAACGGAATGGTCCGCGACGCCCTCAATCCAGTGCACGGTCATGCCGCGTCGCGCTCCACAATCGCCAAGCCCGGCGAGAGCACAACCAGCGGACGGGGATACCGCAGCGTTGCGCACGCATCGTCGAGCGATTCGTCGATCTGGCTTGCCAGTTCCGGCAATTCGGTTGTCCAGTCGCCGGACGGGACGGCGCGGCCACCACCGAGACCCAGGCGTGTCAGCACAACGCCGTGATGCCGGCGGATCTGCGTCATCTCGGTGATCATGTGGCCGATCGCGGCAGGATAGCTGACGAAGTCGTGATCATCCGAGCCGACGTCGCAGTGCAAGCCAACAAGATTCAACCGCCTGTCACCCAGCACCGCACCCACCGCGTGATCGAGTTCGTGTGAGTCGAAACCGAATCCGCGCGTCTTCGCCCCCGCGACGCTCAGTACTGGCGCGTTGACGTCGGTGACGCACACCACCACGGCCTGCGTGCGGTGCTCGACGATCGAGCCCAGCAGCACGATCTGGGACATCGAACCGACCACCACGCGGCCTGGCGCGAGATTGGAGATGGCGCGCAGCTCCGAATCGGTGATGCTGTCGGCGTACACAGTCATCCGCGCCGGATGGATACCTGCCCCGATCGCGGCCGCCAGCTCCTCGCCCGTTCGCACATCGATCGCCAGGTGCTGATCTCGCACCCACTTCGCGACTGTGAGATTCCTGAGAGCATGAGCGGGAAGGGCGATCTCGGTCATCGGGAACGACTTGCGATAGATCTCGCAGCGACGCAGGGCCGCTCGATCAGGCGAATCCGGCTCGTGCGCAATGGACTGCCGCGCTGCAGAGCCGTTCATCTTGGTTCCAGAGAGCACGGAAAGAAAGACGCCGGAGAGAGTCACCGAAACCTTTTCCTCGTCGAGCCCCCTGGCCTATTGCCAGAGAGCACCTATTCGACGATCGCGCCTGCGGGGCCATGTTGACCAGTGCCTTTGCGACATCTTGACGCCCCAACAACAAACCTTGACGCCGCATTGATGCCAAACCGGCGCGCGTCGGTCAGACGCGCTTGGCGTTGCGCTCTTTCATCGATGTTGACACCAATCGAATCAACGGGCAGACCACCAACAGATGGACAACGAGCACGTAGGTCATGGTCATGCCTGCCAGATGGAGCGCGCACGGCGACATTCATGCGCCCATAGCGCTCTCTTGACGGTCCCGCCGGAGAGCCTTGACGGAACCTTTATGTCACAGCAGCGCGTCAGCCACCGGGCCGAGCGCCAACGCAGGCAGGTACTCCAACCCCACGATCAGCAGCGTCGCCCCGATGATCAGCGTCACGAAGGTCGCCGAGGTGGTGCGCAGCGTGCCGGCGGTGACGACCCCGGGTCGTTGGGCTGCAAACGTGCCCGCGATTCCGAGCACCGCGATGATCGGCAGGAATCGGCCGATGACCATCGCTACCGCGAGCGCAATGTTGTACCACGTCGTATTTCCGCTGACGCCCGCGAATGCGCTGCCGTTGTTGGCGGCCGAACTGGTGAACGCATAGAGCACCTCCGACAGCCCGTGCGGGCCCGCGTTGAGCATCGACGCCCGTTCGCCTGGCAGCGCCATCGCCACCGCCGTCCCGACCAGAACTGCGATCGGCAGGGCCAGGACGTACAAGCCGACCAGCTTCATGTGACGGGCATGTAGCCGCTGTTTGAGGTATTCGGGCGTCCTGCCGACCATCAATCCGCCGATGAAGACGGCAAGCAGAACCATCATCACCAAGCCGTACAGACCGCTGCCCGCACCACCGGGCGCCACTTCGCCCAGCATCATGTTCAACATCAGCACCACACCGCCGAGGCTGGCGAAGCTGTCGTACGACGAGTTCGCCGCGCCGTCGGCGCTCGCGGTCGCGGTGTGACCGAACAGTGCGCTTCCCGGCACGCCGAACCGTGTCTCGGTGCCCTCGACGGGACTCCCGACGGCATGCACCACCGTGCCGTGTGCCACCGACGTCGCCGCCACGATCGCCACAATGCCGACGGCGAACAACGCCGCGCTGGCCGCGAACAGCGCCCAGCCCTGCTTCTTGTCGCCGACCATCACACCGAACGTGCGCAGGAACGCGACGGGAATGATCAACATGGCTACGATTTCCACGACATTGGACAACGGAGTCGGGTTCTCGAACGGGTGCGCGCTGTTGACGTTGAATGCGCCACCGCCGTCGCCGGACATCAACTTGATGGATTCCCACGTGCCCACCGGACCGCCGAGAATCGTCTGGCTACCTCCTGAGAGTGTCGAAATGTCCTGCGCACTATTGAAGTTGTTGACGACGCCAGCACCAATCAAGATGAGCGTGACGATGATCGATAGTGGCAGCAGGATGCGCACCACCGAGCGCACGAGATCGACCCAGAAGTTCCCGAGCTCCTCGCTCCGATACTGCGCGAGCCCCCGGATCAGCGCTACGGCGACACACATTCCCACCGCGCAGCTAGCGAAGGCCTGAACGCCGAGACCGGCCACCAGACCGACGTGGCCGAGGGTCGATTCGCCAGGGTAATTCTGCCAGCTCGTGTTCGTCGTAAAGGAAATAGCCGTATTGAACGCTAATGCGGGCGTCATTCCTTTATGGCCCCAGGGTCGCGGCAAATATGCTTGCAATAGCAATAGCACGTAGAGAAACAGCACGCTGATGGCCGAAAAGGCCAGCAGCGAACTCAGATACTTGGTCCAGCGCTGATGGTCGTCGGGTTGCACACCGATGATCCGGTAGATAACCCGCTCCAAGCGCCAGTCGGCGCTGGTGCCATAGGCCCTGGCCATGTAGTTGCCCAGCGGGACGTGCAGGATCACGACCAGCGCAATTACCGCGACGAGTTGGGTCCAGGCGGCCGGTCCCCACTGCGACGAATCGTTGATGGCTCCGCTCCCTCGGCATCGAAACTGGTCGCGTCAAAGCTACGAGCTACCAGCCGAATTGCGACCGGACAATTACGCGATTCCTACGCCGGATCACCGTCATTTGATGCCGTCTTGATGCGGTATTCGAAGCGCCGAGCGGCCCGACCGAAGAATCCCGTAAAGGACACGGCCTGCCGCGTAAAGAAACCATCAAGACGGGCATCGGCACTCTGAGCTGGAGCGATTCTCTAACTGGCCGTCGAAATCCGTCGGCCCCCCTAGCGAGTCGGAGTGACATGTCCGTAGTGGTGTACATCGTGCTGACGGTGGTGATCTTCGCCATCCTCGGCCTGGTTCAGAAGTTGGTCGAGGGGCTGTGAGTTACGACAACGTCGTCGGCCTTGCGCTGTCGATTCTTCTTGCGCTGTTTCTCTTTGCCGCCCTGCTCTTCCCGGAGAGGTTCTAGTGAGTACTACGACCGCGGGGATCATGTTCCTCGTCGCGCTAATCGTCGCGCTCGCGGCAGTGCATGTGCCGCTGGGCGACTACATGTACCGGGTCTACACCACCACGAAGGATTCACGCGCCGAACGCGTCATCTACCGGCTGATCGGTGCCGACCCCAAAGCGGAGCAGACCTGGGGCGCCTACGCCCGCAGCGTGCTGGCCTTCTCGGCGATCAGCATTCTGTTCCTGTTCATCTTCCAGCTCATCCAGGGCAAGCTGCCGCTGCACCTCAACGATCCCGCCACGCAGATGACGCCGGCACTGGCCTGGAACACCGCGGTCAGCTTCGTGACGAACACAAACTGGCAGGCCTACTCGGGTGAATCCACCCAGGGCCATCTCGTGCAGATGGCAGGCCTCGCCGTGCAGAACTTCGTCTCGGCAGCGGTCGGGATGGCCGTCGCGATCGCCCTGGTTCGCGGGCTCGCCCGGCGCAACACCGCCGACCTCGGCAATTTCTGGGTGGACCTCGTCCGCGGCGCCATACGAATCCTGCTGCCGATCTCGGTGCTCTTCGCGATCATCCTGGTCATCGGCGGATCGATCCAGAACTTCCACCTGCACGACCAGGTCGTCAACACGCTGGCCGGCGGCCAGCAGACCATCACCGGTGGACCCGTCGCAAGCCAGGAAGCGATCAAGGAACTCGGCACCAACGGCGGCGGCTTCTACAACGCCAACTCGGCTCACCCGTTCGAGAACCCGAACTCCTGGACCAACTGGGTCGAGATCTTCCTGCTGCTCGTGATCAGCTTCTCGCTGCCCCGCACGTTCGGCCGGATGGTCGACAGCAAGAAGCAGGGCTACGCAATCGCCGCCGTCATGGCCGTCATCGCCACGATCAGCGTCAGCTTCATGATGCTGTTCCAGCTGCAACACCATGGCACCGTGCCGACCGCGGTCGGCTCGGCGATGGAAGGTGTCGAACAGCGCTTCGGCGTTGCCAACTCGGCCGTGTTCGCGGACGCGACGACGCTGACGTCCACCGGTGCGGTCAACTCGTTCCACGACTCCTACACCAGCCTGGGCGGCATGATCACGCTGTTCAACATGCAGCTTGGCGAGGTGGCGCCCGGCGGTACGGGTTCGGGCCTCTACGGCATGCTCATCCTGGCGATCATCACCGTGTTTGTCGCGGGCCTGATGGTCGGCCGCACACCGGAGTATCTCGGCAAGAAGATCACTCCGCGCGAGATCAAGCTTGCCGCAACGTATTTCCTGATCACCCCACTGATCGTGCTGACAGGCACCGCCATTGCGATGGCTCTGCCCGGACAGCGCGCCGGCATGCTCAACACCGGCCCGCACGGTCTGTCTGAGGTGCTGTACGCGTTCACGTCCGCGGCCAACAACAACGGCTCGGCGTTCGCAGGCATCTCGGTCAACACCGAGTGGTACAACACCGCGTTGGGCCTGGCGATGGTGTTCGGCCGGTTCCTGCCGATGATGTTCGTGCTGGCGCTGGCCGCCTCGCTGGCCAAGCAAGGCAAGGCGCCGGAATCCATCGGCACATTGCCCACCCATCGACCGCAGTTCGTCGGCATGGTCGCCGGCGTGACTTTGATCCTGGTCGCCCTCACCTTCCTGCCCATGCTTGCGCTCGGGCCTCTCGCTGAAGGAATTCACTGATGTCCACGCCCACGATTCATTCCGCGCCTTCGCAGCCGCAGGCCGCTGCGCCGAAACGTGTTCAGGGCGGGTTGCTCGACCCCAAGATGCTGTGGAAGTCGCTGCCCGACGCGCTGCGCAAGCTCGACCCACGCACGCTGTGGCGCAACCCGGTCATGTTCATCGTCGAGATCGGCGCGGTCTGGAGCACGATCCTCGCGATCGCTGAGCCGTCCTGGTTCGGCTGGCTGACCGTGGTGTGGCTTTGGCTGACGGTCGTCTTCGCCAACCTGGCCGAGGCGGTCGCGGAGGGACGCGGCAAGGCACAGGCGGAGAGCCTGCGCCGGACCAAGACCGCGACGGTGGCCCGTCGCCTCGTCGACTGGACGCCCGGTGCTCCCGGCCGTGAGGAGGAGGTCGGCGCGCCACTGCTGCAGCAGGGCGATGTCGTCGTCGTCGAGGCCGGCCAGACCATCCCCGGTGACGGTGACGTCGTGGAAGGCATTGCCTCGGTGGATGAGTCGGCG
>Ga0207648_10007027_pt1 | contig 11130 bp, 10 predicted proteins | sample KBSMisM32_FD_184310 | JGI IMG/M metagenome (GOLD analysis project Ga0207648, IMG submission 184310) | Miscanthus rhizosphere microbial communities from Kellogg Biological Station, Michigan, USA - KBS Miscanthus M3-2 (SPAdes) (version 2) | ecosystem: Host-associated > Plants > Roots >... | reverse complement strand
GCCTCCTCAACCTCGTCGGTCTCCTCCTCGACACCCCGACGCCGCTCACGTTCGAGCAGATCCACGACACCCTCGAGGGCTACCAGGGCGACAACATCGAGTCGGTCAAGCGGAAGTTCGAACGGGACAAGGACATGCTTCGGGCCTACGGGGTGCCCCTGGAGATGACGGGCACCGACGCCTGGGACGTGGAGCAGGGGTACATCATCCGGAAGGAGCGCTACTACCTGCCGGAGATCCGGTTCACGCCCGAGGAGATCACCGCGCTCTACCTCGCCGCTCAGAGCGGCTCCGAGACCACGGACGCGGCGCAGGGGGTGCGCAAGCTCCTCTACGGCGCGGAGGGCGGGCTCCTCACCGGTGCGGCCGGTGGTCCACTCGCCGTGGAGTCCGACGCCGATCAGGGGCGGCTGTTGGCGGCAGCCGACGCCGCGAGCAAGCGCCGACGCCTGCGTTTCGGCTATCGGACGGCAACTGGTGCGGGCTCCGAGCGGACGGTCGACGCGTACGGGGTGGTGTTCCGCAGTGGACATTGGTACCTCGTCGGTCACGACCTCGAGCGCGACGCCGTCCGTGCGTTCCGACTCTCGCGGGTGACGAGCGAACCGATCGATGACGGACCGGGGAGTGAACCACCGTCCGGCTTCCGTGCGATCGAGCACGTGGAGTCCGCCCCCTGGAACGGGTCTGGTGCGCCGGTCGCCCGCGTCGCGTTCGGACCGGCGGCGGCGATCCTCGCTGAGGGGAGCCTGCCGGGCGCGACACGGGAGTCGGTGCGCGAGGACGGCTGGACGATCGTTCGCCTCCCGTCGTCGGACCTGGCGACGCTCGCTCCACTCGTCCTGGGGTTCGGCCCCGACGCGGAGGTGCTGGAGCCATCGTCGCTCCGCGAGGAGATCGTTCGCCGGCTCACCGAGACGATCGATGCCTGAGCGGCGCCGCACCAGCGCGAAGGTCGAGGAGCGTCTGGCCCGCATGCTGGTGGTGGTCCCGTACCTGATCCAGCATCCCGGCACGACCCTGGAGGAGGCGTCGTCGCTGTTCGACATCCCCGTCGCGCAACTGCGGCGCGATGTCCAACAGCTCTTCTTGGCGGGGCTGCCTCCGTACGGGCCGGGCGACCTGATCGACGTCGACATCGACGAGGACGGCGCGATCTGGATCTCGATGGCCGACCACTTCGCGCGCCCGTTGCGCTTGACGCGCCAAGAAGCACTCGCCGTCTACCTGCGGGCAACGGAGGTGGCGAACACCCCCGGGATGCCCGGCGCGCCAGCTCTGACGGCGGCCCTCGGCAAGCTCCGCGAGGCGCTCGGAGAAGACACGCTCGGAGACACGGCCGGGATCGAAGGGATCACCGGCGGCGAGGCGCCGCCGCTCCTCGACGCTGTGCGGACGGCCGCCGGCCGGTGTGAGCGTGTTCGGATCGCGTACGCGGCCGCGAGCACGGGAGAGCGAACCGAGCGGACCGTCGAGCCCGAGGCGGTCTTCGCGAGCGGTGGTCGGTGGTACGTCGCCGTCTGGGACATCGACGTCGACGACGAGCGGCTGCTCCGGGTCGATCGGATCGCCTCGCTGGAGCCACTCGGCGAGCGCTTCGAGCCGCGTGGTCTCCAAGGCGCAGGCCGTCCGCTCTACACCGCGGGATCCGAGGACGTCGACGTCCGGGTGCGGCTCGGCCCACCCGCTCGTTGGGTCGCCGAGTACTACCTCGCGACCGATCCCTCGGACGAGGAGGACGGGTCATTGGTCGTCACCCTCCCGACCCGGCAGATGACGTGGCTCGCGCGTCTGTTCCTGCGTCTGGGATCGGACGCCGCGGTGCTCGAGCCCGCCGAGCTCCGCGCCGAGATCGTCGCCCAAGCCAGGGCTACCTTGGCCCGCTACCAGGGCTGATACCCAAGAACGGGGTACCTGGCGCGACCCTCGAAACCGGTCTCAAGCACCCTCGGGTGCTCGCCGATGCTTCGGGGTGAGATGACCACGATCCGGACAACCTGCCCCCGATGCGGCGAAGTGGACATGGGTCCCGAGTCGATCCTGCTGTCCGTCCGCTCGAACGGCCGTGAGGGCAGCTACCGGTTCACCTGCCCCGAATGCGACGACTCGGTGGAGAAGCGTGCCGACCGCAAGATCGTGGCGCTCTTGGTCTCCGCCGGTGTCGACATCGACCGCGGCGACGAGGTCGCGAGCATGCATCCGGAGCTCTTCGACCTCGAGACGACGCAGCCGCAGGGCCCGGACCCAACCGCCCCGTCGTTCACCCCGGATGACGTCATCGAGTTCCACTACCTCCTCGAGGACGATTCGTACATCCGCGAGTTCTTCGCCAACCGCGGCTGACACCCGCGCGGTAGCATCCCCGCGTGAACCCCTGGATCGTTGCGGTGCTTGCCGCGACCGGACTCACCCTGGCGATCATGGTCGTCGTGGTGGCCAGCTCCATCTCGGTGGTCAAGGACCTGGGGCGCTCGGCTCGTCGGTTCTCCGACGAGGTTGGCGGTCTCGCGTCCGATATCAGCCGCGACGCAGCGCAGGTGAGCGATCGCACCGCTCAGCTCCAGGCGCCCAGGAGGAGCCGGAGAAGCTGACCGCAGGGGTACGATGAAGGCGAGCCCATGCTGAACATCGGACCCCAGGAGCTGATCGTCGTCCTGATCGTCGCCCTGCTCGTCGTCGGTCCCCAGCGGCTGCCCGAGCTCTCTCGACAGATCGGGCGCGGCCTGCGCGAGTTCCGCAAGCTCCAGGACGATATGAAGGGCTTGGTGAACCTCGACGAGGTCAAGCGAGAGGTGACGGGGATGGTCCGCTTCGACGACGCCGCCACCGAGACGCGCCGACCGTCGACCGACGCGGCCACTGCCCCCGCGGTGCATCGGGCGGCTCGCCCGGCGTCGGCGCCCGGCGCGGACACGTCGTCCGCTCAGGAGGACCCGCCCGCCGCAGGAGCCGACACCTCGACCGGCGCCGACTGACGCGATCGGACCTGTATGAAGCTGCTCCCTTCCCGCAAGACCCCCGAAGACCAAGCGGGCTACATGACGGTCGTGGAGCACCTCCAGGAGCTCCGCCGACGGATCATCATCTGCTTGTGGGGCGTCGGGGTGGCCGGGGTCGCTGCGTGGTTCCTGTACGAGCCGTTCAAGGAGCTCCTGCGCAAGCCGTACTGCCAGTTCGTGCAACAGAACCCAAGCCTCGCGGCACCGACGGGGTGCGATCTCGTGGTCTCCGGCCCCGTCGACCCGATGCTCGTCAAGCTCAAGATCGTGCTGTTCATCGCGCTCGCGATCGCGCTGCCGATCCTGCTGTTCCAGCTCTGGGCGTTCATCGTGCCTGGGCTCACCGCTCGTGAGAAGAAGTGGTCGATCCCGTTCGTGCTCTCTTCGTTCGTGTTGTTCATCGCCGGTGGCCTGTTCTCGTACTACACGCTGCCGCGCGCGTTGAACTTCCTGCTCGGGTTCGCGGGCGAGGGGGTGGTGTCCCTCCTGAGCTTCGACCGCTACGTCTCGTTCGTGATGTTGGTGACCCTCGCGTTCGGGCTGTCGTTCCTGCTGCCGATCCTGCTCGTGTTCCTGGAGCTGGTCGGTGTCGTGACGCCACAGTGGCTCTCGAAGAACCGTCGGTATGCGATCTTCCTGATCTTCCTGTTCGCGGCGATCGTCACGCCCAGCTCGGACCCATACACGATGACGGCGATGGCGGTGCCGATGTACCTCCTGTACGAGGCGGCTATCATCGTCGGCCGATTGACCAAACGCGGAACCGAGGCGACGTAGATGGCGATCAAGGGCAAAGGCAAGACCCGGCCGAGGCCGGCGCCGCGAGGCCCCCGGCACGAGCCGGTGCCGGTGAAGCCACCTTTCTTCCAGCGCGGATGGGTCAAAGCGTGCGCCGCCTTCCTCGCGGGCCTCCTGGTGATGTCCCTCGCGTGGTGGGCGTGGGAGAACCTCGACAAGGAACAGAACAGCAAAGACCGGACGGCGTCGCAGGCTCAGCAGCAGCAGGCGCTCGCGGCGTGGGGGAAGGGGAACCTCGAACCGACCCTGTCCACCGTCGGGCAGCTCCAGGGCGGGGGCACGCCGCAGATCGCGACGAACGTCGGGACGGCGCTGGACAACCTGAAGAAGGGCACCGACCCGGGTGCGACGGCCAAGGACATGACCGCGATCGCGGGCAAGCTCGACAAGGCCGCACACGACCTCGATACCTTCCAGGTCGCGGACGCGATCGCGAACCACGGGTTCGACAGCGCGCAGGTCGACGTCATCACGACGGTCCAACCCGAGATCGCCTCGAGCTTGCGATCCCTCGCGGTGGCGGCACGTTTCACCGCGCGGGCGATCGCCGACCCGAACGATGCGGCGCTAGCGGCCGATGCCAAGGAGGCCTACGACACCGGGCAGACGCTGCTGCAGCGCGCGTGGACCAGCTACACGAACATCTCTGCGGTGGCGGGCGTCCCGCTGCAGACCGCGCCCCAGGGCCTTCCCACGGGGGGGTAGCGAGACGGGCGGTTCGATGGTCGTGGTGGTCAACCCGTCGGCGGGCGGCGGACGGGCGGGCAAGGTCGTCGGTCGGGTCGCGAGCGTCCTGCACGACGCCGGGGTCGAACACGAGATCACGGTCTCCAGCTCCGGGCAGGATCTGGAAGCGCGCGTTCGGGCGGCTGCCGAGGCCGGCGCCGAGGTGGTCGGCTGCATCGGCGGGGATGGCACGGTCGGCCTAGCCGCTAACGGTCTCGTCGGCACGGAGACCGCGCTCGCGATCTTCCCCTCCGGAACGGCGGATGACTTCGCCCACGCGATCGGGCTCAAACAACTGGAGACGGCGGCGCGAGCCGTCGTCGAGGGCACGATCGCGCGCATCGATACCGGCAGGGTGTCGGTGGCCGAGACGTCTCGTTCCTACGTCGCGATCGCGAGCTGCGGGTTCGACTCCGAGGTCAACGAGGCGGCCAACGCGATGAAGCTGCGGCTCGGGAGCACCGGGACCTACGTCGCGGCCGTGGTCAAGACCTTGTCGAGGTTCACACCTGCCGGCTTCACGATCGACATCGACGGCGAGACCGTCCGCGGGCCTCACATGCTCGTGGCGGTCGGGAACTCGACCAGCTACGGCGGCGGCATGCAGGTGACGCCCGCCGCGTCGGTCGTCGACGGCGAACTCGACGTGTGCATGTTGCGCGCGCTCGGCAAGGGAGCCTTCCTCCGGGCGTTCCCGCGGGTGTTCCGGGGCACACATGTCACGCATCCGGCCGTGCAGATGGCCCGGGGGAAGCGGATCTCGATCGAAGCGGATCGGCACGTGATGGTCTACGCAGACGGCGAGCGGGTCGGTCCCGCCCCGGCGACCTTCGAGGTCGTCCCCGCGTCGCTCTCGGTCTTCGTCGGCCCGAACGCCAAGGCGGTGCGATGAGCGACGGACTCCTGCTGATCCACGCGTTCCCGGTCGACGGCCGGATGTGGGAGGCCCAACGGCTCGGCCCGCACACGGTCGCGCCCGATCTGCCGGGCTTCGGCATGGCACCATCGGCCGGCCCGACGATGACGATGGCCGCGGCGGCCGCTCGCTGTCTCGAGGCCGTGGACGCGGCGGGTCTCGACCGCGTCGTCGTCTGCGGACTCTCGATGGGCGGCTACGTCGCGTTCGAGCTGTGGCGACAGGCTCGCGAGCGGATCGCGGGGCTCGTCCTCGCCAACACGCGGTCGGGCGCCGACACACCGGAGGCCGCCGAGGGCCGGCGAGACCTCGCGGCTCGCCTGCGAGCGGAGGGCAACGTCCTGGCCCTCGCACCACCCCCGCTGCTGGCCGAGGGCGCCAGCGAGGAGCTCCAGGAACGGGTGAAGGGATGGATCGGCGATCAGTCGGCTGAGGCGATCGCCGCCGCCGCGCTCGGGATGGCGGAACGCCCGGACTCGACGCCCGATCTCGCCGGGATCGACGTCCCGACGCTGGTGATCACCGCGGATGGCGACCGGTTGATCCCGTCGGACCTCACCACGCCGATGGCCGACGCCATCCCCGGCGCACGGCTCCAGGTGCTCGAGGGCGTCGGGCACCTCACGAACGTGGAGGCGCCCGACCGGTTCAACGAGCTCCTCAAAGCGCATCTCGCGACCTGCCGCATCGCTCCGTAGGAACCGGTCCCTAGACTGGCCCGGTGACCTCCCCGGCAGCCTTCGCCGACCGATACGACTTCACCCTCGATGCGTTCCAGGTTGATGCGATCGATGCGCTGCACGCGGGTCGCTCGGTCCTCGTGGCGGCGCCGACCGGCGCGGGGAAGACGGTCGTCGCCGAGTTCGCGATCGAGCGGGCTCTCGACGGCGGCCGCAAATGCTTCTACACGACCCCCCTCAAGGCGTTGTCCAACCAGAAGTACGGCGACTTCGTAGCCGCCTACGGCGCCGAGCGGGTCGGCCTCCTCACCGGCGACAACACGATCAACGGTGAAGCCGCGATCGTCGTGATGACGACCGAGGTCCTGCGCAACATGCTCTACGAGCGCAGCGACACGCTGCAGGGGCTCCAGACAGTGGTGATGGACGAGGTCCATTACCTGCAGGACCCGTATCGCGGAGCGGTCTGGGAAGAGGTCCTGATCCACCTCTCAGGGTCGGTCGCCGTCGTCTGTCTGTCCGCGACGATCTCCAACGCCGAGGAGTTCGGCGAGTGGATCGGAACGCTGCGCGGCAGCACCCAGGTCGTGATCGAGGAGAAGCGCCCTGTCCCGCTGGAGCATCACTACCTGGTCGGGCGGCGATTGCACCCCATGCATGTGGAGCAGTCCGGCGTCCTCGTGCCCAATCCGTACGTCGTCGCGCTCGACCGGGAAGAGGTGCGGGTGCGCTCGACCGGGCGCCGTCACGGCCGGGCACGCTCGGGCGGCCGCGCGTTCGTGCCGCGCCGCGAGGACGTCGTCGACGTGCTCGATGCAGCCGGCATGCTGCCCGCGATCTACTTCGTGTTCAGCCGTGCCGGCTGCGACCGGAGCGTGCGCTGGCTCACCGACAGCGGCATCCGCCTCACGTCGCGCGAGGAGGCAGCCACGATCCGCGATCGGGCGGAGGCCAAGGCGGCGTGGATCGACGACGCCGATCTGCTGGCGCTCGGCTTCCCCGCGTTCCTGGAGGCCGCCGCCGCCGGCATCGCCGCGCACCACGCGGGCATGCTGCCCGTCTTCAAGGAAACCGTCGAGGAACTGTTCGAAGCGGGCTTGATCAAGGTGGTGTTCGCGACCGAGACGCTGTCGCTCGGCATCAACATGCCGGCCAAGACGGTCGTGATCGAGGATCTCTGGAAGTTCCAAGGGGAGCGCCACGAGCTGGTGACACCGGGGGAGTACACGCAGCTCACGGGTCGCGCCGGCCGGCGAGGGATCGACGCGCTCGGGCACGCCGTCGTCGTCTACCAACGCCAGGTGCCCTTCGAACGTGTCGCCGGTCTCGCGGCGACCCGGACCTACGACCTCACCTCGTCGTTCCGACCGTCCTACAACATGGCGGTCAACCTCGTGCGGAACTACACGCCCGAGCAGGCGCACCAGATGCTCAACAGCTCCTTCGCGCAGTTCCTGGCCGACCGTGGCGTGGTCGCCCTCGAGCGAGCGAAGGAGCGCGACCGTGAGGGCCTTGCAGGGTACCGACAGCACCTCGAGTGTCACCTCGGCGATTTCGACGAGTACTGGGCGATCAAGCGCGCGGCCAAGCAGCTGCGAGAGGACGATCAGCGCAGCAGGCACGCGGCGAGGACCGACGGGGTCCGCTCCGCCCTCGGGTCGCTCAAGCCTGGTGACGTGATCGCGGTGCCGCGGGCACGCGACGGCGGCACGCTGGGCGTCGTGCTCGCGGTGCGCGAAGGGCGACCGACGGTGCTCACCGACGATCGATCGTTCGTCCGGCTGGCGGCTCGCGATTTCACCGAGCCACCTTCGGCGCTCACGCGGATCCAACTGCCGCGCTCGGGATCGGCGCGAAGCGCTCGCTACCGGCGTGATGTCGCGGCCACCCTCACGTCCTTGCACGTGCGGGCGCCCAAGCGCGGGCAGGCGCGAGCGGTCGACCAGGCCGTGGAGCGGCGCGCCGCGAAGCTGGACGCGGAGGCGCGGGCGCATCCCTGCCACGGCTGTCCGGAGCGACGGAACCACGAGCGCTGGGCCGAGCGTGCGGACAAGCTGTCCTCGCAGATCGCTGGCGTCGACCGCAGGATCAAGCTTCGCACCGAGACCCTGGCACGCCGCTTCGACCGTGTGCTCGGCGTCTTGGGCGCGCTCGGCTACGTCGACGGATGGTCGCTCACCGACAAGGGCAGACGCCTCACGCGGATCTACGGGGAGGGCGACCTGTTGGTCGGAGAGGCGCTTTCGAGCGGGATCCTCGACGGGCTCCGACCGGGTGAGGTCGCGGCCCTGGTCTCCGCGGTCGTCTACGAGGCCCGAGAGCGGACACCCTTGCCCGGAACGCTCCCGACCGCGCCGCTGGCCGACGCATACGAGAGGCTGCAGCGCCTCTGGCGACAGATCCGCCGCGCGGAGGACGAGCACGAGGTGCAGCTCTGCCGCGAGCTCGAGCCCGGGTTCGCAGCGCCCGTGCTGGCGTGGGCGGACGGGACGCCGCTGGACGAGGTGCTCGACGAGACCGAGATGGCGCCGGGGGACTTCGTCCGGAACTGTAAGCAGCTGATCGATCTGCTCCGACAGATCGAGGAGGTCGCCGAGCCGGCGACGGCCGGCGCGGTCCGCCAGGCTCGGGACGCGGTCTCGCACGGCGTCGTCGGCTACACGGGGGTGTCGCTACGATGAGCGGCTCATGAGCCCCACGACCAGCCCCTTCGGTCCGCTCGCCGTGCTCGTCGACCCGCGCGCCGGCAACGGAGCCGTCGCCGCTGAGGTCGACGCGATCGAGCGGGCGCTCACCGCGCGCGGCCTCGAGTTCCGACTCGAGCTCGGCGACTCCTCGGACGATCTTCGACGGTTGAGCGCCAGCGCGTTGGAGCGGGGCTACCGGTTCCTAGCTGCGGTCGGTGACGACGCGACCGTGCAGGACGTCGTGAACGGGATGTTCCGGGAAGGGCGTCCGATCGTGCAGGAGCCGGTGCTCGGGATCGTCGCGGCGAACGCACCGAGCGACCTCGCGATGAGCTTCGGGTTGCCACGCGACGTCGAGGGCGCGGTCAAGCATCTCGCCGGCTCCGGGACCTATCCCTTCGACGTCATGAAGGTCGCGGTGACCGCGGCGAGCGGCGAACGGGTCGTGCGCTACGCGCACAACGTCGCGGAGATCGGGTTCCACGCCGCCGCGACGATCGCCGCGGGCTCGGGCGAGCGCTTCGCGAACGCGCGCCGCTTCCTCGGGTTCTGGCGCGCGTACGCCCGCAGCCAGGTCCGGTCGGTGACGATCCGGACCGATCGATCGACCTTCGAGGCGAACGCGTGGAGCGTCGTGATCGGCAACGGACAATTCACCGACGGCATCCGCCTGTCACCGCGCTCGTTCCCCGGGGACGGGGTGCTCGATGCGTTGGTGTTCACCGGGCCGCGGTCCGACGCGTACCGGCTGTTGCCGCGGATCTTCCGTCACGGCGATCACCTGCCCGATCCGCACATCAAGGAGCTCCGCGCGAAGCTCACGATCGACGTGTCGGCGTCGCACCCGATGCCGGTCGTTGCCGACGGGCGCGACCTCGGAACCACCCCGGTGACGTTCCAGGTCGTGCCCCAGCAGATCCTGCTGAAGGTCTGATCGTGGAGGCCGCCGTCTACCGGGCGCGCCTGGAGGCGGCGGCGTCGCGTCTCGGCGACACGGATGCCCTGCTCGTCGCCCCGTCGGCCGATCTCGTGTATCTCACCGGCTACGCGCCGATGCCGCTCGCGCGACCGACGGTGCTGATCGTGACACCTGCGGGTCCCACCCTGGTCGTTCCCACCCTGGAGCGACCGCTCGCCGACGCCTGCCCGGCGGCCGACGCTGTGGACATCGTGCCCTGGGACGACGGTGCCGACCCGTACACGACGCTCGCCGGGTACCTGCCGCCCGGCGGCTCGATCGCGGTGGGGGATCGGATGTGGTCGGCGCATTTGTTCGCGCTCCAGGCGCTCGGCACGAACCGACGATGGATCTCCGGCCGCCGCATCCTGGCGCCCCTGCGGATGCGCAAGGATCGCCACGAGCTCGAAGCGCTCCGTCGTGCCGCCGCCGGTGCCGACGCCGCCCTCGCTGACCTCCTCCGCGCGCCGCTTGCCGGACGCACGGAGCGCGACGTGGCCGCAACGCTCGCGGAGCTCCTGGTCGCCCACGGGCACGGCTCGGCCGCGTTCACGATCGTCGCGTCTGGCCCGAACGCCGCGTCGCCGCACCACGAGCCGAGCGGCCGGACGATCGGCTCCGGCGACGCCGTCGTCTTGGACTTCGGCGGCGAGGTGGACGGCTATCACAGCGACACGACGCGAACCGTCGTCGTGGGCGAGCCCGCAGCGCAGCTGCGCGAGGTGTATGAGATCGTGCAGGACGCCCACGCCGCCGCGCTCGCCGTGGTGCGGCCCGGCCTCGCGATCCAGGAGGTGGATCGAGCCGCCCGCACCGTGATCGCCGAGGCGGGGTACGTGGATCGGTTCATCCATCGGACCGGGCACGGCATCGGCCTCGAGATCCACGAACCGCCGTACGCGGTGACCGGCGACGACACGGTGCTCGAGCCCGGGATGACCTTCAGCATCGAGCCCGGCATCTACCTCGAGGGGCTGTTCGGGGTGCGGATCGAGGACATCGTTGCGGTCACGACCGACGGCGTCGAGTCGTTGAACGGCTCGCCGCGGACCCTACAGCGCGTCGGCTAGGACGGATCGCGCGGACGCACACGGGTGCCCTCGGGTGTGTCCATCACCTCGAGGCCCATCGCCGTGAGCTGGTCGCGGATCCGGTCGGAGCTCGCATAGTCTTTCTGGCCCCGGGCCTCGTCGCGCTCGGCCATGAGGGAGCGCATCTCCTCGGTCGGCTCCCAGCCGCTCGTCGCCTCGCGCTCGAGATCGAGGCCGAGGACGGCATCCCATGCTGCCAGCAACCGGTACTTCTCGTCCCCGTGGACGTCGGCGGTGTGGTCCAGATCGTTGATGAGCGCGACGACGCCGGGTAG
>Ga0207648_10007025_pt1 | contig 11132 bp, 9 predicted proteins | sample KBSMisM32_FD_184310 | JGI IMG/M metagenome (GOLD analysis project Ga0207648, IMG submission 184310) | Miscanthus rhizosphere microbial communities from Kellogg Biological Station, Michigan, USA - KBS Miscanthus M3-2 (SPAdes) (version 2) | ecosystem: Host-associated > Plants > Roots > Rhizosphere... | reverse complement strand
GTCAGCCGCAAGGGCTTAACGATCCGTTTCAGCGAGGACGAGGTTCGGGCCATGGGCCGCGCCGCCTCGGGCGTACGCGGCATGAAGTTGAAGACGGGCGACGAAGTTGTCGCCGTCGATGTGGCCCGCGACGACACAGCCATCCTGATCGTCACGGAGGCCGGGTACGGCAAGCGCACGCAACTCGACAAGTTCAACGTGCAGGGTCGCGGCGGACAGGGTGTCATCGGGATCCGCCTCACCGGCAAGAAGGGTCAAGTCGTCGCCGCGTTCATGGTCGGCCTCGACGACGAGATCGTCGCCGTGTCGAGTGGTGGTGTCGCCATCCGCATGGGTGTGCGCGACATCTCCTCGCAAGGTCGTGACGCCACGGGTGTCAAGGTCATGAACCTCGACGACGGCCAGTCGGTCGCTTCAGTTGCGTTGATCATCGCCAGCGACGAGTAGATCTCTCCCGCGAGGGGGCGCATTGAGAATCACGCTCCACATCGGCCACGTGCCCAACTCGAACGACGAGAGGCAGGTCTTTGCGTGGAGGTCGACGAAATCGATCGCGGACAAGCCGTGGTGCTGCTGTTGGCCGTTGTGGTGATGGCCGCGTTGTCGGTGGTAGCCGTCGGCTCGTTCGCCGAACGGATCGCCACCCGAGGCCAGGCCCAGACCGCCGCCGACGCTGCGGCGTTGGCGGCAACCACCGGCGGCCGGCCTGCTGCGGAGCGGTTGGCATCGGCCAACGGGGCGACGCTCGTGTCGCTGGTCGTGACCGGCGACGACGTCACGGTGGTGGTCGAAATCGACGGAACGCTCGCCACGGCGCGTGCCAGCAACGGTCCATAACGTCAAGGACCAGGCAAGATCCACCGCGTGCCCTGCCCTGCTCGACTTGCAGCGCCTACACTTCCGGAGGTGGACAGCGGCGCCGTGCCCCAGACCTCGAAGCGGGCCGGGTCGCGCGCCGGTGGTGGCGGGGTGAAGCCTCCGGATTCCAAGGGGAACGGCTCGGCGAAGGCCAACGGCAACGGCTCGTCGAGACAGGGGCCCGTCGACCCTCGCACCGAAGACACGAGTTCGCCGCAAGGGATCTCACGCGGCGCGAAGACGATCTGGCGGCGCCCGGGCGCATCGACATCGCGTTCGGCCAAACGCGACACCGTCGAACCCGCTGCACCCTCCGACTTCGCGATGACGCTTCCGCTCGCCCCGGCACCGTTCGCCATTCCTGCCGCCAAGGCGGGCGAACCCGTCGCCGACATCACCGAGGCGGTCGAACCCGCCGTCGTGCAGCCGACCATCGAGGTCGTACAGCCGACCCCGTGGGCGCTCGGTGTCGTTCCGACGATGCTCGTACCGACGGCGCCGGTACCGAAGGAAGTCGAGCCGGTCGACGAGCCCGACACCGAAGCGATGCCGGAGCTCATACCCGCACCGATCCTGTACGACGAAGCGGCGACGATCGACGACGTCACCATGATCGGTCCGGTGTTGGAAACCCGGCCGCTGCACCGGCCGATCCGGTTCCGCCGTGCCCCGAAGCCTCGGGTCCGGCGGGTCACTCGGGTCGTGCGCCACGTCGACACGTGGAGCGTCTTCAAGGTCGCCCTCGTCTTCAACGTCTTCTTCTACGCGGTCGCCTTGGTTGCCGGGGTGTTGCTGTGGCAGGTGGCCTACGCGACGGGCACCATCGACAACGTCGAGAAGTTCTTCGAGGGATTCGGTTGGGAGACCTTCCAGTTCAACGGCGGGCAGATCTTCCACAACGCTTGGATCGCCGGCCTGTTCGTTGCCGTTGGATTCACCGGTCTCGCCGTGCTGCTGGCAACGCTGTTCAACCTCATCACCGACCTCGTCGGCGGTGTGCGCTTCAGCGTGCTCGAAGAAGAGGTGCAGACCCGCGTGCAACGCGGCACCGCGCCAGTGATGGTCGAGCCCGTCGAGCCCGTCGAGCCGGTCTTCGTCCCCGCCGAACCCGACCCGGTCGAAACCGTCGCCGAGCCGGTGGCGGTCGACGACGAACCCACCGAGGCAATTGCCGGTTGAGACAGGCCGAAGCCGCCCGGTAGCCTGACCACTCCGTGCCGCTTGGGTCGTGGCGGGCACGGGGCTATAGCTCAGTTGGTTAGAGCGTCACACTGATAATGTGAAGGTCGCTGGTTCGATTCCAGCTAGCCCCACAGTGAAAGCACTGCGTCGAGCCTTCATCGCACTTTCGCTCGCCGGAGCAATCGCCGGCCTGCTGCGAGTGCGCGGCAAAGGTGGGGTCCCTCCACAAGAGGGCGGCTGGCGCGAGCTCAAACTGCCACCGACATGACGGATGCAATCGTCGGCGTTGTCGGAGCAGGTGTCACCGGACGACGGCTGGCCACGTTCATGCTCGGACAGGGGCGCCGTGTCGCGGTGTTCGATCCGGCCTCGTCGGGCATGTCGCGCGAGGCGGTGCGCGTCGCCCAGGCTGCCGATCTGGCGGTCACCGATGTCGTCGCCCTGTGTCAGCCCCACCCTCATGCCAACCTGGCCGCCGAGTATCTCGCCGCGGGAACGTCGGTCGTGTCGGTCTCGGCCGACATCTCGGACGTGCGCGATCTGCTCGATCTCGACGCCCATGCGAAGCATCACAACGCGGCGCTGATCGTCGGCGCAGCGATGAGCCCGGGGTTGACTGCGCTGCTTGCCGACCATCTGTGGCGCCAGTTGCACGTTGCCGAGGAGATCCACGTCGCCACCCACGGCACTGCGGGGCCGGCGTGTGCGGTGCAGCACCACAACGCCCTCGGGGAGACCGCGATCGGATGGCATGACGGAGCGTGGATCGAGCGACCCGGCGGCAGTGGCCGCGAGCTCAACTGGTTTCCGGAGCCGATCGGGGCCCGTGACTGCTACCGAGCAGCGCTGCCCGATCCGATTCTGTTGCATCGGCTCTTTCCCAGCGTCGCCAGGATCAGCGCACGCGTGTCGGGCACCCGACGGGACCGTCTCACCGCCCGCCTGCCGATGCTCACACCACCGCACGCCGCCGGTGACCTCGGAGCCGTGCGGGTCGAGGTTCGCGGCGCCGCCGCCGATGGGTCCCGCGTCACCGTCATCGCCGGGGCGTCCGGCCCGACCGGTGATCTCGCCGCCGCAGTCGCGGCGTCGTGCGTCGACGCCTGCCTCGGTGGCTCCGTCGAACCGGGCGTGCACGTGGTCGGCGAGGCCGCCCTCGAGCCCTCGTCGATGTTGCGCTGCGCTGTCGACCGTGGGGTTCAGCTGCAGGAGTTCACCGGCGTGGCCCGTTCGTCGACGTGGTAGCGATGCGGCCGATACCGTCTCGGACGTGAATTCGACGTCGACCGGCCAAGTGGTGCCCTGGCTTCCCGAGGGTCACACCCTCGTCGTGCCCGGTCGCGGCGAGCTGTTCTATCGCTACTACCGCCATCCCGATCCCACGGCACCGGTCGTGTTGCTGTTGCACGGTTGGACGGCCAGCGGCGATCTGCAGTTCTTCACCGCCTACGAGGCCTTGGCCGAGCACCACTCGTTCCTGACGATCGACTACCGCGGCCATGGCCGAGGCCTCCGCATCGACTCCCGGTTCGAGTTGGAAGACGTCGCCGACGACGCGGCAGCGTTGGTCGACGCACTCGGCGTGGAACAGGTGATCGCGGTCGGCTACTCGATGGGTGGCCCGGTGTCGATGCTGTTGGCCCGCCGCCATCCGCAACTGGTGCGTGGGCTCGTCGTTCAAGCGACCGCGCTCGAGTGGTGCTCCTCGGTCTTCGATCGTGTCCGGTGGAAGACGGCGAGGATCATCGGTCCACTGCTGCGGTCGTTCGCCTATCAGCGCTGGCTGATCCACGGCATTCGCCGGCTGCTCGGGCCCGGCCACGCGCTGCAGCGCTACGTGCCGTGGCTCGCCGGCGAGATGCGGCGCAACGATCCCCTCACCATGGTGCAGGCCGGGCAGGCGATCAGTCGCTACGACGCACGGCCGTGGGCGGCGCAGCTGAATGTTCCGGCGGCGTCGCTCGTGACGTCGAGAGATCGACTGGTGAAGCCCAGGAAGCAGTACGCGCTCGCCAAGGCCTTGGGTGCCGAAGTGCGCGAGCTGTCGGGCGACCACCTCAGCCCGTGGTTGCATCCGGTCGAGTTCGCCGAGTTGACGGTCGACCTCGTCGAGTTGGTCGACGCCAAGATCGCCAACCCACGGACGTAGACGGCGTCAGTCGGCTCCCGGTTCGGTTCGTTCCTCGAGCCGGCCGAGGCGATCACCGAGCCGTTCGACGGCCTTCGTGAGCCGTTCGAGATGGTCCTCGAGTTCGCTCGAGCTGGCCACGTCGGCCAATCCCAAGCGGACCCCTGCCAACTCGCGGGCCAGGAACTCGGTGTCGACCTGCGTGCGCTCGGCGACACGTCGATCGAGTTCGGACTGCAACCGGTCGCGTTGCTCCTGGCGGTTCTGGGCGAGCAGGATCAGCGGAGCGGCGTACGCGGCCTGCAGCGACAGCAGCAACGTCAGCAGCTGTAGCTGCTTGCCGTCGAACTCCCTGATGCGATTGATGATGATCCACAGCCCGATGAACACCGTCTGGAAGACCAAGAAGCGTGCGGTGCCGAGGGTGCGGGCGATGGTCTCGCTGAACTGGCCGAACGCCTCGGGGTCGTAGTGAACGCCGAGCCGGCGGCGCTGCCGCGGTGTGGTGAGGTCTTCGCGGCGCTTCATTGCTGTTGCCCCGAACCTGTGCTCACCCGCCTGCGTTGCCGCCATCCGGTCGGCAGCGTTCTGTCGAGTACGTCGTCGACCGTGATCGCCCCGAGCAGTCGGCCGGCCTCGTCGCAGACACCGACCGCCAACATGTTGTAGCTCGCCAGGCGCTCGGCGACCTCGCGCTCGGGCATGTCGGGTGTGATCGTCGGCTCCTCTTCGATGCACCGCCCGAGTTCGAGGCTCGGTGGTTCGCGAAGGAGCCGCTGGAAGTGCACGACGCCGACATAGGTGCCCGTGGGCGGCTTGTACGGCGGTCGCACCACGAACACCTGGGCGGCGATCGACACGAGCCAATCGGGGTTGCGCAGCTCGGCGAGCGCCTCCGCAACCGTTGCGGTCGCCCCGAGGATGATGATGTCGGGCGTCATCAACGCACCGGCTGTGCCCTCGTCGTAGCTCAGCAGCTGACGCATGAGGTCGGCGTCTTCGGCATCCATCGCTTCGAGGATTCGGGTTCGCTGCTCGCCGGGCATCTCGGCCAACAAGTCGGCGAGATCGTCGTACTCCATCTCATCGAGCACGTTGACGAGACGCTCGAGATCGAGACCCTCGATGATGCGCAACTGCTCGGCCTCGGGCAGCTCCTCGAGCAGATCGGCGAGGCGCTCGTCATCCATCGCTTCGGCGAGCTGCTTGCGCTGCGTCAGGGGCATGGCCCGTACGACGCCGGCGACGTCGCTGGGGTGCATGTCGCGAAGCCGGGCCACCTCGGCCGCCACCTCGGATCCGAAGGTGCGGAACAACTCCGGCAGCTCGGCGACATCGACGAGTCGATAGCTCGGCCGGCGCCGCAATGCACTGCGCCGAGCCAAGCGAACCTTGGCCAGTTGCCACCACGTCTGGCGTCCGTCGCCTGCAGCCCGCATCGCCACGTCGCTGACGGTCTCGTCGCCGATCTTGCGGTCGATGATGTCGCGGCCGATCAAGATCTCGCCGGGCTTGACCTTGAACGGGTTCAAGTCGACGTCCCAGCTGCGCAGGCGGGCTCCGTCGCTGTCGATGCCGGCGACGCGGTTGGCGCTGACGAAGATGCGTCGACGCTGGCTGGTGGCGACGAAACCCAGCACACGTGGAGCGATGCCCGGGCGGCCGGGGATCACGACGATGTCGTCGAGCCGGCCGATCGGCGAGCCGCCTGCATCGAGCAACGGCAGGCGCATGACCCGGAACGCGTAGATGAGCTCGCCTGCCATGCCTGAAGGTTACCCCCGCGTCCCAGCTCAGCAGGGATGGATTGGGCTGCTAACGAGCGCTGACCTCGACCAGTGTGTCGGAGAACGCCACGCCACCGCCCCATTCCGTGAGGGTGTCGTTGGTCAGCGAGTTGGCCACCATCGCATCGGGATGATGGCGGTTCCACCAGCCCCAAGGGATCGACACCAGACCGGGCCGGACACGATCGGTGATCCTCGTCGGCACCTCGACCGAGGCGCGGTCGTTGAACACTCGCGCGTACTGGCCGTCGACGATGCCGCGCTCGGCGGCGTCGTGCGCGCACATCTCCAGGAACGGGCCGGACTCGCGGCCACCGTGCCCGGGCAGGTTCGAATAGGCGCTGTTGAGGAAGCGGTTGTGGTGCTTCGGTGTCATCAACTGCAACGGGTACCGGTCGGCCAGCGGCGACCCCGGACCTTCGACAGGAGCGACGAACGTCGGCAATGCCGGCTGACCCATTCCCACCAGCGCTTCGCTGAAGAACTCGACCTTGCCGCTGGCGGTCGGGAACACACCATCGCCGAACGGCCGCCCGTCCTCGGGGTAGGGCACGCGCAGGTGGCCGACTGCTTGCAGTTGGTCGACGTCGACGTCGGGCAGAGCGGCGCGAATGGCTGTCATGTCGTCGTCGAACAACTCGGGTTCGGTGTATCCCATCGCCTTGGCCAGGCGGCGGAACAACTCGCTGTTGCTCACGGCCTCGCCGCACGGCTCGATTGCAGCGTTGTTCCAACTGAGCCACAGATGCCCCCACGGGGCGACGACGTCGGTCGCCTCGATCTGCGTCGTGGCGGGCAGGACGATGTCGGCGTAGCGGGCGGTGTCGGTGATGAACTGCTCGTGGACCACCGTGAACAGGTCGTCGCGAAGGATTCCCTGGCGGATCCGCTCGCTGTTCGGTGTGATCACCAGCGGGTTGCAGTTCCACACCACGAGACCCCTGATCGCCGGACCGGACGTGTCGGTGAGGATCTCGCCGAGCCGACTCATGTTGACCCACCGTGGCTGCCGGTGGCCGAGCAGATCGGGTCGTTCGAGGGCATCGTCGTCGACCACTGACCCTGTCCACACCCCTATCGATCGGGCCAGGCCGCCGCCGCGGTCCTGCCACGCGCCGACGAGCGCCGGCAGGCAGGCCAGCGTGCGGAAGAACATGGCTCCGTTCTCGTGGTGTTCCGCGCCGATCAACGTCCGGATCGCGGCCGGGCGGATCGTGCCGTACATCGTGGCCAACTTCTCGATGTCGGCTGCAGCGACGCCGCACGTGGCAGCGGCACGTTCGGGAGTCCACTCGTCGACGTGCAACGCCAACTCGTCGAATCCCAAGGTGTGATCGGCGATCCACTGCTTGTCGGTGAGCCCGTCGCGAATCAACACATGCATGACGGCGAGCATCAACGCGATGTCGGTGCCGGGTCGGGGTTGGATGAACCAGTCGGCCGCGTCGGCGGTGACGGTGCGGATGGGATCGAGCACCACGATCTGAGCGCCGTTGGTACGTGCCTCTTCGATCGTCGGCCACAGATGCCGGTTGGTGAGCTTGGTGTTGGTGCCCCACAGGATGATCAACTTCGAGTGGCGCAACTCCGACGGGTCGAGACACTTGGTCGTGCCCATCGTCATCTTCACGCCGGCACCCACAGTCGGGCCGCAAATGTTTCGTAGGACGCGGGTGGCGCCGAGGCGGTTCCAGAACCGCTCCGGAAAGCCCATTGCCAGCAGGCTCTGGTTGCCGGCGTCGCTGTACGGCATGATCGCTTCCGGGCCGTCGTGGTCGATGATGTCGTGGAAGCGCTCCGCGATCTCAGTGAGCGCCTCGTCCCACGAGATCTGCTCGAACTGCCCGTCGCCCTTGGCGCCGACGCGCCGCAGTGGATGCAGCACTCGGTCGTCGCTGTACACACGGTCGAGGAACTTGTTGACCTTCGGACACAACTCGCCCTTGCTGTACGGATGACCGGGGTCACCGCGCATCTGCAACGCGACCGGTGTGGGCCCACTGCGATCGACGGTGACATGCCAGCCGCACGTGTCGGGACAATCGTGATGGCATGCTCCGCTGACGACGTCGGCCGTTGCTCGCCCGGCTGCGCTCATGGACGTACGTTAGACGCGTGTCGACGATTCAGTTTCAGCAGGTGGTCGTTCCGGAGGGCGTGATCGACCTCGGCGTCGGCCAACCGAACAACGCGATCCTGCCTCGCGACTACATCCGGCGCGCCGCGGAGATGCAGTTCAACGACTCGCCCGAGTTCCTGCAGTACGGAGCTGAGTGGGGCGACGGCTACCACCGTGTCGCGTTGGGGCAGTACCTCACAGAGGCGTACGGCACGCCGGTCGCCGCCGAGCAACTCTTCTCGACGAACGGCAACTCGCAGGCGCTGGAGATGCTGAGCACGGTACTGACCGAGCCCGGCGACGTCGTGCTGGTCGAAGAGCCGACGTACTTCCTCGCGTTCCAGATGTTCCGCGACCACGGACTCGAGATTCGCGGCGTGCCGATCGACAGCGACGGTGTCATCGTCGACGCGTTGCTCGCCGAGGCCTCGGCCGTCCGTGCCGCCGGCAAGCGTGTCGCGTTCGCCTATGTCATTCCGGCGTTTCAGAATCCCACGGGCGTGACCCTGTCGGCCGCACGACGGCTCGAGCTCGTCGATGGTGCGGCGGAGCACGACGTGCTCGTGGTCGCCGACGAGGTGTACCACCTGTTGCGGTTCGCGCCAGGGGAGATGCCGCCGCCGATGTCGGCGTTCGTCGACGATGGGCCGATCCTGTCGATCGGCACGTTCTCCAAGATCCTCGCCCCAGGGATGCGCCTCGGCTGGATACACGGTTCCATCGACCGTCTCACCGCCTTGGCCAACTCGGGGCTGATCCTCAGCGGTGGCGGTCTCAATCCGGTCACGTCGAGCCTGGCGACCGCGATGATGCGCACCGGTTGGCAACACGAGTACGTCGAATGGCTTCGGGCGACCTTCGCCCGGCGCTCCTCCGTGATGGTCGACGCGCTGCGTCGGCACATGCCCGAGTGGGTGCAGTTCGACGAACCGCAAGGCGGGTACTTCGTGTGGTTGCGGCTGCCGGCCGGCGCGGACGGCGCCGAACTGCGACGTCGGGCCAAGAGCGAGGGCGTCGATCTGCGTCACGGCGCACAGTTCTCACCGACGGGATCTTTGGGTAACCATCTACGTCTCAGTTATGCCTTCTACGACGACGACCAAATTGCTGAAGGCGTTGCCCGCCTCGGCCGCGCCTTGCACACGCTGTGATGCCTTGCGTTGCGAGGTCACTCGGCCACGCCGTGTAACAGGATTGTCACTCGTCCGGCATCGACTCAGGCAGGGGCGGTGGTTTACGGTGTGCTGTTCGGCTTGTCAGGAGTCGGTATAGACGGGGGTCGCAAAATAGTGGGTACCTTCGACATGCTCATACGCGGTGGGACCGTCGTCGACGGCACGGGCGCGCCCGCCCGGGTCGCCGACGTGGCGATCGTCAACGACCACGTCGTCGACGTGTCTGCCAACATCGTCGGCTCCGCCGGCCGGGTGATCGATGCGACCGATCGTGTCGTCACGCCCGGCTTCGTCGACATCCACACCCACCTCGACGCCCAACTGGCGTGGGACCCGATCGGTTCGAGCAGCTGCTTCCACGGGATCACCAGCGTGGTGATGGGCAACTGCGGGGTCACGTTCGCGCCCTGCAAGCCCGAGGACCGCGGCATCTTGGCGGCGATGATGGAGAGCGTCGAGGACATTCCTCGCGACGCGATCCTCGACGGCCTGCCGTGGGACTGGGTGACCTACGGCGAGTATCTGGCGAGCATCGGTCGGCTGCCGAAGGGCCTCAACGTCGGTGGGATGGTCGGCCACTGCGCGCTGCGTCAGTTCGCGATGGGCGATCGCGGCATCGAGCAGTCTCCGCCCACCGCCGAAGAGTTGTCGACGATGACCGACCTCTTGGCGGAGGCATTGCGCGCCGGGGCATTGGGCTTCAGCACCAGTCGCACGTTCCTCCACAAAGTGCCCGACGGGCGGCCGGTGCCCGGAACCTACGCAGAGCCCGAAGAGCTCTTCGCCTTCGCCGAGGTGCTCGGCCGCCATGGCGCCGGTGTGTTCGAGAGCGCCAGCCGCATCGGTGAGGGTGATCGCGACCGCGACGACATCCCCATGACACGCAGCGAGATGGCGTGGATGGGCGAGGTCAGCCGGCGCAGCGGCCGCCCGGTCAGCTTCGGCTTGCTGCAGCACGACAGCCGTCCCGATCTGTACGCACAGGTCATCGATCTCGCCAAGCACGAGAATTCACAGGGCGCGAACGTTCGACCGCAAACCACGGCGCGCAGCGTCGGCGTGCTGTTCAGCCTCGACACGCGCAGCCCCTTCGATCGCGCCGCGCCGTGGCGAGAGCTCAAGGAGATGCGCAACGGCAAGAAGCTGGTCGCACTGCGCGATCCGGTGATGCGCAGCAAGCTCATCGAGGCGGCCGACGAGACGCCACCAGCGCTCGACCTCGCGCAGTTGTTCGTGGTCAACCCGCTTCACGGATCTCCGCACCGCGGCGCCCGCTACGACCTCGACCCGACGACGTCGCTCGCAGCCATCGCGGATCAACGCGGGATCTGCGCCGCAGCCGCGTACATCGAGCTGCAACTCGAGAGCGACGGCACCCTTGTCTGCAGCTTTCCGTTTCTCAACCAACAGCTGTCCGCGGTCGAGTACATGCTCGATCAACGGCTGGTCACACTCGGCCTGGCCGATGCCGGCGCGCATGTCGGCCAGATCCTCGACGCCAGCCAACCGACGTTCCTGTTGTCGTACTGGATCCGCGAACGCCGGCGCTGGGCGCTCGAGGAAGGCATCCGTCGGCTCACCAGCGACACAGCGGACCTGTTCGGATTGACCGGGCGCGGCCGGTTGACGCCGGGTAGTTTCGCCGACGTGAACGTGATCGACTTCGATGCGCTCGACATGCCGGCGCCGTCGTACGTGCACGACTTCCCGCAAGGCGCCGGACGGTACGTGCAGGGTTCGACCGGCTACGACTACACGTTGATCAACGGACAGGTCTTCATGGACCATGGTGAGCACACGGGTGCCTTCCCCGGCTCGATGCTCACGAACTCGGCGGCTGCGTGACCGACGTCGCGACGTTCGTCTGCCCGCGCTGCGCGTCG
>Ga0207648_10007023_pt1 | contig 11134 bp, 9 predicted proteins | sample KBSMisM32_FD_184310 | JGI IMG/M metagenome (GOLD analysis project Ga0207648, IMG submission 184310) | Miscanthus rhizosphere microbial communities from Kellogg Biological Station, Michigan, USA - KBS Miscanthus M3-2 (SPAdes) (version 2) | ecosystem: Host-associated > Plants > Roots > Rhizosphere... | reverse complement strand
CCGAGGCCGCTCGTCTCGGTCTTTCGGTACTCAAGCCGCTGACCGAGCACGAGCCGTATGACCTGGTTCTTGGCATATCGGGCTGCCTGCTCCGCGTGCAATGCAAATGGGCCCCCAAGAACGGCGATGTAGTTGCCGTCAGTCTCGCCCGCAACAGGCGGGGGCCGGATGGGTTCATCCGACGCAACTACACCTCTGCCGAGGTAGATGCGATAGGCGCGTACTGCGCTGACCTCGATCAGTGCTTTCTGATCCCAATTGAGGATGTCGATCAGCGCTGGGCGATCCAGTTGAGGCTGGCCCCAGCCAGAAACGGCCAGCGTGCGGCACTACACTTCGCCGAGCAGTATCGACTTGGGGCTGTAGCTCAGCTGGCAGAGCGCTACCGTGGCACGGTAGAGGCCGGGGGTTCGAATCCCCCCAGCTCCACTCTCGGCGCGGAGGCGCCGACGCCGGCCCATGAAGAGGTCGGCGCCCATCTCTTCCGCAACCACTTCGGCCATTACATGGAGCGCGCGGCGGCTGGCAGCGAGATTCTGATCCGTCGCCACGGCAAGCCCTATGCCCGCCTCGGTCCCGCAACGCTCAAATAGGCCCGCCCGCCTGCCGATGAGCTAGCGATGACGACCGCCAACGAGCACGTCTTCTCGCACGGGATGCGGGATACGCGGGCGGCGCTCGACGCCTGGGGCGGGGGGCGCTGGAAGGTTCTCCGCGGCTGGACGGCGCTCAGCCTGGCGATCGCGCTGGCGCTGCTGGTCGCCGTCTGGTTCGTCGCCGGCTTGCTCACGCCCGACATCACGCCGATTCACCTGCCCGGCCTGACCGAACCCTCCGATCCCGGCGACCTGCTGCCGATCCTCTACCGCAACTCGCTCGTGCTGGCCCTCCACGCCACGGCCTGCGTCGCCGGCTTCATCGCCGGCGCCTCGATGCCGCTTGCCGCCGAGCAGCGCACTGGCCTCTCGCGCTGGATCCACGTCAAGGCCGGAGAGCTCGCGATCCTCTTCGTCTGCGCCGTCACCCTCTTCTCGCTCTCGACCCAGGCGCTCTACCTTGGCTTCCAGGGCTCGACGATCGCCTTCCAGCTGCACATCTCGATCGGCGTCCTGCTGCTCAGCGTCCTGCCGCACGCTCTCATCGAGCTCACCGCGCTCTTCCTGCCCCTCGCCGCCTGGTTGATCGCCAGCCGCCGCGGCGAGTGGAGCCAGCTGCTCGCCGCCACCTTCGTCACCGTGGCGATCGCTGTCCCGGCGCTGATCGTCGCGGCTGCGATCGAGGTCTATGTCTGGCCTCACATCCTCGCAGCCGTCTCCCCCGCCATATAGGGCGGGACCTGCCGCGGCCGGCGCTCGTAAGATCGCGCTGTGATCGCGGAGCGAACAAGCGTGCATATCTGGTTCTTCGCGCAGTGAGCGAAGCGGAACTCTGATCCATGGCCGGTTACGACCCGAAGGCGATCGAGGCGAAGTGGCAGCAGGTCTGGGCCGAGGAGAAGACCTGGGAGGTCGCCAACCCCGGTCAGCCCGGCTACGACCCTTCGAAGCCCAAGTCCTACGTGCTGGAGATGCTGCCCTACCCGTCGGGCGAACCCCACGTCGGTCATCTCAAGTGCTATGCGGTCGGCGACGCGATCGCCCACTTCCGCCGTCGCCACGGCTTCGAGGTGATCCACCCGATGGGCTACGACTCCTTCGGCCTTCCCGCCGAGAACAACGCGATCAAGACCGGCGAGCCGCCGCTTGCCGCCACGGAGCGCTCGATCGCCTCCTTCCAGCGCCAGTTCCGCGAGTGGGGGATCTCGATCGACTGGTCGCGGGAACTGGCGACCCACACGCCCGAGTACTACCGCTGGACGCAGTGGATCTTCCTGCGGCTCTTCGAGCGCGGCCTCGCCTACCGGGCCGAGGCGCCGGTGCAGTGGTGCCCGAAGGACGCCACCGTGCTCGCCAACGAGCAGGTCGTCGACGGCCGCTGCGAGCGCTGCGGCACCGAGGTCGTCCAGCGCAAGCTCGAGCAGTGGTTCTTCAAGACGACCGACTACGCCGAGCGCCTGCTCGCCGACTTCGAGCTGCTCGAGTCCTGGCCCGAGCACGTGATCACGATGCAGCGCAACTGGATCGGCCGCTCCGAGGGCGCCGAAGTCAGCTTTCGCTGCGAGCAGGTCGGCCTCGACTTCCCGGTCTTCACCACCCGTCCCGACACGCTCTTCGGCGCGACCTTCTTCGTCCTGGCCCCCGAGCACCCCGAGCTGGAGCGTCTCGTCGCCGGCACGCCCGCCGAGGACGCCGTGCGCGAGTACGTCGACCGCGCCGCCCGCGAGTCGGCCGAGGAACGCGGCGCCGAGGATCGCGAGAAGACCGGCGTGCCGCTCGGCCGCAGCGTCGTCAACCCGGTCAACGGCGAGGAGATCCCGATGTTCGTCGCCGACTACGTATTGATGGAGTACGGCACCGGCGCGATCATGGCGGTGCCCGCCCACGACGAGCGCGACTACGAGTTCGCCAAGGCGTTCGACCTGCCGGTGCGCCGGGTGATCGAGGGCGAAGACGTCGAGAGCGCCCGAGACGACGACGGCCTGCCCTATGCCGGCGACGGGCCGATGACCGGCTCCGGCCGCTTCGACGGCAAGCACAACCGCGAGGCATACGACGAGATCGTCGCCTGGCTCGCCGAGGACGGGCGCGGCGAAACCGCCGTCAACTACCGCCTGCGCGACTGGCTCGTCTCGCGCCAGCGCTACTGGGGGGCGCCGATCCCGGTCGTCTACTGCGCCAATTGCGGCGGCGAGGTCGGCGCGCCGGCGATCGTCCCCGTCCCCGACGAGCAGCTGCCGATCGAGCTGCCCGAAGTCGAGGACTACGCGCCGCAGGGCCGCAGCCCGCTCGCCGCGGCCGAGCAGTGGGTCGCGACCGAGTGCCCACGCTGCGGCGGCCCGGCGCGCCGCGAGACCGACACGATGGACACCTTCGTCGACTCCTCCTGGTACTTCATCCGCTACCTCGACCCGCGCAACGGCGAGGCCGCTTGGGACCGCGCCGCGGCCGAGCACTGGCTCCCCGTCGACCAGTACATCGGCGGCGTCGAGCACGCGATCCTGCACCTGATGTACGCGCGCTTCTTCACCAAGGCGCTCGCCGACTGCGGCCAGCTCGACGTGCAGGAGCCCTTCGCCAACCTCTTCGCCCAGGGCATGATCACCCGCGACGGGGCGAAGATGTCGAAGTCGAAGGGCAACACGGTCAGCCCCGCCGAGTACGTCGAGCGCTACGGCGCCGACACCGCCCGCACCTACATCTGCTTCATGGGCCCGCCCGAGCGCGACGCCGACTGGGCCGACGAGGGGGTGGAGGGCGTCAACCGCTTCCTCTCCCGCCTCTGGCGCCTCTGCGAGGAGGTCGAGCGGCGCGCCGACCGGGGCGCCGCCCTGCCGGATGCGCCGGGCGGCGAGGTCCGCGAGCTGCTTGCCAAGGCGCACTGGGCGATCGACAAGGTCACGCGCGACTTCCAGCGCGGCTTCCAGTTCAACACGGCGATCGCCGCCGTGATGGAGCTGGTCAACGACGCCTACCGGCTGAAGGACGACCTCTACGCGAGCGCCGGCGGTCAGGCGGCGGTCCGCTTCGCCACGGCAACCGCGGCTTCGCTCGTCTTCCCCTTCGCCCCGCACATGGGTGCGGAGATCTGGGAGCGGCTCGAGCGAGGCCGCGTTTGGGAGCGGCCCTGGCCCGAGGCCGACCCTGCCCTCCTGGTCAGCGACACGGTCACCCTCGTCGTCCAGGTCAACGGCAAGCTGCGCGACCGGATCGAGGCCGGCGCAGACGCCCCGCGCGAGGAGCTGCTGCGCCTGGCGCGCGAGAGCGAGAAGGTGACGCGCTTCCTCGACGGCAAGGAGGTCGTCAAGGAGGTCGTCGTCCCGGGCAGGCTGGTCAACCTCGTCGTTCGCTGATTTTCCACCGCTCCAGGCGATCTATCTGGTACAAAGCGCGCGTGCTCGTCAGGAGACACGCGGAGGCCGCCGTCGAGGAATGGCACCGGCTGAGGACCCGCGTCCTCATGGACGCCGGCGAACTCGGCTCCCGTAACCTCTCGGTCACCTGGCTCGAGCTGCCGCCCGGCGTCGAGCAGACCCTGCGCGCCGACGCGGAGGCCGAGCAGGCATACGTCGTCGTCCGCGGCGAGGGCTCGATGTCGGTGGCGGGAGACACTCAGCAGATCGGCGAGGGCGACTTGATCCTCGTCCCGCCCGCCACCGAGCACGCGATCGCCAACAACGGCGAGGCCGACCTCGCCTTCGTCTCGGTGCAGTCGCCGCCGGTCGCCGCATCCGAGCTCTACAGCGATCAGCTGGCAGAGGTCGCCGGCTACGACGACGAAGAATGAGCCGCGGGAAGCTGCGCATCCCCGCAGCTCATTTCCGCTTGGGTTTTCTTTGAATTAGCGCGCCACGGGTGCGTTGGCACGGGTCAGGGTTCCCGAGGTATGCCCGATCTATCGCGTTCCCAGCTCGCCGTCTACGGCGCCGTGGCCGTGACACTGCTGCTGCTCGGGGCGCGGGCGATCCGCGCGGAGGGGAACAGCGGCACGCCGCCGGCGTCCTCCTTTTCGTCCGCGAGCGACGGCTCGTCAAGCGGCGGGTCGGTCAGCTTCGAAAGCGGCGCGTCCGGCGACGTCGTCGTCGACGTCACCGGGGCGGTGGCGCGGCCCGGGGTGTATCGTCTGCCCGCCGGCGCGCGGGTGACCGACGCCGTCGAACGGGCCGGCGGAGCGACGGGCGCCGCCGTGCTGGAAGCGATCAACCTGGCCGCCCGGCTCGCCGACGGCCAGCAGGTGGTGGTGCCGGAGAAGGGGCCTGGCGACACTGCGGTCGCGGCGACCGCCGGCGCCTCCGGAGAAGGTCCGATCAGCCTCGGTACGGCGACGGTCGAGCAGCTCGACACGATCGACGGCATCGGCCCGGTCACGGCCCAGGACATCGTCGACTTCCGCGAAGAACACGGCGGTCTCTCCTCGATCGAGCAGCTCGACCAGATCAGCGGCATCGGTCCGGCGACGATGGAGGCGCTGCGGGCTCGCCTGCAGCCGTAGGGGCTCCCGGATGCGCGCCGGGCGCCCTTCGAAGCTCGTCGTCGCCGGTGTCGCGCTTCTCGTCGTCCTCTCGCTCGCACACCGTGCGGAGATCCGCGAACGCGCCGATGTCGCGCTCGGACGCGGCATGCCCGCCCGGGAGGCGGCGCTTGCGCGCGGCTTCGTGCTCGGCGAGGACGAAGCGGTCGACGAGCGCACGGTCGAAGACTTCCGGCGCTCCGGCCTGAGCCATCTTCTCGCGGTCTCGGGGCAAAACGTGGCGCTCCTCGGGCTGCTGGCGATGCCGCTGCTGGCCGCCTTCGGCATCCCGCTGGGCGCCCGCCTCGTCTGGATCCTGGGTGCGATCGTCGCCTACGTGCCGCTCGCGGGCGGCGGACCGTCGATCGTGCGTGCGGGGGTGATGGGCGGGCTGACCGTGCTGGCGACGCTCGCCGGCCGGCGAGCGTCGCGGCTCTACGGCCTGGCCGTCGCCGCCGCGGTCACCCTCGCCGTCGATCCGCGGATCGCGGCGGATGTCGGTTGGCAGCTCAGCTTCGCCGCCGTGATCGGCATTCTCGCCCTCGCTGCGCCGCTGCGCCGGGCGATACTGGCCCGCCTCGGCGGCCGCGGGGCGGCCCGCGCGCTCGCCGACGGGATCGCGATCACGGTCGCGGCGACGCTGGCCACGGCTCCGCTGATCGCCCTCCATTTCGGCGCCGTCTCGACGACGACGCTGGTGGCCAACGTCCTCGCCCTGCCGGCGGTCGCGCCCGCGATGTGGCTGGGGATGCTGAGCGCCGCCTCGGGGCAGGTTCCGGGATTTCCAACCGCGGCCCTCAACGCCGTCGCGGCGCCGCTGCTCGCCTACATAGCCCAGGTCGCAGCCTGGTGCGGGCGGCCGAGTTGGGCGTATCTGCACGTGCGCCTGGGCCTGGCCGGGTTGCTCGTCTCGTACACGCTCCCGGTCCTTGCCGGGGTCCTCGTTCCCGCTGGTATCCGGCGGTATCGCCTCAGGCGTCTCAGGCGTGTGCCGACTCACTCCGGTCGCAACGCTTTTTCGTCCCATACCGGCAAAAAAACGTTGCGGCTTCGGGTGGGGTGGGGGGCAGGGGCGGTATTGGCTGTCGTGCTCGCGCTGGCGTGGGCGACCGGGAATGGCGGTGCGGACGTCGCTCCGCGTGACTGGGGTCTGAAGGTTGAGATCCTCGACGTCGGCCAGGGAGACGCGATCCTCTTCGAGCCGGCGCGCGCGCCGGCCGTTCTCGTCGACGGCGGCCCGCCGGGAGACTCCCTCGCGGAAAAGCTCTACGACGCGGGCGCCGATCGACTCGGCGTCGCCATCGTCACGCACGAACAGTCTGACCACGCGGGCGGGATCGAGGAACTGCTCGGACGCTTTCCCGTGGAACGTCTGATCTATGTCCGTCTCAGTCGCCGCCTGCGCGGAAAGGCCGACGCGAGCGGCGCCGTCACTTCCCGTCTGGCCCAGGGGGAAGTGATCCGCTCGGGCGCACTGCGCTTGGAAGCCGTTTGGCCGCCGCGGTCACTCCTCGACGCGCCGCTCGCCGGCGCGGACCCGAACACCCAGGCACTCGTCTTCCTCGTCCGCTGGCACGACTTCTCGATCCTGCTGACGGCCGATGCCGAGGCGGAGCAGGTGCCCCTCGACCCAGGTCCCGTCGACGTGCTCAAGGTCGCCCACCATGGCAGCGACGATGCCGGGCTGGCGGCCCTGCTCGCGCGAGCGAGTCCGAAGCTGGCCGTGATCTCCGTTGGCGCGGAAAACTCCTATGGGCACCCGACCCCGGGCACGCTGGCGACGCTGAACGCCCATCGAGTGCCGACCCTGCGTACCGACCTGGACGGCACGGTCACGCTCGACGTCCGCCCGGGTTCGGTAGAAGTCGAGATTGAGAAGTGAGGGACTCAACGGATCGTCGAATCAAAACTTGGTTTTTGCCGGTCAAGTGCTCTTGTGTATTTCTCTCCGGTCGATGAACGCAGAGGTGCTCTCCAAGCTCAGAAAGGCGACTCGGCAGACGTTCCTCGTGTCAAACCTGGTCGGCGACAGCTTGCTGGTGCGGATTCGCAGCGCCAGCATCGGCATCGTCGGAATGGTCGCCGCCGTCGGGCTCGGTCTCGTGATCGTCGTCGCGCAGCAGGGGTGGCCGGAAGTCGGCACGGGCCCATTGCCCCAGGCGCCATCGGGTGTGGTGCAGAACGACCCGATCGTCATGCCGCAGGCCGCCCAGCGGAGCGTCGCGCAGGCTGCCCCCGCCCGGGCGCGCTCGGTACCGGTCAATGCGACCGCGCCTGCGTCGTCTCCGGCGCCCTCGCCGGAAGCGCAGACCGCTCCAGCGCCGGTCGCCGTCGGGCAGCCGCAACCGGAGGGGAATGGCCATCGCCCGCATTCCGCGCCGCCGCCGGCGACTCAGTCGCCCACCGTCGTGGCGCAGGTTCCCAGCGAGGAACCAGCTGCCGAAGAGTCGACTGCACCTTCCCCGAGCAAACCTGGCGACAAAGCGCCCGGCCACTCCGGTGAAGCGCCCGGTCACTCGGGAAAAGCCCCCGGCCACTCGGGAAAAGCCCCCGGCCACGCGGCGCAGGAGCCCGCCCAGACGGGCGCTTCGCCCGGTAATTCGGCGGATGCCCCCGGCCACGCGGGTCCGTCGCCAGGGCACTCGGGCGAATCCCACGGAGGCCCGCACTAGACTCGGCCGAGATGGCCGAGGGGCTCGCATCGCTCTACCTGATCGCCGGCACGGACCAAGCGAAGATCGACGCCACCCGGGCCCGGCTCAGGGCCCGTGCCGAAAACGAGGGCGGGGCCGCGGCGCTTGAGGTCTTCGAGGCCGGCGACGGCAGATCCGCTCCCGACCACGACGCGCTTCTCGCCGCGATCCCGGTGATGTCGCTGACCGAGTCGCGTCGCTACCTGCTTGCCGACGGCGTCGATCGCTGGCGCGATCGACAGCTCGACGCCGTCTGCGCGGCGTTGTCGGGTCTGCCCGCCGACCTTACCCTCGTGCTCATCTCGCGGGCAAAGGCCGCGCCGAAGCTGGCAAAGGCGGTCGGGGCGGTGGGCGGCGAGATCCACGAGTTCGAGGCACCCAAGCCGAGGGACGTTCCCGGGAGACTCGTCGCGGATGCGCGAGGGCTCGGCTTTTCGCTCGAACCCGCCGCCGCGCGACTCCTCGTCGAGCGGATGGGGACGAGTCAGGTCCGTCTGCGCAACGAGCTCGAGCGGCTGGCGCTCTGGGCCGGCGAGGGCGGTGCGGTCAGCCGAGCCGACCTCGACGCGATGGTCTCCGACACCTCCGAGGCGGCCGTATGGTCGCTGGCCGACGCCGTCCTGGAACGTGACGTCTCGGCGGCGGTCGAGATCGCCGAGCGGCTCGTTTCCCAGGGCGAGAACGTCACCGGGCTCGTCTACGGCCTTGCCTCGCGACTGCGCAAGGCGTGCGCTGCCGCCGCCCGGCTGGAGGAGGGTGTAGCGCCGAAGCAGGTCGAGGCCGGCCTGGGCATGCACCCCTACGCGGCGAAGCAGCTTGTCACCCGCGTGGGGCGCACGAACCGAGAGAACCTCGAGAGCGCGACGATCGCCCTCGCGGACCTCGAGGTCTGGTGCCGGGGCGGCGCCGACTATGGGGATGAGCTTGCGCTGAGCTTGGCGCTGAGGAAGGCGGCCGGCGCTCCGGCATAGGGCCCATCCGGTAGGGGTGGAACGTCTTGTACTTTTTCTGCGCGAACGCCAGCGGACAGCTGATAACTGTCTTCAGAAAAAGTTAAGTGGAACCCCTGTCGGATGGGCTCTGAGCTACTTCGCGGCGCCGGTGGCGATCCGCGCCGCTCTCGACTTCTTGCGGGCGCCGGTGTTCTTGTGCATCGCGCCCTTCTGGATCGCCTTGTCGACCTTCGAGACCAGCGCCTTGTGCTCGGTCTCGATCTTGGCGGCCTCGCCCGACTCGACCGCGGCCTCGAGGCGGCGGAAGTACGTCTTGACGGTGCTCGTGAACAGGCGGTTCTCGGTTCGCTCGCGCTCGCTGCGTAGGATCCGCTTCTTCTGTGAGGCTATGTTGGCCATGAGTCGTGTGCCCAGGCGGGGGCTGCACCCCCTGCGGGCGGCCGCCGACTATAGCGACTGAGACGAAGCTTGGAGACGCCCGACAGTCCAGACCGCGAGAAGGCCATGCTCGCCGAAGACGCCGCCGTGCGGGCGGCGGAGGCCTTCGAGCCGGGTGAGGAAGGCGGCGACCCCTCGCCCGGGGGAGGTGCGGGACGGATCGCCCGCTCGACCGCCTTCTTCTCGGTCGCCACCGCCGCCTCCCGGATCGCCGGCCTGGTCCGCGAGATCGTCGCCGCCTCCTACTACGGCGTCTACGGGCCGATGTCGGCGTTCACGATCGCCTTCCAGGTGCCGAACCTGGTCAGGGCGCTGTTCGCGGACGCGGCCCTGCAACCGGCCTTCGTGCCGATCTTCACCGAGCAGCTGGAGAAGAAGAACTATCGAGAGGCGTTTCGCCTCGCCTCGACCCTGCTGCTGCTGGTCACGCTCGTGCTCGGCGCGATCACCGCCCTGTTCGTCCTCGTCGCGCCGCTGATCATGCCGCTCTTCGCGCCCGGCTTCGAAGGCGAGCTGCTCGACCTCACGGTCACCCTTTCCCAGGTCCTCTTCCCGATTCTGATCCTGCTCGGCGTCAGCGGCGTGGTGGTCGGCATCCTCAACAGCTACGACCGCTTCGGCGCCTTCGCGATCTCGCCGCTGTTCTGGAACCTGACGATCATCGCCGTGACCGTCTTCCTGGCGCCGTCCTTCCACGGCCAGAACCGGATCTACGCGTACGCGATCGGCATCCTGGCGGGGACCGTCGTGCAGCTGGCCATCCCGGCCTTCGACCTGCGCAACACGCCGTTCAAGTTCGAATGGAGCTTCGAATGGCGCAACCGAGACGTCCGCCGCGTCCTCCTGCTGATGCTGCCGGTGACGATCAGCCTCGGCTTGATCAACTTCAACATGCTGATCAACAGCCTCTTCGGCAGCCTCGTCAGCGAACAGTCGCCGGCGGCCATCGACAAGGCGTTCCGCATCTACCAGCTGCCCCAGGGAGTCTTCTCAGTGGCGATCGCCACGGTCCTGTTTCCGACGCTTGCCCGCTTCGCGGCACGGGGTGAGCTGCAGAACCTGCGGGCGACGATGGCCAACGGAATGCGCCAGATCCTCTTCGTGCTCGTGCCCGCCGCGGCGGCCGTCCTCGTTCTCTCGGTGCCGATGATCCGGCTCGTCTACCAGCGGGGGGAATTCACGCCGGAGCAGACGACGCTGGTCGCCACCGCGCTCTTCTGGTTCGCCTTCTCGCTGCCGACCAACGGGCTCTACCTGCTGCAGACGCGGACCTTCTTCAGCCTGCAGCGGCCATGGATGGCGACGGGGCTGGCCGGATTCGACCTCGTCGTCTCGACGCTCGGCGCGCTCGCCCTCTACAAGCCGTTCGGCACCGGCGGGATCGTCGCCGGCACCGGCATCGGGACGAGCGCCGCGGTGGTCGCCCAGGCGGTGGTGCTGAGGCGCGAGTTCGACGGCCTCGAGCTGCGGAGGCTGTTCGCGACCACGGTCAAGATCACGATCGCCGCCGCCGCCCTCGCCGCCGTGTCCTTCGGCGTATGGGACGTGCTCGACAACGCGCTCGGGCGCGGGCTGCTCGGCCAGATCGTCTCGCTCGGCGTCGGCCTTGGACTCGGCGGCCTGACTTACCTGGCCCTCGCGCGCGTGCTTCGCATCGCCGAGCTCGATCAGATCATGCGCCTGCTGCGCCGCCGCTAGATGCTCGGGCCGGGTCGCTATCTGCTCGGGGCCGTCGAGCTGTTCCTGCTGATCGGCTTTGTCTGGCTGGGGGCGGGAGCGGTGCGCAGGCGGTTCGTGTCGAAGCTCGATGGGCTGACGGCGCAACTGGCGACGGCGGTCCTGGCCGTCGCCCTGCTGCTCCTGACGGCCGAGGTGCTCGGCACGTTCGGGTGGTTCGAAGCGGTGCCGTATCTCGTTGCGGTGGTCGGGACGGGATTTGCGCTC
>Ga0207648_10007021_pt1 | contig 11135 bp, 10 predicted proteins | sample KBSMisM32_FD_184310 | JGI IMG/M metagenome (GOLD analysis project Ga0207648, IMG submission 184310) | Miscanthus rhizosphere microbial communities from Kellogg Biological Station, Michigan, USA - KBS Miscanthus M3-2 (SPAdes) (version 2) | ecosystem: Host-associated > Plants > Roots >... | reverse complement strand
GTTGTTGCGCTGTTTTTTTTCGCAGCGCTTCTTCATCGCTTCCGACGTCCATCGACTGCCGTTTTACGCTGGTTCCTGCTTGCACTCTGGGCGGGAGCGGTCGCGGGGATGACTGTCTACGGCATCTCCGAGGAGCAAGGCGTCGCCGCGAATCAGTTGCACCTCCTTTTTGTTCCGATCATGACCTGCTTCGGTCTCGCCTATCTGCTCGTGCAGTGGAACCGCTTCGAAATCGAGAATCGTCTCGCACGAGTCGCATTTCTCTCAATCCTTTTTGTCTTGTCTGGTTGGCCGATGCTTTTCAACCTGCTCCTGGCAGGAAACAAGGCCAGCATCCGTTGGCCACCTTACGTGCCGCCCTACATCGCTGTGATCAATGATTGGATGAAGCCGAACGAAATAACCGCCACCGATATGCCTTGGGCAGTCGCTTGGTACGCGAATCGGCGTGCCGTTTGGTTACCTGAAACCATCCGCGCTTACACCGAAATGAGCGATTACGACCTGCTCGGAGGCAAGATCAACGGGATTTACCTAACGCCGATCAGCGGGAGCGGGAACAACTTGAGAGATATCTTGAAGGGCGAATACAAGGATTGGGCACCGGTCATTTTGCGTAATATCGATCTGCCGAAGTTCCCTCTGAAATGGGCGACATTGCTTGGGCTGGAAAACGAGTGCGTCTTTTTTAGCGATCACGACCGGCAGAAAAGTAGTGCGGGGAAAAAATAGTGGACGGAACGAAGAAAATTTTTGGGACGGATGGCGTCCGTGGAGTGGCGAATGTGGAGCCAGTCACCGCCGAGACCGCGCTCAAGTTGGGACGCGCGGCGGCGCACGTTTTCACCACACTCAATCCGCGAGCGCATGGACCGGGGTTGCGACCGAAGATTGTGCTCGGGAAAGACACCCGTCTTTCCGGTTACATGCTGGAGAATGCGCTCGTTGCGGGGATTACTTCGCTGGGTGTTGATGTTCTTTTGATCGGACCGTTGCCGACGCCCGGGGTGGCCTACATCACTCGCTCGCTGCGGGCCGACGCCGGCATTGTTCTCTCTGCCTCGCATAATCCGTATGAGGACAACGGGATCAAATTTTTCCAGCACGACGGTTATAAACTCGACGACAAGGTTGAGCATCAGATCGAACAACTCGTCTTCACTGGTGAGATCGATTCCATTCGGCCGACCGCGCAGAAGGTCGGGCGCGCCACCCGCATCGACGATGCGCTCGGACGTTATGTGGAATTCGCCAAGGCGAGTTTCCCGAGAAGAGTGTCGCTCGAGAAAATGTGCATCGCGGTGGATGTCGCGAACGGCGCTGCCTACAAATCGACGCCATGTATCTTGCGCGAGTTGGGAGCGGATGTGCATGTCGCGCACGACCAGCCTAATGGGACGAACATTAACGACCATTGCGGAAGCGTTTATCCGGAGGAAATCCAGCGACTCGTCAGGGAAAGCGGCGCGATGGTGGGAATTGCGAATGACGGCGACGCCGACCGCGTTCTTCTTTGCGACGAAAAGGGCGAGCTAGTGGATGGAGATGAGATTCTCGCCATCGCCTCGGTTGATTTGTTAGGCAGAGGGCAGCTCGCTCAAAACACGCTGGTCGCGACCGTGATGAGCAACTTTGGACTAGACGAAGCGTTGGCTCCTCATGGCGGAAAGGTGATTCGGACAAAGGTTGGCGATCGCTATGTGATCGAGGAAATGGTTCGGCAGAACCTGAACCTCGGCGGCGAACAGAGCGGACACATGATTTTTCGCGACTTCACCACGACAGGCGATGGGATCATCAGCGCGCTGCAGATTTTGCGTATCATGCAAGCGACAGGCAAGCCGTTGAGTGAGCTGAAAACGTGCCTGAAAAAGTATCCGCAGGCGCAGCGCAATTTGCAGGTGAAAGAAAAACCTCCGCTTGAAACGCTGCCCGCAATCACGAAGCTCGTGCGCGAGGCGGAAGAGGAATTGAACGGCAAAGGCCGGGTGTTGCTCCGCTATTCCGGCACGGAACCGAAGATCCGGCTCTTGATCGAAGGGCGCGAGCTAACCCAAATCGACCGACAGGCAGACCGCATCGCGGAGGCGATCGAAGCGGCGATTGGAGTGAATCAGGAAAACGGAAAAAGAGGAAAACATTCTGGGAAGAAGACATGACGCCTTCTTCCGGTTTTCTTTTTTCCGCTTTCCTGCTTTCCTGATTCGTTTCATGAATCTGTCGCAAGTTATCGAAGCCCTCCTCTTCAGCGCGCAAAAACCGCTCACTACGCGCGAGTTGGTCTCGGCCCTCCGAGGCGCGGGCGCCGAAGACGAGCTCACCCCTAACGAATTTGCCAAAACCAAGGAAGCGGAAGTGGCTGCTGCGCTCGAGCAATTGAAAATCGAATATATCGAGCAGCAGCGCACGTTTCAGTTGGTCGAAAAAGCAGAGGGCTGGCAGTTGGCGAGCGATCCGCAATTTGCCCGCTGGGTGCGGCAGCTCTATCCCGCCGCGAAACCGGCGCGACTTACTCCTCCAGCTCTCGAGACACTGGCGATCATTGCCTACCGCCAACCGATCACCCGTGCTGACGTCGAAGCGGTTCGCGGTGTTGCGATCGAGAGCGTCCTGCAAACTTTGATGGAACGGGGCCTGGTCAGAATTGCCGGTCGCGCTGAAATACCCGGCCGGCCGTTGCTGTATGAGACAACGCAATTTTTCCTGGAGCATTTCGGCCTTCGCAATCTGGATGAACTGCCGAATTCCGATGAACTAAAACGCCGCGAGCTGCCGAAAGCACCGATCCCCGCTGAGCCGCCGCCGGAGCCCACACTCTTGCCAGACGAGGCTGGTGCGGTCGGCGGCGTCTGATTTGCGCAGAGTTGGCGCGTGACTTTCGCTGATGTCCGACGATTCTTTTGGCCTAACCATTCCTAAGATGAAAAAAATTACACTCCGCGGTCTCGGTCTATTGCTCGCACCTCTGACACTCTTCAGCTTGAGCGGTTGCGGAACTTACAATCGTCTCGTCACGCTGGAGCAAAACGTGAACAAGAAATGGGCGGACGTGCAGTCGGTCTATCAACGTCGCGCCGATCTGATTCCGAATCTCGTCCAAACCGTGCAGGGCGCGGCCAATTTTGAAAAATCGACGCTGACCGAAGTGACAAATGCGCGCGCCAGCGTGGGCCAGGTAAAACTTGACCCGAATAAGGCTCCAACGGACGCGGCTGAGCTGGAAAAATTCCAGCAGGCGCAAGGGCAGTTGAGCACCGCGCTTTCGCGACTTTTGGTGGTGAGCGAAAATTATCCCCAGCTCCGCGCGACGGAAGCCTTCCAGTCTCTCCAGGCGCAGCTCGAAGGCACGGAGAACAGGATTTCGGTCGAGCGCAATAATTTCAACGCGGCCGTGCAGGAGTACAACACAGCGCTCGGACAATTTCCGACGAATATGCTGAACAAGATGTTTAACTTTCAGCCGCGGCCATTCTTTACCGCCCAGGCCGGAACGGAGAAGGCGCCGACAGTGAATTTCAACTTCGGCAGTTCACCGGCCGCGACGGCAGCACCCGCCGGCACGCCATAACGTTGTTGTAGCCGGGGGCGCCGACCCCGGCTGCCTCGGATCTACTCTCCGAACTATTTCAATGACTCGTCTCGCCCGACTCCTGATCGGCGCCGTGATTCTCGGTCTCGCCACGTCGGCCATTGCCGAAACGATGCCGTCTAAACCGGACCGCTACTTCAACGATTACGCGGCGGTGATCGACCAGGGGACGGCGCTGCAATTGAACGAGCAGTTGGCGCAATTCGAGCGTGACACTTCTACTCAGCTCCTCGTGGCAATTTACCGCACAATGGAGAGCGAATCTGACGTCGCGGATTACACCCAACGGATCGCGCAAACCTGGGGCGTGGGACAAAAGGGCCGCAACAACGGCGCCGTCCTCTTCGTCTTTGTCACGAATCACCAGATGTTTATCCAAACCGGGTACGGCCTGGAAGGTGCGCTGCCGGATGCGACCTGTTACGACATCACCCACAACGTCATCGCGCCGTTCTTCAAGAGGAACGACTACGCGGGCGGCCTTAAAGCCGGCATCACCGCGATGATGCAGGCGGTGCGTGGCGAATACAAAGGAACGGGCCGCACGCAGAAGGAAGGGGAAACGAAAGACAACGGCGGGCGTCTGCCGATCCCACTGATCATTTTCCTAATCATTGTGGTCCTTACTATCATGTCGAATCGCGGGGGGCGGCGGCGGAGGGGTTACGGCTACAGCGGTTTTGGGGGCCCTTACATTGGCGGTTTCGGCGGCGGCGGCTGGTCAGGCGGAAGCAGCTCGAGCGGCGGCGGTGGCTTTAGCGGGTTTAGCGGAGGTGGCGGGAGCTTCGGCGGCGGTGGCGCCGGTTCGAGTTGGTAACGATGCGAACGAAGGATTTCATTCAGAAACTCGAGCACGAGCGGATTGTTAGGGCGATCGGCGAGGCGGAGAAGAAAACTTCAGGCGAGATTCGCGTTTTCGTTCAGCGTGGCGAGCTCGACGACCCGATTGTAGCAGCGCGCGAACAATTTGAAAAACTGGGCATGACCGCGACACAGGAGCGCAACGCTGTCCTAATCTTCGTCGCGCCGCGCTCACAAAAGTTCGCAGTCATCGGCGACCGCGCGATCCACGAGCGATGCGGCGATGCCTTCTGGGAGCAGCTTGTCGGCAGCATGCGCGAACGTTTCAAAGAGGACAACTTTACCGACGCACTGGTGCACGCGATTGATGAGGCGGGCAATTTGCTCGCGCAATATTTCCCGCGCAGCGCAACCGACAAAAACGAGCTGCCTGACGCAGTCGAAGAGGGTTAGGTCGCGTGCCGGCCAACGCTATTGGCAATTTGGTGAAGGAGAGGCGACGACGAGCGCTTGGCCTACCAGGCGTTTTTTCCGCAAAAGAGTGGATTGACAATCATCGACCCGAGTCGTCGAATCTTTCCTGACAAGGTCTGGAACCGGCGGAGACGCTTTTTCGCCTGGGGAGCCTTCCCACCTCTTTCAGACTTGGACTAACACGCAGGTTAGAACCAATCAGGCAAGAGGAAAGATCAATATGAAATTTAGATTCGGTCTTATGATTGTCGGTCTAATCTTTGTTGGACTGACACAGCTAGTGTATGCGCAGTGTCCACAGATTTGCGACGGGGTTGCGAATACGTCCTTGGGTAGCGGCGCGCTCTTCAATCTCAATTCCGGCTTAAATAATACTGCTGTCGGTTATAACGCGCTCTTTAAAAACACAGCCGGCAGCTATAACACGGCGATGGGGGCTTTTGCCCTGTTGTTCAACGTGACTGGCGACAACAACACGGCGATTGGCCAAAGAGCGCTCTACAACAACACCGACGGCGACAACAACACGGCGCTCGGCGACTCGGCGCTCGATTTTAACACCAGCGGGAATTCCAATACAGCCGTCGGTCTAAATGCGCTCCACTCGAATACCATTGGAGGCGCCAATACCGCGAGTGGCGCCTTGAGCCTTTATTACAACACGACCGGCAGCAATAATACCGCAACCGGGATGGATGCCCTTGTTAACAACACCACCGCTAGCAATAACACTGCAACCGGGGTGTATGCCCTCTATAGCAACACCACCGGGAGTAGCAACACGGCTATTGGCGCCAGTTCGCTCTACCATAACACGACTGGCACGATCAACACGGCTAGCGGCACGAATGCACTTACCAGCAACACGACTGGGAGCTTCAACACGGCCACCGGAGTTTCCGCACTCCAAACTAACACCACCGGCGGTAGCAACACTGCCACGGGCGCGAATGCTCTTTTTGCCAATACCACCGGCTCCACCAACACAGCTATGGGCTTGTCCGCGCTGGCCTCTAATACCACCGGGACGGCGAACACAGCCCATGGTACGACCGCGCTCCTGGACAACACCACGGGCTCCTACAACACCGCCGTCGGTCGTGACGCCATGAATAACAATACCACGGGTAACTTCAACGTGGCCTCCGGTTACCAAGCGCTATTTACCAGCACAACCGGCAGTTCTAATACGGCCCATGGTTACCTTGCCCTTCAGGCCAGCACGACTGGCAACTTTAACGTTGGGGTCGGAGCTAACTCGCTGCAAAGTAATACCACCGGCATCAACAATGTCGCCGTCGGCGGCTTCGCTCTTTTCACCAACAATATCGGGATGAATAACACTGCCCTGGGTGGAAATGCTTTGTATAATACGACTGGTAGCAGCAACACCGCCTTGGGAGCTTCGGCCGGCGCCGATCTCACCGCAGGCAGTAACAACATTGACATCGGCAACCGCGGAGTCGCGGGGGAGTCCGGCGTCACCCGCATTGGCACGACTGGGACCCAGACTTCGACTTATGTCGCGGGAGTCTGGCAGGCGCCCATTACCGGTACGGCGGCTTCGGTCAGAGTGAACTCTTCCGGCAAGCTTGGAACTGTTCCTTCCTCGGCTCGTTATAAAGAAGCGATCAAGCCGATGGGCAAGGCGAGCGAAGCGATCCTGGCGCTGCAACCGGTTAGCTTTCGTTATAAGAAGGAACTGGACCCGAAAGGAACATCGCAGTTCGGGGTTGTGGCAGAGGAAGTAGCAAAGGTAAATCCAGAGTTGGTCGTGGCCGACGAAGAAGGCAAGCCATTCACTGTTCGATATGAAGAAGTGAACGCGATGTTGCTCAATGAGTTCCTCAAAGAACATCGCAAAGTCGAGGAGCAGACGTGCATCAATCAGCAGCAAGAAGCTACAATCGCCCGTCTTGAAGCGGCCTTGAACGAACAGGCCGACAAGATCCAAAAAGTATGTGCACAACTTGCTGCGGTTCAAAACGGAGGGCGCCTGGTGCTTAACGAATAGAGCTATTCTTTGGAGGGACGGGCGCTCTCCCGTTCCGGATTAGATCCCGCCGGATCATACATTCGGCACTCCACTCCGGGCGTCCCTCCAAGCTCTGCGGCACGTCTGGCGAAAATCATGCAGCATCCGCCGAGATCCCGAGCAACTCTGGCTGCGTAGCAAAGGCCTTGGCGGAGTACGCTTCTCTAGGGAGTGCCCGACGCGGGGTCCATTCGCGGCCACAAATAGTTGCAAAATGCGCGGGATGATGTTCATTCCCCGCTCCGCAGCGAGTTTTTAACCCGTTGCGCCGTTGGTCCCTGGGTTTCCGTCGCTGGACGCGAAATCATGCTCGCCAGGGGGAACCCGGCGCTTTTTGGAAGGAAGAAATAAGAAGACAGAAGGATGAAGTGTCGTCAGGCGCTCACTTTTCTTAAATCGTAATTCTTCCCTCGATACCTCATATGCCAGTTCGTTACGGTCGTTTCGAAATGCCCAAGACCCTCGTCAAGGACGAGGCGTCTTCCACAGACACATACGCTAAATTTGTCGCCGAGCCCTTCGAGGCCGGCTACGGACACACGGTCGGAAATTCGCTCCGCCGCGTCCTCCTTTCTTCGCTGGAAGGTGCCGCCATTACCGCGGTGAAAATCACTGGAGCCCAGCACGAATTCGGTACTCTGCCCGCCGTGGTCGAGGACGTGACCGACATCGTTCTCAATCTCAAGCGCATAAAATTCAAAGCCACCGATCACGAGGCGCGCAAGCTCTCCCTCAACATCAATAAGGAAGGGACCGTGACCGCGGGCGACATCCAACTCGTGCAGGGTTACGAGGTGCTCAACCCCAAGCAGGTCATCTGCACGCTCGACAAGAAGCATAAGTTTGAAGCGGAGCTCGATGTTCGCGTTGGCCGTGGTTTCGCCACCGGCGATGAAAACAAGCGACCCGATCAGGCGATTGGCATCATTCCGATCGACTCGATCTTTTCCCCGGTCACCCGGGTCAAATACGCCGTCGAGAACACGCGTGTCGGACAGCGCACAGACTACGACAAGCTTATTCTCGAAGTCTGGACCGATGGTCGATTGACTCCGGACGACGCCTTGCTCCAAGCCTCGGCGATTTTGCGCCATCACCTCGATGTCTTCGTCAATTTCAACGAGGACGTGATCGAGTTCGACGAAACCCCGGCTGGTGTGAGCGAAGAAAACGTCAAGCTGAAGAAGTTGCTCAACATGAGCGTGAACGAGATCGAGCTGAGCGTCCGGGCGGCGAATTGCCTGAACAATGCGAACATCACCACCGTAGGACAGCTCGCGCAAAAGACCGAGGCAGAAATGTTGAAGTATCGCAACTTCGGCAAAAAGTCGCTCAACGAAATCAAGGACAAGCTGCAACAACTTGGGCTCGGTCTCGGGCAAAAATTCGACCCGGGCCTGGTCGAGATTCCGATGAGTGCCGACGGCACGAATGGCGCGACGGACAAAGAATTGGAATAGGCGAGGAAATTCGGCGGAGAAGTACCTATGAGGCACCAAAAGAAAACAGTTAAATTGGGGCGCACCGCCGAACATCGGAAGGCGCTGCTCGCGAATCAGGTTTGCAGTTTGATCGAACATCAACGGATCAAAACCACGCTGGCGAAAGCGAAAGCGGTGCGGCCGTTAGCGGAAAAAATGGTCACGCTCGGCAAGAACGGCTCGCTCCACGCGCGCCGGACGGCACTGGCAGTTCTCCGGCAGAAGGATGCCGTGAAGAAATTGTTCGAGGACATCGCGCCTCGCAGTGCCACCCGCAACGGTGGCTACACACGCATCATCAAACTCGGCCAGCGCAAGAGTGACGCGGCCGCGGTCGCATTTTTGGAATGGGTCGATATCGCCGAAGTAGTCGAGGAAAAGGCTCCGGAGAAAGGCAAGAAGCGGAAGTCGGCAAAAACCGAAGCCGCTTCAGAAGACGCGAAGACCGAGGCCAAGAAAAAGAAGACCGAGCCTAAAGAAAAGGCGAAAGACAAAAAAGAATAGCGGCTTCGCGCGCTTCTGCTTAGCGAAGGCGCGTCAGGCGCCAAAGTATCCGACCTTGGGCAGTAATCTCGAGGATCGCGATGCTTGGGGGCGCTCCTTTGTCGGGCCGGGTCACGCACCCGGGATTCAGAAAAAGGACGCGGCCCTGCTGTTCGTGGCGCGGCACATGCGTGTGGCCGTGCAGGAGGACGTCAATGCCCTCCGGCGGTTTCGCAGGCGGAATGTGAACGAGGCGGCAGCGGACTCCGTTTCGCTCCAAGTCGACCGTCAGCGGCCATTCAAAGTTCGTGTCGCAATTGCCGCGAACGAAAGTTAGCGGGGGTCCGATACTTTCCAGCCTAACGATTAAATCAGGCGAGCAAACGTCGCCCAAATGCCAGATTTCGTCCACATCGTCGGCCAGTGCTTCCAGATTTTCGGGGAGGTGATTGTGCGTGTCTGCGAGGACAAAGACTCGCAACGCTTTGCGATTCATGGAGGTCTTTTTATCGAACAAACGCGAAATAACAATCGTGTAATGTGACCGGCGTTGCGTCTCCGCCTAACCGACCTAGTATTGCAGCCTGTGTCTTTCAACAACTTCGGGCTTTCCCCGGAAGTCGTGCGGGGAACACAAGCGATGGGTTTTTCGGATCCCACGCCGATCCAGCTCCGCGCGTTTCCGATTATTCTCGCCGGCAAAGATCTCATCGGGACCGCACAAACCGGCACTGGAAAAACGGCTGCCTTTGCGCTCCCCATCCTGACCCTGCTCGCTGAGCACGGTGCCTTTCGCTGCCTTGTGCTTGAGCCGACCCGCGAGCTAGCGGCGCAGGTGGAAACAGCCTTTCGGGATTATGGGCGATTTACCGATCTTCGCGTTTCGGTCGTTCACGGCGGCGTTGGTTATGGCAAGCAAAGGGAAGAAGCGGCGCGCGGAACGGACATCGTTTGTGCCACGCCGGGTCGGTTGCTCGATCTGCTCGAACAAGGTTCGATGCACATGCGCGACGTCACCATCCTTGTCCTCGATGAAGTTGACCGCATGCTCGACATGGGCTTTTTGCCCGACGTGCGGCGAATTGTGGAGCAGATCTCCACCGACGCCTTCCATCCGGAGAGCTACGAGGACGAGGTCAAGAAGCGCGTCCTGGCGGAGATCCAGAAGAAGGTGGAGGGCCAGGAGATCGCCGCCGCGCCGGCGGCGGAGGTGGCTCCAGCGCGGGTGATCGATCTCATGGAGGCGCTGAAGGCCAGCCTGGGGATGACCAAGGACGCCGAGCGCAAGCCCGCCGCGCCGGCCGCCGCCCCCGAGGCCGCCGCGGCGGCGCCGCCCGAGTCGAAGAAGAAGGCCGCGACCAAGAAGAAGTGACGCAGCGACATGCCCGAGCTCCCCGATGTCACGGTCTACGTCGAGCGGCTCGGCGCGCTGACCATCGGCCGGCCGCTCGAGGCGATCCGGATCGCCAGCCCGTTCGTGCTGCGCACGGTGTCGCCGTCGCCGGGCGACCTGCGCGGCGCACCGGTCGCGTCGGTCGAGCGCATGGGCAAGCGGATCGTCATCGGGTTCTCCGGCGATGGCGACCGCTTCCTGGTGATCCACCTGATGATCGCCGGCCGGCTGCGCTGGAAGCCGCGCGGCGAGCGGCTGCCCGCCAAGGTCGGCCTCGCGGCGTTCGACTTCCCGCACGGCACGCTGGTGTTCACCGAGGCGTCACCCAAGAAGCGCGCGTCGCTCCACATCGTCGCCGGGCGCGCCGCGCTCGCCGACTTCGATCGCGGCGGGCTCGACGTGTTCACCGCGAGCGCGGCGGCGTTCGCCGAGCGGCTGCGCTCCGAGCGCCACACCATCAAGCGCGCGCTCACCGATCCGACGCTGTTCGACGGCATCGGCAACGCATACTCCGACGAGATCCTGCACGCCGCCAAGCTGTCGCCGTTTCGCATGACGTCGTCGATCAGCGATGCCGAGATCGCCGCGCTTCACGAGGCGTGCGTCGCGACGCTCAACCTGTGGACCCAGCGCCTGCGCGACGAGGTCGGCGACGGTTTCCCCGACAAGGTCACCGCGTTTCGCCCCGAGATGGCGGTGCACGGCAAGTACGGCCAGCCCTGCCCGGTGTGCGGCACCAAGGTCCAGCGCATCGTGTACGCCGACAACGAGGCCAACTACTGTCCGACCTGCCAGACCGAGGGCCGCCTGCTCGCCGATCGCAGCCTGTCGCGCCTGCTCAAGGAGGACTGGCCGAAGAGCCTCGAGGAGCTCGAGGAG
>Ga0207648_10007012_pt1 | contig 11143 bp, 9 predicted proteins | sample KBSMisM32_FD_184310 | JGI IMG/M metagenome (GOLD analysis project Ga0207648, IMG submission 184310) | Miscanthus rhizosphere microbial communities from Kellogg Biological Station, Michigan, USA - KBS Miscanthus M3-2 (SPAdes) (version 2) | ecosystem: Host-associated > Plants > Roots > Rhizosphere... | reverse complement strand
ACCGCCCTGCGCATCGAATAGCCGCGTCTCGTCGTCGGACACTACAATCCCGCGATGGCCGCCGTCGGGCGCCGATCCGGCGCCGCCCTTGCCGCTCGCGCCCTCCTGCCCTTTCTCCTGTATTCGGTGGCGCGTGACGTGGACTCAGCGGTCGGCCTGCTGCTGCACACGACGCTCGACCTGCCGGGGTTCGTCGGCCAGGCCCTCGCGCTCGCGCACGTCGGCGAGCTTGGGCGTCACGCGCTGGCCTGGGTCGTGGGCGGCGCCGCCGCCTGGACGCTGCTCGCCGCGCTCCGCCTTCGCGTCGACGGAACGAGCTTGCCGGAGGCGCTGGCCACGACGTCTTCGGCCTTTGACGTCCTCTTTCTCCGCCCGATCCTCACCGTGCTGGCCCTGGTGTCGCTGTGGTTCCAACCGACGTATCCCTACGGCTTCACGCTGCCCGTCGCCCTCGGGCAGGACCTCTCGATCGCCGTCGACGCCGCGATCGTCGCCGCCCTCCTGGCCACGCATCTGCCGCGTCCTCGGCTGCCCGCGCCCGGCGCGATGTCGATCGCGTTCCTGGCCTTCCTCACCTACGCGCTGCTCACTCCGGAATCGGCCCGTCGCTGGGAGGGACATCCCGGCAACGAGCCCAAGACCCTCCGCATGGCGGTGGCGCTGGGCCACGGCCTCACCCTCGACGTCGAAGGCGTGAGCGCGGGCATGGAGGTGCTGGAGACGCGGCCCGTGCTCGCGGCCGCCGCCGGCGCCGTGCGCGGCCTCGCGCGCGAATCCGCGCACATGATGGCCGCCCTCGCGCACGGCCCGCAGGCCGTGGGCGCCTCCGCCATTCGCGCCACCCGCATCACGCGGCAGACCGTTCGCGGCAAGGACGGCGGCGTGTATCACGTGCTCGCGCCCGGGACCTCGCTGCTGCTGGCCCCCGCCCTCCGCCTCGACCGCGCCCTCAACCTCGCGCGCGGCACGCCGGGGCGGCTGGCCGTGACCGTCGCCTTCTGGAACCTGCTGGCGGCGGCGCTGGTGGCGGCCGTCTTCCTCCTCGCCCGCGACGGGGGAGCGGGGCCGGGAGTGGCGGCCGCCATCGCCGGTCTGACCGCGCTGCTCCCGCCGTCTTGTTTCTACTCGTACCAGTTCTATCCGGAGATGCTGGGCGCGCTCTTCCTGGCCGTCGCCCTGCGCGCGATCCTGCTGCGCCCGCCCACGAGCGCGCGCGGCGCGTTCGCCCTGGGAGTACTGCTCGCCTTCCTGCCCTGGCTGCACCAGAAGTTCCTGCCCGTCTGGGCGCTGCTCGCGCTGATGGCGGTGGTGCGCCTCGTGGACTCTCTGGTCACCACGCGGGAACTGATGGCCTTCGTGCTTCCCCAAGTCGTCTCGCTGTACCTGACCGCGCTCTACAACTTCGCGGTCACGGGCAGCGTCCGTCCGGACGCGCTCTACCTGGCCTGGGGTCCGGCGGGCGTCAACTCCTCGCGCTGGGGACAGGGCCTCTTCGGGCTCGCCCTCGACGCCCGCTACGGACTCCTGCCCTACGTCCCGGTCTACCTGCTCGCCCTGGGCGGGCTCCTCCTGCCGGGCCGGGCCGCGCGCGTGCTGCGCGGGGGGTCGATTCCCATCGTGGTCTACTACCTGACCGTCGCCGCCGCCGACAACTGGAGCGGCGCCGTCTGCAACCTCGGACGCTACGTGATGCCCGCCCTCCCCTACGCGGCGGCCCTGATCGCGCTCGCCCTCGCCGCGGCCGGCCGCCGCGGCGTGACCGCGGTGTTCCTGGCCTTCGCCGGATGGAGCGCCCTCTTCGCGGCCGCTCTCTGGAACGACCCGCACGCGGCCAACGATTGCGCGCTGCTCCTCGCCCGCAGCGCGATCGCGGACGGCAACGTCTACATCCCGAACCTGTTCATCCGATCCTGGGCCGATGGCGCGCCCGGACTGGGGATGCGGATCGTCGTGTGGACGGTCCTGGCCGCGCTCCTCGCGGAGTGGGTGCGCCGGGCGGCGATGGACCGCGCGGGCGCGCGGCCGATGGCGGCCGTCCTCGGCCTGGCCGCGGCGGTGCTCGCGGCCGCGGCCGTGCTCGAGCGCTGGCCCTCGGCCCGGTCCGGACCGCGGTTCCCGGATGCGATCCCCGCGGGCGAGGGCGCGACCGCGTTCGTCGAGCACGCACGTGTCGACGGCGAGCGCGCGTGGGTCGATCCCGGCGCGCACGCGATCCTCCTCCGCACCCGCGAGGGAGGCGGGACGCTGCGGCTGCGCGCCGAGGGTGAAGGCGTGCTGCGCGTGCCCGGCCAGATGCCGCTCACGATTCCCGCCGGAGGCCTGGAGATGGACCTCCCGCTCGAGCCCGTGGTCCATCTGCAGGGCCGCCGCGGGGCGACGGAGACGCTCTGGCGCCAGCGGCTGGAGGTGGAGGCGCCGGACGCGGTCGCGCTGCGGCTGCGGGCGCCCTCTCCCGCGGTCAGGTGACGCGCCGGTAGCGCGCGTCGACGAGCGACAGCAGACCGTAGGCGGTGAGGCCGAGCGCCACCACCAGCAGGAGCCAGTGCCCGCTGTCCTGCCGGCCGAGGACGCGAAGGGCCCCGGCCAGGCCGCGCGCTTCGTGCGCGTTCACTTCCAGGGCCGCGCGCAGGAGGAACCAGCCGATGACCAGGAAGGTCACTCCGCGCGCGACGAACCCGGCCCGGCCCACGCGCCGGGACCAGCGTCGCGCGCGCTCCGTCATCCGCGAGAGGAGGAGGTCGTTCTCGAAGTTGCAGGAATAGGCCTTGTAGAACTGGTACGCCCCGCTGCCGATGACGGCCAGGCCCGACGCCGCCACCACCCAGCGTCCGTTGGGCTCGTCCAGAAGGCGCCCTACCCACGAGCGCACGAGGTCGGAGCGCCCCTCGTGCAGGCCGACGGCCAGGCTCGCCGCGGTGAAGGCCAGCCCGGCGTGCCCGACTCCACTCGCGATGAACGACGCACGCACGGCGAGAGCGCGGAGGCTCGAGCCCTTCCTCTCGAGGTCGAGGCCGGCTTGGAGGAAGCGCCAGACGGCGTAGGCGGCGAGCCCGCAGCCGAGGACGACCAGGAACGCGGTGCCCAGCGGTTGACGCCCGACGGCGCGCAGGGCGCCATGGGGATCCGTGGCGCGGCTCCCCATCCCGGCAGCGGCGCCCGCGGCCAGCAGGCCCACGAGGATGTAGACCAGCCCGCGCGCGGCGAAGCCGAAGCGAGCCACGCGCTCGATCCACGCGCGACGGGGCGTTGGACGTGCAGGCATGCCTTCTGTCCATCGTACCGTCGCCGTCTCCGGGCGCGCGCACGGCGCGCGCGTTTAGGAGGTGACGGCGAGCGCGGGCGCGGTCGAGGGAACCGCGAGGGCTCCGCCCTGGAAATACATCTCGATCCGCCGGATGACCTCGGCGGACGTGATCATGTCCATGCAACGCGGCAGGTCGCCGACGGGATCCACGCAGAGCTCCTCGGGGCGGTCCTTGGTGTCGCCATCGCCGAGCGCGCGCGTCCGGGACTTCCAACAGCCGCCGTCGTCGCAGCAGGCCAGCGCCCCGACGGTGTGGATGAACTGATGGTGCGGGTACGCGGTGAAGTGAGGGGGCTCGCGCCCGCCCGCGATCACGACGCAGGGGCGGTTCTTGGGCATGCCCGGCTTCACCTCCACGGCCGCGGCCAGGTGCATGAGCAGCCTCACCGCCGAGAGCGCGCCTTGCGCGTGGTACATCAGGCGCACGAGCTGGCGCAGGGACGTCTGGCCGCGCAGATCGATGGTGCCCCGCAGGGCCGGGTGATGATGGTTCGCCTCACCCACCTGGACGAAGTCGACGACGCCCGCGAAGTGGTCGACGACCTCCTGGTAGCGCCCGTGGTCCCACCACTTGATCGTGTAGTCGTATTTCCCGCCGGAAGCGAGGAGCCAGAAGGGCGCGCAAGGACCCTTCTCCTCCTCGACGCGCAGGAACCAGTCCTTCTCCTGCGCGGAGAGGTGGATGTCTCCCCTGAACGCGGTGGGCTTGATGCGCAGGGAGAGCGTGTCGTTGAGGTATTCGATGAACCCGTGGACGAAGTGGTAGGGAGTCTGGTTGCTGCGGTGGATGAGCGGGTAGTGGCACTCCACGACCTCGACCTCGGGATCCGTCTCCGTGAGCGCGGTCAGGTGCGGGTTGTACAGCCACAGGTCCGGGCAGGACGTGCGGACATCCGTCAGGAACTCCCCCGGATGGGCGAGATGGAGGTCCCGGACGGCAGCCGTGAGCATCACGATGTCGCCCGGGGACTGGTGGTTCCTGAGGATGAGCTTCCGCGTCACCTCACGCTTTTCGAGCTGGACGAGCTCGAAGAGCTGGACGATCCGCCGCCGCCGCCGCCGCCCCGCGACGAGGAGGAGCTGGAGCTGCTCGAGCTGGAGCCGCCGCCCCTCGACGAGGAGGATGACGACGAAGACGACGAGGCCGCCGACGAGCTCGACGACGACGAGCTGGACGAGCCCGCCGAGCTGGAGCTGGACGAGGCCGTGCTGGACCCGGAGCCGGGGGCGGCGGTGGAGGAGCTGGCGGCCGTGTCGGGCGCCGCCGGGTTCGCCTCGTCGCATCCGGCCGACGCGAGCCCCACCGCCAGCGTGCCGCCGGTGAGCAATTTCAGGAACTCGCGGCGCTCCTCCAGCCGCTGGTCTGCCGTCTCGTCCCCGCCCGGATGGTCGTGGTCCTTCATGGGGGTCCTCCCTGGGGTCGCGGCGCGCGAGGGGGCGCACGACGCATCTCGATCCTTCCTCGCCCGGTATAGACTCGCCATGACGCATATCACTCGGCGCCGGCACCCTGGCCGCGCCCACTTCCGGCGGAAACCTCGCAATGATTGGAACCCAGCCCGTCCCGGACGCGTCCCTACCACCAGTGGCGAGCGCTCCCCTGGTCGGGTTCCGCGACCTCACGGTCTCCTACGGTCCGCTGGTCGCCCTCTCCGGGGTCACGGGGGAGTTCCCGCCCGGCCCCACCGGCCTGCTCGGCCCCAACGGCGCCGGCAAGACCACCCTCCTCAAGACGCTGCTGGGCTTCCTCAAGCCGGACCAGGGATCGATGGTGGCTTTCGGCCTGGATCCCGCGACCTCGCCGCTCGAGGTGCGTCGGCGGATCGGCTACATGCCGGAGGTGGACTGCCACGTGCCGTCCATGACCGCGGCCGCTTTCGTGGCCTTCGCGGGCGAGCTCTCGGGCATGCCGCGCGACGAGGCCATCAGCCGCTCGCACGAGGTCCTCTACTACGTGGGCCTCGGGGAGGCGCGGTATCGCGCGGTGGACACGTATTCGACGGGCATGAAGCAGCGGGCCAAGCTCGCCCAGGCCCTCGTCCACGACCCGGACCTGCTGCTCCTGGACGAGCCGACGAACGGCCTCGACCCTCAGGGCCGCGAGGAGATGCTGGCCCTCATCACCGACATCTCGCGCCGGCGCCAGATGAGCCTCATCCTCTGCTCGCACCTGCTGCGCGACGTGGAGCAGGTCTGCGAGAACGTGATCGTGTTCAACCAGGGCAAGGTGGCGGCCCGGGGTCCCATCGCCGCCCTCACCGGCCCCCGGCGCAGCGTGTACGACGTTCGCATCAAGGGTGACGCCGCCGGCTTCCTGACCGACCTCAAGGATGTGGGCTGCGAGTGGCGCGAGAGCGAAGACGGGTATCGCGTGTTCCTCAGCGACGGCACCGGTCCCGAGCTGTTGTTCAAGACGGCGCGGGAGGCGGGGGTGCAGGTCCGCTACCTGCGCCCGGGCGCGGAGAGCCTCGAGGACGTGTTCCTGCGCGCGCTCGGCCACGAGGTCCAGGCCTGACCCATGCCGATCTACGAGCAGACGTACCGGAGATACGAGGCTCGCGCGCCCTTGCGTACGGTGCGCTTCTGGCCCATCACGCGCGAAGCGTTGCGCCTCATCCTGGCCCGGCGCGCGTTCCTCGGGCTGCTGCTCGTGGCCTGGGGCCAGTTCCTCTTCCGGGTGATCCAGGTCTACGTGGTGACGCGGCTGCCCGAAGCGGGCCGTGTGCTGCCCATCGACGGGCGCATGTTCGGCCAGTTCCTGGCCATCCAGACCCTGTTCACGCTGCTCCTGTCGATCTTCGGCGGGGCGGGCCTCATCGCCAACGATCTGCGCACGGGCGCGATCCTCGTCTACCTGTCGCGGCCGCTGACCCGGCGTGACTACGTGCTGGGCCAGCTCGGGGTGCTGCTGGCCCTGAACCTGTCCGTGACCCTGGTGCCGGGGCTGCTCCTCTACCTCATCGCGTTGGCCCTGGCCCCGGACCAGTTCGCGAAGTGGAGCCTGGCCTGGATCGGGCCCGCCGTCGTCCTGCACTCGCTGGTCACGTCTCTCGTGATGAGCCTGATCGCGCTCGCCGTGTCTTCTCTCTCGCGCAGCGCGCGCGTGGCCGGCCTCGGCTTCTTCGGCCTCGTCTTCGGCCTGGAGATCCTGCGCGGCGTGCTGCGCGCGCTCTACGACCGGCCGGAATCCGCGCTGCTCTCCGTCCAGGCCGACCTGCAGTCGCTGGGGAACGCGCTCTTCGGGATCACGGACCGCGCCTTCCAGCTCCCCTGGGCCTATCCCGCGCTCGTCCTCACCGCGGTCTCGCTCGCGTGCCTGGCCATCCTGCGCGCGCGGGTGCGGGCGGTGGAGATCGTGCGATGACGGCGACCATGGAGTTCGTGCGCGCCTCGCGCTGGTACGGTCCCGTGATCGCGCTCAACGACGTGACCACCACCGTGGGGCCGGGCGTGACGGGGCTGCTCGGACCCAACGGGGCGGGCAAGTCCACGTTCCTCAAGCTGGCCGCGGGCCAGCTCGCGCCCAGCCAGGGCGAGGTGCGGGTGCTGGGCAAGCGGGCCTGGGGCTCGCCCGAGCTCTTCCATCGCGTCGGCGTCTGCCCGGAGCCGGACGCGTTCTGGGAGGGGCTCACCGGCCTCCAGTTCCTGATGGCCCTGCTGCGCCTGACGGGGTTCGACGACGCCGAGTGCCGGCGCCGCGCGGACCACGCGCTGGAGCAGGTGGCGCTGACGGAAGCGCGCGACCGCAAGATCGGCGGGTACAGCAAGGGCATGCGCCAGCGCATCAAGATGGCGCAGTCGCTGGCCCACGATCCGCAGGTGCTCCTGCTCGACGAGCCCCTCAGCGGGATGGATCCCGTGAACCGGCGGCGGGTCGTGGACCTCGTGAAGAAGCTGGGCCGCGAGGGCCGCACCGTCCTCGTGTCCAGCCACATCCTGCACGAGGTCGAGGCCATGACCCGGCGCGTCCTCCTCATCCACAACGGCCGCATCCTGGCCGAAGGGGACGTGCGCGAGATCCGCGACCTCATGGACGAGCACCCGCACACCGTCGCCCTGCGTGCCCGTGATCCCCGCGCGCTGGCGCGGGCGGTGGTGGGCTCGCCCCACGTGCTGTCGCTCACGTTCGGCGCGGAGGGGGAGTGGGTGACGGTGCAGACGGCGCGGCCGGACGAGTTCTACTCCTCGGTGGTGGACGCGGCGGTGGAGGCCGGCGTCAGCGAGATGTATTCGCCGGACGAGAACCTCGAGTCCGTCTTCAAGTACCTGGTGGCGCGATGAGCGCGAGCCCGGCCGCGTCGCGCGTGACGCCGGACTCGTCGCCGGCGTCCGCACCCTCGACGGATGGGCGCGACGTGACGCGGCCCGTCACCTTCTGGCGCGCCGCGCGCGCCGTCTTCGATCTCTCGCTCGAGGGCATGGTCTGGAGCCGGCGCAGCCTCCTGATGGTCGCCCTCCTCGGTGGCCCGGCCCTGTTGTCCCTGGCCTTCCGGATCCTGCTCACCCGGCTGCCGCCGAGGGTGGGCGCCTTCGATTTCTACGGCGTGGTCGTCGCCTTCTACTACGTGCGGAACGCCCTTCCCCTGGCCGCCCTTTTCTACGCCACCGCGCTCATCGCGGACGAGGTGGAAGGCCGGACCATCACCTACCTGCTGACGCGTCCCATCCAGCGCGTCTCCGTGCTGGCGGGGAAGTTCGCGGCCTACCTCGTCACGACGCTGGCCCTGGCCTTGCCCGCGGTGGTGATCACGTTCTTCCTCCTCAATACCATCCGTGGCTGGTCGGGCATCGGGGCCATCGTGCCCGAGCTGTTCCGGGACATGGGCGTGATGGTCCTGACCCTCGTCGTGTACGGCGCCTTCTTCACGCTGATGGGCGTGCTGCTGCGACGGCCCGTGATCCCCGGGCTCCTGTTCCTCTTCGTCTGGGAGCTGCTGGCGAACGCACCCGGTTACCTGCCGCGTTTCACGATCACCGCCTACCTGCGCTCGCTCATCCACCACCGCCCGCCGGACGAGGGGCTGGCCGAGATCTTTGCCCAGGTCCTGCCCACCGCCTTGTGCCTGGAGGCGGTGGGGGCGATGATCGTGGTGTTCCTCGCGGGGGCGGCCTGGATCTTTTCCCAACGCGAGTACGTACTGGATCAATAGGGGGAGGTCTGTCATGACGCGAAGCCGTCTGGTCGTGCTCGGCTCGACCGTGGTCGTGGCGGCGGGAGCCATGGCGGCGCTGGGCGCGCTGTACCTGGATCCGGCGCGGGCCGCCGTCGGACCTCTGCCTCCCCAGGCCCTTTCCCTCCCGGCCGGTACCCGCTACGTGATGGGCCTCGACGTGAAGCGGTTCGTCGCCAGCCCGCTCTACACCAAATACGCCGCGGCCCGGACCGCGAACCGGCCGCAGGCCTTCGCGGAGCTGGAGGAGAAGACGGGCCTCAACCCGGAGCGGGACCTCGATCAGGTCTACATCGCGGGCACCCAGGCCGGCGTTCCCGGGCGGGGCGGCGACGCGCTGGTCGTGGTGACCGGCCGCTTCGACCGGGCCAAGGTGGCACGCGCGATCGAGACGGAGAGGAAAGGCGTCACCTCGAAGAACGTCTCCGGCACCGTGGTCTACCTGTTCGACGAGAACAGCGCCGGCAAGGGCACGGGGGCCACGGCGTTCCTGGACGACAACACGCTCGTGATGGGGACGCAGGCCAGCGTCGAGCAGACCGTCGTCGCGCGCGCCAAGGGCGAGGCCCCGCTGCGCGACAACGCGGCCCTCCTCGCGCTGCTCGAGGGCGTCAAGCCGGGGTCGACGTTCTGGATGGTCGGCGACAAGACCCTCCTCAGCAACATGCCCAAGGCGATCCCGGGGCCGGGCGGTCCCGGCACCAGCCAGAGCATCGAGCTGCCCGCGCTCAAGAGCCTGACCGTCACCGGCGATCTCGAGCCGCAGGTCACCCTGGACATCACGGGCGAGGCCGCGGACGAGCCGGCGGCGAAGAACCTGGCCGACGTCGTGCGCGGTTTCGTGGCCCTGGCTTCCCTGCAGGCCAACCAGAAGCCGGAGCTCAAGCAGCTCGCGTCCGCGATCAGCGTGACCACGGAGGCTTCGCGCGTGCACGTCGCCGCGCGCGTGCCCTACGAGGTGATCGACTCGCTGCAGCCCAAGCGGGCGTCGTCCGCGGCGCCTCCCAACGCGCCGTAAGGCGTAATCGCGTCAGTAGGCGAACCGGATCTCGATCCGCGCGCGCTTGAGGTAGTCGTCCCGGTCCACTTCGAGCGGGCTGTCCTTGAACTTCTGGAGCTGCCCGATGAGGTGGCTCGAGGCGCGGTCGCTCATGCGGAACGCCAGGTCCAGCCGGTGGCCGCTCCAGCCCGTGCCCCAGATGAAATCGTCCGTCGAGTAGGCGGCCAAAGTCGCATCCTTGTCCACGGTCGCGTAGGTGTACTCGAGGCTGCCGCGCGCGGTCTGGGTGGAGCCGAGGATCATCGCGAGCCACAGCCCGCGGTTGTCCGTGTCCACGGCCGTGTTCCAGCTGTAGTCGGCGACCAGCGTGGTCGTCACACGCCCCTCGCCGTGGTACCGGGCCACGAAGTCGAGCACCTCGTAGGGCCGCACGAGCACGCCTCCGACCCGCGTGTTCTGCCGCCGCAGGGGCGTGGCCACGAAGCGGAGGTCGTCGAACTTCAGGTACGAGCCCACGAGCTCGACCCGGTCCTTGGCGCCCGCGGAGAACGTGACCGCGGCCGACCCGATCCAGATGACGTCGCGGTCGGAGAAGTCGAACGCGCCCTCCGCGGGGAGGACGTGACTGCCGCGGCTGTACACGCCGGTGATGGCGAATTTCTGCACCGCCCCGAAGGACCCGAAGTCCAGGGTGGCCGACCCTCCCTGCACGCGCAGGTCGCGGTCCCAGATCATCTCCGTGAAGCGGACGGGCATGAAGAAGCGGCCGCCCTGCGCGCTCAGGAGATGGAAGGGGCTCAGCTTCACCCAGGCCAGGTCCAGCCGGGCGTCCTTGTAGATGAAGTTGTCGCGCAGCAGCGGCAGCGTCGTCTGCCCCGGCGGGATGTCGTCGTTGTGCTCGGAGCTGTAGATGAAGTCGCCCCCCACGCCGACCTGGAACACCTTCGCCGTGAACTCGGCGCGTGGCCTCGCCCGATAGACCCGCCGGTTGTCGCTGACGAACGTGGTCTGGTCCGTCCATTCCTGCCGGGTGAAGGCTTCGATGTGGAACGCGCTGGCGGACTTCTGCTGCTGGTAGACGGGCGGGGAGTCCTGGGCGCCCGCGGCGGTGGCCACGGCCAGGAGCACCGGAACGGACAGGGAACGGAACATGTCACCTCGCGATGGGCCCCCGTCCGGGCGGGACGCTCCGGCAGTCTAGCAGCGGGGTACGCTGGGCCAGTTCCGGTCTAGCATCGCGAAATGAGCGGGTTCACGGGGGCGGACGTCCTCGCCATCTTCGTGAAGGAGCCGCGTCCGGGCCTGGTGAAGTCGCGGCTCGCCGCCGTCATAGGCCCGGAAGCGGCCGCCTCCGTGTACCGCGTCCTGGCCGAAGACGTGGTGCGCCGGACGGCGCCGCACCGCGATGAATTCGACCGCGTGTTCGCGTTCGATCCGCCGTCGGCGGGAGCCGCCGTCGGCGGCTGGCTCGGAGTCGAGGCCGCCCTCCTCCTGCCCCAGTCGTCCGGGGACATCGGGATGCGCATGGAGCGCGCGTTCGCGGAGCTGTTCGCGCGCGATGCGCGGCGCGTCGCCCTCGTGGGCACGGACGTACCCGCCCTCGGGCGGGAGGACGTCCGTGACGCGCTGGACAGCCTCGACGACCACGACGTCGCGATTGGACCGGCG
>Ga0207648_10007011_pt1 | contig 11144 bp, 6 predicted proteins | sample KBSMisM32_FD_184310 | JGI IMG/M metagenome (GOLD analysis project Ga0207648, IMG submission 184310) | Miscanthus rhizosphere microbial communities from Kellogg Biological Station, Michigan, USA - KBS Miscanthus M3-2 (SPAdes) (version 2) | ecosystem: Host-associated > Plants > Roots > Rhizosphere... | reverse complement strand
CGGAGTTGAACGCCTGGATCACCCAGTCGCGGTACGTATAGGCCGACTTGTACTTCTCCTTGTGCATGTCTTTCTGGGCGATGCGGTAGTCGTCTTCGGCGTAGCGCGTGACGTCCAACCAGTGGCGCGCCCACAATTCGCCGAAGTGCGGCGAAGCCATCAACCTGTCGACGACCTTCTCGTAAGCGTTGGGCGACTTGTCGGCTTCGAACGCCTTCACTTCTTCGTAAGTAGGCATCAACCCTGTGAGCGTATAAGTGACACGCCGCAGCAAAGCCCGGCGGTCGGCGGCAGCGACGGGTTTCAGCCCGTCCTTCTCCAACTTCGCGAGCACGAACTTATCGATATTGTTCGCGGGCCACGCGGCATCCTTGGTTTTAGGAGGCTCGGGCTTCGCGAGCGGCTGGAAGGACCAGAAATTTTTCTGCTCCGGCCGGATCACATAACCGCCGGCCTGCGCCGTAACCTTCTCCACCGGCCACACGGCTCCGTCTTTCACCCAGGCTGTCAGATCGGCGATCTGCGCCTCGGTAAGGTGCCCGTTCTTGGGCATTTTGATCTCAGTGGTCTGGCGAATCGCCGTGACCATCATGCTCTTCTCAGGCGCGCCTGGCACCACTGCGGGTCCGGACTTCCCGCCTTTGAGCAAGCCATCGAGCGAGTCCAGCCGTAACCCGCCCATCTGCGAATTGGTGTGGCAGGCGAAGCAATTCTGCGCCAGCACCGGCCGCACACGATTCTCAAAAAAGTCTTTTTGCTCCTGCGTAGGCGCGGGCGCCTGCGCCAGGAGCGTTAATGGCAAACATGATATCCCAAGCAGAAATATTTTCATCTCTTCCTCTTTCTGGCGTTGACTCCACCACGACAGAGTGGGGGAGCGGAACAGACAGGGTTCCGCTTGGGGGGTGGTTAACTAAAATTCGTACCGTAATCCAAACTGCATCACGCGTCCGGGCTGCGCGAACTGATACTCGCCGAACGTCGTGGTCGACGTCGCGTCCAGCACCGGGTCGTAGAAATTCACGTTGTTAAACGCATTGAAGGCCTCGCCGCGTAACTGAATCCTCTGGTTTTCCCAGGGAAGCTGGAACGCTTTGGCCACCGCGATATCGAAGTTCAGCAATCCGGCCAGCCGGATCGCCGCGCGCGTTCCCACCGAACCCGCATACATCGGCAGCCAGTTGCTGGCCTGAGTGGTGGAGGAGAACACGCTGGGGTTCCCCTTCTGGTCGTAGGTAGTGGTCCCGTAAGAGTAGGACGAGATCGGATAAGCGATCGCGCCGAACGAGAAGTTGGTGGGGAAGACGCCGCCGTAGAACAGTGACGACGGCAACCCTGAACGGTACCGCGAGATCAAGGATATCTGCCATCCCCCCACAAGCTCGTTGACTAGGGGTTTGGCGTTCTTCAGTAGCATCTTTCCTTTTCCGAACGGGAGCTCGTAGAGGACGTTGGCGTTGATGTTGTGCCGGGCATCGAAGTCCGAAGAACCGCGATACGCCCGGTTGTCGTACGGGTCGAGCATGATGCCGCCATAACTGCCGGCGCCCGATTCCGCCCCGCCGCCCCGATCGATCGAGTGCGACAGGGTGTAGTTGAAGTCGAAGGAGACGCCCTTGCTGAGCGGCTTGCGCAACGTGATGGTCGCTCCGTGATAGGTAGCGGCGCCGTTGTTACCCCAAGTATTGAGGCCGCTCGACTGCGGCGTATAGAAGGTGTAGCAGCCCGTCGCGCTGATGCAGTTCGGGAAAGACTTACCGTTCACTGTGGTGAGCCGGTCCGCCTGATTCAGCGTATCGGTGTCGCTCAGTCCATTGACTGACTCCATCAAGTACAAGTAATTCGCCGTAGCACTTCCTGGGAAGTAGAGGTTCTGCGCTTTGGCAAAATACTTTTCGATGAACGGATTCGTCGGTACGATCCCGGGATTGGCCTTAATCTGATTGCCCACCGTCCCGGTTAAGTTCGGATTGTTGTTGGAAAGCTGCAAGTAGAGGCTGCGCATGGTGGCTTCCGCCTGACCCAGAGTGATGCCGCTTGTGGGGTCCTTGAAATTCCAGGCGACGCCACCCACATCTTGCTGCATCAGCAAGCTGTGCGAAAGACGTCCCTGATAACCCACCTCCAGCGTCATACCGCCTTTCAGCGGGCGGGCAATCGAGGCGTTGAGCACATAAGCATAGGGGGTCTGCAAGTCCGACTTCATACCCACGTATGTGCCGCCAATGAAAGCGATATCCGCGGGAGTGTAAGGGAATGTGTGCTGGGAGGCCACCGGCAGCGCCGGCAGCGTGCCGTTGTAGCGGGGCGAGCCGAACCCCACGAAGGAACCCAACACATCGTTCTCGGTCAGACCGAAGGAGTTCTGGTTGTCGAACTGGACCACCATGTCGCTTCCAAACCGGTCGTAGGCGATGCTGGCGCCGGCGCGGAACACGCCGCCTTTTCCAAGGATCTTCGTTCCCAGCCCCGAATCGGACTGCGGACTGTACGCCACGGCCAGGCGCGGCGCGAAGTTGTCGTTCTGACGGCCGAACCAGCTGGGCTGGCCGTTCGCCGGACCGATCAGACTATAAGTGTTGCGGGCATTCGCCAGTTGATAAGACGGAATGCCGGCCGCAGCTCCTGCCAACCGCTGTCCCCAGAAATCCTGCAGCGAAAATGTCGGCGCAGTCTGCAGCCCGTTGGTTTCCCACGGCGGAGTATTGTTTTCGTAACGCAGGCCATAAGTGACGGTAAGGCCCGGCTTCACGCGCCAGCTATCCGACACATAGGCGGCATACTCGTTGGTGGCGAAGTTGCGCGTGGTCGGTACGCCGATCGGTAGAGCGGTGCCGGATTGAGTATAGGAGTAGTTGATCGAACCCGTCGACACCAGGCCCAGGAGATCGCCGAAGGCACGTTGCACCGCCTGGGTATTGGCGACCGTCGAGTTCATCCCATTGGCGGCCAGGTAATTCTGCACACCGGCCAGCAGATCGGACCCCAGACCAGTGAGATTGCTGCGGCTGTACGAGTAGCTGGGCCACGCGTTGGCGAAGTTGGTATAGCCGTTACGCGTGATCCGGATATTGGCTCCGGCCGTCACCGTATGGGTATTTTTGGTCCAGGTGAGATCGTCGTTGTAGTTGTAGGTGGGCGAGATGCGAATATAAGCGCGGCTGCCATAGTTGACAGTGGGATCGATGCTGTCAATCTGGAACGACGTCCCCGAAGGACCCGTCTGGTTGAGACCGATGCGCGTCAATCCGAACGCCGCCACGTTTACCATCGACGGCGTCAATACCGCCGTGTACAGCGCGGAAATTCCGCGGCTATTGTTTAGCTGAACGTTATTGATGGGAGCGCCCGGGAACGATTGCGGCGTCAATACCTGATTGTTTCCGGCCAAGGAACCGCGCAGCGACAGGATATGCTTTCCCGCCGAGTCGATATGGAAATCCATCTTTCCTACGTACGCATTGTTGGTCAGATTCTGCGGAGCATTAAAACGATAGCCCACAAAATTTAGCCCGCCGTCAAAGCCGGTGGAAGGATCGTTGCCGGCCGGGTATTGCGCGAGCATCGCCAGAATCGAAGGGCTGACGCCGGCATGAGTTGGATCGATCTGCGCCAATTGCGCCGGGTTTAAAGTGGTGGTCGACCCGTCGCTGGCTTTAAACGTCAGGATGCCGGCCTTCATCGCCGCCGAGGGCACGTGACTCAACTGGCTGACAGCCGTCCGATCTAAGCGTTTTTCATAGTTGAAAAAGAAGAACACGCGATCTTTCTTGATGGGTCCTCCGAACGAGAAACCGTACTGATTCCGATTCAAGGGTTGCCGCGCCACGCCGGACCGGTTGTTGAACCAGTTATTGGCGGAGAAAATCGTGTTGCGGTTGAACTCATAGAGCGAGCCGTGGAAGCGATTCGTTCCGCTCTTGGTGACCAGCGTGACCTGGCCGCCGGAGCTGCGCCCCTGGTCGGCGCCTTCGCCTCCGACCGTGACGCGAAATTCCTGCACCGAATCGAGCGGCACGGGAAGCGCCGCATTGAAACCCGACGCGCGGTCTATACCCTGCCCGTTGAGTCCCGGCAGCGAAAGCTTGCTGTTACGGCCCAAAACGCCCAAGCCGGCATTCTGGTTGTCATTGGCGTCCACGCCATCGAGTGTGATGTTGTTCTGATCGCGCCGCGAGCCCAGCACTTCGCCGGTTTGCGTTACACCCGGCTGCAGGCTCAGCAATTCAACTACGTTGCGGGTCTGCAGCGGCAACTCCCGCACCTGCGTCTGATTAAACGCGTTGCCGATCGCCGCATCCACCGTATTGAGCGTGACGACTTCGGCCTCCACATTGACGCTGGATGAGATCGACGCGAGCTGTAGAGCCACATTCAGCGTGGCCGGCGTATTCACCAGCAACTGCACACCTTGCTGGGTTGAAACCGAGAAACCCGGTTTTTCGATGGTGACCGTGTAAGCCCCCGGCGGGACTTGCAGAAACTGGTAAGCACCGGTGGCGTCCGTGATGACGCTCCGCTTAAAACCGGTCTGATCGTTTTGTAAAGTTGCATTAGCCGAATCGACGGCGCCACCTTGCGAGTCGCTCACGATTCCGCGAAGCGAAGTGGTTGCCTGTCCCCAGACGGCGGATAAACTGGCGTAGGTCAGCAGCGCCAATAAGGCGGCGGACCGGATAGAGCGAGTGAAATAGGACATTGCGCAAGACTCCTGATCTTGTTTGAGATTTGAGCGAATGACCAACCTGGATCGGCTTGTGGGCGGAGCGGAGCCCGTTACGGCAACGGTTCAGCGCTTAAATTACAAGGGACTGAAACGGGTTGCGCTAACTGAGCGCCGACGCGACCGCGAGGCCGCAGGGAAAACTACAAGGAAGGAACAAAACTCACGTCGAGGTGGGTTTTAAAAAGAGTAACACGAATGGGCGATTGCAGCAAGCTAAAAGGCGGCAAAATCCCGTCAGTTCCGCCCCCCTACCGCCCGGCTACCTGGATGTGTATAATGCCAGTGGGTTTGCGCCATGTACGCGCGTCTATTGGCAACGCTTTGCCTGCTCCCGGTGAGCACTTTTTTCGCCCAGGCGGACTCCGCTGTCCCCACGGGTGCCACGCTGGAAGTGTATGTCAAAGGCCAGGAATCTAGCACACCCGACGTCCTTTCAGCGATGAACCGCGAATTAGGCTCTCTGATGCAACCCGCCGGTTTCCGAGTGGTGTGGCGCGGCGTCAGCGACCCGCCCTCCAGCGCGGGAGCCGAACACTTGCTGATGGTTGAATTACGCGGCGTCTGCACCGCCCAGTTTTTGAGCATGGCGTCGACGCCTTTGTCCTCCCCGTTGCCACTGGCATCCAGCTCAGTGGCCGACGGCAAGGTGCTTCCTTTCAGTTGGGTGGATTGCACCGCCTTAAACCGTTTCCTGGCGCCGGTGGCTTCTGGCCAATCGCAATCCCAGCAAGACGACCTATACGGTAGATCCATGGCGCGCCTGCTGGCGCACGAGTTCTACCACATCCTCGCCCAGACCGATGATCACGCGCCAGCCGGAATCGCCAAGGCGCGCTTCAGCACGGTGGACCTGCTGGCCGATCATTTCGACTTCGAAACCTTCGCACTAAACAAGTTGCGTCCGCCCGCGCCGGTCGCGAGCTCCGTGGGTTCGGATGACACCTCCGCCGGCGGCCGCTAATTAGCGGACAGCATGAATCGCATCTTCGGTTTCCGGTAGATTGTGCGATACCCGCTCCAGCCTGCGCACCAGACTCGGAATCTCCTCTTCATCGCAAGCGTCGGGAAGGTGCAGATCGATTGCCACGCGTGAGCCGGAATCGGGCGTCTCCTTCGCCAGCACAATCACGCGCGAACCCAGGAACAGAGCCTCGTGAGTATTGTGGGTGACGAACACAATGGTAGTTCCCGTCTCCTGCCATAAATCGCGGATCAGCCGCTGCATTCCCCTGCGCGTCCCCGGATCGAGCGCGCTGAAGGCCTCGTCCATCAACAAAATGCGCGGCCTGGTGAGCAGCGCCTGTGCGATCGCCACCCGCTGCTGCATGCCCCCCGACAATTGATCCGGATACTTGGCCGCGTCCGTTTCGCGCAGCCCGATGCGGAGCAGATAGTCCATGGCTTGCGCGCGAAACTCCCGCCGCCGCCGAAAGTAGCGCGGCGTGAAGCATTGGAACAGACCGAACTCGCTGCACTCCGCCCCGAAGGTGATGTTATCGAGAACCGTCTTATCGGGAAACAGCGAATACTTCTGCGGAACATAGCCGCGCGTACGATCGGGCTGATGGTGCTCACGGCCGTCAATCAGAACCCGCCCACCACAAGGCTGCTCCGACCCCAATAGCAGGCGCAACAGTGTAGATTTTCCGCAACCAGTCTGCCCCAGCAGACAAATAAATTCGCCCTCTTCAAATTGCAAATTGATGCCATCCAGCACGGGCTTGGGCGGATCGCCATAAGCCACGCGGATGTTCGCGATGTCAATCAGGGCCATGCCGGTCATGCCTCGTGAAACCAGGGATGAAGTTTCCGGTTGATCCAACGCATGCTGAAGTCGACCAGAAACAGCAGTAGCGCGACCCACAGCACATACGGAATGATCACGTCCATCCCCATATGCCGCCGCAGTAGCGCGATGCGATACGCCAGGCCGTCGGTCGAAGCGATCATCTCGCCCGCGAACAAGAACAGCATGATGGCTTTGAGGTTCAAACGAATACTGTTCAACACGCGCGGCCAGATCTGTTTCAAGACCACGCGATAAGCCACATCGAAATCGCTAGCGCCCAGCGTGAAGGCCTTCACCACTTGCTCGCCCGGTACGCCGCGCGTCAGGTTGAAGGTGTCGAGAAGAATGGTAGGCGTCACACCGATCACGATCAGCATGATCTTCGAAAGCTCATCGATCCCAAAGGCGATGAACAAAATCGGCAGCAGCGACAGCGCGATAATCTTGTCGAAAAACAGCACAAACCTTAGCAAAAACGCGCCGACGTACGGGAACAGCCCCATGTGCAAACCCACCAGCACCGCAGGAAACAGCAGAGCCATGCTGTAAATAAACCGCAGCCCCGTCGCGCGAGTATCTTTCCACAACATGCTGTGGCGGATCGTCTCCATCAGAGAGGCGCCCTCTGCCAACGGCTCGTCGTCCTCGGCGGGACGCAGCACCGCGTCACGCATGCCCGCAGCCATCTGCGCGACGGTCGGAGTCACGCGGTCTTCCGGATTCTCGCGATGCCGCGCGCCCGAAGTGTAAAAGTACAGGCTCACTCCCGCCACAAAAAGGAACCAGGAGAGCACGAGCGTGGTGTGGCGTCCGGGCTTGGCATGAATGGCGAACACTCCGGCCGACATGCCTTTAGAGTTTCCCTTCCGCCGCCATCTTCATGAACGAAAGCTCAAAACGGAACCGTACCCGATCCGCTTTCCCCTGCACGGACCCATCGGGATAAGCGATCGCGACCTCATCAACGCTCTTGGTATTCGACCCCAGCAGCCCATGATCGAAAACAAACTGCCGCACCAGCGCCATCTTCTCTTTCAGATTTGCCGACGCGCCAAATTCCACCGCCGATTGCGGCGTGAAGAACATCTTGGTAGTACTGAGCTGCTCCTTGTACGACGCGAGCGTATCCTGCGAGCCGCCGGCAACCGCCGTCAAGACTTTGTCCGCTTCCGGACCCGACGCCGACATACGCGCCATCATTTCATACCACGCCCCCGCCAGCGCCTTGGCGAAACGCTGCCCGGAACCATCGGGCCGATTCAGAATCTCCGTCCGCACCACCGTCAGGTCCAGAATCTCGCCGGGAATCTGCGACGAGTTAAACAACGAGGTAATGCCCTTCTGCTTGACGATCTGCGACACCAGCGGCTTCCACGTCACCGTCGCCGAAGCACTGGTGTCGCTCAGGAACGCCGTCGCGATGTCGGAATCGGAAGTATTGATCAGCCGCACCTGCTTGATGCGATCCCGCATGCCGTTGATGGTCATGGCGCGGTCAAGCAAATATTCCGACACCGTCTTCTGCACCAGCAGCAGCTTCTTCCCTGGCAGGTCTTTCATCTGCAGACCGTTGCGCACCAGCAGCGCGTCATTGCCGTTCGAATAATCCCCGATGATGATCGCAGTGGTGGGAACGCCGGACGCCGCCGGCATATCGAGCGCCTCCATGTTGGTCATGGTGCAGGCGTCGATATTTTTCGCGACGAAAGCGTCCAGCGAAGGGGCGTAATCGAAGCGTTGGATCTTGATGGTGATGCCGTATTTGTCAGCCCACTTGCGCATGATGCCGGATTGCATCAGGTAGTGATACGGAGTCCAGCCCGCGTACACAGACCAGCCCACCGTAAAGCTGGGCTTGGCGCCCGGCGTCTCGGCCGTAAGAAAACTGGCCATCGCAAGAAGGATCGAAAGAATACGCAGCATTGTCACCACCAGATTTTTTAGGAGCGCGTGGCGACAGGGCCGGGTTTGATTCTTCGAGGGGGTGATTCGGGTGGCAACGGAGCCACCGCCAATCTAGTTCCGATTATACACTCGCCGGCAACGCTTGACTGGCGAGAAACGCGCGCCAGCCGCCGAATTGCGTGATCTCCAGGGCGTCACGCAGCCCGTATGGTTCGCAAATAAAACATTTCACGACCTCGCCATCTTCGAGGGTGGCGCTGCCGATTCCCAGCGGCGGAGGCACCCCCGCCACAAAACTTCCAAACTCATTTTCGGGCACGGCCCAGACTTCGACTTCAATGCCTGGCCCTTGATATCCTTCTTCACGCACCAGCCCAGGCTTCGGCGGCTGCGTCCCCGGGAGCGCATAGAACCGGTAGGAGGGCAAAGTTTTCGTCGTCTTCAACAAACGCGCGCGCCGCTCCGTCAATTGCCGGTTCAGCGGCTGGCCCGAAAGATGAGCGCCGACCACTGCGACCGCGATGCATCCCGGCGGACATGTCCCCACAGCAACCGCCGGCCCAGCGCGATGGAAACGATCTGCAACCGCCAACAACCCTTCGTCGGTAAAGGCCGGACCAATAAAAGTAATGCCGAAGGGGAGCCCGTCGGAACGGAATCCCCCCGGCGCCGCGACTGCTGCCTGATCTAGCAGGTTGACGAAGTTCGTGTAGTAACCCAGATTGCTGTTGCGCCGCACTGGATCGCTGGCAATTTCCTCATGCGTATAAATCGTAGGCGCGGACGGCACCACCAGCACATCCATCCGCGACCACTCGCGCTCCGCGTCCCGCCGAAAAGCCCGCAGCCGGTACTCCGCCTCGAAAGTATCGACAGCCGAATACTTGCGCGCCCCACCGATAATCCCGCGCACCACAGGATTCATGTCGTCGGCGTTCGATTCGAAAAACGGCCGGATCGCAGCCAGCCGCTCCGCAACCCACGGCCCCGCATACAACAATTCCGCCACCGCGCGGAAAATCGAAAAGTCGATTTCGACCCGCGTGCCGCCCATCTGCTCCAATCGCTCCACCGCAACCTGGAACAGCCCCGCGTACTCCTGATCGCCGAAGAACTCAAGCTGGTACGGAGCCGGCACTCCAAAGCGAAAGCTGCCACCCGCCCACGGCGCCGAGCCGTCTCCTGGACCCTGCACGCGCGAATAAGGATCGCGCGGATCGCAGCCCTTCGCCACCCGCCATACCGCTTGCGCATCGGCGCAATTCGTAGCAAAAACCGAAACGCAATCGAGCGACCGGCAAGCCGGTACTACGCCCGCCGCGCTGAGCAACCCTCGCGAGGGCTTCATCCCAACTAAATTGTTAAACGCTGCCGGAATGCGTCCCGACCCCGCCGTATCCGTCCCCAAAGAAAAACTCACCAGTTCCTTCGCCACCGCCACCGCCGAACCGGAACTCGATCCGCCAGAGATATAGCGCGCATCGAACACGCTGGAGCACGCCCCATAGGGCGATCGCGTCCCCACCAGCCCCGTAGCGAATTGGTCTAGATTCGTTTTACCGATCGCGATGGCGCCCGCCGCCAACAATCTCTCCACCACCGCAGCGCTACGTTGCGGCGTGTAAGCATAAGCCGGGCACCCCGCCGTAGTGGGCACGCCAGCCAGATCTATGTTGTCTTTGATCGCGAAAGGAATTCCGTAAAGCGGCAATCCAGCGGCGGCCGGAGCGCTCTCCAGTTCCCGCGCCCGAGCCATCGCGGTTTCACGCGGAATCAACGAAATCCACACGGGCTGCGTCTCCCGCCCGACGCGATCGTAAACCTCCGCGATGACTTCAGACGGCTTGGCCTGTCCCTCGCGATAGAGCGTGCGCAGAGTGTCGATCGACAGTTTCACGACCCCACCTCCTGCCGCAGCGTCACCAAATTTTGCCCCGCCAACACCATCGCGCCTTTGACGCAGTTCAAGACCTCGATGACGCCCGCGATAGGAGCCGCCACCGCAATCTCCATCTTCATCGCTTCGAGCACGATCAGCTTCTCTCCGGCCATCACATGCTGGCCCAGTTCCACCGCCACTTTCCAAACACTAGCCGTAGTAGGAGACCGCACTGCCCGGCACCCCTCCGGCATGGCCGCTTCGCTTTCGACCCTGAACTCCTCGGCCTCTGGCGATTCGAACTGATCGGCTCCAGCCAGCACCCAGCGTTCGCGCTCCGCCAAAAACGCTTCTTGCTGGTGCCGCTTGAAGTCCGCCGCGCTGCCGGCGATGGACGCCAGGAATTCGTGATATTCCTTCAGCCGGAATTGCTGAGGTTCCATCTTCAGCGAATACTTGCCATGCGGGAACGCATCGCGAATTTCCACCAGTTCATCCGCCGTTACCGGGAAAAATCGAATCTGATCGAAGGAGCGCAGGAGCCACGGTGTGCCCGGCTGAAACTCCGCCGTCGAGTGGAACGTGTTCCACATCTGCAGCGTGCGCCCGACGAATTGGTACCCACCCGGCCCCTCCATCCCATACACGCACAGATAGGCGCCACCGATGCCCACTGCGTTTTCAGGCGTCCAGGTGCGCGCCGGATTGTACTTTGTCGTCACCAGCCGGTGCCGCGGATCGATCGGTGTCGCCACCGGCGCTCCCAAATAAACATCGCCCAACCCCAGCGTCAGATAGCTGGCGTTGAAGACGATCCGATGCACATCGTCGAGGACGACCTCGAG
>Ga0207648_10007010_pt1 | contig 11144 bp, 12 predicted proteins | sample KBSMisM32_FD_184310 | JGI IMG/M metagenome (GOLD analysis project Ga0207648, IMG submission 184310) | Miscanthus rhizosphere microbial communities from Kellogg Biological Station, Michigan, USA - KBS Miscanthus M3-2 (SPAdes) (version 2) | ecosystem: Host-associated > Plants > Roots >... | reverse complement strand
CTGCGCTGCGAGAAGTACAGCGCCACATAGACGCCAAGGACGACCTCGAGCGTGGTCTGCCCATTCAGTACATTCTGCCGACCAGGCCGGCTCAACAGAATGAGCGCGGCTACCAGCAGAACGCGCGTAGTGGTGACGGAGACGTCATTGCACCGATACGCGGCGTACGCGAGGACGACAGTAAGAACGACCGTGAGAGCCGCGTAGACAAGCGCTGCCACCTCGAGTGGCACGAGGGTCAACGGCTGATGGATCAGTAGCGTGATGGGCGCGTAGGGCGGGAATGGATTATCGACCGCGTAGCGCGAGACGTATCCAGGGTCATATGGGTTTTCGCCGTTGGCGAAGGCAAGCGCCGGGTAGTAGACCGTCTCATCGAAGTCGATCGTTGCAGGCGTAATGGTGTCGGGTCGAATGCCCTGCGAGACACCGAGCGAGCTGACGATCGAACCGACTACGACTACCACGAACGCCAGCACCGCCGCGAGTCGCCCAGTGCCGATTCTCATTGAATTAGCCCAACGCGGCGCGCGCGGCATGGGTTGATTGAACGATCGACTACTCACATCTCGGCGGACGCGCACAACCGGCCGGTCGGCCGTTGGCTCAACTCAGCGGGCTATGAGCGTCTACGGCGGACGGACCCACAGTCGACGAGATACTGGCTCGTCCAGGTCGGATAGGCAATTGGTCACGGCACTCGGCGCGTCCCGCCACGGTATCTTCACCACCCCGTCCGCTTCAATTTCTCGCTTCGGTCGGCCATATTGCGTCCCCATGACCGACCGCCAGACCATCGTCCTCGACGCGCGCGCCATTGACCGCACGCTGCGTCGGATGGCCGACGAGATCGTCGAGCTGAACGACGGCACGGACGACCTCATCATCGTTGGAATCCAGCGCCGCGGCGTGCAGCTCGCGGCGCGCATCGTGTCCAGCATCCGCGACCGCGAGAAGGTCGATGTCCCGAGCGGTGCGCTCGACATCACCCTCTACCGCGACGACCTGCAGACGGTCGGGCCGCGGCCCGTCGTCGGACCCACCAACCTCCCATGGGCGATCGACGGCAAGGCCGTCGTCATCGTCGACGACGTGCTCTACACCGGACGCACGGTGCGCGCGGCGCTCGACGAGCTCGCGGACTTTGGCCGGCCAAAGCGAATAGCGTTGGCCGTCCTGATCGACCGGGGCGGACGTGAGCTGCCCATCCAGCCGGACGTGGTGGGGAAGACGCTCGACGTCGCTCCGCACGACCGCGTGGACGTCTTCGTGTCGGAGCTCGACGAGAAGGATGCGGTGATCGTCGCCGGCGCGGACAAGTCGTGATGGGGTCGCTCGGGAAGGATCTGCTCGGACTCGAGCACCTCTCGGGCGAACAGATTCGTCTCATCCTCGACACCGCGGAGCCGTTCAAGGAGATCAGCGAACGGGCGATCAAGAAGGTGCCGACGCTCCGCGGCTCGACGATCGTGAATCTGTTCTTCGAGGCCTCGACCCGGACGCGCGTCTCGTTCGAGTTCGCCGAGAAGCGCCTCTCCGCCGACACGGTGAGCGTCTCCTCGTCCGGCTCGAGTGTCAGCAAAGGCGAGACGCTCGTCGATACGGCGCGGAACCTCGAGGCGATGCGGATCGACATGGTGGTGATCCGCCACGGCGCATCGGGCGCCGCACAGTTCCTCGCCGAGCGCATCGGCTCGAACGTGATCAACGCGGGCGACGGCACGCACGAGCATCCGACGCAGGGGCTGCTCGATCTGCTCACGCTCCGCGACAAGTTCAAGAAGCTCGAGGGCCTCAAGGTCTGCATCTGCGGCGACGTGATGCACTCGCGCGTCGCGCGCTCGAACATCTGGGGACTCAAGAAGATGGGGGCCGAGGTCGGCGTCTGCGGCCCGCGCTCGCTCCTCCCGAACGCGATCGACGACATGGGCGTCACCGTGTTCAAGCGCGTCGAGGATGCGATCCAGTGGGCCGACGCGCTCAACGTGCTGCGCCTCCAGCTCGAGCGCATGCAGGCCGGCTACATCCCGTCGCTGCGCGAGTACAATCGCGTCTTCGGCATCTCGCGCGAGCGCCTCGAGCGCGCGCCGAAGGACCTGCTCATCCTCCACCCGGGCCCGATGAACCGCGGCGTCGAGATCGACTCCGACGTCGCCGACGGTCCGCACAGCGTGATCCTCAACCAGGTGACGAACGGCGTGGCCGTACGCATGGCGGTGCTCTATCTCCTCGCGGGCGGCAAGCCCGAGCTGGCCGAAGCGGCGAAGGGCGGAGGCGGCCGATGAGCGCTCCGATGATCCTGCTGCGCGGCGGTCGCATCCTCGATCCGTCGCAACAGCTCGACGAGGTCGGCGACGTGCTCCTCTCGGGCGGCGTCGTCGAAGCCGTCGGGCGGCTCGGCGAGGTGCGCCGCGACGGCAACGAGCTCGAGACGATCGACTGCGCGGGGCGCGTCGTCAGTCCCGGCTTCATCGACGTGCACTGTCACCTCCGTGAGCCCGGTCGCGAGGAAGTCGAGACGATCGCCTCCGGCGCGCGCGCGGCGGCGGCGGGTGGATTCACCGCCGTCTGTGCGATGCCCAACACCGATCCGGTGACGGACAACCAGGCCGCGGTGGGATTCATCCTCAGCCAGGCGCGCAAGGCGGCCGCGGCGCGCGTGTATCCGATCGGCGCGATCTCCATCGGCGAGAAGGGAGAGACGCTCGCCGAGTTCGGTGAGATGGTTGGTGCAGGTGCCGTGGCGGTCAGCGACGATGGCAAGCCGGTCGTGAGCGCGCAGCTGATGCGCACCGCGCTCGAGTACGCGCGCACCTTCGGCATTCCGGTCGCCGACCACTGCGAGGAGCCGACGCTCGCCGCCGGTGGCGCGATGAACGAAGGGATCACCAGCGCTCGCCTCGGGCTGCGTGGCATCCCGGCGGAAGCGGAAGAGATCATGGCGATCCGCGACATGCTGCTCGCGCGGCTGACGGGAGGGCACATCCACCTCTGCCACATGAGCACGCGCGGCTCGGTCGACCTCATTCGCTGGGGGAAGGAGCGCGGCATCAACGTTACAGCCGAGGTGTGTCCCCACCACCTTTCGCTGACCGAAGAGGCGGTCGAGGGCTACGACACAAATGCGAAAATGAACCCGCCCCTCCGCACGCTGGCGGACGTCGAAGCGCTCCAGGCGGCAGTGAAGGACGGCACGATCGACGTGATCGCGACGGACCACGCACCGCACCACTACGACGAGAAGGAGCGCGAGTTCGCCGACGCACCGAATGGCATCATCGGGCTCGAGACCGCGCTCGCGGTGAACCTCACCTGGCTCGTGCACTCGGGCATCATCGGACTGCCGCTGCTCGTCGAGCGGATGTCGTGCGCGCCGGCGCGGCTGTTCAAGCTCCCGGGCGGCACCCTCCGCAAGGGCGCGATCGCCGACGTCACCGTGTTCGATCCAGACGCCGTGTGGACGGTGGACCCGACGCGCTTCGCCTCCAAGGGGCGCAACACACCGTACGCCGGCCACGAGCTGCGTGGCCTCGTCGAGCTCACCGTGGTGGACGGCCGCGTGATCCATCGCCGGAGCTCGTAGCGCACGCCGTGTCCCGGACGCGGATCTCCGAGGAGATCGTCACCGTCTGCCGGCGCCTCTACGAACGAGGGCTGATCGCCGGTCAGGACGGCAACGTCAGCGTGCGGCTCAAAAGCGGGCACATCCTCGTCACGCCCGCCGGACTCTCGAAGGTGGACGTCACCGCGGACTCGCTCGTCGAGCTCACCCCCGAGGGCGCCCCGGTGACCCCGGGACGTTCCGCCTCGTCCGAAGTAGGGATGCATCTGTGCATCTACCGCGCGCGGCCGGACGTGCGCGCGGTCGTGCACGCGCATCCGCCGGTCGCGACCGCCTTCGGTGTAGCGGGGCGCGATTTCATGGACGCCGTATTGCCCGAAGTTATCTTCCACCTCGGCAGCGTACCGCTCGTGCCGTTTGCTCTGCCGGGCACGCCGGCCCTCGGTGACGCGATGGCGCCGTACCTGGCGGAGCACGATGCGTTTCTGCTGGCGAGCCACGGAGCGACGACGGTCGGCCCATCGCTGCGACTGGCACACCAGAGAATGGAAAGCCTGGAGCACGCCGCGCGCATTCTGCACGCAGCGTCGATGATCGGGTCGCCGGCTCGGCTGCGGGACGCGGACGTGGCGGCGCTGAAGCAGGCGCGCGAGGCGGCTCGTGCGGGCTGGGATGCAGAAGGAGCTCGACTCGAGGCAGGAGAGGACGAATGAAGGATGACAGGCATGGGCACGAGGTGGCGAACGCCGACGACGGCGCGAGCGTAGACGACACCGCGCTCTCGACGGTGGAGACGCTCATGGCCGAGCGTCGGAAGTACGAGAGCTGGCTCGAGACGCTCGAGGCCCGTCGCCAGAGCACGCCGGAGCGTGTCTTCACGCGCGTGCACGGTGACTACCACGACCGGCTCGATGCGGTCATCCAGCAGCTCAAGGAGCACACCGAGGGGCTGCGTGCCGAGCTCGCGTCGCTCACCTCGCGGCTCTCGTCGCTCGACACCGAGCAGCAGCAGCGGCGCGACGAGCGTGCGGAGGCCGAGCTGCGTGCACACGTCGGCGAGCTGTCGCCCGACGCGTGGAGGGACATCGCGAACGAGTCGGACAAGGCGATCGACGCGCTGACGTCCCGCCACGGCGAGCTGGAGCGCGAGCGGCTGCGCACGCGCGAGTTGCTCAACGAGGCCGAGCGTCCGCCGACGCCTCGCGATGCGGTGCCCGTCGTCGCGCCGCCCAAGCAGCCATCCGCGCCGGTGGCGAGCGCCCCCGCGCCGGAGCCCGCTCAGGCCGCGGCCGAACAGCCCCCTGTCGAGCTGCCGCCGCCCGTGATTGCCGCCGAGGCGAAGCTCACCGAGCAGGCCGCGCCGGATCGCACCGATGCCGACGTCACGCCGCGGCCGATGCCGCGCGCCGACGCGAGTCGCGGTGCTGAAAAGAAGCCGGGCGGCTTCGACGAGCTCGCCTTCCTCAGCTCGGTGGTCAACACGCCGGCCGGCACGCCGGACGTGCTGCCTTCAGGAGAGCGTATCGACGAGCGCATCGAGAACGCCGCGCCGCAGGGCGAGATCGTGAACACGGCCAACGAGCCGGGGACCCTGCTGCAGGCAGGCGCCGCACGCGCCGCCTCCTCGCCGCTTGCGATGAACGTGTCGGGCAACAACCCGCTCATCATCAAGGACAAGATGACCGAGACCGCGAAGACGCTGAAATGCGCCGAGTGCGGGGCGATGAACTATCCCACGGAGTGGTACTGCGAGCGCTGCGGAGCCGAGCTGGCGTCGCTCTGAGGCAGGGACGAATGCGAAACGCGCCGGTCGGCTGAAAGCCGAACCGGCGCGTTTTTCATTGCTCTGACCGACTTCAGGCGGTGGCGACGGCCTTGGTCAGGTGGCTCTTCTGGCGGGCCGCGAGGTTCTTGTGAACCAGTCCCTTACGGGCGGCGCGATCGAGCAGGCTGATCGCGGCCGAGCGCTCGGCGGCCGTGGCCGAAGGAGCCTTGGCCTTCTTGAGGGCAGTGCGCAGTGCCGACCGCTGCGCGCGATTGCGCACGGTGGCCGCGCGCGACTTCCGCATGTTCTTCTTCGCGGATGCGATATTCGGCACGAAAAAACTCTCCAGAAATTCGATAGTGGTCGCGATCGTCGCGAACCCCCAAGCTACCGGCGCTGCAGAGCGAAGTCAAGCTGGGACAGTGCATTACGAACATCGCGCAGCGCTTTACTCTCCTCGGGGTCGCCACTACCTTACGCCCGTCGCGCCCCCCTGACACGCAGGGGAGCTGCCGCCTTCGCCCACCGCCGTTGCAGACCTTACAGCAGTTCCTGCTGATCGCGCCGATCCTGCTGTTCTCCGTCATCGCGCATGAGATCGCGCATGGCTGGGCCGCACTTCGGCAGGGCGACCGAACGGCGCTCGATGCGGGCCGGCTGACCTGGAACCCGAAGCCGCACATCGATCCGTTCTTCACCATCCTGCTGCCGATCATGACGATCGCCGGCTCGGTGGCGGCGGGTGGGCGGCCGATGGTGTTCGGCGGTGCGCGGCCAGTCCCGGTCGATCCGCGCAATTACCGGAATCCGCGTCTCGGCGACATCATCGTCTCGCTCGCCGGCGTTGCGACGAACGCGGTGATCGTCGTCGCCTGCGTGATCCTGTTCGCGCTCACGGGTATGCTCGGTCAGGCGGCGCCGGCATTGCTCGCTACGCTTGGCGTCGTGCAGGCGATGTGCGTGTACGGCGTGCAGATCAACGCGCTGCTCATCGCGTTCAACCTGCTGCCGATCCCGCCGCTCGATGGCTCGCACGTGTTCAAGTATCTGCTGCCGCGTCCCCTCGCCGTGCAGTACGTCCGGCTCGCGCGCTACGGACTCCTCGTACTGATCGCGCTCCTGTGGTGGGGCGAGCGCGTCCTCACGGCATGGATGACGCCTTTCTTCGCCGTCGCTGACCGAGCGCTCTCGCTCGCGCAGACGTTTTTGCTTCCCACGACCGGGCAGTGGATTCTGTGACGGAGACGGCAACCTACCCCGGCCTGGCAGCAGACCCGATGGCAGCGCCGCCATCGTTCGTCGTCGAGCTCACAGAGTTCTCCGGGCCGCTCGATCTCCTGCTCACGCTGATCCGCGAGGAGCAGGTCGACATCTACGACATCCCGATCGCGCGCATCGCCGAGCAGTTTGTGCTTCGCATCCGTTCGCTGCCGCTCAACGAGGCGGCGGACTACCTCGAGATGGCGGCGCGCCTGCTGCGCATCAAGGCGCAGATGCTCCTGCCTCGCGTGGATGGCGAGGAGGCGTGGGACGATCCGCGCGCGGAGCTCGTTCGCCGACTGCTCGAGTACCAGCAGATGCGTGAGGTGGTCGACGTGCTCGAGCGTGCCGGCGAGGAGCGGCGGAATCGATTCGCGCGCGCCTATCTGCCGCAGGCGCCCGCTCCGCCGGAAGCACCGCTCGCCCTCTCGCTGAGCGAGCTGCTCGCCGCGGTCGATCGCATCCTGCGCATCTCCCGCGACCCGGGAATTCACGACGTGATCCCCCGCGCCATCGACGTGCCGGGCGCGATCACGCTCATTCGCGACCTGCTGGCGCTGCGAGTGCGCGCCCGCTGGTCAGAGATCGTTCCCTCGGGCGCCGAGCCGTGGCAGGTCCTCTCGACTCTGCTCGGACTGCTCGAGATGGCGAAACTGGGCGAGTGTCGCGTCCAGCAATCCCGCCCCTTTGCCGACGTGGAGATCACGCGTGACGCCGCTAGCGAAGCTGCTTGAAGCGGCGCTGTTTGCCAGCGCTCGCCCGATTCCGAGCGAGGAGCTCGCCGCACTCGACCCCGAAGCATCGAAGGCTGCACTCGCCGCTGCGCTCGACGAGCTGCGAGAGCACTACGACGTGGATGGCCACGGCGTCGAGCTCGTGGAGATCGGCGGTGGTTGGCAGATCCTCACACGCTCCGAGTACACCGAAGCCATCGAGCGCGCGCAGCTCGCGGCGCGGCCCGCACGACTGAGCGCCGCGGCCCTCGAGACGCTCGCGCTCATCGCGTACCGCCAGCCGATTGGCCGCGCCGAGATCGAGGAGATTCGCGGTGTGTCGGTGGGGAGCGTGCTCAAGTCGCTGCACGAGCGCGGGCTCATCGACGTCGTCGGGCGCGGTGAGGGGATGGGACGACCGCTGCTCTACGGCACCACGCCGATCTTCCTCGAGTATTTCGCGCTGCGTCACCTCGACGAGCTGCCGCGCTCCGACGAGCTGGCCGTCGCGCTCCGCGCCGAGCCACGGATGCTCTGATGGCCGAGCCGATGCGCATCCAGCGCGCGCTCGCGCGCGCCGGGGTGCTGTCGCGGAGAAAAGCCGAGGAGCTCGTGGCGAACGGTCGCGTCACGGTGAACGGCACGCTGGCGAAGATCGGCCAGAGCGTCGACCCCGAGCGCGACGTCATCCTCGTCGATGGCGCGCGCATCGGCGCGCCGGCGCCGTTCGAGTGGTACCTCCTGCACAAGCCGGCCGGCGTCATCACGTCGCGGGGCGATCCGGAGGGCCGGCGCACGGTGTTCGACCTCGTGCCGAAGCGGCCCGGCCTCACCTACGTCGGTCGCCTCGACTACATGACGGAAGGCGCCCTCCTGTTCACCACCGATGGGACGGCGGCGCACCGCCTGACCCACCCGAGCCGCCGCGTCGAGCGCACATACGTTGCGTCGGTGACTGGTGACGGTGAGGCGGCGATCGAGCAGGCGAAGCACGGGGTGGAGCTCGAGGACGGTGTCGTACGCCCGAAGAAGATGCGCGGCACGAAGATCGGGCGCGGACGCTGGGAGCTCACGATCACCATCGCCGAAGGGAAGAATCGCGAGATCCGTCGTCTATGTGAGGCGCTCGAGTTACAGGTGGACCGACTCGTGCGTGTGAAGTTCGGTCCCGTCGAGCTTGGTGACCTTCCCGCCGGGAAGGTCCGGTCGTTGACCAAAGCCGAGGTGAAGGCGCTCGAGAAGGTCTAGCCGAACGGGAGCATTGATTTGTTGCTGGTGTAGTGTCCCTGTCACGACTCACCGCTCACCCGTTCCGCACCCCATGGCCACACAAGCCTCGACCTCGACGAGTGCCGATGCCCGCCTGATCCAGGACGTCAGCCGCCAGGTGGCGCTGCGTGTTGTCGGACAGGAATACATGATCGACCGGCTGCTCATCAGCCTCCTCACCGGCGGCCACGTGCTGCTGGAGGGCGTCCCTGGTCTCGCGAAGACGCTGACGGTGCGCACGCTGGCCGAGACGATCTCCACGGTCTTCTCGCGCATCCAGTTCACCCCGGACCTGCTCCCCGCCGACGTGATCGGGACGCAGATCTACGATCAGTCGACCGGGAAGTTCATGGTGAAGAAGGGCCCGATCTTCGCCAACATCATCCTCGCCGATGAGATCAACCGCGCGCCGGCCAAGGTGCAGGCGGCGCTGCTCGAGGCGATGCAGGAGAAGCAGGTCACGATCGGCGGCTCGACGTACAAGCTGGAGGAGCCCTTCCTCGTGCTCGCGACGCAGAACCCGATCGAGCAGGAGGGCACGTATTCCCTGCCCGAAGCGCAGGTCGATCGATTCATGCTCAAGCTGCACGTCGGCTATCCGTCGCGCGACGAGGAACGCGAGATCATGCGCCGGATGGCGAGCGGACACGCGATCGACGTACGCCACGTCGCCACGCCCGAGGCGATCCTCGAGGCGCGCGGGCGGATCGCCGATCTTTACATGGACGACCGGATCGTCGACTACATCGTCGACATCGTGCACGCGACGCGTGAGCCGGCGGCGGCGGGTCTCAAGGACCTCGTGCCCCTGATCGAATTCGGCGCCTCGCCGCGCGCGACGATCGCGCTCGCACAGGCGTCGCGGGCCCATGCCTTCCTGCGTGGTCGCGCGTTCGTCACTCCAGACGACATCAAGGCGATTGCGCCGGACGTGCTCCGTCACCGCGTGCTCACGACCTATGAGGCCGAGGCCGAGGAGGTGACGAGCGACGAGATCGTCCGCCGCGTCCTCGCGACAGTCGAGAGCCCGTGACCGCGACGCCGGGCGTCTCGCCCGAGGTACTCCGGCAGGTCAAGCTGCTCGAGCTCCAGACGCGAGGATTGGTGAACTCCCTCTTCACCGGCGAGTACCGCTCGGTGTTCAAGGGACAGGGGATGGAGTTCGCCGAGGTGCGCGAATACCAGGCGGGCGACGAGGTCCGCTCGATCGACTGGAACGTGACGGCGCGCATGGGGCGGCCGTTCGTGAAGCGCTACATCGAGGAGCGCGAGCTCACCGTCATGCTCGCGGTGGACCTCTCGGGCTCCGAGCGGTTCGGCACGCGCGGCCGGTTCAAGAGCGAGCTCGCGAGCGAGCTCGCCGCCGTGCTCGCGATGTCGGCGATCCGGAACAACGATCGCGTCGGCGCGGTGCTCTTTACCGACCGCATCGAGCACGTGGTGCCGCCGCGCAAGGGGCGTCGCCACGCGCTGCGCCTCATGCGCGACCTGCTCGTGTGGGATCCGGAAGGGACGAAGACCGATCTCCCGGCCGCGCTCGAGTTCACGGGGAAGATGGTGGCCCACAAGTCGATCATCTTCGTCGTGTCGGATTTCCAGGCGCCGGATCTCGAGCACCCGCTCAAGCTGCTCGCGCAGCGGCACGACGTCATCGCGGTGACGGTGGACGACCCGAGCGAACGGACGCTCCCCGACATCGGCCTCGCGCGGTTCATCGATCCGGAGACCGGTGACACGATCGACATCGACACGAGCGACGCGGACGTGCGGCGCAAGTTCGGCGAGGCGGTGGAGGAGGAGATCAACAGCCGCCGCCGGCTACTGCGCCGCCTCGCGATCGACGAGATCCCGGTGCATACCGACGGGAGCATCGTGGAGCCGTTGATCCGTTTCTTCCGCGCACGCGAGACGCGCGCTCGGCAGCGATGATGCCGGACGCGCGGAACTCCGACCGGAGGCGCGCAGCGCCGCAGGGAGGAGCGATCAAACCATCGGCGACGTGCGCTGCGCTGCTCATCCTCTCGCTAGGCACCTCGCCACTCGGCGCGCAGAGGGATTCCGTGCGGGCCGCCGAGCCGAACCCGGCGACGACGACGATCACGGTGCAGGCGGGCGCCGTCGTGGACCACGACACCGTCACGGTGGGCGACGTCGTGCGCCTCACGGTGCGCGTGCGTGCACCGCTTGGCGCCACGGTGAACTTTCCAACCGGGCTCGATTCGCTGGCGCCCGTGCAGGCGCTCGACCCGCCGCTGGTGAGCGATGGCACCGACTCGACCGTCGTCGACCGCATCGCCGTGTATCGACTCTCGGCGTGGGACGTCGGGCGCCAGCCGATCAAGCTCGGCGACGTCGTGGTGCAGTCCGACGACGGCGATCGAAACGTCGCGTTGACGTTGCCGGTGCTGTTCGTGCGGAGCGTGCTCCCCGCGGACAGTGCGTTGCGCGTTCCCAAGCCCGTGCGCGACCTGCTTCCCGTGCGGCCGCCGATCCCATGGTGGTGGTGGGCGCTCGCGGCGCTCGCCGCGCTGCTCATCGGTCTCGGCATCTGGTACTGGCGTCGTCGGCGCCGCCG
>Ga0207648_10007009_pt1 | contig 11145 bp, 7 predicted proteins | sample KBSMisM32_FD_184310 | JGI IMG/M metagenome (GOLD analysis project Ga0207648, IMG submission 184310) | Miscanthus rhizosphere microbial communities from Kellogg Biological Station, Michigan, USA - KBS Miscanthus M3-2 (SPAdes) (version 2) | ecosystem: Host-associated > Plants > Roots > Rhizosphere... | reverse complement strand
CAAATCCAAGCCGGACTGGGAGGCGTTTCTTGATGCCAAGGCTCCGAAAGATGCGCCGAACGTCCTGGTCATCCTGTACGACGATACCGGTCAAGCAGCATGGTCGCCGTACGGCGGCCGCATCAACATGCCGACCATGGACCGCCTGGCGAAGAACGGTCTGACCTACACGCAGTGGCACACCACCTCGGTCTGCTCGCCGACGCGGTCTTCCTTTCTCACCGGCCGCAATCACCATCAGAACGGCTTCGGCACGATTGCGGAATCAGCCGCCGGATTCCCCGGTTACGCCGGTCACATCCCGGCCGAGAACGCGACCATCGCGACGATCCTGCGCAACGCCGGGTGGAGCACGTTCTGGATCGGGAAGAACCACAACGTGCCCGTCGACGCGTTCGATATCGGCGCCAACCGCAAGCACTGGCCGCTCGGACTCGGCTACGACCGCTTCTATGGCTTCATCGGCGGCGAAACCAATCAGTGGTATCCCGAGCTGATCGCGGATAACCACTTCGTCGAGCCGCCGTACGGACCGGAGGACGGGTACCACTTCTCAAAAGACATCGCCGACAAGGCGATCGGCTTCATCCGCGACACCAGGCAGGCTCGGCCGGAGAAGCCTTGGTACCTCTGGTACTGTCCTGGCGCCAACCACGCGCCCCATCATGCGCCGCAGGAGTACATCGACAAGTACAAAGGCAAGTTCGACGACGGCTATGAGGCGTATCGCGAATGGGTGCTTGCCCGGATGATTGATCGCGGCATCATGCCGAAGGACACGCAGCTGACGCCGATCAACCCGATGAGGGAAGGCACGTTCATCGAAGCCGACAGCGTGCGCCCCTGGAACACGCTGTCGGCCGAAGAAAAGAGGCTCTTCAGCAGGATGGCGGAGGTCTACGCCGGCTTCTCCGAATACACCGACGTGCAGATCGGACGCGTGATCGACTACCTGGAGGAATCAGGTCAGCTCGACAACACGCTGATTTTCTACTGCGCCGACAACGGCGCGTCCGGCGAAGGCAGTCCGAACGGATCGGTCAACGAGAACCGTTTCTTCAACGGCTACCCCGACGACATCGAATCCAACCTGGCAATGATCGACAAGCTGGGATCGCCGGACACCTACAACCATTATCCGACGGGCTGGGCCGTTGCGTTCAGCACGCCGTACCGGATGTTCAAGCGCTATTCGCAGTACGCCGGCGGCACGGCCGACCCGATGGTGATCCACTGGCCGAAAGGGTTCAAGGCCCGTGGCGAGCTCCGCCATCAGTACCACCACTGCACCGATATCGTGCCGACGATCCTCGAGTGCTGCGGGCTGACGATGCCAGACGTCGTCGACGGCGTGAAGCAGACGCCGCTCGCTGGCGTGTCGATGCGCTACAGCTTTGATGCCGGCAAGGCGCCCACCCGGAAGGAGACACAGTACTACGAGATGTTGAGCACCCGTGGGATCTGGCATAAGGGCTGGAAGGCCGCGACCGAACACGGGCCGATGATCAACCTCGGAAAGTTTGAAACGGATCGCTGGCAGCTGTTCAACACGGACGTCGATCGTGCCGAAGCGCACGACCTCGCCGAGCAGCACCCGGAGAAGGTGAAGGAATTGGCGGCCCTCTGGCTTGAAGAAGCGAGGAAGAACAACGCGCTGCCGCTCAACGACTACGGCGTTGCCGGCATCCACGAGCTGGAATACAAGGTGGCGGCGCCGGCCAGCGGGCGGTATGTCTACTACCCGGGGACGACGGAAATTCCGGAAGCGTCTGGCGCGCGCACGCTGGGCGTGTCGTTCAAGATTCTCGCGGAGGTCGAGTTCTCGAAGGATTCAAGAGGCGTGATCGTGTCGCAGGGATCGCGCTTCGGCGGTTACACGCTGTTCGTCAAGGACGGACAGCTCGCCTTCGTCTACAACTTTCTGGGCATTCCGCCCGAGCAGAAGCTGACGTGCCCCGCACCCCGCTCCGGCAGGCATGTCGTCGGCGTGGAGTTCAAGAAGCAGTCGATCAGCAAGAAGAACGAAACACTCGGCACGATGACGCTCTACGTCGATGACAACGCGGCGGGCAGTGCCGACTTCCGCACCCAGAGCGGGCACTACGCGCTCGCCGGGGAGGGACTCGCCATCGGCTACGACAGCGGCGATCGCGTCTCGGCGGAATACAGCTCGAAGTTCGCGTTCAGCGGCGGCGAAATCATCAAGGTGATCTACGACATCGCCGACGATGCGTATATCGACATGGAACGTCAGCTTGCGGCGGTGTTGGCGCGCGACTGATCGTTTTATGGAATTGGGCAAGCTGCGATGACGCAAGGTAACATCGCCCACAATGAGACGCTTCCTCGTACTCGCTGTCCTGATGGCCGTTGGGTTGGCGTCCCTGGCCTCTCAACAACAACAAGGTCCGAGCGTCCAGACGCTCGCGGTCAAGAAGGTTGTGAGAGACCGGCTCACGGCATCTCTCTCTGAACCGTTCGTGGGCGTCAGGACCAGCGCGGGCATCACGGAGGGTTTGTTTCCAATCCGCGCCACCGGAGTCTCGACGGAGCCCATCCGCAAGGCGGCGGCAGCCTTCATCGCGGCGCTGACGGCCGACCAGGCTCGACGCACCATCTTCGATATCGAGGATCCGGAGTGGCGGACCTGGGTGAACGTGGACAACGGCATCTACGTGAGGCAGGGCACCAGCCTGAAGGAAATGACGGCGCCGCAACGCCGGCTCGCTCGCACACTGCTAGGCGAGTCTCTGAGCGCGCGGGGCCTGGCCATGAGCGACGCGATCATGAAGACCGATCAGTCGTTGCGCGAAATCAACAACGACATCTTCAGCTACGACGAAGGCTGGTATTTCTTCACGATGATGGGCCTGCCGTCGGCCACCAGGCCCTGGGGCTGGCAGATCGACGGCCATCACCTGGTGATCAACTACTTCGTGCTCGGCGACCAGGTGGTGATGACACCCACGTTCATGGGCGCCGAGCCGGCGCGGGCGATGAGCGGCAAGTACAAGGGCAACGACGTCCTGCAACAGGAGCAGGATCTCGGACTCTCGCTGATGCGATCGTTGGGACCCGTTGTCCGAACCGGCGCGCTGCTCACGGCAGACAAACCCGGCAACACCATCAAGGCCGAGGCCTTCCAGGACAACCTGGTGCTCGACTTCGCCGGCGCGAAGGCGTCGTCGTTTTCACCGGAGGAGAAGTCGCGGTTGATCGAGTTGATCGGTCTCTACGTGGGCAACATGCGTGAGGGGCACGCGAAGGTCAGGATGACCGAGGTGGTAGCGCACCTCGATGACACCCGTTTCGCCTGGGTCGGATCGACGACTGACGATGGCGTGTTCTACTACCGTATCCACAGCCCGGTGATCCTGATCGAGTTCGATCACCAGCGTCCGGTGGGGACGACGACACTCCATCCCGCCGACCGGCCCACGCGGGATCACATCCACACCATCGTGCGCACGCCGAACGGAAATGACTACGGCAAGGATCTGCTCCGGCAGCATCTCCTTGCCGAGCACGGCGGCAAATATTAGCGCAACTCATTGCGGTCAAGGAACTTGGAGTTGCGACCTGGAGCTGGCTGGGGGCAGGGATTCGCACCCATTCCCGATGAGCCGAAGGCGAATCGAGATTTGACTGAATCGGCCTCACAGCCCCGAACGAGCTGAGAAGCGAGTGAATGGCTGGGAGGCAGGGATTCGAACCCCGATAACCTGCTCCAGAGGCAGATGTCCTACCGTTGGACGACCTCCCAGTGTCTGATGCGGCCCCCCTGGCGAGAATGTTGGGGGGCGAAACCCTGATTATATCAGGCGACGGGCCGCAACCAACCGGTCGTGGACCCGGGGCCGGCCCACCAGCGCCAAAACCTCAAACAATCCGGGGCTGACAGCCTTCCCGGTGACCGCCACGCGCACCGCGTGGATCAGCGTCCCGGCCTTGACGCCGCGCGCCTCGGCTACCCCCCGCAGCGCCACCTCCGTCGACGGGGCATCGAAATCGGCCAGCGCCGAGAAGACGGCATCGAGCGCTCCGAGGTGCGCCGACATCCCCTCGACCCGCAAATGCTTCTCGACGGCAGCAGGATCCAACTCGACCGCGTCCGCGAACAGGAACGCCCCCTGCGCGGCGAAGTCGTCCAGCCGCCGTGCACGAGGCTTCAACAGCTCGAGCGACGCAAAGAACCACGCGTGCCGCGACCCGAGGAACTCGTCCTTCCACAGCCCGGCGGCCTCGAGCGACGGCCGGATCCGTCTCGTCAGCTCCTCTGGCGCCAGCCGGGCGATGTGCTGCTGGTTGAACCAGTCGAGCTTTTCCGGGTTGAACACGGAATCGCCGCCGCTGATGCCGCCGAGATCGAATACGGCCGTGAGGTCGTCCCGCGAGAACACCTCGGCGTTGCCGCTCCCGGGCGACCACCCGAGCAGCGCGAGGAAATTGAACATTGCCTCCGGCAGATATCCCTGCTTCGCATACTCCATCACCGACGTCGCGCCGTGGCGCTTGCTCAATCGCTTCTTGTCGGTTCCGAGGATGAGCGGCACGTGCGCGAACCGCGGCACCGGCGCGCCCAGGGCCTGGTACAGCAGCATCTGCTTCGGCGTGTTCGAGATGTGATCGTCCCCCCTCACCACGTGCGTCATCCTCATCTCCACATCGTCCGACACGACAGAGAGGTGATAGGTCGGATGACGATCCGACCGCAGGATGACGAAGTCTTCGATGTGCGCGTTGTCGAAGTCGATGGGACCGTGGACGATGTCGTCCACTTTCACGACGCCTTCGGGCACCTTGAACCGGACGGCTCGCGGCTGGCCCGCGCGTTCGCGGGCGGCGACGTCGGCGGCGCTCAGACGCGCGCACACGCGATCGTATTTCCACCCGCCCGTGCTCGCCTCTGCCGCTTCGCGCCGCGCCTTCAGCTCGTCCGGCGTGCAGTAGCAGTAGTAGGCTTGGCCGCCGGCGACGAGACGCTCGGCAGCCGCGCGGTAGATCTCGAGCCGCTGCGATTGAAAGTAAGGCGCGAACGGGCCGTCCACCAGCGGGCCCTCGTCCCAGTCGAGCCCGAGCCATCGCAAACCGTCGAGAATCCCCTCCACCATGTCCTGCGACGAGCGCTCGACGTCGGTGTCCTCGATGCGGAGGACGAACACGCCGCCGTGGCGCCGCGCAAACAGCCAGTTGAAGAGCGCCGTACGAGCGCCGCCGACGTGGAGGTAGCCGGTCGGCGAAGGGGCAAACCTGACGCGCGGAGGAGATGACACGACTGACGATTGTAATTCAGCCCCCCGGGCCGCCGGGGGCGCGCAGATTCCGCAACCTGCGTGCCTCGAGGGCAGAGATTCCCTGATGTTTTTGCGCTGCGGCATGGCATCGCCTTCGCAAGTTCGACGATGCTAAGATGGCGCGCATGAGCACCAGCCTCGTGTCCTACGCCGATCTGCAGCAGATGCCCGACGACGGGCGGCAGTACGAGCTGTACGACGGCGAGGTTCGCGTGGTCCCATCACCGACGAATCGGCATCAGTTCGTGCTGCTGAATCTGGTCGCCGTGTTGATGGAGTACGCGCAGCAGCATGGCGGACGTCTGCTGTTTGCGCCGTCGGATGTCGTCTTCACGCAGTACGACGTCGTCCAGCCGGATGTCCTCTACTTCAGCGAGGCGCGGCGCCGGCTGGTCGAGCTCGACGCGCCAACCAGCGCGGCGCCCGATCTGACCGTCGAAGTGGTTTCTCCTGGCACGTCTGCGCACGATCGCGTCCGCAAGCAGGCCACGTACGCGCGCTTTGGCGTCCGCGAATACTGGATCGTCGACCCGTTCGAGGAGACCATCGAGATTCTGGCACTTGACGGCTCCGTCTATCGGGCCGCGCAGACCGCGGACACCGGCGGCGTCGCAGTATCGCCGGGGCTCTCAGGGCTTCGCGTTTCCGCCGCGCGCATCTTCGATCTCTCCTGAGCGTTCGCGCCTTGCCGCAGGCTTCCAGCACGCGCACGATCCGGCGTCCTGCCAGCCGGGACATCAAAACCGTCGAGGCCGATATCTGCGTGCTGGGCGCCGGCATCTCCGGTGTCTCGGCCGCGCTCGAAGCCGCGAAGCTCGGACGCTCGGTGGTGCTCGTGGACGGCGCCGCCGCGCTGGGCGGTCAGGCCATCGGCTCGATCATCGGCACCATCATCGGCCTCTACACGCACGGGCCCGAGCCATACCAGATCACGCACGGCATCGCAGACGACCTCATCGCGGACCTGACGAAGGAAGGGTCCATTCACCGGCGTGTGTCGATGACCGGCACCATCACGTTTCAGTACGACGAGGTACGCCTCGGCCGATGGATCGAGCGGAAGGTCGATGCCGCCGGCATTCGCGCTGTTGTGGGCGCGGTGGTGACCGGCGTGGCGTTCGAGAATCGGCGGGTGCAGGCCATCGAGCTCGCGTCGCGGTTTGGATCCGTCCGCATCGCGGCCAATGGGTTCGTGGACGCATCAGGCGACGCGACGCTCAGCTACGAGTCCGGCCTCGACGTTCGCGAGCCCGACTCGCCTGTGTACGGCTCGCTCAATTTTCTGATCGAGGGCTACGACACCGTCGCGGCCAGGGACATGGTGATCAAGGACGTCCACGAGCGGCTCGCCCAGCGCGGCGGCATCTATGGCCTCGTGCGGCACGACGGCTTCCTGATGCATTTCCCCGGCCACGATTTCATGCTGGCCAACGTCACGCACTTCGAGACGCCGCTCGATCCGCTGCAGACGGGCCGCATGGTCGTCGACGGGCGCGATCAGGCCGACAACGTCGTCCGATTTCTGCGCGCCGAGTTTCCGAGGATCTTCGCGAACGCGCGGATCCGGACGTACGGCAACCCCGGCATCCGGCAGACGCGGTGGATCGTGGGCCGCAGTCAAATCACGGTCGACGACATCCGCAAGGGCGGCCGCCCCGCCGACGCCGCGGCCCGCTGCGCCTGGTGGGTCGAGCTGCACAACGCGAAGGATCTCGTCCACTGGGAGAAGTTCGAGCCGGGCCACGTGTACTACATCCCGCTCGGCTGCATGATCCCGGCCGGCGCCGACAACATCGTCACGGCCGGGCGATGCGTGGACGGGGACGTCGAGGCGCTGTCGGCCATCCGCGTGATGGGCCCCTGCATCGCGATGGGCGCCGCCGCCGCCCACGCCCTCGATCTCGCCGGCTCGGGCCCGGTGCACGGGATCGACCTGAAGGCGTTCCAGCAGCGGCTCTACGACAACCTCGATCGGCGGGATTAGCCTCGAAACAGGAGTAGTGCGGACCTTTAGGTCCGCCGGACCGGCAGGCCTGAAGGCCTGCACTACTTCCTGCCAGCGCTACCGCCGGTGGATTCCCGCGATTCGCGACAGCACCTCCTCGTGCAGCACACGCATGTAGCGGCGTGTTTCCGCATCGCCGGCGCGGATCTCGACACGCAAGGTTTCTGCCAGGCGGTGCACTTCGTGGCGCACGGCAGAAACTTCACCGCGCGTGTCGGCCTGTAGTTGCAGGAACCGCTCCTCCAGCTCGTCTCCCTCCAGCGTTCGTGATTCCATCGGCCATCCTTTCGACGCGTACACCGCAGAAACCGCGGTGCGGCGTGCGGACGTGCTGCGAGGACCGTGCCGCAACAGCGCTGGCGCCGTCACGCGGAAGGTGCAAGAATTCCTGCCATGCGAACCACCATCGTGTTGGCAGTCAGTGCCATCCTCGGCGCCACGGCGTTCATTCGCGCGCAGCCCCCGTCGCCGAAGCCGGCGGATGAACTGTTCCGGGCCATCCCGCAGGCCGCCAACATCCGCGGCTACATGCAGCGGATGAGCGCCCGGCCGCACCACGTGGGATCGGCGTACACGAAGGACAACGCGGAGTGGATGCTGGCGAAGTTCAAGGAATGGGGGTGGGATGCCGCGATCGAGCAGTTCGACGTGCTCTTCCCCACGCCGAAGGAGCGCGTGCTGGAGCTGGTCGAGCCGACGAGGTTCACGGCGAAGCTCGACGAGCCGGTCGTGTCGGTGGATCCCACCAGCGGCCAGAAGACGGAACAGCTGCCGTCCTACAACGCGTACTCGATTGACGGCGACGTCACGGCGCCGCTCGTCTACGCCAACTACGGGCGCGTCGAAGACTACGACCAGCTCGAACGCATGGGAATCTCGACGCGCGGCGCGATTGTCCTGGTGCGCTACGGCCAGATCTTCCGCGGCGTCAAAGCCAAGATCGCGTTCGAACACGGCGCGGCCGGGTGCCTGATCTACTCCGATCCGAAAGACGACGGGTTCGCGCAGGGCGCCGTATTTCCGAACGGCCCGATGCGCCCGAGCGACGGCGTGCAGCGCGGATCGGTGGAAGACCTGGGGAGCGCGGCGGGCGACCCGTTGACGATCGGCATCGGCTCGGTGCCCGGCGCCCGGCGCACGCCGATCAACGAATCGCCGGTCCTCACGAAGATCCCGGTCCTGCCGATCTCGTACGGCGACGCTCAGCCGCTCATGGCGGCGCTGAGCGGTCCGATGGCGCCGGAGGCGTGGCGCGGCGCGCTTCCGATCCCGTACCGGCTCGGCGCCGGACCGGCGAAAGTGCACCTCAAGGTCGCGTTCAACTGGGACACGAAGCCGCTGTACAACGTCATCGCGAAGATCCCCGGCTCGACGTTCCCGGATGAATGGATCGTCCGCGGGAACCACCACGACGCCTGGGTGAACGGCGCGAACGATCCGGTCAGCGGCATGGCGCCCGAGCTCGAGGAGGCGCGGGCGCTCGGCGAGCTGCGCAAGCAGGGCTGGACGCCGAAGCGGACCATCGTCTACGCATCGTGGGACGGGGAAGAGCCCGGGTTGCTCGGGTCGACCGAGTGGGTCGAGACGCACCTGAAGGATCTGCGAGAACACGCGGTCGCGTACCTCAACACCGACGGGAACGGACGCGGGTTCATCAACATGAGCGGCTCGCATTCGCTCGAGCGGTTCCTCAACGGCGTGGCGCGCGACGTCACCGATCCGGAGACCGGCATCAGCATCTGGAAACGGCGGCAGGCGGCGACGATTGTTCGAGGTACACCGGATGAAAAGAAAGACGCGCGTGAGCGCCCCGACCTTCGCATCGAAGCGCTCGGCTCAGGGTCTGACTACACCCCGTTCCTGCAGCACGCCGGCATCGCGTCGATCAACATCAGCTTCGGCGAAGAAGATCAGGACGGCATCTACCACTCGATTTACGACGATTTCTACTTTTACACCCGCTTCCTCGACACGGACTTCGCGTACGGACGCGTCCTGGCGCAGACAGTTGGCACGGCGGTCATCCGCCTGGCCGACGCGGACGTGTCGCCGTTCGAGTTCACCAACCTGGCCGACACGGTGCAGAAATACGGGCGCGAACTGAAGGATCTCCTCAGCCGGAAGCAGGACGAGGTACGGGAGCGGAACCGCCAGATCCTTGACGGCGTGTTCGCGGCGATGCGCGATCCGAAGAGGCCGATGCCGGCACCGCAGGTCGAGGCGGTTCCGCCGGCGATCAACTTCGCGCCGTTCGACAACGCCGCCGCCGCGCTGGCCGACAGCGCCCGGCGCTACGAGCGGGCCCTCGCGGTCTCGCGATCGAAGGTCGTGGCCGATGCCGCGGCTCTTCGTGCGCTCAACGCCAGGCTGAGACGCGCCGAGATCCAGCTCGTGGACGATGCCGGCCTGCCCCGCCGCGGCTGGTACCGGCACCTCGTATATGCTCCCGGGTTCTACACCGGCTACGGTGTGAAGACGGTCCCGGGCGTTCGCGAAGGCATCGAACAGGCGCGCTACGACGAAGCGGAAGCCGAGGTCGTTCGCGTCGCCAGGGCTCTTACGCGGCTGGCTGCGCTCGTGGACTCGGCGTCGGCGGATCTGGAAGGGCTGGCGAAGTAGGGCGCGCCCTACCTGATAGCGAACGTTCCGTCGGGCAGCTGTTCCCTGTACGCGTTGTGGCAGCCTTCGCACGCGGCCAGCACGCCGCCCACGCCGGCGACGACGCCGTCGTAGTGCTTGCGCTTGGCGGCCCGCTCGAGGACCGCGGCGTCGCTGGCGGCATCCTGCGCGAGCCTCATCGCGTGCTTGACGTTTTTCGCGGTCCAGAAGGCGAGCGCCCGCTCGAACCCGCTTTTCAACCTGGCAGCGTCGCTCTCGATCCAGTCGTAGCCGAAGTCGCCGCCCGGCTCGACCATGCGGGCGTGATGGCGCATGATCTCGCTCGCCGCCTCCAGGTCCTGCATCGCCGTTCGATATTCAGGCGGAGGCGTTTCGGTCGCCTGGACGGAACAGGCCACGGCAAGGACCAGCGCGAGCGTCGCGCGCTTCACCGCCCTAACCTTCGAAGCGGTGCCAGTCGATCTTGTACTTGCGCACCTTGTAGTTGAAGACCCGCCCTGTGGTCTTGAGCAGGCGCGCCGCCTTGGCGCGGTTGCCCCTGGCGCTCTTCAGCGCGTCCTGCAGGATGTCTTTCTCGAATGATTCGGTCGCCTCGTCGAGCGACAGGTTGATCGTCGTCCCCGACGCCTCGGCAGTCTGGAGGGTCGGCGGCAGGTGGTGCGCGTGCAGCACCTGCGTGTCGCAGACGACGACAGCGCGCTCGATGGCGTTTTCGAGCTCGCGGACGTTGCCGGGCCAGTGATAGCACATCAGCATGTCGATCGCCGGCGTGGCGATGCGCTTGACGTTCTTCTCGTGCTGGCGCGAGAACTTCTCGAGGAAGTGGTTCGCCAGCTGGAGGATGTCGGGCTTCCGCTCGCGGAGCGGCGGCACGAAGATGGCGAAGACGTTGAGGCGGTAGTAGAGGTCTTCGCGGAAGTCGCCGGCCGTGATCGCCTTTTCCAGTTCCTTGTTGGTCGCGGTCACCAGCCGGACGTTCGCGTGAATCGTGTGCGTGCCGCCCAGCCGCTCGAACTCGCGTTCCTGCAGCACCCGCAGCAGCTTCACCTGCGTCGTCAGGTTCAGCTCGCCGATTTCATCGAGGAACAGGGTGCCGCCCTCGGCCAGCTCGAACCGGCCCTTCTTCGGGGCATAGGCGCCGGTGAACGCGCCTTTCTCGTACCCGAACAGTTCAGACTCGATCAGGTCCTGCGGCAGCGCCGCACAGTTGACCTTGATGAACGGCTT
>Ga0207648_10007003_pt1 | contig 11149 bp, 12 predicted proteins | sample KBSMisM32_FD_184310 | JGI IMG/M metagenome (GOLD analysis project Ga0207648, IMG submission 184310) | Miscanthus rhizosphere microbial communities from Kellogg Biological Station, Michigan, USA - KBS Miscanthus M3-2 (SPAdes) (version 2) | ecosystem: Host-associated > Plants > Roots >... | reverse complement strand
AATAATCTTCCCCACTTAGCAGCCAACAATCGGGATAAGGCGACGGCGGAAGAAGCTAGGGCTATCGTTGCTGGTTCGATAGCCTATTACGGCACATACGCAGTCGATGAGGCGACGAAGACTATCGTCCCGAAGGTTGAGGGGTCGACATTTCCTAACATGGTTGGAACCGATCAAAGCCGGGTTGTTGTGTCGATCACGGCAGACGAAATGCGATTCATCAATCCCAAGGCGCCGGCAGGTGTGCTGGAGATTGTTTGGAAGCGAGCCAAATGAACACAAACATGGAAGGCCGCTTCTGGCCGGGAGGGTGAGTTCGCAACCACGCCAGGTAGCTGCCCTACTGCGGTAGCGGCCCACCCCTGTCGCCTGACACGCTCCGGGCGCTTTGATCTCGTCGAGGCGCATCGTAGTCGGCCCTCAACTTGATGGGAGTCCATCATGGGATCCGATGCCAGCCCAATCATTCGATCACCGCGTCGGCGCACGGATCGCGGAATCGGCAGGCCGATGTCGAACGCGAACCAGTGACGGAGAACAACGGCAGGCGGGCTTTTGCGCATTCTAAGGCCGCAAGCGTGGCAGCCAAGGGCTTACTTCGGAAGATTTTGAAACGTACGAGGTCATGCACATCGAAAGTCTCTCACCTTGCGATGGCTACACAGTCCTTTGAATGCGGGGTGCAAAGCACCAGGAGGAGATTGCAGCGTGGAATACGCAACGCTTTCCTCCGGTAGTGGATATTCGGTTCAGAGATCCCGCCCCACGCTGTCGCCAGTGTCGAGGGTGTCCGCCGATCCCGGACTGGGTCTAAACCCCCTCCGTTTGGGTCGTGAGGTCGCAGACTGTGAAGTCCTTATAGATGCTAGGCATGGCGAGTGCCTCTCATTCGGAGCGGGGCCTCAAACTCGACGAGGGCCTCGGCGCTTGGCCCCGTATCCCTCTCTCAATTCATCAAGCCATCGTCTGCCTGCAGCCGTGAGCTCAGATCGGCCGTCGATGAGGCCGAGGAACTCAAGGCGCTCGCGCATATCAGGTGGCATCAGCCGCGCACCGTCGTAGCCGCACGCCACCAGCCATTCGGTCTCTATCCTCGACAAGGTCACCCGGTCCACGCGCCACTTCCAGCCTGCTCTGCGTGGGCTTTATCGGGGTCGCGCGAGGCAACTGTAGGAGCCCCTGCCCCAATCTCCCGTCGTGGGGAGAACTAATGCCGCCCGCAAGCGAACCGCTTGGCGAAACAGTGTCAGATGTCGCGGGGCTTCACGCCGAAAGTGGCGACCGGCCAGCGCTCAGGCCGTCGCGCCCCGCCCGCCTTTCGCGGCCGTTTTGCGCTTGCGGTACTCCGCGAACTGCGTGTCGGCCAACACGCCGATCAGGATCACCGATCCCATCACCGCGAAATTCAGCGAACTGGGGATGCCCAGCAGATTGACCAGGTTTTGCAGAACCTGCAGCAGGATCGTGCCGAGCACCACACCGAGCAGCGACCCTTCGCCGCCGCGCAGCGAGAAGCCGCCAAGCACCGAGGCGGCGATGGCGTAGAGCTCGTAAAAGTTGCCGTGCGAGGAAGGCGAGATCGAGCGCGTGTACATCGCGAAGAAGATAGCCGAGATGGCGGTCAACAGGCCACAGATCATGTACGACGCGACGACCACGCGGTCGGTGGGAATGCCTGAATAGCGCGCAGCCTCCTCGTTCTTGCCGACCGCATACAAATAGCGCCCGAATACCGAGCGATGCAGGACCACCCACATCACCGCGGCGACCACGATCAGTGCGAACAGCGAGTGCGGGATGCCGAAGCTTCGGCCGGTCGTCAACCATTCCAGTTCGGGAAAGCTCACGCCGAAGCCGAAGCCGGCCGTTCCGTCGGCCGTGTACCAGCGCGCGGTGCCGCGATAGATCAGCAGGCCGCACAACGTGACGATGAACGGCTGTAGCTGAAGCTTCGTGATCAGCAGGGCATGCACTAAGCCCATCACGAGCCCGAGCGCGAGCATCAGCACCAGCGCCAGCGGCCAGGCCACGCCGTGGTTAACCATCAGGTCGACGAACAGCACGCCGAGCAGCGCGATGATCGAGCCGACCGAAAGCTCGATGCCGCCGGTGACAATCACGAACGCCTGGCCGATTGAGAAGATGCCGAACAGGCCGACCAGGTTGGCCGTGTTTGCGAGGTTGATCGGCGAGATGAACAGCGGATTAATGATCGCGGTGATGGTGCCGACGACTAGAATAAGGATGAGCAGGCCGATGTCTTTCTTCTGCATGCGCGTGTGCCTCCCTAGCTGGTGTCGCCTACGGCGAGCCGCAGGATCTTCTGTTCGCTGAATTCCGGCCGCTCGAGAAAGCCGCTGATCGCGCCTTCGTGCATCACGGCGATCCGGTCGCTGACGCCGATCACCTCTTCCATGTCGCTCGAGATCATCAAGATCGAGACGCCGGCATCGGCCAGGTCGCGCAGCATGCGATAGATTTCGCTCTTGGCGCCGACATCGACGCCGCGTGTTGGCTCGTCGCAGATCAGCACGCGCGGGTTCATCGTCAGCCACTTGGCCAGCACGACCTTCTGCTGGTTGCCGCCCGACAGGCTGCCGGCGTGCGTCTGCACGTCGGGCGCGCGGATGCCCAGGCGCTTCGTCTGGTGCGCGGCGTTGTGGAGCGACTTCGATCTCTGTACCAGCCCGCCGGCGGACGTGTGCGGCAGGTTGGGCAGTAGGATGTTCTCGCAGATCGATTCGTCGAGCAGCAGGCCGCAGCGCTTGCGATCCTCCGGCACCAGGAAGATGCCGCGCTCGATCGCATCGCGCGGGGTGTCGAGTCGGACAGTCGCGCCGTCGAGCTTCACCGACCCCGCGACCAGGCGATCGATGCCGAAGAGGGCGCGTGCGAGCTCGGTGCGGCCGGCGCCAATCAGACCGGCCAAGCCCAGGATCTCGCCGCGCCTGAGCGACAGCGAGATCGTATGGCCGGGATGGGCCTGGGTCTGCGCGCCGGCGACGTCCAGCACCACCGCACCGGGCGGCTCGGCAGGCGGCAGATAGAGCGCCTTCAGGTCGCGGCCGATCATCATCCGGATCATTGTCGCGTGGGAGATCTCGTTCTTCGCGAGTTCGCCGACTAACTTGCCGTCGCGCAACGCGATGACGCGGTCGGCGCACTCGCTCATCTCGTTGAGGCGATGAGATATGAAGATGATGCTGACGCTCTTGGCCTTCAGGTCGGCGATCACGCGCATCAGCCGATTCGTTTCGGCCAGCGTCAGGCTCGACGTGGGCTCGTCCATGATGACCAGACGCGAGTTCAGCGACAGCGCCTTGGCAATCTCGAGCAGTTGGCGCTGCGCGAGCGACATTTCCGAGACGAGCGTATCGGGTTCGAAATCCACGCCCAAAGCATCGAGGTACGGCCGGGTGAGGTCGTGCAGCTTCTTGCGATCGACCAACTTCAGGATGCCGCCGTATAGCGGTTCGCGCCCGATGAAAGCGTTCGCCGCCGCATCGAGGTTCTCGAATAGGTTCAGTTCCTGGTGCACGAAGGCGATGCCGGCGGCGAGCGCGTCGGCCACCGACAAGGCCTCGGCCTGCCGCCCGTCGATGTGGATCGCACCCGACGATGGCGCCACCACGCCGCCGAGGATCTTCATCAGCGTCGACTTGCCGGCTCCATTCTCGCCGACGAGGCCGATAACCTCCCCGGCGCTCACCTGCAGCGAGACCTGGTTGAGCGCCATCACGCCCGGGTAGGCTTTGGTGATTCCGGCAAGTCGAAGGAAAGGCTCGGTCATCTTGCGCGGTGATCGTGTGATTGCGCTGGCCTGCTGCCGGACACGACGGCCCGTGCCGGCAAGACGAGGCAAGGCCGGCGCAGTGGCCTGCACCGGTCTTGCTTTGCGGGCTGACTACTTGCCCAGCGTCGCCTTCAGGCTGGCCGAGAAGGCATCGACGTTGCCCTTGTCCAGTACCTTCGTCGGCACGATGATGAGTTTGTTGGCCGGGATCTTGGACTTGTCGCCTTCGAGGTAGGCGGCCATCAGCTTCATGCCTTGATAGCCCCACTCGTACGGCTGCTGCACGACGGTTCCGGCGAAGCTACCGTCCTTCACGGCGCCGAGCGTGATCGGGTCTTCGTCGAAGGCGATCACGGTGATCTTGCCCAGCTTGTTGGCGGCCTTCAGCGCTTCGTAGATCTTCGGCGGGTTGTACGAATAGAAGCCGACCATGCAGTTGATCTCGGGCTTGGCGGCGAGCACGTCGTCGACGTTGCTGCGCGCCTTGGCGAAATCAACATCATCGCCACGCACGTCGACCAGTTCGATGCCCTTGCCGCTAACTGCCTGACGGAACCCGGCAATGCGCTCCTTGGCGTTGTCGGCACCGAGGAAGCCGACGAAGCCCATGCACTTGGCGCCGCCCGGCAGGGCCTTCACGGCGACCTCACCCGCCTGCACGCCGGCCAGGGTGTTCGACGAGCCGAGGTACGCAATGCGGTTGCTGGTCGGCGCGTCGCTGTCCGTGGTGAAGAGTGGCACCTGCTTAGCGATGCGGTTGAATGCGTCGATCGACGTCTTCGGGTCTACCGACGAAATCATGATCGCGCTGGTGCCGCCCGCGACCAAGTCGTCCATCAACGCGTTTTGCAGCGCCGCGGTGCCTTGCGCCGGATACCTGAACTGAAGCTCGTACTTCGGCAGCTCGCTCTGCGCCTTCTTGACGCCGGCCTCAGCCAGCTTCCAGAAATCAGAGGACGCATTTACGATGAACGCCAACTTCTTCCTTTCCTGCGCGGCAGCGAACGTCGTCGTCAGGGCGAGCGCCGCGGCGATCGCGATCGCCGCGGCGGTACGAAACGAGGAACGACCAGAGTTGAGCATGCATGTCTCCGATGAGTATGGATCTTGAGTTCGACACCCGAAGCCCCCGTGGACCCGTCAAGGGCAAGGCCCTCGGAGATGCTATACAGACACCTTGCCACCTGCAAGGCTGGCGCCATCGGGGCTTTCCTACCTCTTTGTTCCCTAACCGCTGCGGATGCTTGTCGAGGTGCGCGTGTGGCAAAGGCGCCCGGCGCAAATATGGTGCATACGCCACTGCGTTTGCCGGCTGAGACACCCACTTCAGGCGGTCGAGAAGCTGCTGGATCTCCGCAGCACCAGGAGTCGCATGGATGGCGACGGGCTGGTCGCGCAGCGGGATGTTGTCGATGAAGTCAGCACTTGAGCGGCGCCGGGTAGACGGAGTACTCTGCCTTCCCGAACCACCGTCGGGCTGTCCAGGAGCGCCGCTCTTTGCCGGCCGCCGCTGGAAGATCGGGCGATTGTTAGCTCTGAGCAAACGGGGATGATGTATGAGCGAGCAGGAGAAGTCGAGACCGCCGCTTCCGCCATTCGATGCCACAGCTGCGGCACAGAAGGTCCGGATGGCTGAAGATGCCTGGAACACGCGGAGTCCGGAGCGAGTGTCCCTCGCGTATACGCGGGACAGCTCTTGGCGGAACCGGTCAGAGTTTCTATCCGGCCGCGAGGCAATCGTTCAGTTCCTGATTCGCAAGTGGAACAGGGAACTCGACTACCGACTGATCAAAGAGCTTTGGGCATTCCAGGGCGACCGGATCGCGGTCCGCTTTGCGTACGAGTGGCACGACGACTCCGGAAACTGGTTTCGCTCCTACGGCAACGAGAACTGGGAATTCGACGAATATGGGTTTATGCGGCGCCGCATCGCCAGCATCAACGATCAGCCGATTCAAGAGAGCGAGCGCAAGTACCGTTGGCCGCTCGGGCCGCGTCCAGCCGATCATCCCGGCTTGTCGCAGCTGGGCTTGTAAGTCTAGCGCTCGACGTAGATTGCGACCAGGCCGGCTCTCTCCCTCCAAGCTCCACTTGAAATGAAAGTAGAGCTCGCTTTGTTGGTCCTGGTCGCCGCTTGGTGTGCCTCACCGATCGCTGGTGCCCAGACGCCGCCTGCCGAGGAGTTCGAGAAGCTCGCGCCAGCCGTGGGTGCCAAGGCGTATCCGTGCGTGGATCCGTCTAGTCCCCTAGCTCGCCGGCTTCAAGATGAGCCGTGCAGGTGGCCCATGTATCAGCTGCCGTCCGCTGCAGTTTCTGGCTCCAACGAAGCGCTGACCTTTCCAAGGTACCGGCAGCCTGCGGCGGGACCACAAGCGGGGCATGCCATGTTTTGGAGGCTCCCGGTGCAGCCTAGGGGTCCGTACGACGCTCCCAGACACAGCTTTCATTGACCGGGCAGGGCTTGGGCCGCTTCGCCAGGAGCCGGTTTCGCCGCCGACGGTGCCCGACCACTCGGACTATCTCTGGCCGCCGAAGGAACTGCGCGGTCTAGATCCGAAACACATAGGGCATGAGCACTGCCTGGCCGCGTGAGGAGACCACGTGGCAGGCACGGCGATGCCGCGAGCTGCGGAGGGAGTGAGGCGGCGCGTATCCGGGCAATGAGTAGAGACTCTTGCCTTCGGGCGCCGCCGCTGCATTGGAGCCGCTCATCGGCGGCAGCCTCCGTTGACAGAAGCTCAGGTCTTACCGTCCCAAGCGGCCAATGCCAGCAACAGGAATGCGACCACGGCGACCGCGGCATGAACGAGGACAAGCCACACGGGTAATGGCAACGCCTCCAGGTGATATTTGAGGTTCATCAGGACGCCGCCCGCAGCTGCAAGCAGAAACAGGACCAGGGCCATCGCCGCGAACGCCGGCTGCGGTCGATCGCCACGGCAACGTGGGCATAGCTGAAGCCGGCCAGGAACTGCACGGGCAGAGCTGATGACGGAAAGCGCCGAAGCGCTCAAGTCAGGCGTCACCCCGGCCGGCACTTCTGCGGAGCACAGCACAGCCTCTTTCGAGGTAAGCACAGGAATGCCGGCCTTTGACTTACCACGTAAGCCGCGCTATCATAGATGCTGTCCCCTTGCTTTGGGAACCAACATGTCGACACTCCTAGTCTCCTCGAAAGGCCAGATCGTGTTGCCGGCCGCATTGCGGCGCCGGCTCGGCATGGGTGCAGGCGCCAGGATCGAAGTGCTCGAAGAATCAGACGGGCTGAAGCTGCGTGTCATTCGGTCGGTCGCGACGGCTGACTTGACCGGGATGGCGGGCATGGTGAAGGCCCCAGTGCGCGGCGCCCCGCGTCGCTTGGGGGACTTCGACCCGGCGTCGCTGCTGACTCGCTCGCGCCGCGGCAAGCCGTGAGGGCGCTGGACACGAACGTCTTGGCCCGGTTCTTCGTCGACGACGCCGACGATGCGCAGGCCGCCAGGCAGAGGCCCGCTGCCGTCGCGGCGCTCTCTGAACGATCGTTCGTCTCGGTGACCGTGCTGCTGGAGTTGGAGTGGGTCCTGCGTGGGTTCTATGGATTACCTACCAGGGACGTTCTACGCGTGCTGCGGGCGCTAGCGAGCATCGAACACATCACGCTTGAGGATCGCGACGCGGTCCTGGTGGCAGTCGACGCGTTCGACAAGGGTCTCGATTTCGCTGACGCGCTGCACATGGCGCGCAGTTCGCGTGCTTCCGGATTCGCGACTTTCGACCAACGGCTGGCAAAACGAGCAAAGGGTCTTGCGCTGATGCCACCAGTGGAGTTGCTGGTCTGAAGCGCCCGGCGCGACGAGCAGGCGGTATTGGCGCTCGGTGTTCGAGCCCTTGACCGTGTAGCGGACGAGCAGCGTGCGCTTGCCGTCGGGCGCGATGCGTAGCTGAAGACCGCGATCGAGTAATCTTGTAAGGCTCGGCCTTGGGTCGATGGGCTTCGACTACCTCGTGAAGACGGCGAAGAAATCAGCCAAGAGAGCGGTGGCGGCATCAAAGAAGGCAGCGACCAAGGCCACCCGGTAGCGCACGGTCTTCGCGACGCATCGCGCGAGCGGCTGCCGCCGCGAGGCAGAGAGTGGGAGGCGAGCCCTCCCATGTCTGCCTCGCTGGCGGATTCACGCCCGACTTGTCGCCGGGCTTCCGGTTGACGACGTTGCCAGCGCCTTTGCGCAACCCGTCTCGCGCCGGCAATCACCGCACGGCCATGCCAACCGGGCCTCCGGCGGCTCCTGCCGCTACCCAGCCAGAGCCGCCCGAGTTCGATGCGTCCAACAACGCCTCGGCCAACGGGAACGAACTCATCGCACGCAGCGATGGGAACTTCGCCTACAGCGATCACCTTCTCGCTTGGGTACCGTCCACGCCCATCGCAGGAATTTCCCTGCTCCAAGGAGACCACCATGGCCACGAAGCCCGCCGCCACCGCCGCTGCAGCGAAGACCGACGCAACGATCCTGCTGACCCGGGACCACACCGAGGTCCACAAGCTCTTCAAGCAATACGAAAAGCTCGCCGATGCCCGGGCCGCTGCCTCGGACCGGCAAGCGCTTGCCGAAGAGATCTGCATGAAGCTCACCATCCATGCCACCTCGGAAGAGGAGATCTTCTATCCGGCCGCGCGCGAAGCCGGCATCGAGTCCGACCTTTTGGACGAGGCCGAGGTCGAGCACGCCTCGGCAAAGGACCTGATCGCCCAGATTCGGGCGATGACTCCTGACGAGGATCTCTACGACGCGAAGGTCAAGGTGCTCGGCGAGTACATCGACCACCACGTCAAGGAGGAAGAAGAGGAGATGTTTCCGAAGTGCCGCAAGTCGCCCATGGACCTGGCCGATCTGGCCGCGCGGCTGGCCGAACGCAAGGCGCAATTGCTGGCCGAAGCCGCCGAGGAAGTCATCGCCTGACTGTCCGGCTGAAGTCGGTTGCGGCTCAAGCAGCTCCCGTGCTCAGGCGAAGCAGGAGCCAATGAACGGCGCCTGCTTCTCCGATCTGACTAGGGTCGGTAACCGCTTCCTTCGAGGGGACGCTGCCCCTCGTCGTCCGTCAGGAAACGGTGACGTCGATACGTCGCGGCTTGGCCCGCTCCAGCTTGGGTATGCGCAACGTCAATACACCATCCTTCACCGTGGCCTCGATCGCAGCGGAGTCGAGTTCCCTGCTCAGCTCGAACACGCGCCGGTAGTGATTGGCTCGAACCTCCGAGTACACCGACACCAGGGAATTGGCTTCCCCCAGCGCCAATGGCGCCGAGATAGTCAGCGTTCTTCCCTCGATGTTGACCGCGAGGTCTCGCTTTTCGACGCCGGGCAGATCGGCGGTCAAGGTAATGCCGGCGGCGTCCTCGGCAATGTCCACCGCAGGTGACAGCGCCGGAGCGGTACGCGAGCCGGCGTGATTCGTTTGCACTTCCATGATTGCCTCCTTTGCTGCGATCAAGCTGCGCCGCCGACAGTGATCTGCCGCGGCTTCGACGATTCGTCCTTGGGGATCACGACCTTTAGCACGCCGTTCTTGTAAGTTGCCTCGGCGCGAGAAGGGTCGGCGTCATCGGGTAGCTCTACTACGCGACGGAAAGGACCGCGGAAGCGTTCCCGCGCGTAGACCTGTACGCCAGAGCCCTCCGAGTCGTTCGCGGCTCGCTCGCCCGAGATGCTCAGCAGGCCCTTCTCGACCGAGAGCTGGACCGACTTGGCGTCGATGCCCGGGGCGAAGGCGTAGATCTCCAGGGCGTCGGCCCATGTCCCCACGTTGAGAGCGGGGAAAGCGCCCGCCCGGCTGACGGCCCGAATACTCGACCCTTGGGTTCGGCCGCCAAAGACCTGGTCCAGACGGTCCTGCAGTTGGGAGATGTCGGCGAACAAATCGCCCGACGGTTGAAGCATGGACGTAAACACGACTGTTCTCCTTTCTCGGAGGGACGGGAAAAGCCCCGCGCCGGGCGAGATAGGAGCGCAGAGAGAGATTTCAAGAGAGGTCTCGCCCCCTGAGTCCTCCGGCCGCAGCGGCCCCCGAGGCCGGCGCGGGCGCGAGGCTTGCCGACCGCAGAGCTGGAAGACTGAACAGGCACTTTCGGAGGCAGGGCATGGACTGGTCATGGCTGATCGGATTCGACGTTTCCCCGTGGCAGCTGGTCGCGCGCGGCACGCTCATGTACTGGTTCCTCTTCCTCGTTTTCCGGTTCCTGTTGCGCCGCGACGTCGGCGGACTCGGCGTGGCCGACGTGCTGCTGGTCGTGCTGGTCGCCGACGCCTCGCAGAACGCGATGACCGCCAGCTACCACTCGGTCGCCGAGGGTCTCGTCCTGGTCTCGACGCTGATCGGCTGGAACTATCTGCTCGACTTGCTGGCGTTCCACTTTCCGGCGGTCGAGCGCTTCGTCGAGGCCCGTCCGCTGCCTTTGATCCGGCGCGGCCGGGTGATCCACAAGAACCTGCGCGCCGAATGCATCACGATGGACGAGCTCTGGAGCCATCTGCGCCAGAACGGCATCGAGTCACTCGGGCAGGTGAAGTCGGCCTGCCTGGAAAGCGACGGCCAGATGAGCGTGGTCCGAAGCGAAAGCGCGGCCACCGCGCCGAAGGCGAAATCACGCAGGCCCATCCCGCTCTAACGAGAGTGACCGCATTGAATCCCGCAGCGCCTAGGTAACACCCCGGCGGCACGCCGGCGCACTCGGGAGTGCCTCAACACCCGTCGACCACCCTCTAGGACCCAAGCGACCGTGTTCTCACACAGCCTCGGCCAAACCCGGGCGTACGCGAACGTCAGCTACTCGGCGAGCCAACGCGAACGGCTGCGACTCGCACGAAGGTGTCGATCGCGGCGAAGCGGTCCATGTCCGCACAAAGTGTAGGCGCGTCCCTCGACGGGGCAAGTGTCCGGCGCGCCTCAGTCGAAAGCCGGCTTCCGCTCACTCGGCGGATAGATTGGCGGGGCGGTGCACGACCCGCGAGGATTCGCCCGGCCACCCGCATCGAGCATCAAAGAAATCGGCCCGAGGAGCGGAGCGGCTCCATCCGACGAAGCTTTCCGGCCAAGAGTCCTCAGCCGTGGTGGGCTGCTCAGAGGTCGGGCGACCTTCATCACCCTTCAACGGAATCGGTCGGTACTACCAGTTCGCCTCGCTCGATCGTCGTGTCCAGTCTGGTGTGCCTCAGCCGCTGGAGCCTGCGCCGAAGCGCCGCTGGAAGGCCGGCAGCGCCTGCGGATTAACGCAATGTGGCGGCAGCTCGCCACGGAGCAGGCTCGCCACGGCCCGCGCTGCGCCTTCGCCCATGCGGCGCATGCTGTCATCGGTGATGCCGGCCACGTGCGGGGTGA
>Ga0207648_10006999_pt1 | contig 11151 bp, 10 predicted proteins | sample KBSMisM32_FD_184310 | JGI IMG/M metagenome (GOLD analysis project Ga0207648, IMG submission 184310) | Miscanthus rhizosphere microbial communities from Kellogg Biological Station, Michigan, USA - KBS Miscanthus M3-2 (SPAdes) (version 2) | ecosystem: Host-associated > Plants > Roots >... | reverse complement strand
GCGTTCCCGATTTGCGCTGCGTATAATCGCGGCGCAGTCGGGTGGTCGCGCGGATGTCGATGTTCTCACGCAGATTTGGTCTCGCATTGATCGTGGCGATGCTGTGCCTCGGCGCGCAAGCTGCTCACGCCCAGTCGTCGCCGCTAAACTACTGGATCCCGGGCTGGCCGATGGGATTCAGCGGCGATGCGGGCGAGAACCCCAACGCATACGGCAACTTTCCGAGCTTCGACTTCCGCGACGTCGGAAACGGTTCTTCCTACGCGCGCTACAATTTTTCGAACGGCTTTTTTGTCGGCAGCCAGCGCAGCAGCATGGGCTTCGGCAGCCTTGGTCAGAGCTCTTTCAACAATTTCGGCTCGATGTATAGCGAAGGCGTGCAGTTCGGCTACAGCCTGAAGAACAGCGGCGGCCTACCCGTCACCTTCTATGCCGGTTTCGACACGTTGAAATACAATCCGGGCATCGGTAGCCCTTTTGCGGCTTTCGGCAATGCGGCCGGCTCGCTGCCTGTCTCCAGCGTGAATGCGGGCATCGAGTTCCAGCCGACGTCGAATCTCAGTCTGTCGTTCGGCGTCGGCTACGTCCAGCAGTCCGGGCCCGCGCGCATCGACAGCGACATCAATTCACCCTTGCTGCCCGGCGCCACGCCGCTGGCGATCGGCGGCCGCCGCTGACGCAAGAGCCTATTCCGCGACGCCAGACGGCTGGCGTTGACGCCTCAGCGTTTTACCGCCATATACGGAGCATGAATAAGCTTCTGTCAGCCGCATTGACCACCACCGCGACCGCTTACGGCGGATCGCCTGCTGGTTGCGCGCGCTAGAGACAAGCGTAACTCACCCAGAAAAGGCCCCGCCGGCGACGGACGGGGCCTTTTCCGGTTTTTGATGGTCACCGTCCGCGCTTTTTCCCTTCACGAGGAATACAGCCATGGACGATCTCGACCACAGAAATCTCGGCGTGCAACTCAAACTCTGGCACCTTCAGGAAGATGCGCCGGGTATGGTGTTCTGGCATCCGCGCGGCTACGCGGTCTACCGGGTGTTGGAGGACTATCTCCGGCGCAAGATGCGCCGGGCCGGCTATGCCGAAGTCCGGACGCCACAGCTGTTGCCAAAAGAGCTCTGGGGCCGCAGCGGCCACTGGGAAAAGTTCGGCGAGCACATGTTCCGGATCGACGACGGCGAGTTGGCGATGGCGCTGAAACCGATGTCGTGCCCGTGCCACGTGCAGATCTTCAACACGGGGCTGCGCTCCTGGCGCGACCTTCCGGTCCGCTATGCCGAGTTCGGCGCTTGCCACCGCAATGAGCCTTCCGGTTCGCTCCACGGCATCATGCGGACGCGCGCCTTCGAGCAAGACGACGCGCATGTGTTCTGCCGCGAGCAGGACGTGGAGGACGAAGTCGCGTGCTTCATCGCCCTGCTGGGCGAGGTCTACCGCGACCTCGGTTTCCCCGACTACGAGGTGGCGCTGGCGACGCGGCCGGCGGTGCGCGCCGGCGACGATGCGACCTGGGATTGGTCGGAAGCGAAGCTCGGCGATGCCGCGCGGCGCTGCGGCCTCGCGCCTCAGATCAACCCCGGCGAAGGCGCGTTCTACGGACCGAAGCTGGAATTCGCGCTGCGCGACCGGCTCGGACGATCCTGGCAGTGCGGCACAGTTCAGCTCGACGGCGTGCTGCCGCAGCGGCTCGAGGCGTCCTACGTCGCCCCCGACGGCAGCCGCGCGAGGCCCTTGATGATTCACCACGCCATCTTCGGATCGCTCGGCCGCATGATTGCGATCCTGCTTGAGCACCATGGCGGCGTGCTTCCGTTCTGGCTGTCACCGGACCAGGTCGCGGTCGCGCCGATCTCGAAAGACCAGGCCGGATACGGCGCGGACGTTCTGGCGGCGTTCGAGAATGCCGGCATCCGGGCCGTTGCCTATGACGGCGCCGATACCCTTTCGCGGCGCATCGTGGCGGCGCATGAAATGGCGGTGCCGGTGATGGCTATCGTCGGCGGGCGCGAGATGAGGGACGGCCGGGTGAGCCTGCGCGAGCGCGACGGCTCACAGGCCGACGTTCCGCTGGCCGAGGCGGTGTCCCGCCTGCAGGCGAGGGCCCGGCCGGGTGCCTTCGAGGCTCGCTCCGCTCGCACCTCGGGGTGACGGATGAAGCAGCCGATGCCTCGGCCTCAGCCCAAGCCACGTGCATTCGTAATTCCCAGCGCCTTGATGCGTGAGGCCAGCGTGGTCGGCTTGATGTCGAGCATCTCAGCGGCGCCGCCGGGCCCGAACACTTTTCCGGAGCAGGCCTCAAGCGCGGCGAGAATGTTGGCGCGCTCATGCGCACGCATTTCCGATGCGGTCATGACCGTGGGGCGGCTATCTGCTGTCACCCGCGGCGCGCCGGGGGAGGGCTGCACACCTGATACATCCGGCAGGTCGATGCGGAGCCGGCCGTTTTGCGCGAGAATCGCCGCGCGCTCGATCACATTCTGGAGTTCGCGGACATTGCCGGGCCAGTCGTAGCGCGAAAGCCTGCGCGCGTCGCCTTCCGACAGTCGCAGCTCGGACTTCAGCGCCTTGCTCGTCAGAAAATGCTGCGCCAAAAGCGGAATGTCCTCGCGCCGCTCGCGCAGCGGCACCGATTCCACCGGAAAGACATTGAGCCGGAAATAGAGGTCCTCGCGAAACCGGCCGCGCTGCACTTCCTGCTTGAGATCGCGATTGGTGGCGGCGATCAGGCGCACGTCGACCGCGCGGGTGCGCTCTTCGCCGACACGCTCGAAATGGCCCTCCTGGAGCACCCGCAGCAGCTTGCCCTGCAGCTCCAGCGGAATTTCACCGATCTCGTCCAGAAACAATGTGCCGCCGTCGGCGAGTTCGAACCGGCCGATACGATCGCGCATGGCGCCGGTGAAGGCGCCGCGGACGTGGCCGAAAAACTCGCTCTCGAACAGTTCACGCGGAATAGCCGCGCAGTTGACCCGGATCATCGGCCGGTCGCGGCGGCTGCTCGCCTCATGGATGGCGCGCGCGATCAGTTCCTTGCCGGTACCGGATTCGCCTGTGATCATCACGGCTGCGCTGGTCGGCGCCACCAGCTTGACCTGGCGCAGCGTCTTCTGGATCGCCTCGCTCTGGCCGATGATGCCGCGCGGATTGGTCTCGATGCGGATTTCTTCCTGCAGATAGGCGTTCTCCAGCTCGAGCCGTTCGCGCAGGCGATCGACCTCGGCGAGCGCTGCATGCAGCTTTTCGTCGGCCTCGCGCCGCTGGCTGACGTCGCGGAACACGATGACGGCGCCGACCACCACGCCGCGGTCGCGGATCGGCGTCGAGGTATATTCGACCCAGACCGGCGTGCCGTCCTTGCGCCAGAACACCTCGCCGTCGACCTGGTGCACGGCGCCGTCGCGAAAGGCCGCGTAGATTGGGCAATCATGATCGGGGTAGTGCCGCCCGTCGTGGTGCGTGTGATGGACGATCGGGTGGATTTCCTTGCCGACCAGTTCCTCGGCGGCCCAGCCCAGCATGCGTTCCGCCGCCGGATTGACGAAGGTGGTCTTGCCCTCGGCGTTGACGCCATAGATGCCTTCGCCTGCAGCGCGCAGGATCAACTGGTTCTCCCGTTCGATATCCTGGAACACGCGCTCGACCCGCTGCCAGGTCGCGATCCCGCCGCGCATGTGGTCTTCGGCCGCTGCATCGACGTAGCGGCGGCGGCGCGCATCGAGGTCGCTCATGGTAAGCAGCACCAGCGAGCGGCCGTCGCCCGGCAGCAGGGTCCCGGCATATTCCAGGCGAAGGCTTTGTCCCGTGGCGTGGCGCGGGGTCAGCGCGTTGGTCCAGTAGGCGCCCTTGTCGAGCACGGCTTGCGTGAACACGATCAGCGCGGGCAATTGTCCGGTATGCAGCGCGCTGACCCTGGTCTGCCGCAGCAATGCGCGATCGTAGCCGAGCAGGGTGCAGGCGGCCGGATTGGCGTCGAGGATCAGGTCGGCATGAGGATCGAGCAATACGGTCGGCTCGATGCCAAACTCGAACGCGGCGGCGCGTAGGTCAGGGTCTTGCGGTGTGGCCGTCGAACCCAAAGCCAGATTCGAGGCCAAATTCAAGGCCAGATCCATCTGATCGACTCCGAAAAATCGTAATTCAACTACGATTTTTCGTCTATCACGAATTCTCGTGGTCGCCAATATCAGCACAAATCCCTGCGACATCAACGCAATCGCCAAAGAAGTGAGCTGGCACGTGCCTTGCTTAATTAGGGGGCAACGCCCGTGCAGGAGGTCTCATGTCTACCTTCGATAACCCCTTCGATCCCGATCGTCGTCTCCGTGCCGGTGGCTGCAGCTGCGGCCAGCATGTCAGCGAAGCCGAACACGAACATGCCGCTTTGGCGCTGCGCTGTGAGCCTGCGCCGAGCGAGGACAAGCGCTACGAGGGCGTCGTCGCCTCCGCCGTGGTGCGGGCGATGTTTCCGCAGGATGCCGCGCGGCGGGCGTTCCTGAAATCGGTCGGCGCCTCGACGGCGCTGGCCGCGATCTCGCAATTCTTCCCGCTCAAGACCGCGACCGAGGTCTTCGCGCAAGGCGGCGCGCCCGAGAAGAAGGACCTCAAGGTCGGCTTCATCCCGATCACCTGCGCGACGCCGATCATCATGGCGGCACCGCTCGGCTTCTATTCCAAGCACGGCCTCAACGTCGAAGTAGTGAAGACCGCCGGCTGGGCTGTGATCCGCGACAAGACCATCAACAAGGAATACGACGCCGCCCACATGCTGGCGCCGATGCCGATCGCGATCTCGCTGGGGCTGGGCGCCAATGCGATCCCGTTTACGGTGCCGGCGATCGAGAACATCAACGGGCAGGGCATCACGCTTGCCATGAAGCACAAGGACAAGCGCGATCCGAAGGACTGGAAGGGCATGAAGTTCGCCATTCCGTTCGACTATTCGATGCACAATTATCTGCTGCGCTATTATCTGGCCGAACACGGCCTCGATCCCGATACCGACGTGCAGCTCCGCTCGGTGCCGCCGCCGGAAATGGTCGCCAATCTGCGCGCCGACAACATCGACGGCTTCCTCGCGCCCGACAACATCTGCCAGCGCGCGATCTATGACGGCGTCGGCTTCATGCACATCCTGTCCAAGGAAATCTGGGACGGCCATCCCTGCTGCAGCTTTGCGGCCAGCAAGGAATTCATCACCAACTCCCCGAACAGCTTTGCGGCGCTGACCCGGGCGATCGTGGACGCGACCGCCTATGCCTCGAAAGCCGAAAACCGCAAGCAGATCGCGGAAGCGATCGCGCCCGCGAACTACATCAACGCGCCCGTCACCGTGCTGGAGCAGGTGCTGACCGGCACCTATGCGGACGGATTGGGCGGGGTCAAAAACGACGCCAAGCGCGTCGACTTCGATCCGTTCCCCTGGCAGTCCTTTGCGGTGTGGATGCTCACGCAGATGAAGCGCTGGGGCCAGATCAAGGGCGATGTCGATTACAAGGCGGTGGCGGAGCAGGTCTATCTCGCCACCGATACGGCCAAGGTCATGAAGGAGATGGGGCTGACACCGCCAACGACGTCCTACAAGTCGTTTGCCGTGATGGGCAAGACGTTCGACCCCGCAAAGCCGGAAGATTATCTCGCCAGCTTCAAGATCAGGAAGGCGTCGTGAGGGGCGGGGCGCAACGACATTTACCGCTGTCGTCCTGGCGAACGCCGGGACCCCAGCGCGAGCGCAAATTGCGCTCGTCGCGGCGCCGTGTCGCCTCGTTTTGGCATGACGTCGGAGACCTTACTTCATTACTAACGCCGCGGAGTATGGGTCCCGGCGTTCGCCGGGACGACAGGCTGGGAGACTGTCCGCAATGACCTCTTCCCTTCGCTTCCGCGCGGCGGTGGTATCTATCGCGCTGTTCGCGGCCTTCCTCGGCATCTGGCATCTCGCCACGCGCTCGACGGCTGCGACCACCACCATGACGCCGGAATACGCCAAGCTGATGGGGCTGACGGCGACGCAGGGCAAGTCGGCGATGCCGGGCCCGCTCGATGTCGGCGCGAAATTGTGGGAGCATCTCAAGCAGCCGTTCTACGACAAGGGGCCGAATGACAAGGGCCTCGGCATCCAGCTCGGCTATTCCATCGGCCGCGTGGGCCTCGGCTATCTGCTCGCGGTGATCGTCGCGATCCCGTTCGGCTTCCTGATCGGCATGTCGCCGTTGATCAGCAAAGCTCTCGATCCGTTCATCCAGGTGCTGAAGCCGATCTCGCCGCTCGCCTGGATGCCGCTGGCGCTCTACACCATCAAGGATTCCAGCATATCCGCGATCTTCGTGATCTTCATCTGCTCGGTATGGCCGATGCTGCTCAACACCGCGTTCGGCGTCGCCGCCGTGCGCAAGGAATGGATCAACGTCGCGCGCACGCTGGAAGTCGGCACCGTCAGGCGCGCCTTCACGGTGATCCTGCCGGCCGCCGCGCCGACGATCCTGACCGGCATGCGGATTTCGATCGGCATTGCCTGGCTCGTGATCGTCGCAGCCGAGATGCTGGTCGGCGGCACCGGCATCGGTTACTTCGTCTGGAACGAGTGGAACAACCTTTCGATCACCAACGTCATCATCGCCATCCTCCTGATCGGCGTGGTCGGCATGCTGCTCGACCAGATCCTCGCGCGGTTCACGCGCATGGTCACGTTCCCGGAGTAAAGCTATGATGGACAAGTTCATTTCCATCGAAGCGATCGCCAAGCGCTATCCGGGCGCGAGCGGCGGCGAGATCGCGGTGTTCGAGAACCTCTGGCTCTCGATGGCGCGCGGCGAGTTCGGCTGCGTGATCGGCCATTCCGGCTGCGGCAAGACCACGGTGCTGAATATTCTGGCGGGCCTCGACCAGCCGAGCGAAGGCGCCGTCATCGTCGACGGACAGGCGATCGACGGCACCAGCCTCGACCGCGCCGTGATCTTCCAGAGCCATGCGCTGCTGCCGTGGCGCACGGTGCTCGGCAACGTCGCCTATGCCGTCACCTCGAAATGGCGCAACTGGGACCGCGCCAAGGTGAAGGCGCATGCGCAGACGTTCATCGACCTGGTCGGCCTGACCGGCGCCGAGCACAAGCGTCCCTCGGAATTGTCCGGCGGGATGAAGCAGCGCGTCGGCATCGCGCGTGCGCTCTCGATCACGCCGAAGATCATGCTGATGGACGAGCCGTTCTCGGCGCTGGATGCGCTCACGCGCGGCACGCTGCAGGACGAGGTGCGCCGGATTTGTCTGAAGACCGGACAGACCGCGTTCATGATCACCCATGACGTCGATGAAGCGATCTATCTTGCCGACAAGATTTTTCTGATGACCAACGGTCCGGGCGCGGTGCTGGCCGAAATCGTGGAAAATCCGCTGCCGAAGGATCGCGGCCGCATCGATCTGCACCGCCATCCCTATTACTACGCGCTGCGCAATCACGTCGTCGATTTCCTGGTCAGCCGCAGCAAGACGTTCACCGCGACGACGCCGGATCACGATCCACGCAACGTGCCGGTGGTGCGGCCGGGCAAGCCGGAACTAGTGATCGCTTCGGGATCGGACGAATCAAAACAGGCGTCATGGGCGGGCCTGTCCCGGCCATCGACGTCTTCCTAGACGGACCAGCAAGGACGTGAATGCCCGGCACGAAGCCGGGCATGACGGGTTAGAAGGAGAGCCATATGAAACGGGAAGACCTCACCGAAAAGCTGCTCGACATCAAGCGCGAGAAGGGCTGGAGCTGGAAGCATATCTGCGAGAAGATCGGCGGCTATTCGGAAGTGCTTGTTGTCGGCGCCATCATGGGCCAGATGAAACTGACCAAGCCACAGGCCGCCAATGCCGGCGAGCTGTTCAGCCTGTCGAAATCGGAAATAGCGATGCTGAACGAGGTGCCGATGCGCGGCACCGGCACGCCGATGCCGCCGACTGACCCGTTGATCTATCGCTTCTACGAGATGGTGATGGTCAACGGTCCGGCCTGGAAGGCGCTGATTGAGGAGGAATTCGGCGACGGCATCATGTCGGCGATCGATTTCGACATGGCGCTGGAGCGCGTCGCCAATCCCAGGGGTGACCGGGTCAAGATCACGATGTCCGGCAAGTTCCTGCCGTACAAATATTACGGCGCCAGCGGCAACGTGCCGGAGTATGGATTCAAGGAGGAGTGATTATTCGCCGTCATTCCGGGGCGTGCGAAGCATCGAACTACGGTGCGCAATTGCGCACCTGAGAATCTCGAGATTCCCCGGGGTGCAATTGCACCCCTGAGGTCTGGTCCTTCGGACCATCCCGGAATGACCTCCCTTAGTTAATGTCATTCATCGTTGGGGATAGGCGAACGCGGCCCTGATTTCCGCGATCGGCGCCATCTCGCGCACGAAAGTAAACGCTCCCTCATCCTTCATTTCGCGGGCGCATTTCAAGAAAGCGGCAAGCGCGTAACGCTCCATGGCGCCGCCGACGCTGATGCGCTTGACGCCTGCTTCGGAGAGTTGCGTCAGCGTCAGCGTCGGATCGGCAAAACCCATCACCAGATTGAAGGGCTTTCCGACCGACGACACCACCGTGCGGATGGTGTCGATGTCGCGCACACCAGGCGAATACAGCACGTCGGCGCCAACGGCCTCGAACGCCTGCAGACGTTTGATCGTATCGTCGAGATCGTTGCGGCCGTGCAGCAGATTTTCGGCGCGCGCGGTCAATGTGAACGGGATCGGCAATGCGCGCGCAGCCTCGACCGCGGCCTGCACGCGCTCGACGGCGAGCGAGAAATCGTAGATCGGTTGGCGCGGATCGCCGGTAAAATCCTCGATCGAGCCGCCGACGACGCCGGCTTCTGCCGCGCGCGCGATTGCTTTCGCCGCGGTCTTCGGATCGTCCGCGCCGCAATTCTCCAAATCGGCGTTGACCGGGAGGTCGGTGGCGTCAGCGATCGTCCGGCAATTCTCGATGATGGCATCGAACCCGACGGTGGCGCTGCCGAGCGTGTTGGCAAGACCGAGGCTCGTGGTCGCGAGCGCCTCGAAACCCATCGCCGCGAGCAGTTTTGCGGTGCCGGCGTCCCAGGGATTAGGAATGATGAAGGCGCCCGGCCGCGCATGCAGCGCGCGAAACAGTTCTGCTTTTTCCATTTGAGTGCGCATTGGTAACTCCGCTTTGCGTGGGCCGGTTTTGGCTGGCGGCGAAACTAACGGGCTGTTGGACATCAGCCAAATCTGTTATTTCTTCTCATATCATCAGTTTTTAGCATGGACCTGACATGGACAGCGATGCGCTCCACACCTTCCTGACGATTCATCGCCGCGGCGGCATTTCGAGTGCCGCGAAGGCGCTGCACCGCTCGCAGCCGGCAATATCGCGGCGTATTGCGCTGCTGGAGCAGGATCTGGGCGTGCCGCTGTTCGAGCGAATAGCGGGGCGCACCATGCTGAGCGACGCGGGGAGGGTGATGGTGCCTTATGCCGAGCGGGCGGTCGCCGCCGCTCAGGACGCGGAGAATGCGGTGCGCGCGCTGGCGCGGCCGGATTCCGGGCCGGTCGCACTCGCGGTGGTCGGCACGCTGGCGGGCGGCCGGCTGTCGGCGATTCTGAAGCGCTTTGTGACCGACCATCCCGGCGTCGATTTGTCCCTGCGTACCGCGACCAGCGCCGAGGTCAGCGGCCTGATCCGCCGCGGCGAGGCGACGATCGGCTTGCGCTTTGACCGCGATGGCTCGCGCGATCTCGACTGCGAATTGCTGTTTGCCGAGCCGCTCCAGGTCGTTTGCGCGTCCGACCATCCGCGTGCCGGCCGCCGCGTCGCAAGACTTGCCGAGTTGCGCGGCGAACGATGGATAGCATTTCCCGAAGTGCCAGGACGCCGCGAGATCGCGGCGTCGCATATCCTTGCGCTGTTTCAGACCCTCGGTTTGGGCGACGTGGTGTGGACCCCGGTCGACAGCCTGACCGCCCAGAAACGTCTGGTCGAGGCCGGCTTCGGCATCGCGCTGCTTTCGCAAATCAACGCCGCCGAGGAACTTGGATCCCAAGCGCTCTCGACCATCAGCGTCCGCGATCTCAAGGCGAGCCATGACGTCGTCACGGTGACGCGCCGTGGCGGTTTTCTCAGCGCCGCGGCGCGCCGGTTACTGGAGATCGTTCGTGCGGAATATCGCGGGGCGCGATCTTAGAGATGCGGTTGGGCATTCCCCGCCGTCATTGCGAGCGGAGCGAAGCAATCCATGCTGCCACAAGCGGAGGAATGGATTGCTTCGTCGCTTTGCTCCTCGCAATGACGGAGGGAGCACGGTGGCGTTACGTCCCGGTCTTCACCTGGGCGACCGCTGCCGCCATCAGTTCGTCCATCTTGGCGCGGAGTTCCTGCGCGGTGACGGCAACGCCCTTGGCGGTGAAATCCTTCAGCACCTTGTTCTGGACGTCCTGATCGCCGGCTTCTTCGAAATCGGCCGCGACAACCTCCTTGGCGTAGGCTGCGGCGTCGTCGCCCGTGATGCCGAGCTTGTCCGCTGCCCAAAGACCGAGCAGCCTGTTGCGGCGCGCCCCGGCCTTGAACGTCTGCTCCGAGTCGAGGGCGAATTTCTTCTCAAAACCTTCCTCGCGCTTGTCGAAAGTGGTCATTTTTGCGGTTCCAATCCCGGCCAATGGTAACGGGCCTGCGTTGTGCCGGCCCGGTCGCATACCTAGATAGAGGGGGCGAATCGGTAAAACAACGGCTCGTTAAGCCGCATGGCAACCGGGATAAGTTGGGCCCAATCGGGCAGGGTCGATTGTGCTGGATGGCCCAATCGGATAGGTTGCCTGCAGGCTAGGTTCTTGTTCTGTTTCCGGTCGTTCTTGTACTGGATCTGGCCTTCACGACAGCTCCGTCGTGGTCGCAATCCCTTGTCATCCGGAGCACACCAAATTCATGGATTTCAACAAAACACGGTACATCCCAATGAGCCGTCGACGCCGCATTTATGAAGGCAAGGCCAAGGTCCTGTATGAAGGCCCGGAGCCGGGAACCCTGATCCAGCACTTCAAGGACGACGCGACCGCGTTCAATGCCAAGAAACACCAGGTGATCGAGGGCAAGGGCGTCCTCAACAACCGGATTTCGGAGTACCTGTTTCAGCACCTCAACGACATC
>Ga0207648_10006998_pt1 | contig 11152 bp, 10 predicted proteins | sample KBSMisM32_FD_184310 | JGI IMG/M metagenome (GOLD analysis project Ga0207648, IMG submission 184310) | Miscanthus rhizosphere microbial communities from Kellogg Biological Station, Michigan, USA - KBS Miscanthus M3-2 (SPAdes) (version 2) | ecosystem: Host-associated > Plants > Roots >... | reverse complement strand
GTTGAAGAACTTCATGTAGTTCGGGTCGTCCCAGGTCTTGCCCAGGCCGTTCTGGTAGCGGCCGAGGATGCGCTGGTTGATCACGTCGACGCTGGTGTTGACGTAGCTCTTGTCGGCGATCGTGTCGGCCATCTTGGTCTTGTTCTGCAAGCCGGCGTCGATCCAGCGGCCGGCTTCCATGATGGCCATCATCACGGCGCGCGCGGTGTTCGGATACTTCTTGACGAAGTCGCCGGTCGTGCCGAGCACCTTTTCGGGGTGGTCGCGCCAGATGTCTTGCGTGGTGATCGCGGTGATGCCGATGCCGTCGGCGATCGCACGGTGGCCCCAGGGCTCGCCGACGCAATAGCCGTCCATGTTGCCCACGCGCATGTTCGCGACCATCTGCGGCGGCGGCACGGTGATGACCTTGGCATCCTTGAGCGGATTGATGCCGGCCGCGGCCATCCAGTAGTACAGCCACATCGCATGGGTGCCGGTCGGGAAGGTCTGCGCGAACGTGTATTCGCGCTTGTCCGCGGCCATCAGCTTGGCCAGGCTCGGGCCATCGACGGCGCCCTTGTCGGAGAGCTTCTTCGACAGCGTGATCGCCTGGCCGTTGTTGTTCAGCGTCAGCAGCACCGCCATGTCCTTCTTCGGGCCGCCGACACCGAGGTGCACGCCGTAGATCAGGCCGTAGAGCACATGCGCCATGTCGAGCTCGCCGTTGACGAGCTTGTCGCGGACGCCGGCCCACGAGGCTTCCTTGGTCGGGATGATCTTCACGCCGTATTTCTTGTCGAAGCCCAGCACCGAGGCCATCACGACCGAGGCGCAGTCGGTCAGCGGGATGAAGCCGATGCGCACTTCTTCCTTCTCGGGCTTGTCGGAGCCCTGGGCGTAGATGGCGCTCTGCAGGCCGGGCACCAGCCCGGCGGCACTGGTGGCGGCCGCGGCTTGGATCAGGCTTCGGCGGGTCATGTTGATCTTTCGCGTGGATGGCAGAGATGAACTCATGGCGGGTCTCGAGCTGGCGACAAAAAAACAAAAACGGCGTCCGCACGAAGCTGGCTGCAAAGCCAGGCTTGTGGGGACGCCGTCGTCCGGTGCGCGCACCCGCATTGGTGCGCTGCTTGTGATCTGCGAAGGTCGCCGTTGACCTTCAACTTTGAATAAGCAATGGCCGTGCCAGATCGGCGCGGGCGTGAGTTCGTGAGTTCAGGCGAGCAGGTCGGCCACGTCGAGGATGCGCTGCGCCACGTCGGCGAGCTTCAGGCCCTTGTCCATCGCGGCCTTGCGCAGGCGCGCGTAGGCATCGTCTTCACTGAGGCCGTGGCGCTGCATCAGCAGTCCTTTGGCACGATCGACGACCTTGCGCTCCGACAATTGGTTGCGCGCGTCGGCGAGTTCACGCCGCAGGGCCTCTTCATGCTGGAAGCGCGCAAGCGCGACATCGAGCACCGGCCTGACCCGTTCCGGTGCGAGACCGGCGACGACGTAGGCGGTGACACCGGCGGCGATCGCGTCGCGCACGTGCGTGGTGTCGTTGTCTTCGGTGAACAGCACGATCGGCCGGCGCGCATTGCGGGTGGCCATCACCACGTGCTCGAGTGTGTCGCGGGCCTGGCTTTCGGCATCCACGATGATCATGTCGGGCCCGATCTGTGCGAGCCGCTCTGGCAGAAACACATCGGCCGGCAGCACCGCCACGATGTTGCAACCCTCTTGCAGCAGGCCGATGCGCAGCGTGCGCGAACGCTCGGCCTCGGAGGCGGCTTCGGCATCGAGGCCGTCGCCCGCCAGCGAGTCGGGCGCGACGATCACGATGCGCAGGGTCGGAGTCGGTGACATGGCGTGAGTACTGCAACATTCACGCCAGTGCGCGGGCGCAGCCGCCGAACGGCGGCGCGGCGCGGGCGATCGGTTCAGCGGTCGATGTGGGCGGCCGCCAATGCCCGCCGCAGCCAGCCGCCCAGCGGACGCAACGAGCCGAACAACGAGTCGGGAGCGACGGCCTCGCGCTCGGCGATCAGGCCGCGGGCCTCGAGCATCTCGATGAACACGCGCACTTCATGGCGCCGGATGCCGCTGGATTCGACCAGCTGGCCCAGCGTCATGTGGCGATGCGACATGTCGCTCAGCATGCGCCGGTAGGCGATCTTGTCGAAGGGCGCCCGCAACTGCGGCCAGGCGGCGAGACGGTATTCTTTCATGGCTCCAACGACGCTAGGCGTTGACAACGGTCTGCGCCGTCGTTCAACTCGGACGAGCAGGGTAGGCCTTTATGCTGCGGTCGGGAAGCGGCAGACGCGCATACCGTGGCAAATTACCGATAGACCGAGGCCGCGAGATGCTGAGATCCCTGACAATGACAAGTTGTTACGCCGGCGTACGCAGCGCTCGTGTGACTTCGCATTGCCACGGCAATGCATGAACGATTTGATGCAGGCGAACTGCCGTCTGGGTCTGGCTGAGGGCCTCGCCATGCGAATCGAGCAGCCGCAGATTGGTGACCATGCCGAGCGGGTCGGACATCGCGACCACGCCTTCGCGCAACTCGATCCAATCCCAGGCCACTCCCGCGGCATGGCGTTCGGAGTCATCTGCCCAGAGCGTCTGCCCGGTGCAGGGGCTCGCGCGATCGCCGAAACTCAAGACTCGGGTACCCAGGTGCACGAGATGCAATTTCGGTGCGGCGCTGGCCTGCCACAATACGGGGGCCCACGCATAGACGATCCAGGCAGGAGTCGGGGCATTGATGACTGTCGATGCGTCGATGATCGAACTCCTGAAGCCACGGGTCGTTTTTGACGAGTGTGACAACGGATTCGAACCTTGCCATCTGTAAACCTTGTCAGGGTGGCGCCGCCAGTGAGATCGGCGATTGAATCGAGTGGTCTTCAGCGAAGGGGCGGCATGCTTCAGAGTGGTTTCGCGGAGGTGATGACAAGTCGGAATCGCGACGAGTTCCAGGGAGAGATCGTTGCGTTCACGAAGCGGCTCGGCTTCGACACCGTGGCCGCCACGGTGGTGATCGACCACATGCTCGGCGACGCCGAGTTCATCACTGTCGACAACACCCCGCGCGATTACAAGGCCATCTTCCAGAACCCAGAAGACGGCCGCCGTGACCCGGTGATGCAGCACTGCAAGCGCCAGAGCGTGCCGATCATCTGGGACCAGGGCACGTACGTCAGCCACGGCATGGGCCCGATGTGGGAAGAACAGGCGCGCTTCGGCATGAGCAACGGCATCTGTCTGGCCTTGCACATGCCCGAAGGCCGCCATTTCATCCTCGGCGTCGAACGCGATCGGCCCGTGCCGATGGATGCGACCGAACTGACCCGCGTCGTTGCCGACCTGCAACTGTTTGCGGTGCACGCGCAAGACGCCGCGCTGCGAATCCTCGTGCCCGGGCCGGTCGATGCCGGCGTGCCGTCGCTCACGCCGCGCGAACTCGAGGCGCTGCGCTGGACGATGGAAGGCAAGACGGCGTGGGAAGTCGGCAACGTGCTCGGCATCACCGAGCGCACCGCGGTGCTGCACGTCAACAACGCGACCCACAAGCTGGGCTGCGTGAACAAGCACCAGGCTGTCTTGAAGGCCTTGCGGCTCGGCCTGTTGCGCTGATCGTCGCGCGACCCGGGTCGCGCCAGCATCCGCTCCGCGCTGCCCGCGGGCGCGCCCGCGCTCGCTCAGAACGCCTGTTACGTCGATCCCCCTGTAAGACTTGACAGTTACGCGCGCGACGCGTCGCTGCTGCAATAGCTCCTGTGCATGCGAGGCATGCACCACCCCATCCCTTGGAGCCGAGCATGCAACAGAATCTTCAGACCGCCACTTCCGACAAGGCCGCAGCCAAGACCCCGGTCGATGCATCGCAGGCCAAGGCCGCGCCGCTGCCGCTGGATCCGTCGCTGCTGAAGCATGTCGGCGGTGGCTCTCCAAAAGGCACCTGGGGCGCCGACCTGGTCATCGATTCTCCGAAGGGCACCTGGTAAGCCCTTCGTCCACCCAGTGGGCAGTCTGTTCCGCCCCGAAGCGCTCGAAAGCCGGCAGCGCGACTGGCTGGGCAGCATCCAGCTGATCCGGCCGATCTCGCTGGCGTTTCTGACCTGTTTCGTCGTCCTCGTCGTCGCCGCGGTCGCCGCCTATCTGGTGATGGGCGAGTACACCCGCAAGGCGCGGGTCAGCGGCTACCTGGTGCCCGACCTCGGCGTCATCCGCCTGATCGCGCCGCAGCCTGCGACGGTCGTCGAGAGCCATGTCGCCGAGGGCAGCGTGGTGCATCGCGGTGACGTGTTGTTCGTGCTGTCGGTCGGGCAGGCCACCCTCAGCGGCGACACGCAGGCGACGGTGCAGCGCAGCCTGGCGGCGCGCGAGCGCAGCCTGATCGGCGCGGCGCACCAGCAGACGAAGCTCGGGCAGAGCCAGCTCGAGGCGCTCGACATGCAGATCGCCGACATGCGGCGCGAGCTCGACTCGATGGCGACCGAAGCCGACCTGCAACGGCAGCGCCTCGCCCTCGCGCAACAGGCCCAGACACAGTACGAATCGCTGCGCAACGAGAACTTCGTCTCGTCTGCACAGGTCCGGGGCAAGGCCGAAGAAGTCCTGGGCGTCAAGGCCCAGCTGCAGGCGCTCGAGCGTCAGCGGGCGGTTCGTTTGCGTGAGATCGCCGCGCTGCAGGCACAGCGCCGCGAATTGCCGCTGCGCGCGCAGACGGCGCTGGGCGAAATCGATCGCGATCTGGCGGCGCTGGCGCAACAATCGGCCGAGAGCGAGGCCCGCCAGCGCATCGTCGTGCGTGCACCACAAGACGGGGTTGTCAGTGCCGTGCTCGCCGCGCCAGGACAGGCCGTGACTCCCACCGTGGCCCTTGCCAGCCTGCTGCCGGCCGATGCCAAATTGCAGGCCCATCTCTTCGCACCATCGAGCGCCGTGGGTTTCGTGCGCGCGCACCAGCCGGTGCAGCTGCGCTACCAGGCGTTTCCGTACCAGAAGTTCGGCCATCAGGTCGGTGAGGTCGCCCAGGTCTCGCGTTCGCCACTGCAGGCGTCCGAGCTCGCCGGCCTTTCGCTGCCCGCGACGCTGAGCGGCAGCGGCGAACCGCTCTACCGGATCACGGTCGCGCTCGACCGGCAAAGCGTGTCGGCGTACGGCCAGCCTCAGGCCCTGTCGCCCGGCATGCAGCTCGAGGCCGACGTGCTGCTCGACCGACGCCGGCTGATCGAGTGGCTGTTCGAGCCGGTGCTCGGTATCGCGGGCCGGGTATGAACGCGGCCCGCTGGATCGAAAGCCTGCGCCTGGGGCTGAGCGCGCGCCGGTTGCCGATGATCCTGCAGACCGAGGCCGCCGAGTGCGGCCTCGCGTGCCTCGCGATGGTCGCGGCCCACCATGGGCTGCGCAGCGATCTGCCGACCTTGCGGCAGCGCTTTTCGGTCTCGCTCAAGGGCGCGACGCTCGCCGACCTGGTGCGCCTGGCCGGTCAGCTGCAGCTCAATGCCCGCGCGCTGCGCGCCGAGATGCACCATCTGCCCGAGCTCACGACACCTTGCGTGCTGCACTGGGACCTGAACCATTTCGTCGTGCTGAAAGAGATCAGCCGCGGCATGGCGGTGATCCACGACCCGGCACGCGGCGTGCGCCGGATGTCCTTGGCCGAGGTGTCGAAGCACTTCACCGGCGTCGTGCTCGAACTGCTGCCGCACGCGAGCTTCAAACCCCACACCGAACGCCAGGACGTCACCTTGCGCAAGCTCCTCGGTCGCGTCACCGGGCTGCGGCGGTCGCTGCTGCAGATCTTCACCCTGGCGCTGGCGCTCGAGGCCTTCATGCTGCTGGCGCCGTTCTTCATGCAGTGGGTCGTCGACAGCGTGCTCGTCAGCCTGGATCGTGACCTGCTCGTCACCCTGGGGCTGGGCTTCGGGCTGCTCGTGCTGGTCACCGTGGCGACCGGTGCGATCCGGTCGTGGGCGGTGCTGCATCTGTCGGCGACCCTGAATCTGCAGTGGCTCGCCAATGTGTTCGCGCACCTGATGCGGCTGCCGGTGGCGTGGTTCGAGAAGCGCCACACCGGCGACGTGATGTCGCGCTTCGGCGCGGTGCAGAAGATCCAGCAGACCCTGACCACGAGCTTCATCGAGGCGATGCTCGATGGCGTGCTCGTCGTTGTCACCTTGGCGATGATGTTCGTCTACAGCGGCACCCTGACGGCGATCGCACTGATCAGCGTGGTCATCTACGCCGGCTTGCGCTGGATGCTGTTCCGGCCGCTGCGCGAGGCGACCGAGGAGTCGATCATCTTCGAGGCCAAGCGCGCGAGCCACTTCCTCGAGTCGCTGCGCGGGGTGCAGTCGATCAAGCTGTTCAACCGCCAGGATGACCGGCAGGCACGCTTCATGAACCTGGTCGTCGACGCGATGAATGCCGGCATCGCGACGCGCAAGCTCGATCTGGCGTTCAGCGTCGGCCACAAGCTGGTGTTCGGCCTCGAGCGCATCGCGATGATCTGGGTCGGCGCGCTGCTGGTGATGGACCGCAGCTTCTCGGTTGGCATGCTGTTCGCATTCATCGCCTTCAAGGAGCAGTTCGCGCAGCGCATCAGCGCGCTGATCGACAAGGTCGTCGAGGTCAGGATGCTCAAGCTGCAGGGCGAGCGGCTGGCCGACATCGTGCTCACCGCGCCCGAGCCGCAGGCCGAGTTCATGCCGCGCGTACAGGAGCTTGCAGCGAGCATCGAACTGCGCAACGTCCGGTTCGCGTATGCCGAATCCGAAGACGACGTCCTGTGCGGTCTGAACCTGCAGATCGCCCCGGGCGAATCGGTCGCGATCGTCGGGCCGTCGGGCTGCGGCAAGACGACGCTGATGAAGGTGATGCTGGGGGTGCACGCGCCGCAATCCGGCGAGATCCGGATCGGCGGCCAGCCGATGCGGCAGGTCGGCCTGCGCACTTGGCGCGACATGATCGGCACCGTGATGCAGGACGACCAGCTGTTCGCCGGCTCGATCACCGACAACATCAGTTTCTTCGATCCGATGGCCGATCCCGACTGGATCGAGGAGTGCGCGCGCATCGCCGCGGTGCTCGGCGACATCGAGGCGATGCCGATGGGGTTTCACACGTTGATCGGCGACATGGGCGGCAGCCTGTCGGGCGGCCAGCGCCAGCGCATCCTGCTGGCGCGGGCGCTCTACAAGCGACCGAAGATCCTGTTTCTCGACGAGGCCACGAGTGCGCTCGATGTCGAGCGTGAGCGCGAGGTCAACCAGGCCATCAAGCAGCTGGCGCTGACGCGCATCATCGTCGCGCACCGCCCCGAGACGATTGCTTCGGCGAGCCGCGTGATCGTCCTGCACGATGGCAAGGTCGCGCAGGATCTGCGCAGCGTGCCGGGCGGCAACAACAGCCACGCCCGCTGAGCGCCTGAGAGCGCTCAGCGGGCCGACGACAGACGTCGTCCGCCCCCGAGGGGATGAGGAAACTTCGGGCGGCGGGGCGTATCGTCATGAGGCCTTCGGACCGTGTCCACCATGCCGGGCATGACACACTCGCGCGATGAACATCCTGGGCATCGAATCCTCGTGCGACGAAACCGGCGTGGCGCTGGTGTGCACCACCGGTGACGCGCTGCCGCAGCTGCGCGCCCACGCGCTGCACAGTCAGATCGAGATGCACCAGGCCTACGGCGGCGTCGTGCCGGAACTGGCCTCGCGCGACCACATCCGGCGCGTCCTTCCGCTGGCCCGACAGGTGCTGCAGCGGGCCGACGCAACGCTCGCCGACATCGACGTCGTTGCGTACACGCGCGGCCCCGGCCTGGCCGGGGCGCTGTTGGTCGGCGCCGGCGTGGCCTGCGCATTGGCCGCGGCGCTCGAGCGGCCGGCGATCGGCGTGCACCACCTCGAAGGCCATCTGCTGTCGCCGTTCCTGTCGGCCGATCCGCCGCAGTTTCCGTTCATCGCGCTGCTCGTCTCGGGTGGCCACACGCAGTTGATGCGGGTCGCCGCGGCCGGGCGCTATGAATTGCTCGGCGAGACCATCGACGACGCCGCCGGCGAAGCCTTCGACAAGTCGGCCAAGCTGCTCGGGCTCGGCTATCCGGGCGGGCCGGCGCTGGCGCGGCTCGCCGAGTTCGGCGACGCCGCTGCGTTCGATCTGCCGCGCCCGCTGCTGCACAGCGGCAACCTCGACTTCTCGTTCGCCGGCCTGAAGACGGCCGTACGCACGCACGTGATGAAGCTCGGCACCAATGTCTGCGAGCAGGACAAGGCCAATCTCGCTGCGGCCACCCAGCAGGCGATCGTCGACGTGCTGGTGCGCAAGTCGATTCAGGCGCTGCGTCAGACCGGCTGCACGCGCATCGTGGTGGCGGGCGGTGTCGGCGCGAACGCCGGCCTGCGCGCGCGCATGGATGCCGAATGTGCCAAGCGCCAGGTCAGGGTGCATTACCCCGAGCTGGCGCTGTGCACCGACAACGGCGCAATGATCGCGCTCGCGGCCGCGATGCGGCTGCAGAACGGCAGTGCCAACGCATCAACCGACTATGCGTTCAACGTGCTGCCGCGCTGGCCGCTGGCCACGGCCTGACACGGCCGCAGCCGCGCGCTTCAGCGGACGTCGATCCGGGTCGCGCCGGTCGGCACCTTCTTCGTCAGAGTCAAGGTCAGCACGCCGTTCTCGAAGCGCGCTTGCGAGGCACTCTCGTCGACCTCGGCCGGCAGATTCACGCTGCGTGCATAGCGCGCGACGCCGCGTTCGCGGTGCAGCACGCGGATCGTGTCCGGCTGCGGCTTCGCGGCAGCCGTGTCGCCGGTCGCTGCGTCGGGCGCGTCGACCGTCTCGATGCTGACCCGGCGGCCCTCGATCGACACCTTCAGCTGATCGCGGCTCACGCCGGGTGCCTCCACGACGACGGTGTAGCCGGCATCGGTCTCGCTGACATCGAGCGCCGGGGTGCGTGGCGCCGTCGCTGCCGACGGGCGCGTGCCGAGCGCGCCGCGCGCGGCAGTGGCGAAGAAGCGCTCGAAGGCATCGTCGAAGCTGCGATCGACGGCCCGTGCGAACGGGGCGACGACGGGGCGATGGACGGAACGGGACAGCACGAACATGGCGAACTCCTAGAATCACGACTCGTCGCCGCACCGTGCAGCAACCATGCCGCTGAAGTTGGAGCGGCATTTTTGTTTTCAAGGGACTTGAAATCCGGGTGATCCGGCGTTGGCGCGCGAGCTCACGCCCTGGCGGCATCACACCGACGGCCCGAAGGAGAGCCATGAGACACGTCATCGATCAGTTGCCTGGTTCGAAGATTCGCGAGGTGGCCAATGCCGGCCTGGGCCGCCGCGACGTGTTGCCGTTCTGGTTCGGCGAGAGCGACGAGCCGACGCCGGATTTCATCCGCGACGCCGCGGTGCGTTCGCTGCATGACGGCGAGACCTTCTACGCGCACAACCTCGGTCTGCCCGAGCTGCGCGAAGCGCTGTCGGCGCATGTCGGCGGCCTGCACGGGCCGGTCGACGCGGCGCGCATCGCGGTCACGTCATCGGGTGTCAACGCGCTGATGCTGGCGATGCAGGCGCTCGCCGGTCCGGGCGACGAGGTCGTCGCGGTGGTGCCGGTCTGGCCGAACCTGACCGCGCAGCCCGCGATCCTCGGCGCGAGCGTCAAACGGGTGCCGCTCACGGTGCGCGATGGCGCCTGGGTGCTCGACATCGCGGCGCTGCTCGAGGCCGTCACGCCGCGCACCAACGTGCTGCTGGTCAACGCGCCGAACAACCCGACCGGCTGGACGCTGACGCGCGACGAGCAGGCGACGATCCTCGCGCACTGCCGGCGCACCGGCACCTGGATCATCGCCGACGAGGTCTACGAGCGCGTCTTCTTCGAGCCGGGCAACGCCTGCGCGCCGAGCTTTCTCGACCTGGCCGGGCCGGATGACCGGCTCGTCGTTGCGAACAGCTTCTCGAAGAGCTTCCTGATGACCGGCTGGCGACTGGGCTGGCTGGTGATGCCGCCGACGCTGGTCGATGCGATGGGCAAGTTGATCGAGTTCAACACCTCGTGTGCGCCGGTCTTCGTGCAGCGCGCCGGCCTGGCCGCGCTCGCGGGCGCTGCCGGGTTCGTGCCCGGGCTCGTCGAGCGGCTGCGCCATTGCCGCGACACGCTGCTGCCGCAGCTCGCTGCGCTGCCCGGCGTCTCGGTCGCGACGCCGCGCGGTGGCATGTACGCGTTCTTCCGCGTCGACGGCCAGGACGATTCGCTCGCATTCGCGAAGCGGCTGGTCACCGATGCCGGGCTCGGCCTGGCACCGGGCGCCGCCTTCGGCGCCGAGGCCGAAGGCTGGTTGCGCTGGTGCTTCGCGTCGCGCGATCCGCAGCGGCTGAGCGCGGGGGTGAGCCGCCTGAAGGGCGCGCTCGGGCTATAATCCGCAGGTTTTGCGTCGCCACGGCGGCAGCAAGATGTATGTAGCAAAGAAGGGCACGCCACTGGTCGGTTTCACCGGTGTGCGCAAGTGGAGCCCGCGTCTCGGTGAACGAAATCCGGTCATCGGAAATCGAAAATCGAGACGGCGGGCGTTACCGAAACCGTGGCATCCCGCGACAAGCGTCTTTCTCATGGCGGCAGGGTGGCTCGGTTTCATTCAACTGGAAACGAGCACATGTCGAACGACACCATCAACAAGGCCGAGATCGTCGCGGCCCACGCCCGCAGCACCAACGACACCGGCTCGCCGGAAGTCCAGGTCGCGATCCTGACGGCGCGCATCAACGACCTGACGCCGCACTTCAAGACCCACATGAAGGACCACCACGGTCGCCGCGGTCTGCTGAAGATGGTCAACCAGCGCAAGAGCCTGCTGGCCTACCTGAAGGACCGCGACGCCGAGCGCTACACCGCACTGATCCAGAAGCTGGGTCTGCGCAAGTAATCTATCGACGAGCAAGAGAGCCTGTCTGGAATTCGCCAGCACAGGCTCTTCGTTCTTGGAGCAACCGACCGCGCGGCGCCGCTGTGTCATTCCACCGATGTTCCCGAGACGGAGCACCCCTGGAATGGCATCCCCGCCCCGTTGGCCGCAAGTTCCGGGTCCGATCCCCGGGCGCCGCCTGACGGCCGCCCGCAACAACCGGAGACACGCATGAGCATGTTCAACAAAATCACCAAGACC
>Ga0207648_10006996_pt1 | contig 11154 bp, 10 predicted proteins | sample KBSMisM32_FD_184310 | JGI IMG/M metagenome (GOLD analysis project Ga0207648, IMG submission 184310) | Miscanthus rhizosphere microbial communities from Kellogg Biological Station, Michigan, USA - KBS Miscanthus M3-2 (SPAdes) (version 2) | ecosystem: Host-associated > Plants > Roots >... | reverse complement strand
CCCGCCGCAGATCCAGCGGATGCGCTCGAACGCGGCGAGCGCCGGGGCGGTGGCGGTCGGGTTGGTTGCCTTGCTGTCGTTGACGAAGAGGACGCCGTCCTTGTCGCGGATGCGCTCCATGCGGTGCGGGAGGCCGGGGTAAGTGCGGAGGGCTTGCTCGAACGTCTCGTCCGAAATCCCCAATTCGTGCGCGACAGCAAAAGCACAGGCGGCATTCTGCGCATTATGCGGCCCCTGAAGAGCGGGCCAATTTTGCTGTCGCTCGAACATCGAATCGGCATCGACCCACGCGATATTGACGTTCGGAACGCCGATTTCGAATTCACGTCGAACCGACCACGGCTCCGTCACAACTGCCAAATGCAGCCCTGTGTCCTGCATTTGAAAGAGACGCCATTTGGATCGCTCGTACGCTTCGAAGCTCTCGTACCGGTCGAGATGGTCGGGCGTGATGTTGAGCAGCACCGCGACGTCGCAATCGAGGCTTTGCGCCAGGTCGATCTGGTAGCTCGACAGCTCGAGCACATAGACGCCGCCTTCGGGCAGCGGGACCTGCGCGAGGATCGGCAGGCCGATGTTGCCGCCCATGGTCGTCGGCACGCCCGCGGTGCTGAGGATGTGGTGGACCAGCGCGGTGGTCGTCGACTTGCCGTTGGTTCCGGTGATGCCGACGACCTTGTGCGGCGGAAGCTCGGGCCGGGCGCGGGCGAACAGCTCGATGTCGCCGATGATCTCGACCCCCGCGTCCCGCGCGCGCTGGGCGATCGGGTGGCGGTTGAGTGGGAGGCCGGGGGTGACGACGAGGCTGTCGAACTGACCGAGGTCGATCTCGTCGAGGTTGGCGATGACTAGATCCTCCCCGGAACGGGGAGGTGGCAGCCCGTCAGGGCTGACGGAGGGGGCCCCGTCCACCACCCGAACTGAGGTTCGGGCAATCCCCCTCCCCGTTCCGGGGAGGAGCTTAGCCCTCGCTTCCTCCTTCGCGTCCCACGCGGTGACCTTGGCACCGCTCGCGAGCAGTGCCTCGACGGTCGCCAGCCCGGAGCGCGCCAGGCCGTAGACCGCGTAATGCTTGCCGGCAAAGGCCTTGGCGGTGATCACCTGAGCTTGAGGGTGCTGAGGCCTGCAAGCGCCAGCACGAAGCTGATGATCCAGAAGCGGATCACGACGGTCGGCTCGGACCAGCCCAGATGCTCGAAATGGTGGTGGATCGGCGCCATCAGGAACACGCGTTTTCCGGTGCGCTTGTAGACGGCGACCTGGATGATGACGCTCAGCGCCTCGACGACGAAAATGCCGCCGACGATCACCAGCGCGAACTCGTGGTGCGTCGCGACCGCGACCGCGCCGAGCGCGCCGCCCAAGGCCAAGCTGCCCGTATCCCCCATGAAAACCGCGGCAGGGGGCGCGTTGAACCACAGGAACGCGAGCCCGGCGCCGATGATCGCCATCAAGAGGACGGTGAGGTCGCCGGCTCCCGGCACATGCGGGATGCCGAGGTAGGTCGCGAACTTGGCGTTGCCGACGAGGTAGGCGAACAGCACGAACGCGAGGCTGGCGATAATCACCGGCATGGTCGCAAGCCCGTCGAGCCCGTCGGTGAGGTTCACGGCATTGCCGAACGCGACGATCACGAAGGCGCCGAACAGCACGTAGAACCAGCCGAGATCGATCACCGTTTCCTTGACGAACGGCAGGTGGAGCGCGGTTCCGCTGTTCCGGACCATCAGCCAGGTCGCCGCGCCGGCGATCAGGAATTCGAGGGTCAGACGGGTCTTGCCGGACAGACCGGCGTGATGAGCCTTGCGGACCTTGTCGTAATCGTCGAGCCAGCCGATCAGGCCGAAGCCTCCGGTCACCAGCAGGCACGCCCAGACGTAGGGGTTCCTTAGGTCCATCCACAGCAACACCGAGATCGCGACCGAGGTCAGGATGAGCAGACCGCCCATGGTCGGCGTTCCGCGCTTGGCTAGGTGGCTCTGCGGCCCGTCGGTGCGGATCGGCTGGCCCTTGCCCTGCTTGGCGCGGAGCCAGCTGATGAACCAAGGGCCGAGCAGCAGGCCAATGAGGAGCGCAGTAGCGCTCGCAGCGCCCGCGCGAAAGCTGATGTAGCGGATGAGGTTGAAGATGCCGGGGAAGCCGAGCTGCTCGGCGATCAGGTAGAGCATGCCGGTTCCTTTGCCATGCTCTCGACCAGCTTTGCGAGGCCGACGCTGTTGCTGGCTTTCACCAGCACAGCATCGCCGGGATGCACCATCTGGCGCAAGCGGTCAGTTGCTTCCTCGACACTTGCGACGCGGTCGACCGCGACGCTGCCGTCGAGCACCTCGTCGAGCGGCCGCATCTCGTCACCGATCAGGATCAGGCGGTCTACGCGCGCCGAGAGGATTGCGGGCGCGAGACCTGCATGGAGGTCATCGCTGTGAGCGCCGAGCTCGCGCATCGGGCCAAGCACCGCGATGCGTCGCGCCACGCCTTTCTCCGCACCGAGGCTGCCGATCGTCGCCGCCATCGATGCGGGATTAGCGTTGTAGCTCTCGTCGATCAGCAGGATCTCCCCGCCCTGGACCGCGATCCGGTGGCGCTGTCCGCGGCCTTTGAGCCCGCCCATGTCGGCGAGCGCGAGGCCAGCGAGCGCGACGTCGGCGCCGACCGCTTCGACAGCGGCCAGCACTCCGAGCGCGTTCGTGACCCAATGCTCGCCGGGCTGCGAGATGGTGAAGGTCAACTCGCGCTCCAGCAGGGCGGCGCTGATCAGGCTGCCCCCGCCTTCGGCCGCAACCGCATGCACCGCATGGACGTCGGCATCGCCCGTTCCAAAGGTAATGATGCGTTCGGCTTTATGGCGCGCCGCCTTGAGTAGGCGGTCGCGGTGGGGTGTGTCGTTGGGAAGGATCGCGATTCCGTGGGGCTCCAGGCCATCAAATATCTCTGCCTTGGCATCCGCGATCGCCTCTTCGGAGCCGAGATTCTCGATATGCGCCGGGGCAATGGTGGTGATGAGGGCGACGTGGGGCCGAACCTGGGCGACGAGAGCGCGGATCTCTCCGGCATTGTTCATGCCCATTTCGAGGACGGCGAAGTCGACATCGCGCGGCATCCGCGCGAGGCTGAGCGGGACTCCGGTGTGGTTGTTGTAGCTCTTGACCGAGCGGTGGACCTTGCCCAGCCGGTTGCGGTCGAGCGCGGCGAAGAGCGCTTCCTTGGTGCTGGTCTTTCCGACCGAGCCGGTCACGCCGAAGATGGTGGCCTTGCTCCTTTGACGGGATGCGCGGCCGAGCGCCTGGAGCGCAGCAAATGTGTCCTCGACCAGCACATGCGGGCCGCTGACCAATTGCGAGACGATCGCTCCAGCGGCTCCTGCCGCAAAGGCGCCGTCGACGAACTGGTGGCCGTCATGGGCGGTACCCGGCATGGCGACGAACAGGTCGCCCGCTTGCACTTCGCGGCTGTCGAACGTGACCCCGGTGACTTCGAAGCGCTCGCTGGCCGACCCGCCGGTTGCGGCGGCGATTTCGTCCGAGGTCCACAGCGCCGTCACGCGGCGCGAGTCTTTGTTTGAGTGCTCCGTCAAGCTGCGCACTCCCGAGCCACGAGTGCGTCATCGAACGGAAGCACCTTGTCGCCGATGATCTGGCCGGTCTCATGCCCCTTGCCGGCGACGAGGACGATATCGCCGTCACGGCCGATGCGGATCGCTTCGGCGATGGCTTCGCGGCGGCCAGCGACCTCGGTTGCGCCTGGCGCTCCAGCCATGATGTCGGCGCGGATGCGCGTGGGATCTTCGCTGCGGGGATTGTCGTCGGTAACGATGACCACGTCTGACAGTTCAGTCGCCACGCGGCCCATTTCGGGGCGCTTGCCCTGATCGCGGTCGCCGCCGGCGCCGAAGACGGTGATCAAACGGCCGGTGACGTGGGGGCGGAGCGCCGCAATCGCCGCTTCGAGCGCGTCGGGGGTATGGGCATAGTCGATGTAGACGGGGACTCCGACGCGGCTAATCACCGCGCGCTCGAGGCGGCCGGGGACGGGCGCGACGCGCTGCATCGCCGCGAACGTGTCGTCCCACTTGCCGCCGGTCGCGAGGACCAGCCCGGCCGCCGTCAACACGTTGGCGGCCTGGTAGGCGCCGATCAGGGGCAAAGCGAGGCGCCGCTGCTTGCCGTCGTGCTCCAGGATCAGCGTCTGGCCGAGCGCGGTCGGGCTTTGCTCGACAAGGCGGATCGCTTCGCCCTTGCGGCCGACGGTCAGGAGCCCATGCCCGCGCCGCGTCGCGCGTTCGACGACTTCGCCGGACTTTGGATCGTCGGTCCAGATGACTGCCGGTCTGCCGGGCTCGAGCAGCTCTTCGAACAGCCGCATCTTGGCTTCGAAATAGGCATCCATCGTCTCATGATAATCGAGATGGTCGCGGGAAAAGTTGGTGAAGGCCGCGGCTGCCAGCGGCACGCCTTCGGCGCGGTGCTGGTCGAGCCCGTGGCTCGATGCCTCATAAGCGACATGGCTGATTCCCATGCGCTTGAGGCCCGCCATGTTGTTGAGGAATGTGACGATGTCGGGCGTGGTGAGGCCCGTCTTCACCTGCTCGTCCGAGGTGGTGACGCCAAGCGTCCCGATCGAAGCCGAACGGTGGCCGGACATACGCCAGATTTGCCGCGTCATCTCGACGGTCGAGGTCTTGCCGTTGGTGCCGGTCACGGCGACGACGGTCTCGGGGAACGGGGCGTAGAACCTGGCGGCGAGCGCTGCGAACAGGCGCCGGGGCTCCGGGTCCGCCAACAGGGGCACCGCCGGCGCTGGAGCTTCAGGACGAGCGACCACCGCGACGGCCCCGCGTTCCACCGCCTGGCCGATAAAGTCCTCGCCGTTGAACACCGCACCCTTGAACGCCCCGAAAACGCTGCCGGGAGCGACCTTGCGATGATCGAGAGCGAAACCGGTGACCTCCGAATCCGAGGCCACGTCCGCGAGATCGCGCAGTCTCACGATCGATCAGTCCGCCGGATGCGTGTCGTGAACGAACGGACGGACGAGGGACATGTCGGGCTCGCGGTTCTTGTCCGGCTGAACTCCGAGCAACGGCGCAATCCTGCTGACCGCCACTCCGAACGCTGGGCCGATATTCCACGCCGCCGTGTGGAAGCCATATGTCTCCGCCGTCGCCTTCGGATCGTCGAGCATCATGACCATTACATAGCGGGGCTCGTCCATCGGGAACACACCCGCGAAGCTCGTGACCACCGCGGTGGACGTGTAGTGACCGTTGAGGAGCTTCTCAGCGGTCCCGGTCTTGCCACCGACGCGATAGCCGGGCGCATCCGCCTTCCTGCCGGTGCCGTCAGTGACGACAAGGCGTAACAGCGAGCGCATCTTGAAGCTCGTGTCCTCGGAGAAGACGCGCACGCCGCGCGGCACCGGGTGGTTGCGGTCGACCTTGAGCAGCGTCGCCGGATGATAGACCCCTCCGTTGAACAGGGTCGCGTAGCCCGTCGCAAGGTGCAGTGGAGTGACGGCGATTCCGTGGCCGAAGCCTACGGTCATGGTTTCGAACGGGCCCCAGCGCGACCCCGGAGTGAGGGTGCGGCCGCGTTCTTTCATCTCGACCCGGACCGGATCGAGGAAGCCCATCTTCTTGAGGAACGCCTTCTGACGCGCGGCGCCGACCTGGTCCGCGATCTGCGCGGTGCCGATGTTCGAGCTTTCCTTCATGATCTCGGCGACCGTGCAGGCTCGGCCAAAGGGATGAGTGTCGTGAACGACCTGGCCGTAAACGTGCAGCTCGTGCGGACAATTGTAGATCTGGCCGAAGCTTTTGATGATGCCGCTGTCCATCGCCATCGCGACGGTGAATGGCTTGAAGGTCGATCCGAGCTCATAGACACCGAGCGTCGCCCGGTTGAACCGCGCATCGTCCGAGCCCTGCCCGGCGACGTTGGGATTGAGCTGCGGAAGCGAGGTCATCGCCAGCACTTCGCCCGTATGCACGTCCATGATGACCCCCGCGGCACCGATCGCGGAGAAATGGGTCATGGCGTCCAGCAATTCGTGCTCGAGCGCCTGCTGGACCCGGCTGTCGATCGACAGCGTCAGCGGCTGCCCGCGCGTCGCCGGATCGGAGAGATAGGAATCGAAGGCACGCTCCATCCCCGCAACGCCATGGCCGTCGATGTCCGTGAAGCCGAGGACGTGCGCCGCCAGGGTCGTTTGCGGATACAGGCGGTCGGGCTCGCGCTGGATGGCAAGGCCGGGCTCGCCGATCGCATTGACGGCCTGCACGAGCGCAGGCGAGGCGCGGCGGCGCAGGTAGAAGAAGGATTTGCCCGACTTCAGAAGCGCGAAATATTGCTCCTCGCGATATTCGGGCATGAGTTGGGCGAGGCGTCGAGCCAGCGCGAGCTTGTCGCCGATCACCTTGTTGGGGTGGATCGCGATTGTCCAGGCATCGATCGTTCGCGCGAGGGGGTCACCATTGCGATCGACGATGTCGCCGCGTTCAGGGATGTATGAGGTGAGGCCTTCCTTGCGTCCGGCATGGTCGCCGAATGCGGCCAGATAGAGAATGCGAAGCCCGATGATGGCGACAATGCCGGCATAGACCAGCATGCCGAGCATCAATCGCTGGTGCATGATTGCGAGCAGCTGGCGGCGCTGGCCGACCAGTCGGAGCCGCTCGGGCCGTGGCGCGACGAGAGCGGGCGACGGTGCGTTCATCTCTCGGCAGTCAGACCCTTGGAATGTTTGGAAGGAAGCGGCGCCAGCGGGTCGACTTTCGCAAGCCGAACCGGCCTTGTCACCGCCTGCGCGGTCACGACCGGCGCCTTATCCACCGATTTCTTGGCCGTCGCCTGAGCCGGCTTGGCAGCAGGCCTTTTGGGCTGGGCGGCCGCGAGGCCCGGCTTCTCCACGGACGGCTTGTTTGCCGGCTTCGCCGCCGAAACCGGCTTGTCCGTGGATATAGCGGTCGTCTGGGGCAATGCGACGACCGACCGCGCCGGGACCTCGCGCGTCTCGATTTTCAGGCTCGCTTGATGAAGCAATGTGTTGGCTGACGCCGCGGGCGGGGCGCCGGAATCATCAGTCTCGGGCTGACCGACCACCGACGGTTTCGCCGGCGCCGGAGCGGACGCCAGCACGACCGGCGCCTGGAAGTCGACCTTGTGCTCGGGCTGAGCGAGGCGGGCGAGCTCGAAGCCGCCTTTCAGGAACTGGTCGGCCGACGGCGCGGCCAGAGCGAAGGCGCCGGCGTTCCAGCGCTCGAGCTGCGACAGCCGTCCCCGGGTGCCGATCTCCGTCTGGAGCACCCGCATGTCGCGCTGGGCGAGGACGATCCGGCTTTCTACGGCCTCGAGCTGGGCGCGCTCGGACGCGACGCGGAGCGAGACCATGTAGCAGCCGAGCGCCGCGCCGGCGCAACTGGCGACCATGAAGACGGAGCGGAAGCTGCGGCTACTCATTGCAGGCGTTCCTTGCGTGGAGGGGCTGAGGTGCGGATGGCGGAGCGGAGCCGCGCCGAACGGGCCCGCGGATTGGCGGAAAGCTCGCGCTCCGACGGAGCGATAGGCTTGGCGACGTGCTCGAAGGTCGGCTCGTTCGGATCGACCAAGGCGGGACGGTGACGCGATCCGGCGGGCGTACCGCCGCTGCGCTCGCGGAAAAAACGCTTCACGATCCGGTCCTCGAGGCTGTGAAAGGTGACCACCGCGAGGCGGCCGCCGGGCCTCAAGGCGCGCTCGGCAGCTTCGAGGCCCTGCTCGAGCTCGTCGAGCTCGGCGTTCAGGTGAATCCGTATTGCCTGGAAAGTGCGCGTCGCGGGATCGGCCTTCTGCCCTTGGCGGAAACCGGCGGCGCGGCGGACGATCGCCGCCAGCTCGGCGGTACGCTCAACGGGACGCGCGGCGACGATGGCGCGGGCGATCGCCCGGGCGCGCGGCTCCTCCCCATAGTCGCGCAGGACCCGGGCGATCTCGGCCTCCTCGGCCGTATTCAGATATTCGGCGGCGGTCAGACCAGAGCGGCTCATCCGCATATCGAGGGGGCCGTCGGCCTGGAACGAGAAGCCGCGCTCGGCCCGGTCGAGCTGCATCGAGCTGACGCCGATGTCGAGCGCGATGGCGTCGACGAGGCCGATGCCGCGGTCGGCCAGCACCCGGTCCATCTGGCTGAAATTCTGTTGGATGAGCTCGAGGCGCGGGTCCGGGACGAGTGATCTTCCCGCTTCGATCGCGTCGGGGTCGCGATCGAATCCTATCACTCGTCCCGCCCCCGCAGAGAGCAAGGCGCGCGTGTAGCCGCCCGCTCCGAATGTGCCGTCGACGACCGTTTCGCCGCCCTGGAGCATGAGCGCGGCGATCACGTCGCTGACCAGCACCGGCACATGTGGGGCCTTGTTTGCACCGGTGCTGGTCATGACTGGCCTCGTTCTTCGAGGCGGAAGCGGGCGATGTCCTTGAGGTCCTCGGGGATACGCGGATCCTTGAGGAGCAGGTCGGGGTTCCAGATCTGGAAGGTCTCGCCGGTGCCGAGGAACAGCGCGAGCTCAGCGATCTGGCCCTTACGGCGCATCATCGGCGGGAACAGGATGCGCCCTGAGCTATCGTAGGGCACTTCCTCCGTGGCGGCGAAAGCCATGAGGTTGCGCTGCTGATAGTCGAGCTGAGCGTCAGGGCTCGTCTCTTCCTTCTCAAGCAGCCGCTCCAGCTTGGCGTGCTTCAGTGCGGCGTAAGCGGGGTCGTAGGCGCTGAGGCAGGGGAAGGCTTCATGTTTGGCCAGGACAATGGTGCGGGCGTCGCCACGGCGCTCGATCACGCCACGCAGGAATGCAGGAATGGACACGCGGCCCTTCGCATCGACCGCGTTCAGTGCGCTGCCCTGAAACAGATGCTCTAGCGCCACGCCAAACCACTCCCCGTTCGGTGCGCGCGAGCGGTCAGCCGCGGATGCGCGCCATCGCGCGCGCCGCGTTCAAATTCGAATCAAAGGGTTAGCCCCCGCGCTCCAGCGATGTTGGTAACTCAACACTTCGCGGGATACAATGGGTTTTCGTGGGATTTAGCGGGATATGATGGTTAGCGGCGGAATTCAGCCGTTTTCTGACTTCCCTTGCCCAACTCACACATCGCCTTCGGTGGTGGGAAACGCTGTGGATAAGTCTGTGAGTACGCGACTCACCTCGCTCTATCCTTCTTCGAGTCTTTCGAGCTCGCCGAGCAGCGCCGACAGATTGTTTTCGGTCGGCCCATCGATGTCCGCGAGATTTAGAAAGTCGGCGTCGGCCACCACCACCGCTGCGCCCTTCCCTATGGGACAGCGCGCGATCAACCGGTCCCCGCTGATCGCGCAGCGCCCGAACAGAGCGCCAGGCGACACCGTCTCGATCTCCCGGCCCGCCAGTTGTCGAAGCGCGGGGCCGCGCTCGTCCGGGGCATCGAGCCGCAGGCCCCAATGAGCGAGCAGACCCGTGTCGGCGAACATCGGCGGAGGCCGCAGCCGGTCGCCGAGCGGCAGCTTGCTCGGCCATTCGAGCATCGGGTCGGCCAGCAGTAGCACTCTCCCGCCGCGCCGCACCCAGTCGTCGAGCGCGACGAGGTTCTCAGCTGTTTGCGCCTGCGGCTGCGCCATCAGCATCAAGCTGCCACGGGCGAGCTCGGAAGTGCTCGACACGGCGATCGGGACGACGCGGTAGCGAGACTGCAGCTGGCGCAGTGCCTCGCTGCCGCCGCCCTTCAATGAGAACTCCTCGCCGAACAGCAGCGGCAGGCCGGTCAGCAGCATGAGCGGCGGACGCTGGGCCTCGGGCCGCGGCCCAGGCACTTCGTGGCGCCGCGCTGCATAGGCCAGCGCCGCCGCGGCAACGGCGAACGCCACGAGAACGAGAAGCGCGCGCGGGCGCGCGACGATCATTTTCTCCGGGCTGAGCTGTTGTTGGTCGTCTCCGAAGCACCGGGCGCGATGCCCAGCTCGGCGAGAGGCTCGCTAGGCTCGTTGGCGGCCGCCTGTGCCGCCGCATTGCTGGCGTCGTCGCGGCTCGACCGGCTGACGATCGAGCCCAGGAGGACGAGAAGGAAAGCGAAGGCGAGCCCGGTCAGACCGATGCGGACGCGCTGCGCACTGCTACCCACTTGATACGGCATCGCTGTCGACGAAGCTATGTCCCATATCGACAAGATGCAAGGACATGGCCTTGACGGTTCTCGCCAAGACGGCGAAGGGCGCGGCTATGACTCGCAAAACTCTGCTCATCACGGTTGCTGCAGCCGCTGCGCTAGCCGGCTGCGACAAGACCAACCACACCATCACCGGTGACTCGCCCGGCGACAATATCGCCGCGAACGCGCCCGTCGCGCTCCCGCCGTCGATCGCCGCCAGCAAGTCGTACCGCTGCAAGGACAATGGCCTGATCTACATCGACTGGATGTCCGACGGTACTGCCCGGGTGAAGAAGACCCGTGAGGAAGTGGGCACCCCGGTCACTCCGGGCGCGGAGCTCAAGGGCGACGCGAACGCCAAGTCGATCAGCTACAACGGGCAGAGCTGCAACAGCTAAGCCTCCACGTTTGCTGAATGTCAGACCCCCGCGGCGCGACGAGCGCTTGCGGGGGTTTTCACGTCCGCCCGAGCGCCCTAGGGGCCGCTCATGGACGTCCTCGAAGCCCCGCGCATCACGCCGCAAATCGTCGCTGAGCACGGCTTCAGCCCCGAAGAATATGAACATGTCCTCAAAGCGCTCGGCCGCGAGCCGAACCTCCTCGAGCTCGGCATCTTCTCGGTCATGTGGTCGGAGCATTGCAGCTACAAAAGCTCGCGCATCCACCTGAAGAAACTGCCCACCGAAGCGCCGTGGGTGATCTGCGGCCCAGGCGAGAATGCCGGCGTGATCGACATCGGCGACGGCGACGCCGCGATCTTCAAGATGGAGAGCCACAACCACCCGTCCTACATCGAGCCCTATCAGGGAGCCGCGACCGGCGTCGGCGGGATATTGCGCGACGTCTTCACCATGGGCGCGCGGCCGATCGCGAACCTCAACGCGCTTCGCTTCGGCCGGCCAGACCACCCCAAGACGCGGCACCTGGTCGCAGGCGTCGTCGCGGGGATCGGCGGCTACGGCAATTGTGTCGGAGTCCCAACGGTCGGCGGCGAGGTCAATTTCGACCC
>Ga0207648_10006995_pt1 | contig 11154 bp, 10 predicted proteins | sample KBSMisM32_FD_184310 | JGI IMG/M metagenome (GOLD analysis project Ga0207648, IMG submission 184310) | Miscanthus rhizosphere microbial communities from Kellogg Biological Station, Michigan, USA - KBS Miscanthus M3-2 (SPAdes) (version 2) | ecosystem: Host-associated > Plants > Roots >... | reverse complement strand
CCCGACGATTCCCGTAAAAAATATCCCCGAGCTGATCGCGCTCGCCAAGGCGCGGCCGGGCAAGCTCAATTTCGCGAGCTCGGGCACCGGCAGCACGGGCCATCTGTCCGGCGAGCTCTTGAAGACGATGGCGCAAATCGACATGACGCACATTCCGTATAAAGGCGGCGGACCAGCGATGACCGATCTCCTGGGCGGACAGGTGGAATTGTTCGTCGCCATCATTTCCACCGCCGTTCCCCAGGTGCAAGCCGGCAAGGCACGCGCGCTGGCCGTGACTGGCGACAAGCGCTCGCCCGCACTGCCGGATGTCCCAACCGTCGCCGAGACCATCAAGGGCTATGAATCGACGAATTGGTATTGCATGCTGGGACCGCCGCATATGCCGGCGCCGCTGGTCGAACGCTGGCACAGGGAAATGACAGCTGCGTTGAATTCGCCGGAAATCAAGCAGGCGCTGTTCGACCGCGGCATCGATGCCGCGCCGACGACGCCCGCGCAGCTCACGGCTTACCTGCGCAGCGAGACCGCGAAATGGACGAAAGTAGTCAAGGCTTCGAACATCAAGCCGGACTGAGCTAGCCCGCTTCTACCGGCAGGTCCGCGCGCGGCGACCATTCGTGCCACGAGCCGATGAAATTGCGCGCCCCTACAATGCCCGCGTACTTGAGCGCATAGTAGGTGTTGGCAGACCGCGCGCCGCGGTGGCAATACGTGGCGATTTCCTGGCGCGGATTGATCTTGTGCTGCTCCAGCAGCGCCATGATTTTCTCCGGCGCTTTGAACCGCCCGTTCTCCAGAAACTGGGTCCATTCGATGTGCAGCGCATTGGGAATGTGACCCCGGCGCTTGCAGCACGGCGTATCGTCCTTGCCCGTCCATTCGAGATCGTCGCGCACGTCGATCGTAAAAAAATTCCACGAACCTGTGCGCCGCGCCACCTCGTCCAGCGGCACATAACAGCCGGACGAAACGGACACCTGGATTTTTGTCGGCCGCACGGTCGCGATGTCCGTATCGGCGAGCACCGGCCCGCCTTCGGCCTGCCATTGCTTCAGCCCGCCATGGAGCATGCGCGCCTTACGATGCCCTATGAACTCCAGCATCCACAATTCGCGCGCCGCCCGCATGCCGGTAATCTCGTCGTAAACGATGACCGGGCGGTCCGTGCGCACGCCCACCGAGCTGAAACGGTCGGCAACCGACTGCGCGAACTTGCGCATGTTTTCGAGCGAGCTGTTCGTGACGAGCATTTCGTAAGTAGACAACGGCAGCGCGCCGGGAATGTGGCCGGTCTTGAATTCGCCGGCCTTGCGCGCATCGAGCAGCACCGCGCCGTTCTGGAGTTCCCTTTCGAGCTGCGATGGCTCGAGCAAAATTTCACTGGCATCCATAAATATGTCTATTTATTAAATTATGCGCACGCACATTGAGCGGCAAATCCGGCGCCATCTGCCAATGATAGCCTGCAACGAAAAAACTATTCTACGCCCGACGTAAAAATCCTGCGTGAATGCTACTCGGCGTCCGGCTGCGAAGCTGGTCATCGCCAATTACGTCACGCGCAACATGATACACTCGCGCAATATTTCGACGCATACACGACGCAGGAGACACCCTTGAAAATTCTCGTTTTGCCCGGCGATGGCATCGGGCCGGAAATCACGCGGGCAACCCTCACCGTCCTCGATCGCGCCAATGCGCGGTTCAAGCTTGGCCTCGCATGGGAGCACGACGAGATGGGGCTCGTGACGCTGAAGAAAGAGGGCACGACATGCCCCCCGCGAATACTTGAAAAAGCGCGCGCTGCCGCGGGCGTGCTGCTCGGCCCGGTTTCGCACAACGATTATCCGCCGCGAGAGCAGGGTGGCGCGAACCCTTCCGGCGAGTTCCGCGTCAAGCTCGATCTTTATGCGAACATCCGGCCCGCGAAATCGAGATTGGGCGTCGGTCTGACCGGCAAGCCCGTGGACCTCGTGATCTTCCGCGAGTGCACCGAAGGCTTTTACGCCGACCGCAACATGTACATGGGGCTCGGCGAATTTATGCCCACCGAGGACATGGCGATCTCGCTGCGCCGCGTGACTGCAAAATGCTGCGAGCGCATTGCACGCCGCGCATTCGAATCCGCGATGACTCGCCGCAAGAAAGTCACGGCCGTGCACAAAGCCAACGTACTGCGGATTTCGGACGCGCTGTTTCTGCGCGAAGTGCGCAAGGTCGCCAAGGACTTTCCCGAGGTCGAGCTCGACGAAAAGATCGTCGACGCGATGGCGGCGCTGCTCGTGCGCGACCCGTCGAAATTCGACGTCATCGTCACCGGCAATATGTTCGGCGACATCCTCTCCGACGAAGCCTCCGAGATTTCCGGCAGCCTCGGGCTTGCCGGCTCCGTCAACGCCGGCGACGAACTGTGCGTCGCGCAGGCGCAGCACGGCTCGGCGCCCGACATCGCGGGCCAGGACAAGGCCAATCCGATATCGTTGATTTTGTCTGCCGCGATGCTGCTCGAATGGCTGGGCCGCCGGCACAAGAACGCGGCGTTCACCGAAGCCGCGCAGAAGATCGAAGCGGCGGTCGACTCCGCGTTGAAAGACCCGGCCACGCGCACGGCGGATATGGGCGGCAAGCTCGGCACACAGGCATTCGCCAAGGTAGTCGCGGATAAGCTGAACTAGCTTTTGCCGGCGCGCGTCGGCGGGCCCTTCAATTCGATCGTATTGCCTTCCGGGTCGCTGATGTAAAGCGACGGCCCGTAGCCGTCGGCGCCGAAGCGCGACTTGATTTCACCGACGGCCACGCCGTTCGAAACGAGATGCGCGACCAGCGCGTTCTCGTCGAACGGCTCGATGCGCAGGCACAGGTGATCCATATTGCGGCGTGTTTTGCCCGGCGCCGCGCCGCCCGCGCGGCCGAGTTCACCATCGACCGCGATCAAATCCACGAGTGAAACGCCCGCGCGCAACTGCGTAAGCCCGAGCTCGGGACGCTCGCGCTCGATCGTGCAGCCGAGCACGTCGCAGTAAAAACGCGTCAGGCGCGCCGGATTGGCGACCCGCAGCACGACGTGGTCGAGCGCGAGGATCTCGAACGCGGCGCGTTTACGGGCGATGGATTTTGGCATCGATAGTTTCGTTCAAATAAAAATGCCACCGCGCCGCGTGGCGCGATGGCATCGCAGCGGTTGCAAAATAAGGCTTACTTGTCGATTCCACCGATGCACAAGTACTTGATCTCGAGATAATCCTCGATGCCGTATTTCGAACCCTCGCGCCCTATTCCCGATTCCTTGATGCCGCCGAACGGCGCGACTTCGTTGGAAATAATGCCGACATTGATGCCGACGATGCCGTATTCGAGCGCCTCGGCGACGCGCCAGATGCGGCCGATGTCGCGGCTGTAGAAATACGACGCCAATCCATACTCCGTATCATTCGCGAGCTTGATCAGTTCCTGCTCGGTCTTGAAGCGGAACAGCGGAGCGACCGGGCCGAAAGTCTCCTCGTGGGTGATTTTCATGGTGGTTTTCACATCGGCCAGCACCGTCGGCTCAAAGAACGTGCTGCCTTTCGCGTGGCGCTTGCCGCCGGTGACGAGACGCGCGCCCTTGCCCATCGCGTCGGTGATGTGCTCCTCGACTTTCTCGACCGCCTTCATGTCGATCAGCGGGCCCTGCATGACGCCCTCTTCCATCCCGTTGCCGACCTTCATCGCGGCGACCTTTTCGCCGAGCTTTTTCGCGAATTTCTCGTAGACGCCGTCCTGCACGAACAGGCGGTTCGCGCACACGCAGGTCTGGCCGGTGTTTCGGAATTTCGACATCATCGCGCCTTCGACCGCAGCGTCGATGTCGGCATCGTCAAATACGATAAACGGCGCGTTGCCGCCCAGTTCGAGCGAAACCTTCTTGACGGTTCCCGCACACTGCGCCATCAGTTGCTTGCCCACTTCCGTCGAACCGGTGAAGGTGAACTTGCGCACGATCGGGTTGGTGGTCAATTCGGTACCGATCGGTCCCGACGAGCCCGTGATCACGTTGACCACGCCCTTGGGTATGCCCGCGCGCTCCGCGAGCTCGCACAGCGCGAGCGCCGAATACGGCGTATAAGTTGCCGGCTTGATCACCATCGTGCAGCCGGCGGCCAGCGCCGGACCGGCCTTGCGCGTGATCATCGCATTCGGAAAATTCCACGGCGTCACCGCCGCGCACACGCCGATGGGCTGCTTCAAGACGACGATGCGCTTATCGGCCTGGTGCTGGGGAATCACGTCGCCGTAGATGCGCTTGCCCTCTTCCGCAAACCACTCGATGAATGATGCGCCGTAGGCGATTTCGCCCTTGGATTCGGCCAGCGGCTTGCCCTGCTCGGTCGTCATCAATATCGCGAGGTCGTCCTGGTTCGCCATCATGAGATCGAACCATTTACGCAACACGGTCGCGCGTTCCTTGGAGGTCTTCGCACGCCATGCAGGCCACGCTGCGTTAGCTGCCTCGATCGCGCGCTTCGTCTCCGCGGCGCCCATTTTCGGGATGGTGCCGATCTGCAGCCCGTCGGCGGGATTGTTGACGGCCAGCGTGCTCTTGTCGTCGGCGTCCACCCATTGGCCGTCGATATAGCATTGCTGGCGGAAAAGCTTCATGTCTTTCAGTTGAAATGCGGGTTTGACTTGGGTCAACATGGCGGAATCCTTACGGGGAAATTGAGCGCAACGCGGCTTGAATTCGAACGACGATTATAACACCCGCTTTCCGGCAGTTCGCGCGGTGGAAATAGCCGCTTTTCGACTGTCCTGCCTGCGCAAAATCACGTGCGGGAAACGGGGCTTCGGCGTCGCGGCTGCTTTGCTGCTGCGCGGCAACCGGTCGCAACGTTTTGTAGGAAATCCAACACCATGACCGGAAATTTGTGCATTTTCGCCGCCATGCGCACGTCATGCTTGACGCTGCCGGTGCGCTGGATATATAAGTGAATTTAGCGTCGATATTTCGTGGTGCGGGCGCTGCCGGTGCTGGACCTTTTCAATCAATGACAGGGGGTTTCTGATGAAGCTTTTATCAAAATTAATAAGTCAACTGCTGATCCTCAGCATGGTGGTGCTGCCGTTCTCGACCCAGGCCGGCATGATAGGCACCGATCAGGTTGTCGCCAACGCGACCGCCGAAGCGAACCGCGACAAAGTTCGCGACTTCGTCAGCCGCACCGACGTGCAGAAGCAGTTCGAAACGCTGGGCCTCACCACGGCCAACGCGGCAGAGCGCGTCAATGCAATGACCCAGGACGAGATCAACCGCATCGCGGGCAAAATCGACACCCTGCCGGCGGGCGCTGATTCCAGCGCCGGATGGTGGATCGCCGGCATCATCGTAGTCGCCGTGATCATCTGGTATTTCTGGAAATAGCTGAAGCAGACTCGATTTATGCACAGCTTTAAAGCCCGCCTAACCGCGGGCTTTATTTTTTTGAGCGCCCTCCTGTCAGGCTGCTCGCTGATTGCGCCGCAAACATACGCGCTGAAAGAAAAGCGCCCTCCCGATTTGCCTGCGCGCGTCGAATTGACCGAGGTGCCGTTTTATCCGCAGGACGATTATTACTGCGGCCCGTCCTCACTCGCGATGGCCGTCACTGCCGCGGGCGTCAAGGTCACCCCGGAAGACCTGGTCGATCAGGTCTATCTGCCGGGACGCAAAGGCAGCCTGCAGGTGGAAATGCTCGCCGCCGCGCGTCGGCGTGGCCTGATCGCGTATGAGCTCGCGCCCAAAGTTGAGGATTTGCTGCGCGAACTTGCGGCCGGCACCCCGGCGATCGTGCTGGAAAACTACGGCCCGTTCAAATGGTTTCCCGTGTGGCATTACTCCGTCGTCGTCGGTTATGACCTGAACCGGCTGGAAGTCATACGCCGGTCGGGCAAGCGGCCGCGCCTGCCCACGCCGCTGCCGGTATTCGAAAAAATATGGCGCGCAGAAGACTACTGGGCGTTGCTGGTGCTGCCGCCTGAACGCGTGCCGGTCAGCGCGACCGAAACCCGCTACGCGGCCGCCGTCGTCGCGCTCGAGCAAAGCGGCCACCTCAAAAACGCATTCATCGCCTACAACGCATTGCTCAAGCGCTGGCCGACCAGCCTGGGTGGCCAGATGGGACGCGGCAACGCCGCCTATGCACTGCGCGACCTCGATACCGCAGAAGCGGCGTTCAGGCAGGCTACGCAGGATCACCCCGATGCGGCACCGGCATTCAACAATCTTGCCAACGTGTTGGCCGAGCGTAATAAATTAAACGATGCGCTCGCCGCCGCGGAAAAAGCGGTCGCGCTCGGGGGACCCATGCTCGCGACGACCGAGGCAACCCTGGAAGAGATCAAGCAGAAAATTGCGGCGGCACACGCCGAGGAAGCATTGCGTGCAGAACAAAACCCGCCAATCACCCCTGCGGTACTAGCGCCGGCACCGGCGGAAATTCAGCCGGCCGCGCCCGTGGCCAAGCCCAAATCCAAAGCAAAGAAGAAAAAGGCCGCGCCGCCTGCCTAGGCGATGCTAATCCAGGCTGACGTTGGCCTGCTTCACCACTTTCGCCCACTTCGGGATTTCACTTTTGATCAGCGCGCCGAACTGGTCCGGCGTGCCCGCAACCGGCGGCGAGCCCATCTCCATCAGACGTTGCTTGATATCCGGCATATTCGCGATACGCACCATTTCGCCGTTCAGTTTTGCGACGATCTCTTTGGGCGTGCCGGCGGGCGCGACGACGCCATACCAGGCGATCGACTCGAATCCCGGCACCCCGCCTTCGGCGACCGTCGCGATTTCAGGCAGCACGGGCGAGCGCGCAGCGCTGGTCACCGCCAGGCCGCGCAGCTTGCCACCTTTCACGTGAGGCAGAACTGGAATCATGCTTTCGAAAGCAAACGGAATCTGGCCGCCGATCAAGTCGACGATCGCCGGCCCGCTGCCTTTGTAGGGGATGTGCGTCATCTCGACCTTGGTCATGAATTTGAACATTTCCGCCGTGAGGTGCTGCGGAGAACCGGGGCCGGCGGATGCGTAGTTGAACTGGCCGGGCCGCGCTTTGATCAGCGCGATAAATTCGCGCACGTTTTTTACCGGCAGCGACGGGTGAGCCACCAGCACCAGCGGCACGGACGCCGACAAGACGACAGGCGCGAAATCCTTGGCGGGATCGTAGGGCAGCTTGCTGAAGAGGCTCGCATTGATTGCGAGCGGACCGCTCGCGCCCATCAACAGGGTGTATCCGTCGGGCGTCGACTTGGCGACGAAATCCGCGCCGATATTGCCGCCCGCGCCGGGTTTCGCCTCGACGACCACCGGCTGCCCCCACGCTTCGTGCATTTTGGCGCCGACTATGCGGGCCAAAATGTCCGTCGTGCCGCCCGGCGGGTAAGGCGTATAGAAACGGATGGGCTTCGCCGGATAACTCTGGGCGCACACCACCGGCGACCAGCACAAGGACATTACGCACACGAGCTGCCACAGATAGCGTGTTTTCATTGCTGCTCCTCCACATCTCTCGCGCTTTAAGTGCTACGCCTCGCGTGAATCTTAGCACCCGCCTGACCATGAGGCATTACGGCACGGTACGCGCTAGAAACAAGGGCTGTTTTATCGCTTGGGAAGTCGCCGAAATCATTGTTATAATGGCCGAAAAGGGGCAGCATCCGACGTTTTTAATTGTTTCAATACCGGAATTCATCTATGACCATGTTCGTCGCCCGGGTTCGCTCTGCGTTCATGCTGAGCCTGTTATCGCTGATATTCCTCGGCGGTTGCGCCAGCACGGCGAAGAACCCGCGCGATCCGCTCGAGCCGATCAACCGCGCGGTATACCAGTTCAACGACGGTCTGGACAAGGTGGTATTGAAGCCGGTCGCGACGGTATATAAAACGGTATTGCCGCAGTTCGTGCGCACCGGCGTCACGAATTTCTACAACAATCTTTACGACGTGCTGACGGCCCTTCACAACCTGCTGCAGGGCAAGGTTGGCGACGCGGTTTCCGACGTCGGCAGGATCGCGATCAACTCGACGGTCGGCCTGGCCGGCTTTATCGACGTCGCAACCGAAGTCGGGCTCGAAAAACACAAGGAAGACTTCGGCCAAACGCTCGGTCGCTGGGGTATCGGCAGCGGACCGTATCTGCAGATACCCTTGTTCGGCCCCAGTTCGTTCCGCGACGGTTTTGGTTTATGGGTTGACGTCCAACTTGACCCGGTGGGATGGATTTGGCGCAATCATATTGCGACGCGTAATTCCCTATGGGGACTCTATATCGTCAACCTGCGCGCCAACTTGCTCGATTCGACCAAAATACTCGAAGAAGCAGCGCTCGATCCTTACGAGTTCCAACGCGATGCTTACTTGCAGCGCCGCCGCAATCTGGTTTACGACGGCAATCCACCGGCGGAAAAAGACGACGAGGACTTGCCGGAGTTGAAAACCAAGCCGAGCGGCGAACTCGAGAGACCGGACCTTGCGCCGCGATCAGAACACCCCGAACCGCAAGCCGCTGTACTGGCGGAAGCGCAGCCGGATACGCCGATTGCAACACTTGTTTCCAAACCGTTAGCGCCCGCGCCGTCAACTGCAGTTAGTTCTCCCGAGTCGCCCTGACCGTTCCTGGTTCGTACGTTCTAAGTCTGCTTGGGCACGGGCGGCGTGGCACCAGGTCTCGTGCCGCTCAATCGCAGCCGCAGTCACCGCCTGGATCCCGAACGAATAATTCAATTAAGCGGCCGGGGCGCCGACGAGCGCGGCGATGCCGACGATTACCCACCACCAATAAGGTTCCATCGCATTCCTCCCGTGGCCGCGTACCTCGAGAGGGTGCTATGAGTTTGCCATAAATGGCGGATAGCAGCCGGCTACCCGCGATTCGGCATTCGCGCCGCCAACTCATTGCGCAGTGGGTCAGACGCGCTCGCGGCGCAGCCAGTCGATGATGCGATCGGCCACGTGCTGCCAGTTGCGTTCCAGCATCATGGCGTGCGCCATGCCGGGAAATATCTCGGCGGTCACGCCGTAAACGCTCGCCGTCGCCTCTATCATACGGCGCGAAAAGAACGCATCCGTTTCGGCGCCGAGCACCATCACCGGCACGCCGGTGGCACGGCGGATAAAGAATTGCTGCGGCCACGAGAGATCGAATACGGCGCGCTGGGATTCCGGCTGCATGCGCGCCATGTGCTTCCCGACCTCCTCGTCCGAAATATGGTCCGAGAAAATGGCGCGGCGCACGCCATGCAGTGTCGCAAAGCCCGGGTCCGTGTGCTGAATCCGGTTGATTTCGGCGAACAGATGCGGATCGCGCGCGGCCAGCATCATCGACGAGCCCAACAGCCCTTCGGGCGGCACCGTGGCCATGAATACGGCGGCCTGCGCCTGCAGCTTGTGGAGGCACCGCTGTACCACCATGGCGCCCATCGAGTGGCCGACTACCGCCAGCGGGCCGCCGATATGCCGCGCGATGCGCTGCACGTCGGCTTCGTAGTCGTCGATGCTCGTCCCTGCAAGGTATTCTCCGCCCGTGCTGCCGCCGTGGCCGCGCAGGCTCAACGCATGCGCGGCAAAACCGTGTTGCGCGAAATACGGCAGAAAATAATCGTCCCAGCACCAGGCGGCGACAAAAGCGCCGTGCACGAACAGGAGCTGGGTGGGATGAGCGGGGGCTGCCGGTATGTGACTGATCAGTTCGAGGCCGTTGACGTCCGCTACGCGTTTCATGCGCGCCCGTTGATCAATTAAGGCGCGACGCGAGCGTCTGCAGCTCGGCTACTTTCTGCCGCACCGTGTCGGCGTCGCGCGCGACGGGGAGCATTTTCAAATAGGCCTGGAAATCGAACAGCGCCGCGCGGAAGCATTCGAGATTCAGATAGATCATGCCGCGATCTCGATACTCCTCGGCGAGCTCGGGCATCACGCTAATGATGCGGTCGGTGGCCGTCAGCGCCTTCGTCCAGTCCTTGTGATGCGAATAAATACCTTTCAGGTTGCGCAGCAACCGCGCCAGTATTTCGCGGTTGCTCGCGGCGACCAGCATGCTCGCCACCATCGACTTCGTGGGCTCGGCGCCGTTGCGCAGCGCTTTCACGCGCCGGCGCAGCTCGTCGAAGCTCAAGGACGCGCCCTTTGCATACGGATCAAGCACGACCGTGCCGTCGCGCAGCGGGCACTTGACCAGAAAATGCGCGGGAAACGCGACACCGTGAACGGGCAATCCGATCCGGCGGCCGATCTCGATATAGACGAGCGCAAGCGTGATCGGAATGCCGCGCTTGCGGTCGAGCACTTCGTTCAAAAAACTGTTGCGCGCGTCATAGTAATTCGCCGCGTCGCCCGCAAAGCCGAGCTCATCGAACAAATACCGGTTCAACGCAATGATACTGTCGGCCTGGCTGATATCGGGACGCAGGCGGCGCTTGAGCGTCGCGGCTGTTTCGTCGAGCTTGCCGAGATACGAATCGATATCGAGATTACGATATTCCTCGGCGGCGATCAGCAGCGCGGCTTCGGCGAGGTTAATATCCTCGTCCGCACCGCCGACGACCCGCGCAAAGCGCTCCGCATGCTGCGTCAAGCGCGCCTCGCCAGCGGCAGGTTCATCAGCAGGTTCTGCGGCTTCATCCGCAAATGGCCGTCGACCGTCGCCGCCAGCCCGAGAAACACGGGCTTGCCGGCAATCTCCGCGCGCATATCGGACGGATTGCCGAAGTCGAGCCGGTAAAGCCCGATGATGCGCCGCATGTCTTCTTCGCCCACATCGGCGCCATTATAAATCTCGTTGAGCATCGCGGTGGAGTCGGCGTCGAGCCCGACGTGCCATACCCAATCTTCGTCGGGGATCTCGCGCACCGGCGTTACCGTGACCGGCGTTTCGTGGAAGTGCGCGACCCACGCCTCGATGACCCGGCACAGCGCAGCGCAGCCGGCATGCGTGCTATTAAGCTGCAGCACCGTGTCGTAGCGCTCGTCGCGTTTCCAGTATTCGTCGTGCGTTTTCGCATCGAGCACGTCGAGCTCGATCGTGCGCAGCGGGATTTGCGCCTCGCGAACCAGTCTTCCCAGGTTGCCCAGTCCGCCACCGGTTGCGTGCAGGGCGACCATTTCGTCATCGGCGAGCCGGATCGCGCCGTTTTCGACGTTCA
>Ga0207648_10006991_pt1 | contig 11157 bp, 12 predicted proteins | sample KBSMisM32_FD_184310 | JGI IMG/M metagenome (GOLD analysis project Ga0207648, IMG submission 184310) | Miscanthus rhizosphere microbial communities from Kellogg Biological Station, Michigan, USA - KBS Miscanthus M3-2 (SPAdes) (version 2) | ecosystem: Host-associated > Plants > Roots >... | reverse complement strand
CGAATACATAATGGGCCCAAGGGGATTTGAACCCCCGGCCGACCGGTTATGAGCCGGTCGCTCTAACCAGGCTGAGCTATGGGCCCGACAAAGTTTTTCGACATTAGAATATGTATAAAGGTTTTGAAATGGAAGTCACTCTGGAAATTGAGTGAATAATTTATGCTGGGTCACTTGGATAATAGATTAATTGTATGGACTCACGTATTTCTCATAGACTGAATCCAACAGCAAATTTTGTGATTGTAGGGACTTAACTGCCGCAGCAAGACAATCAGAATGCTTGTCCAGGGGAATATTTTTTATCATACCTCGCCATATGTCAGCATGTCTGATATCTGCTTCTTCGTGAGTTTCAAAATAATTTGTTGACTCGGCACTTGAAATATTGTAATATTTATTTAGACCATCTATTTTGGATCTGCTAATTTTTGGCAACTCCAACTCATAGGCATACATCGCACACACACCCTCCTGTAACGAATTCATTGTTAATTCCAAAAAAGAGTTAATTGCTTGCTTTGTACGTCCGTCACATTCGTGATTCAACAATTGCTCTCTTTTTACGCCAATTGAATTCGCAAATCTTACCCAAAGTTCTATATGACTGGTTTCCTCTTTCTGACTTGCTTCAACTACATTTCTTGATTTTGATTCCTCAAGATTTAGCTTGATGTTGTTAACCATTTCTGGGACTACTTTCACCAGTTGAAAATATTCCAGTGAATAACCTCGTAGTTGATTCAAGTTTAATTCGCCGTTCGACCACATCCTGTAAAATGGATGCTTCAATAGACTCATCTCCTCTACTGCTTGATCAATTTTGTAAATCAATTTGGTCATCATGAACTTTCATCACAAACCTATAATAAAACCTTGTGCGAGAATGTCCGCGTTTCTGAATTTCTCGTTTATCAAATAATTGAATCAACTAATTTGTAAACCAACATAGTAGAATTTCATTAATATTAAGAAACGGTTCGAGTATCTGGCCGTAAACTATTATATTGTGATTTATACATCATCCTAGTGGCTCCGGTGGTGTAGGAATCGTAAGTTAATATACCGATTACACAGTCCGGTCAAGCATTGTGGCCTTTCGAGTCGCAGATCCCGGGTTCAAATCCCGGCCGGAGCACTACCAATATCTCACTGGATTCAAATCTAAAATACTTACCCCGTATCAATAAAATTCAACTGAAAAATAATTACTATTATCATACGATCTCCTTTTGATGATTTTGTAAAAGAATTAAATAACAATGAATGAACACTAGTCTAGGCTAGATTCCATTCTTGGATAGAAGAAATATTGAAGCAAACCCCCTATTAGAGCAGTTTAGTTCATATTTATCAAAAATTGACGAATATCTTGCAAGAGAATTAGATCTGTATTCATGGTCAGAGTTTTATACTCCATTAAGATATGCATCTGAAGGCGGAAAAAGGATCAGACCTCTTATTCTAGTGTTGTCGACTGAGACAATATTGGCCAGTAAGCAGGTCAATACGGACATTACTGAAGATATGTTTTTGGCCTCCTGTGCAATAGAACTGCTACATACAGAATCTGTAATTCATGATGACATTATTGATAAAGAAGATTTTAGGAGGGGCAAGCCATCATTTCACATAAAATACGGATACAACAGTAGTATTCTAACTGCCGATTTTGTTCTCGGAATTATTCTGAGTATATGTACTAAAATTAATAATGCAAAAGTGTCCGCAGAGCTATCTACTGCAGCAACAAAGATGAGTGAGGGGGAAATGATGGAAATAAAACTCACCAAAGACCCTTACCTAAAAGAGGACGATTACATAAAAGTTGTGGAACACAAGACAGCCTCGTTATTTGAAGCGGCGTCAAAAATAGGTTCACTTTTAGGAGGTGGCACAGACGAAGAAATTTGTGCAATGGGGAGTTTCGGACATTTGCTTGGAATAGCATACCAGATACATGATGATATAATGGATTGGAATAATGAGGATAGATTATTTAACATATTGGTACGGAATAACAAACAATCTGCAGAGTTTATCGACAGGATGGAACAACTATTTATTTCGTACTCGTCCAAGGCAAAAAATGAATTAAAGAAAATAAATGATTCTGTTTCAAAGAAACATTTAGAACACTTAACAGATTTGACTTTCTTACAATTCTGATTTCTAAACTCATTGGCGTTAGGGTTTGTTTAGCTGAACTTCAAGACGATATGTTTGAACAAATCTCATTGCAAAACTATCAGCCCCTTTTTCTGAACCTCTATGCTCCATCCCCCTATATCGTAAGTGATGATAAAATTCATGTAGGATTACCAAGGGATTGTAAAATATATCTGAATTTGTGGCGTAAATGCGTTGTTGCTTTTGTACATATACAGCACGTACAGTTTTCCTTTTCCCCTTAATAGTACCAACCACAATTTCAGGAGGTTGAATATTGTAGTATTTGGAAAGCAATTGCAGCGATTCCTCAGTTCTTTTATTCAAGATTAATTTAACTACCAAGACCTGGGTTTGTGTATCTGGAAATTCCGCGTCACTAGGCAGCCCTTATTCACCACCATTATTCTATAGCATGAAGACGACTTATTCTCTGAGGCCAACAAGAAATCCTTATTCTTTTAGTATCATATTTCCTAGTCATTCTGAACCTCAACACCCTCATCTGCATCCTCTGCAAAATCATCTTCCAAATCTTCTTCGAACTCATCTTCTACATCCTCATCCGTTGGAATATTATCGCTATCCTCCGCTTTAGTTGGCATTTTTTCTGTCAATATAGTCTGGGATAACATTGTCAATAGACTATTTAATAATTATTTGAAATAATACATGGACATATTTGTTTTCAATTTTATCGTCATGACTTCAAAACGACATGAAGTCGGCAAATTGCTATTTGACAAAGCGTTTGCCACGGATTAGTTCATAAATAAACAAAAAATACAGTCGATTGAAGATCAACTTTATAATTATTCTTTGTATGAAATAATGTCAGAAATGATTAATTCAATTGGAGGCGTAGTTATCATGGTTTCAGATCAGGCACAGGCGGTAAAATTTTATGCTGAAAAAATGGGCTTTGATATAAGGCTTAACGTTCCATTTTTTGGAGGAAAGTGGATCGAGGTTGCTCCGAAAGATTCTGAGTGCACCTTAAGTATTATGGAACCTAATCCAAACATGATGTCTCCGGAAGAGACAGAATTAGCAAAAAAAAACATAGGTACAAACACAGGAGTATGGCTTTATTCGTCAAATATTCAATCCACTTATGAAGAGCTAAAGTCCAAGGGCGTCGACATTTCAGTACCGCAAAAACAGGAATGGGGCGGCGTGATGTCTCTTGTAAAGGATCTGGACGGAAACATTTTCACTTTACTATCTTCACCAGAAGGTTAATACGATTCTAAATTCATTAAATTAAATTTGCAACAATTCATTATGCAAAATAAACTATATCAAATAAAATTTGATACTTCTCAACATACCAAGCCTATTATTATCTAGAAATTTCTCTTTAATTTTTATTTGTTTTGAATCAAAATCACAGTAGTATTATCATGTCCTCCATTATTGTTAGCCTCACAAATCAAGGTATCACAAGCGTATTGAAGCCCCATAGAAATACTTTCATTTAATAGTGAAAGTATGTCTTGTTCATCAATCATATTGGTAAGACCATCTGAGCAAAGCAATATACAATCCTCTTTTCTAATATTACAGTGAAGTGTTTTGTGCAACTCCAATTCGTTCATTCCTAGATAACGGGTAACTATATTTCGCAGAGAATGGGTTCGCAATTGATCTTTACTTATAGTCCCACGCTTTACCATTTCCATCGCCAAGGAATCATCAATGGTTAATTGAGTAACCTATTTTGTTCCTTATTATAATGATAAGCCCTACTGTCACCCAAATGGGAATAGTAAACCAAGTCATCAATGAACACCGACAGTACAACAGTTGTACCCATATTCATCAACTTAAAATTCTCCTTTTTCATGCGAGTTAGTTCCTCATTGGTTTTGCGGATAGACGTATCCACTATATATTCAATTTTAAGTTCTTGTCTGTGCTGAAACAATGATGAAATATTTTTTCCCAAAGTCTGGACAGCCATATTACTTGCTATCTCTCCACCATAGTGCCCTCCCATTCCATCAGCAAGAACATAAACACCTAACTTGTCGTTAACATAAAAGGAATCTTCATTATTTGCTCGAATTAATCCTCTATCGGATTTAGAACCTGAAACAAGCAATACTTGAAATGAGACGAATGTTATTTAAATGGATATCACTTTTTAGAATATTTTACCTTCCAATTGAAAATAATATCTCGGTAAAGGTTTATCCATCAAGAAAGTTGCCAACAATTTTTGCTTCAAAATGAATATTTTAAAGCTCAACAATCCAACCAATATTGTGAATCTTAACTAAAATTGCAATGAAATTTCTCTTGAACACTTTGATAGGAGCCTGATGTGTAAATTGATTCTATATTAAGGTACATTTTTCGTCTTTATATTTCAAATTATATTCTCTATCAAATTCTGGCTCTAATTTCTTATTTTCAATGAATTTCATATCATATATAGTGCCCAGCCCATATCTATAATCCAACTTTAATTTTGCATATTTTGAATTTGCGTCGTCTTCAATTTTTTGAAACAAACTGCCACTTTTATTCGGAGTGGATGCCATAATTGTTTTACAATTTCCCTTTTCTGCAAATTTAGATGCTTTCTGTTCTAATGCTGTTTGTTCTGGATACCCCAGATAATCTGCTTCATCTATAAACAGGTACGCAGTATCACAATTCTCAATGTCCGAAATATTCCTTTTTGACAGAATCTTGATCCATGTGTTTTTAAGCCAAAAATCAGTAAACAATGAGTCTACTTTAACTAATGGAAACCTTCTGTTGAACAAGTTCTTTAACTTTGAAACTACTGCGTTTAGAGATTCATCATTACCCGTGATGATGTATATGGACTTGTAGTCCATTTCATTTGATAAAAGTATTTTCCAGGCAAGATATCGAAGAACGAAAGTAGTAAGACCTATTCCTCTTGCTTTCTTTATCCAGACGTTTTGATTTTGTTCTAAAATACCAAAAATAAGTGATTGAAATTTAAAAACAGGATATTCTATCCCACCTTTCATTGGGAGGGATAAGATATGATTAAAGCAGCATTGACCATTCGAGTTTACAAAATTGTATCTATGTAATGAATCATTCCAAATCCAAAATGGCTTGTCCAGGAACAAAGACATACTATCTTTACCACGTGTAAAAATTGAAGGATCTAGACCTTGCATTTCTGTTTCTTTCTTGCCTCCTCTATTTTCGCATTTAATATGAGTTCCTAAACAAAGTTTACCCAATTGTCTAGTCTTCTTGGCTTTTTTACACTTTCGTCCATTAAATGAGCAATTTTTCCAACACGATATATCAAATTAAAGATAATAATGAGCAAAGGTGTTTTGTTCAGCTGAATTTTGATCTTTTGCAAATTGCCAATAAATTAACTGGCCATATACTACCAGGTCCCTAGCTAGCATTTCCATTCGTGATTGCAATCGACTGCTCAGGACTTTACTTTCTGGGTCGAGGTCTTCTCGTTCATTTATTGAAATTCCATAGGGCAGACTCCAAGCATAGCACTGTCTTACAGCTGTCCTCATTTGATCCATGACCGTCAAGCCTTTTTCATGGGATGAAACTATGTATCCAAAAGTTTTACCTGAAAATTCTTTCCAAAAAAAATCCAAAAAATTTTTCATTGTCCCGGACATTGAACCGTGATAATCAGGAGATGCAAGAACAAACACATTCGCCCAGTTCACATCGTTTGTTACTTTACTAACGCTTTCATCATCAAACTTTGTGCCCGGTCGATATATTGGCAGCTGGGTTTCAAACAAGTTTACCAATCGAGCTTCAGTTTTGTACTTTTCTGAGATAATATCAAGCACTTTTCTTAGAGTTCTAGTACTAAAGGAATTCTGTCTCATACTGCTACCGATGCCCAAGACTTTGACTTTTTCTTCCGTACGTCCTATTCATCCAGTGGAATATATAAAATATTTTTTTCAAATATGCATGCATGAATAATATGACTATTAAGACGTAATGAATTAACTATTCTTTAGAATTATGCCAGTAATAATAAGGCCCGACTCGGAATTTACTAATCTTCTCAAAAGCAATCTGAGGCTTAGATACAACAGCAGGAAGAAAGATAGGATCGGCTTGGCTCCCATTCATGTATCCGATATACTCCCTAGCTCTTGTTTAAGAAAGCAATATTATTCGCGTACATTTCCTGACGAAGATCCTGTGACGGATGAATCCATACATCATTTCGTCAGAGGAGAGGCCAGTGAATTTGCTATCACTCAACTTGCCAGAATAGGAGTAGCACAAGCAGAATTACAAATGGATGAGATTATAGCCCATCCGGATATAATGGATAACGCAGGTGAAAATAAGGTCATAATAGAGCTTAAGGATACAATTAGCGGTAAAAGACTAGACATAAACGATTATACATTTCGTTCCTATTTGAGACAATTACTGTATTATCTTACTATGACCGGAATTGAAAAGGGCGTTCTCTCGATTAGGTACAATATTAGAGAACTCAAACTTCTAAAAAAAGATGAGTCAGGAGAATATTTCTTTAGGCCCAACAATTCTAAAAATCCGGGTATAGAGAGTTGGTCCATTAATCTGCCCAAGGATGACATTTTGAGGGAAATTTTGAGAAACGAAATGGTCTTGAGAAAGAATATCTTCTTAACAGCACTTGAAAATCATGATGTTGCCAATCTCCCTAGATTGACGGAACCATTAAAATCGATTAAATGTCCAAATTGTCCCTTCTACAGTAAATGTTATGAAGATATGGAGAATCAAAAGGCTTTAGATATTGCGCAACAAACAGATATCTTTAACATTCGTGGCACATTAGACTTTAAACCGTTTTGAATTCATAGTTTATTCGTAGATTATTCTGTTGGCATTGATAATATGAGGATAAATAAATAATGGCACATTAACCTTCATGAAGTATTTCGCAATCTTTGCTTACTATATCCTTATCCATGCTAGTATTAAGCCATACCTCATCGTTACCTTCTCCGCAATAAACGATATCTTGGGCGCCATCTGATTCTGTAGTGTTCCTGTTTGCAGTATAAATTTTATCGTCATCGGCTCCTGAACTGATTTCATCTATTCCATGACCTCCGACTATGAAATCTTCACCAACTCCCGCCATGATTGTATCAGGACCATTACCCCCTAAGATGGTATCGTTACCTTCGCCACCTATTATTTCATCAGCACCATAGCCGCCTGTAATATTATCATTCCCAGTGGTTCCGATTAATGAGTCTTTGTCCCCACCACCGTGAAGTACATCGTTACCTGCTCCACCTACCAATGTATCACTTCCATTATATCCGATGAGATAATCGTCACCGAAGAGACCTAACATATAATCGGTTCCTTCAAGACCATTCATCCTATTAGAATTCTTGTTTCCTACCAATACATCCGTCTTCTCCGATCCTTTGCAAGACTTATCCTCATTCTTACACATTATGGTTTCGGCACTAGAAATATTATATTGTGATACTAAAAATAAAATAAGAATTAAACCTGAAAATAAAACAATTCGTTTCAGAGTCATATATGGAAATAAACCCATAATCAAATTGCCTTTCTCATCAACCATACTTGGTAATACCTTTTTCATTTTCACTTGTAGCGACGAATAAAACCTATTTTTCATTAATTGTGAATAAAAATACACATGTTGATCAAAACACAGAATGGATGATCGAGAATGTGGACGTAAAATATTAGATTTAATATAACAAAAGCACATAAGATTCATTTACATCCATCGGACCTAAATTTTTTAACAATGATTATTTCCTAATTCAAATAAATGACTTGAGATACGATAGTTTAGTTGAATAGGCAAATTATTGCGATAAGTCTCATCATGGCATCTTTAGCCTTGTCTTCAATGCATTTATTTGCAGGGAGACTTTATGCAATCGAACAACCAAGCAAAATGGAAGGTCTAAATGAGCAAGAATGTAACAAAATTATCAATTGTAAAATAATTTCTAAAGATGTTCTCAAATATCCAGATATTGTGAACCCGTTTGCTAACAATGAAGAAATTGCCAAGACACTCGTGAATAATGCGAACGATGCCAAGATCATGTCAGAGCATCCATGTCAAAAATTGATGGATGTAGATATCGTTAAGAAAAAGGATCAGCAAATTGGCGAGCAACTCCCAAAGTATCTAGTATGTTTGCCTTGAGACAATAGTGTATTCTCTGCTGAATTAAATTATCACTCTTGTAATCCGCCGCAAAGTTAGCAAAACTAATTTGGTTAGTGTAATCAATTCCCAGGCTGTAGATTTGCAGCCAACTATTTTAACAAATGTGCATGCAGCCTGAAGAATATTATAAACAACGGATTGATTTTTTACAAATCAGTTTAGCAAAATTGCTATCAAAAAAATCAACGCTGGGATGGTCCCGTTTTTCTGTAATCATCCTGGTTGCCGCCGCCATCTATTTTTTGTTGCCCTTTGGCTGGCCGTATGCTGTTCTAAGTTCAATTATCTTATTGAGTGTATTTATTAAACTGGTATTTACTGATATTGATAACAATAAAGCTATCCAGCATACACAGTTGCTTATTGAAATAAACCAGGATGAAATAAAAGCGTTAGCAGGGCAATACCTGCATTTTGATAATGGTGCTGATCATATACCACACGACCACCTTTACTCAAACGACCTCGACCTGTTTGGCAAGGCATCATTATACCAATATTTGAACCGGAGTACGTCTGCCGTGGGCAGGACGACAGTTGCCAAATGGTTGCTGGATGCCGCCGATGAGCCAGTGATTTTAAAAAGGCAAATAGCTGCAAAAGAACTGCATGGCAAAACCGAATGGCGTCAGTCATTGCAGGCATTTGGAAAAGAAAAGAAAATAGAACATTCCACTTACCAACGGCTGCAGGAATGGATGCAGGAACCAAACTCCTTTATAAATAATAAAGTTTGGAGAGCAATGCAGCTATTGGTGCCTGTTATTATGCTTACAGTAGTTGCATTAAATATATTTGATCTGCTAAGTGATCCGGCAAGAAACATACTATTAATTGCATCAGCAATCCTTGCTTTTTTTATCAGTAAAAAAGTGGTGCCCATTCATGATAAGGTTTCGAAAATAACGGAGGAGCTTAGTGTACTTTCTGACTCTATCTACCTGGTTGAAAATACGCCGTTCTCCTCTTCTCTTTTAACGGAATTACAGGCATTTTATAAGCATGAAAATTTTACAGCATCAGGTGAGATGAAAAAGCTGAAAGGTATTGTACAACGCATGGACTGGCGGCTTAACCCCGTGGTTTTTATCCCCCTGGCAATACTGTTTCAATGGGACCTGGTGCAGGTGATAGCGTTAGAAAAATGGAAGCGGCGCAATCATACCAATATTATACAATGGTTTGAAGCGCTGGGCAATTTTGAAGCCATCAGCAGCTTTGCAACTTTGCATTTTAATCACCCAGACTGGTGTTTTCCTGAACTGAAAAAAGAACATTTTTTTATTGAAGGAAAAGAAATTGGCCATCCGTTAATCAATAAAATAAAAAGGGTAAATAATTATATTGACATCGAAGATAAAGGCATCATCATGCTGGTAACGGGCAGCAATATGGCAGGCAAAAGCACATACCTGCGAAGCATTGGTGTAAATGTTGTATTGGCTATGGCAGGTGCTCCAGTATGTGCACAAAGGTTTGCTATCTCTCATGTACAGGTAATTACCAGCATGCGGATAGCTGATAACCTGGAAGAAAATACATCAACTTTTTATGCTGAATTAAAAAAATTAAAAACAGTAATTGAGAAAGTCAATAACAAGGAAAAAGTTTTTGTACTGCTGGATGAAATTTTAAGAGGCACCAACTCTTTAGATCGTCATACAGGTGCGGTGGCATTAACCAAACAACTGATAAGGCAACAGGCAGCGGGGATCATTGCCACACATGATGTGGAACTGGCTAAATTAAAAGATGATTATCCTGCCAATATTTATAATTATCATTTTGACGTTCAGGTAACCAATGGCGAGTTATATTTTGATTACAAGCTAAAGGATGGAATTTGTACCAGCTTAAATGCATCCATACTCATGAAAAAAATCGGGATTGAATTATGATTATTCTCTTTCTATGCAAACGCTTACGGCAGAAGCAATATTTCTAATAAAAATTATTGATCAACTAAAATAAAAAAGCCAACCTGCAATTTGCAAATTGGCTCTTAATTAAATATGATAAAATAACTTCTACACTTTTGTTACCTGCCGCGTCCGTATCCAAACCAGTCGTTAAAGTTTGCATAGAGCATCAGGCCCAATAACAACACCATTCCTACTATCTGTGCATACTCCAAAAACTTTTCACTTGGTTTTCTGCCAGTGATCATTTCTGCTAATGTAAATACAACATGGCCACCATCCAATGCAGGAATAGGTAATAAATTCATAAACGCCAGCACGATTGATAAGAAGCCGGTAAGCCTCCAGAACATTTCCCATTCGCCCCAATGAGTAGGAAAGATGGAACCGATTGCTTTGAATCCGCCAAGTCCTTTATAAGCCCCTGTTTTAGGATTTAAAATCAAACGGAACTGATCAATATAAAATTTTAATTTCCCTAATGCCATAGAAACACCAGCGGGAATGGCTTCAAAAAAACCATATTTTTTTGTATCAAGTTTGAATACTCCCAGGCTGTCGTACTGTGCCATTGTTAAGATAGGAATACCTATTTTTCCATCTTCGTTTACTGAAGCTGTTCTGTTTATTGTTTCACCTTTTCTTACTATTTGCAGATTAACGGATTGATTTTTTTTCTTTGAAAGAATCGTTGAGATATCATCATAGAAATTAACCGGTAAAGAATCGATGGCCACAATTTTATCCATTTCCTGAAGACCTGCTTTTTTTCCATTGGAGCTGTCTTTCGGTTCATAAGAACCCACTACAGCAGGAAGACGTTCCATTAGCAGGCTGCCGGTTTTCTTTTTACTT
>Ga0207648_10006987_pt1 | contig 11160 bp, 8 predicted proteins | sample KBSMisM32_FD_184310 | JGI IMG/M metagenome (GOLD analysis project Ga0207648, IMG submission 184310) | Miscanthus rhizosphere microbial communities from Kellogg Biological Station, Michigan, USA - KBS Miscanthus M3-2 (SPAdes) (version 2) | ecosystem: Host-associated > Plants > Roots > Rhizosphere... | reverse complement strand
GCGTGCAACATCAACCGCGGCGCGGACATGGGCGTTTTACCGTCGCGAAGCAAGTCGCGAATGTAGACCGTTTCGCCGACGATCGGGTGGCCCCGTTCGGCGAGGTGGATCCGGATCTGGTGGGTGCGTCCGGTCTCCAGGCGAACGCGGCAGAGGGTGGCGCGCGGCAGCTTGCGGATCGGTTCCACAAACGTGACGGCGTTCTGGGCGTGCTCCTTCTGGCCGGGGTGGCGCATGGACCCGCGGATACCGTCGCCGCGATCGGCCACCAGGTTCGATTCGATGCGCATCGCGTCCACGTCGCCCTCGGCCAGCGCCAGGTAGTGGCGGTCGGCGGTGTGGCGCTGGAAGACGGCGTGCAGCGCGCGCTCGGCCAGGCGGGTCTTCGCGAAGCAGAGCAGGCCGGAGGTGTCCTTGTCGATGCGGTGGACGACGTACAGCGGCGTCGCCGTCGCGCGCTTGCCTCTGCGCCGCCACACGCCGCGCACCAGGTCCATGGCGGTGCCGGTCTCCTTGCGGTCGAAAGGAACGCTGGAGATGCCCGACGGCTTGTCGATCACGACCAGGTGGGCGTCGTCGAACACGATGCGGAAGCCCGGGGGCGAGAGGTCGGGGCGCGGCGCCGCATATTTGACGGCGACCTTCTGTCCGACGCGCACGCGCGCGGCCGGATCGAGCGCCCGTTCGTCGTCGACGAACACCTTGCCCGTGGTGCAGAGCCGGCGCACCTGGGCCCAGCTGGCACCGTCGGGATCCTGGCGCAGCTGGCGGCGCAGCGCCGCGGCGATCGTCGCGCCCTCGTCCCCCGCGCCCACCACGAACGACACGATCGGGTCAGCCACGAACGAGGTCGAACACGCGCGCCAGCGCCGCGTCCAGGTTCTGCGGCTCGGACCCGCCCCCCTGCGCCATGTCGGGACGCCCGCCGCCCTTGCCGCCGATCGCCTTGGCCACCTCGCCGACGATCTTGCCGGCGTTGAACTTGCCGACGAGATCCGGCGTCACCATCGACACGAGCGCGATCTTGTCGCCCTCGACGCCGGCCAGGACGATCACGCCCGACTTCAACTTGTCGCGCTGCTGGTCGGCTACCTCGCGCAGCGCCTTCGCGTCGGCGCCGTCGACGCGCGTGGCGAGCACGCGCACGCCGTTCACGTCGCGCGCCTCGGAGGCGAGATCGCGGCCGCCGCCGCCGGAGGCCAGCTTGCGGCGGAGCGTCTCGATCTCCTTCTGCTGGTCGCGTTGCTCGGCCTGCAGCTTGGCGACGCGCGCGGCGACCTCGAAGCTGCCCGAACGAAGCAGGCGGCCCGTCTCACCGAGCTCGCCCTCCAGACGGCGCACGAAACCGAGCGCGCCGGCGCCGGTGACGGCCTCGATGCGGCGTACGCCCTGCGCGACGCCCGCTTCCTCCGTGATCAGAAAGAAGGCGATGTCGCCGGTGCGCGCGACGTGCGTGCCGCCGCAGAACTCCTTCGATTCGCCCATCGTCACGACGCGCACGGTGTCGCCGTACTTCTCGCCGAAGAAGGCGATCGCGCCTGCCTTCTTCGCGTCGGCGATCGGCAGCACCGCGGTGTCGGTGGCGGCGTTCTTGCGCACGCGCTCGTTGACCAGATCCTCGACGCGCTGTTTTTCTTCGTCCGTCAGCGGCGCCGAGTGCGAGAAGTCGAAGCGCAGGCGATCAGGCGCGACCAGCGACCCCTTTTGCGTGACGTGCGCGCCCAGAACATGGCGCAGCGCCCAGTGCAGCAGGTGCGTGGCGGAATGGTTCCGGCGGACGTCGTCGCGGCGCTCGGCGTCGACCGTGAGATCGACGGTGTCGCCGACGCGCAGCTCTCCCGACTGCACCTCGCCGATGTGGACCCACAGCGTCGACACAGGCCGCTTCGTGTCGCGCACGATCACCTTCGCCGCGCCCGAGGCGAGCGTCCCGGTGTCGCCGATCTGGCCGCCCTGTTCGCCGTAGAACGGCGTCTCGGTGGTGACGACCGCGACGTTCTTCGACATCGGGCCGACGACCTCGGCTTCCTTACCGTCGGCGACCAGCGCCACGATCTTCGACTTCCCGGCCGTCGCCTCGTAGCCGAGGAACTTCGTCGCGCCCACGCGATCGGCGATTGCCTGGAAGACGCCCTCCACGGCGACCTCGCCCGAGCCCTGGAACTGGCTGCGCTTGCGCTCCTCTTCCAGCTCGCGCTGAAAGCCCTCCTCGTCGACGGCCCAGCGGTGCTCGTCCGCGATCACCCGCGTCAGATCGACGGGGAAGCCGTACGTGCCGTACAGAAGGAAGGCCAGCTTGCCCGAGACCGTGTCGCCGCCGGCCTTCGCCATCTCGTCGGTCAGGATGCGGACGCCGCGGTCCAGTGTCTCGCGGAAGCGCGTCTCCTCGTCGAGGCAGGTCTTCTTGATCAGGCTGGCGCGTTCGTTCAGCTCCGGGTACACGCCGCCCATCTTCTCGATCACGTCGCCCGCGATGTCGTGCAGGAACGGCTTCCGGATGCCGAGCAGCCAGCCGTGGTAGACGCCCCGGCGCATGATCCGTCGCAGCACGTATTCGCGGCCCGTGTTGTCGGGGAAGACGCCGTCGGCGATCAGGAACGCGGCGGCGCGCGCGTGGTCGGCGATCGCGCGCAGCGATACGCCCGTGCCGACGTAGTCCTTCGCATCGAACGTCTTGCCGGACAATTTCTCGGCGTGCGCGATCAGCGGCCGCACCAGATCGGTCTCGTACGTCGAGCGCACGCCGTTCAGCACGGCGCACAGCCGCTCCAGACCCATGCCGGTGTCGACGCTGGGCTTGGGCAGCGGACGCCGATCGCCCGGCGCGACCTGCTCGAACTGCATGAACACCAGGTTCCAGATCTCGACCCAGCGATCGCAGTCGCAGGCGGCCTGCAGGCACTTGCGGCCGGCCGCCTCCTCGGCGCACGGGATGTCGTTGCTCTGCAGGAAGTGGATCTCGCTGCACGGACCGCACGGGCCGGTCTCGCCCATCGCCCAGAAGTTGTCCTTGTCGCCCAGCGAGATGACGCGGTCGTCGCCGACGCCGGCGACCTTCTTCCACAGCGCGCGCGCCTCGTCGTCGGATTCGTGCACGGTGTAGACGAGGCGCTTCGGATCGATCGCGTAATCCTTGGTGAGCAGCTCGTAGCCGAAGGCGATCGCGTCCGACTTGAAGTAGTCGCCGAACGAGAAGTTGCCCAGCATCTCGAAGAAGGTGTGGTGCCGCGCGGTGCGACCGACGTTCTCAAGGTCGTTGTGCTTGCCGCCGGCGCGCACGCACTTCTGCGCGGTGGTCGCGCGCGGCGCGGGCGGCCGGGCCTTGCCGGTGAACGCATCCTTGAACTGGTTCATCCCGGCGTTGGTGAACAGAAGCGTCGGGTCGTTGTGCGGCACCAGCGACGCGCTCGCGACAGGTTTGTGGCCCTGCTTGGCAAAGTAGTCGAGGAACGCGCGGCGGACGGTGCTTGAGTCGTTCTGGCCCATTGGAAGCACGGAAGACTACTACACCCGCGCCGCGCGGCCCGCGAAGCTCAAGCCGCGCTGGCGCTACGGCGTGTCAGCGATGCGCGGGACGTGGAACGCGCCTTTGGTGACGGTCGCCGGCATCCCGCCGCCCGTCCGTACGATGGTTGCGGTGAACGTGCCTTCGAACATGCCGCCGACGTCGGCCGCTCTGGTGATCTCGAACGCGCAGCTGCCGCCCGCCCAGTACGTCGCCCGGCCCGCCGTCGGTGAGTCGAGCGGCTGCAGGACGATGTAACCGTCGCTCGGGCATTTCCAGCTGCCGACGGCGTTCCGGATGACCAGCACCCATTGCCATTGCTCCTCCTGCGCCTCGACGCCGAGGAAGCCTTCCTGGATACCGCTGAACCAGTAAGCAACAGCGTGGTGGTCGGTGCGGAGAGTGACGCCGTCGACGTCGCCGGTGACGAAGCCGCCGGGCGGAATCGCGCCGTCAGCGAACGTCGCGTCGACTGGCAGCTGTCCCGCGTCGCGCTGGAGCTGCGTCGTCGAGCAGGCGGCTGCCGCGAGCCCGAGCGCCACCCACGCCAAGCCACGCTTCACACCACAAGGGTACACCCACCGGTCGCGCCGTCAGCGGTGCGCCACGGCGGCGGCGCCGGCCGCGATCTCGCCTTCCGCGGTGAGGCCCTTCTTGCCGCCCGTCGCGGGCACCAGGCGCTGGTGCAGGACGCCCCGCAGAACGGCGGCGATGCGCGTGCGCGTGGCGGCGCGGCTCTCGGCGTCCCAGAAACCGACCAGGCGGGCGACGGCGGCGGTCGGGCTGGCGGCGGTCACGCCGGCGAGCACCAGCCGGCCCGTCTCCGCGGCGGTCAGCGCGAGATCGGCCGCGTCGCGATCCGCGATCTCGCTGGCGACCAGCACGTCGACGTCCTGGCGCGCCGACGCGCGCAGGCCCGCCGCGATCGTCGGAACATCCAGCCCGACCTCGCGCTGGACGACCACGCCGCCGCGGACCTGATCCTTCAACATGATCTCGACCGGGTCTTCGACGGTGACGACGCGGACGGGGCGGTGGATCGTGATCTCGTCGACCAGGGACGCGAGCGTGGTCGTCTTTCCACCGCCGGGCCCCGCCGCCACCAGCGCGAGACCGGCGCCGGGCCCGACCAGCTCGCGCACACCGGGCGGCAGTCCCAGGCTGTCGAGCGCGGGCGCTGTCGGCGGCACCAGGTGCAGCGAGATCGTCATGCCGCCCCGGTACTGGCTGACGTGGACGCGGTGGCGCGTGCCGGCCGACGTCGTCAACACCACCGTGACGTCGCCGTGACGTTCCAGGATGTCGCGCCGCCGATCGTTGAGCAGCGACATCGCCAGGTTATGGAGGAAGTCGTTCGTCAGCGGCACCCGTTCGCGCTGGTTGTCGAGGGTGCGCAGCTCGCCGTTGATGCGGAGGATTGGCTCCAGCCCCGGCTTCAGATGGATGTCGGAAGCGCCCAGGTAACGCGCCGCCGCCAGCGCCCGATCGAACAAGGAGTCCATGCCCATCGCAGTTAGTGCCGAATCAAAATGTGGGTGACCGTACCAAGAATAGACCGGTGACGGTGCATTGGGTTAACCTTACCGTCCAATAGTGTCGAATCCACCCGTAGCCGCCGGGCAGGAGGTACTGGTCGTAGATGCCGACGATCAGGTCGTGAAGGGTCTGGATCGCTTGTTGACCCGCGTCGGCATGATCGTCACCGGAACGCACGATCCGATCCGCGCGCGCGATCAGCTGCTCAACAAGTTTTACGCGGTCGCGCTGGTCGACGCCGATACGCCGACGCCCGGCGGCGGCATCGAGCTGCTTCAGTTCGCGCGCGACAAGTCGCCGCTGACGTCCGTCGTGATCATGACGGCGCGCAAGTCGTACGAGACCGCGGTGAAGGCGTTCCGGGCCGGCGCGGCCGACGTCGTGCTGAAAGAGCCGGACGTCGTCCCTTACCTGCGCGAGCGCGTGGTCGAGGCGGCAACAGACATCAAGGCGACCGCTGACCGCAACAGCCTGCTGGAAGAGGTCGCCGAGACGCACGAGGAATTCTTGCGGCGGCTGCGCGACGTCGCGCGCGAAGGCCTGGACCTGGAGGACCGTCTCTCGGGACGGACCGAAGAAGACCGCGTCGATCTGGGCACGGTCAGCGTCGTTCTCGTCGACGACGATCAGAAGGCGCTGGGCACGCTGACGAAGGTGCTGACCGAGGCGGCCGGCTGGCAGTTCCGCGCGGCGCTGACAGGCGGCGAGGCGCTGGACGTCGTCATGCAGCAGCGCCCCCAGGTCGTGATGGTCAAGGAGGACCTGCCGGATCTGCCGGGCAGCATGGTCGTGCACACCGTGAAGTCCAGCGCGCCCGACGCGGTCGTGCTGCTCTACACGCCGCCCGGCCAGAGCGGCCGTCCCGGCGACATCAAGCTGGTCGACACGAACGGCGCCATGAACACCATCGCCAGCTACGCCAACGCCGGCCAGCTGGCCGCGCCGCTGGGCGAGCTCCGCGAAGCGCTGCGCACGAAATCAAAAGAGCGGCGCTACCTGCAGGCGTTTCGCCAGCGCCACTTCGAGTTTCTGCAGCGCTACAACAGCATCAAGCAGCGCCTCAAAGAAGAGCTGGACCGCCGCAAGAAGAAGGCGCTCGGCTAGCCGCCCCGGCGCCGCGGATCAGGGGACCGCGGCGTACAGCGCCGCAATGTCGCTCGCGCTCAAGGCGCGCTTGTAGACGCGGAAGTCGTCGATCAGGCCGGCGAAGTAGGAATCAGCCGTGAAGGCCGAGCGCCCGATCCAGTTGTTGACCGTGTTGCCGAGGCTGGAAGGCCGCAGCGTCATCGCATTGTTGGTGGCCGCGGCGACGCCGTCGACGTACAGCGTGCCGGTGTACGTCGTGCCGGCGCCGAGCACGACCGCGAGGTGGTGCCATGCGCCGGTCGACAGCCGCGCCGCCGAGCTGATCTTTTCCTCGGCGGAGTTGGCGGTCGCGGTGATCGCGAAGCGAACCGAATTGGGCGTGTTCTGTGACTGGTAAGTCGTCAGGAACATGTAGCCGGTCGACGAGGTGTTGTTGAAGTCGAACACGCGCCCCCACGCTCGATCGGTGGTGACGTTGACCCAGCACGCGATGGTGATCTCCGTCGTCGCGCCCAGCGCGTTCATGCTGGCCGGGACGGTGACATACGCGCCGTTCGCGCTGGTGGTGCCGTTCAGGTTCAGCGCGCCGGTTCCCACCTGATGCGTCGTCGTGAACATCCCGGTGCCCGTTCCAGCGGCGATCAGCGTTCCGTTGTGCGGCGCGCCGGCGACCGTGGCCGAATCCATCGCGACCGCTCCGCTGGCGTCGTCGAGCTTGTACCAGAGGACGAGGTCGTTTTCGGGGCTGCCGCCCGCGCCGGTCGTACCGGCGGCGCCCGTCGTACCCGCGGCGCCGCTGGTTCCCGCCGCGCCGGTGGTCCCGGCGGCGCCCGTGGTTCCCGCCGCGCCGGTGGTCCCCGCCGCGCCGGTCGTTCCGGCGCTGCCCGTCGTGCCTCCCGCGTCGCCGCCGACGCCACCGCGGCCGGTCGTTCCGCCGCGCCCGCCGCCGCCGCCCCGACCCGCGGCGCCCGAGCTCCCGCCCACGTCGCCCGTTCCGGCCGTCCCGCCGGCGCCGCCGCGCGAGCCGAAGCTGCCACCCTCGCCGTCGCCGCCGACCCCAACCGGACCGCGACCGCCGTGGCCGCCCATCGCCGTGTTACCGCCGGTGCCGGGGTTGGCGGTCGAGCCTCCGGCGCCGCTCGTGCCCATCAACGCGTCGTAGTCGTACCTGCAGGCGATGGCGCCGCAAGCGATCACGACGAAAAAGGCCGCGCCCCGCACCCTCAAAAGCTCCATGCGCCGGCGAAGCCAACTTCGCGGGCGTTCACGACGACGACGATGCCGGTGGCGAGCGCCGCGACGCCCGTCGCCGCCCACAGCACGTTGGCGACCAGCGCGCGCGACTTCACCTCATTGATCTCGCTCGGCATGCACCCTTCGGGCGTGCGGCCGCACGAGCCCCGCAGCTGGTCGTATCGATGCGACGCCTGCATGCCCGTGATGACCGCGCCTGCGCCGAGCGCGAGCGTCGCGCCCACGCCCGCCCATGCCAGCCCGCCCGGAAGCGGCGGACCTTTCGCGGGCTCTGACGGAGCCGACGTGATGTCCGCGCGGAGATCGACGGCCGGCGCCGCAGGGGGCGGCGCGGCTGCCACGACCGGTGCGTTGACGGTCGCCGGGGCGGGGGCCGGCGCGGGTGCAACCGGCGCCGGCGCGGCCACGGGCGCAGGCGGTGTCTTGGCGGGCGCCGGTGGCGGTGGCGTCGCCGCGACCGGCGCAGGCGCCGGCGTCGATGCGGTGGCGGGCCCGCCGGCCGAGCCCTTCGGCTCGAGGCTCGTGGCCGCTCGTTCAGCCGCGTCGCGGTGCTTGCCCTGCGGCTCGCGCGCAAGGTACGACCGATAGAACCTGAGCGCAGCGACGCCCTGTCCCAGCTTGCGGTTCACCTCGCCCAGCTGAAACAGCAGGTCCGTGTCGCCGGTCAGCTCGTACGCCCGCGTGTACCCGTCGATCGCCTCCTGCCAGCGCCCGGCGTTGTGGGCCTGACGGGCCTGAGCCAGCGCGTCGCGTGCCGCGGCGGACGGCGCTGGCTGGGCGAACGCAACAGACGAATCGACGACGGCCACCGCCCCGAGGACGGCCACCACCACGCACCCCAACACCGAGATGAAACTGCGCACTACCGGGAAACCTTCTTATTGAACGACATCAGTGACGGGAGAACGTCTTTACGGCTCGTTATTTCGCACGGAACGCGCGGCGCATAATGCACCTTCGGCCGCGGAACGATCCGTACAATTTTCGCGACGCTTTCGACGAACTAGTCGTCGTCGCGAAGCGCTGCGACGTAAGGGAGGTTTCGGTAAAGCTGGGCCGCGTCCAGGCCGTAGCCCACCACGAACGCATCGGGCGCGTCGAAGCCGACGAAATCCAGCGCCGGGCCGCCGGACGCCCGGTAGGACGGCTTGGCCATCAGCGCGCAGACGTGGACGGCCGTCGGGCCGCGCGCCTGGAGCAGGTCGACCAGGTACTTCAACGTCAGGCCCGTATCGACGATGTCCTCGACCAGCAGCACCCGCCGGCCGGCGATCGGGGCGGCGAGGTCGCTGGTGATCTCGACGACGCCGGACGACACGGTGGCATCGCCGTAGCTGCGCACGCCCAGGAAGTCGCAGGTGATGTCGCGGGGGATCGCCCTGACCAGGTCGGCCATGAACATGAACGCACCGCGCAGGACGCCGACGACGGTGAGGGGTCCGGAGGGCAGGCGGGCGTCGATCTCGGCGCCCAGCTCGGCCACCCGCTGGGCGATGGCGGCCGCCGGGATGATTTCACGAGGTGGCACCCCCCCACCGTGCCCGACTACGGTCGGCCTGTAAACCCGCCGACAGGGGAACCTGGCGACGCTTGCCGTTGTCCCTAACAATGAAAATGCCCATGCCCCGACGCCTTCGGTTATCTCGGGAACCCTCAGAGGGTTCCCGAACCCTCCCGCGATGGTCCGCGGCGAGCAAAGCTCGCCGGCTCCCCACGCGGTTATCTCGGGTTTCAGCGGTTTCACTGGCGCTGCTGTCGGCCTGCGCCGGCAAGGCCAAGAACGACGTGGCGGTCGGCCCGCCGCCCGTCGAGCACATCGAGATGGACCCGATCAAGATCAGCGCCGTCAAAGGTCCGGACGGCGTGCATCTGGAGACGTTCGACGTCGCCGAGCTGTTCGAGCACGCGGGCAAGGCGCTGGCCGAGAAGCGCTGGGACGACGCCATCACAAGCTACGAGCTGCTGCAGAAGGAGTTCCCCGGCGACAAGAAGTACCAGCTGCCCAGCCTCTACAATGAAGGGCTCGCCTACCAGGGGAAGAAGGACTGGGCGCACGCGGCGGACGTCTTCAAGAAGATGGAGACGCTGGCGCCCAACTCGCCCGATACGAAGGACGCCCTGTTCCAGCTGGGCGCCACCTACGCCGAGATGGGGAACTGGCCGACGTCGGCGACGGTCTTTGCGCAGCTGATGGAACGCAAGGACATGAACGCCGACGACAAGATCGAGGCGTACGCGCGCCGCGGCTACGCGCAGTTTCAGCTGAAGGACCTGGACACCGCCGAGCGCACGTTCTCGACGGCGCTGTACTTCTTCCGCAGCATAGAGAAGGAAGAGCGCCTGCAGACCGACTTCTACCTGGGCCTGGTGAAGTACCACCTGGGCCAGATCCCGCACGAGCGCTTCCGGGCCCTCCCGCTGCGGCTCCCAGAGACGCAGATGGCGAAGGACATGGACGACAAGGCGCGCCTGCTGCTGTCGGCCCAGCGCCAGTACATCGAGACGATCAAGATGGGCAACCCGCAGTGGGCGTCGGCGTCCGGCTATCAGGTCGGGTCGCTGTATGAGGAGTTCTACGATGCGTTCATCCACGCGCCGATCCCGCCCGAGCTGATCGGCACCGCGAACACCGAAAAGCGCGAGATCTATTACGAGGAGCTGCGGAAGAAGATCCGGATCCTCCTGGAGAAGTCGTTGCGTACGCACGAGCAGAACCTGCTGATGCTCGAGCGCCTGGGCGTGCAGAACGAATGGCGGGACAAGTCGAAGCTGGCGTTTGCCAAGCTTCAGAAGATGCTGGACCCGAGCTACAAGTTCGACTTCGCCGACCCGACAACGGCGGGCAGCCAATCACCGGCGCCGCCGCCGCCCCCGACGCCGTCCGCGCCGGCCGGCCGGCCCGGCAGCCCCGACCCGGGGGAAGGCCAGCCTGGGGTGCGCGATCCGAAACCGACCGAGCGACCGCCGACCGGCCCCGAACGGCAGATTCTGTAGCCTCGCCCCGGCTCGCCCGCCTGGTCAGCTACCTCAGCTATTACAGGTAGTTAAGGCCAGTTGCCGCGGCGCAGCCGGGGGCCCCTGGCAAGAAGCCGGCCAAAAGCTCGAAAGCCGCTTGACAGCGTGTCGCTATCGAACTATACGTCCGCACTCTGCGCGCCGGCCTAGGGACATCTATGTCGATGCACGGAACAAGTCAAACTCATCAGAATCACACGACAATGGATGGATATCGGCGCTGGCGTAGCTCAATGGTAGAGCAGCTGATTTGTAATCAGCAGGTTGCGGGTTCGAGTCCCATCGCCAGCTCCGTTGAGAACGAATCTTTGGGACGGGTTCCCGAGCGGTCAAAGGGAACAGACTGTAAATCTGTCGCCACTGGCTTCGAAGGTTCGAATCCTTCCCCGTCCACGGTTGCCAGAATGGTTGAAGCGTTGTTTGCGAAGGTTGTTGCAATGAAGGTTGGAGACGACACCAAATCTGCGGGAGTAGCTCAGTTGGTAGAGCTCCAGCCTTCCAAGCTGGACGTCGCGGGTTCGAGACCCGTCTCCCGCTCAACTACGACTCCCGCCCACCTAGCTCAGTTGGCAGAGCACGTCCTTGGTAAGGACGAGGTCACCCGTTCAATCCGGGTGGTGGGCTCGCGAATGCTGACGAACTGAGGACACGAAGAGGACAATCCGATGGCCAAAGAAAAGTTCATCCGAAACAAGCCGCACCTGAACATCGGGACGATCGGGCACGTCGACCACGGGAAGACGACGCTGACGGCGGCGATCACG
>Ga0207648_10006983_pt1 | contig 11168 bp, 11 predicted proteins | sample KBSMisM32_FD_184310 | JGI IMG/M metagenome (GOLD analysis project Ga0207648, IMG submission 184310) | Miscanthus rhizosphere microbial communities from Kellogg Biological Station, Michigan, USA - KBS Miscanthus M3-2 (SPAdes) (version 2) | ecosystem: Host-associated > Plants > Roots >... | reverse complement strand
GGAACCGAATACCCGCGACTTCGCGCTGCCACGGCTGGTGGGTGTGTCCAAAGCAGATCATGTCGCCGGTGCGTGCGCCGATCCCGGCCGCCATTTTCTCGAGAAAAGAGTCCGGTCGGTCTTCGGTGACATAGACCGTGTTCAGCGTCTGATTCCCATGAACGAGGGTGATGGTCGGGCCAACAGCGTGGCCTCCGAGAGGTCGAAGGTCGAGGCGAAACGGAAGCCTCGCCAGATACGCCTTCGTATTGGCGGTGACGCGCGCCAGCGTCCACTCGTACGAGAGGTGTGACAGCTCCTCATCGCGCTCCGTTTCAGCGCGACACCCGCAATGCTTGTAGTCGGTTGCGATAGTGGAATCGTAATTCCCGGCGATCCCGACAATGCCACGTTCAATAAGAGTGGCTACCACCTCGTTCGGCCACGGGGCGTAACCGGTGAGATCGCCGAGGTGATAGATCGCGTCAACATCCTCACGCTTGTCGATGTCGGTCAACACTGCTCGCAACGCCGGAAGGTTGGCGTGAATGTCCGAAATGATCGCGTATCGCATCACAGTCCGTCGGCCTGACCAAGGCGGCGCGTCATCACCACCGCCGTGTCCGGACATGCGCCGCGAAATTCGGCGGAAGACTTAACGGAATCGGGTACCGCCGCGCGACTCGTGCGAATGAACCCGAACTTCGGGAAGTAATCCTCGGCCGTCGTGGTGAGCAGATAGAGCTCGTCGACGCCAGCCTCCTCAGCACGCCGTACCAACTGCTCGACGAGTTTCCGTCCTATGCCGCTGCCACGAGATTCGGCAGACACCACCGCCGATCGGAGCAGGGCCGCTGACCCGTATTTCTCCAGACCGATTGCTCCGGTAATGGCTCCATTGTCGTCGGCAACGACGAAGCTGGAGAAATTGTCGCGCACTCCGTCAGTTGGCAGATTGCTTGCGGCCAGCAGCCGCTCTACGGCGACCAAATCCGAATCTTTCGCGCGTCTGATCTGCATCGTACCTCCGTGCTGGATCGCTTCCGCTTCCCGCTTCCCGCAATCAGCAACACTCCGGGCCGCAACACTGCGCGAGTGGCTTCGTCGCGCGGACAAACGCGCCCATGAACTTCCCATCAATCTGCGATGCGAATTCGAGCGCATCGAGACCGCTTCCGCTGAGGAATGCCGCGGCGTCCTCGGCCTTGTAGATGCGGGTGGGCTCAACGGAAGGCTTGGCGAAGCCGACCTCGCGCAGGATGCGAACAAACTCCTGCTCTTCGAGGGCACCCGCGACACAGCCGATCCATAGCTCCATGTTGCTCTTTACAGCCGCCGGCACATCACCGCGAACCACGACATCCGACACCGCAAATCTTCCGCCCGGTTTCAGCACGCGGAAGGCTTCGGCCAACACTTTGCGCTTGTCGCCGGACAAGTTGATAACGCAATTGGAAATGATGACATCGACGGAAGAGTCGGGAAGCGGAATGTTCTCGATCTCGCCTTTTAGAAACTCGACGTTTGCCGCACCAGCGCGGCGCTTGTTCTCATTGGCGAGTGCCAGCATTTCGTCTGTCATATCGAGGCCGTAGGCCTTTCCCGTTGGCCCAACTCGCTTGGCTGAAAGCAGAACATCTATCCCACCACCCGATCCCAAGTCGAGAACGGTCTCGCCCTCGTTCAGCGTGGCGAGCGCTGTTGGATTTCCGCAGCCAAGCGAGGCCAGCAGCGCCGCGGCCGGAATGCCCGCTTTCTGCTTTTCGTCGTAGAGATCGGCGGTAATGGGATCCCACGCTTCCGTGGTTGCACCACAGCACGCACTCGATCCACAACAAGCGCCCGCGGTCGCGCCTTCGGCCACGCGCAGCGCCGCCTGGCCGTACTTCTCCTTTACTGTGGACTTCAGGTCAGAATCAGCCCCGATCATGGAAGCTCCTAACAAAATTTGTTGATGTATAGATCAAAAAAAATCAGGCACAGCAGGCTTCTTTAGCGCTCACAGCACGTGGTTTCATGTTGTCTACCAGAGTCTCGATTTCCTCGAATGCCTCAGACACGAGCTCGTAGTGGACCCAGCGCCCATCCTTACGATCCCGAACAATCCCGGCGTCCTTGAGCACGCGGAGATGGAACGATAGCCGCGACTGCGCCGCATCGAGGGTATCGGTCAACTCGCATACGCACCGCTCTCCTTTACGAAGCAGCTCGATTACCTCGAGTCTGGTCTCGTCTGAAAGGGCGTGAAAGAGCTCGATTGCCCGCTCGGTTCGTAAATGAGTGGCGACAGCCATACTTCGATTATATCAAGAAAAGTTGTTACGTCAAGTCCCACGTAAACGCACCGCGACGCCCAGCGCGGTCAGCGCAAACGACAGTGCCACCAGCGAGATGACCAGTGAGGTCCGCGAAACCTTGATCGGTGGCGCGGTGGTGTCACCAATCATCGTCGAGGAGACCGGTGTCTTGGATGCAGTGTCCGGACTCGTCCATTCGACACGCTCACCACCCTGATAGGTCTGGATCGTCGGCCAGGAAATGGATGTGCTGTCTTTTGGATTCACAGCGACAAAGGGAAATTCGACGAATCGTTCCTTGGGTAACACACCCGTCCATACCGCACCGATAATCCGCTTCGCGCTGTCGGTCAGCACCTGAAGATTCCAACCGGCAACATCGCCAAACGAGACTACGCGGACTCCTTCGGGGAAGCGCAGCTCGACTCGAATGGTTGGGACGTCGCGCTCGTTGGGAACTCTGAGAACGTACTTCTCGTATGCGCCGGGCCTCGAGGTCTTTGGAAAGACGACAGCATGCGCCAATGCGATGGCGGGCACCGCCATCGCGAGAAGAGCGAGCAGTACCGGGAATCGTCCTGACGTGAACCGGAGAGACTGTCTTGGCCTGCTCATTGTGAACTCCCGGTCATTGTCGTTGGCGCCCGCTGCGGAACGGGCGGCGTGGGAACATAGGCGAGAAAGCCGCTGATCAAGAACACCAGAGTCATCACTGCCATCTCCAGTTTTACCGATCGGCTCAACTTCTTCTGCACCTCAATCGCTTCGACTCGCGGTACGAGTCGATACTTGTTGTAAATGCCGAAGCCAATCAGGATCAGAAGACCGACGATCTTGCTGAAAACGAGCTTGCCGTAGTCGTACCGGAACAAGTCGGACGGCGTGTTGAGAAAGAGGAAAGCCTGCAGTAATCCCGACAAGAAGATCGCAATTACCGCGACCAGCGCGATCGATGAGACGCGCCGTGCCTCGATCCTGCACGCTTCCATGTCACGTGATGCAACCCATGCCAGCCAAAGCAATCCGCCGATCCAAGTCGTCGCCGCCAGCAGGTGAATGATCTTGGTGGGAATCGCGAGGAGCGGGTGGATCGCCGCCGGATGTCCAACCGCGCCGCTCAGCACAATGCAGGCTATGCCAAGCCCGAGCGCGATCCTTCGGTGACGCGCCAATGCGATCGCCCACAACGTCAGCACGGCGAAGATGAGGCGCCCCAGCTCGACTCGTCCGACGGTCGAATCCAGCAGCGACGAAACAAAACTCCCAGTGAGATGCCCTGTCGGAGAAACGTGCTCCACCCAGGCGAACGCGTGCGCCACAAGCAACAACGTGCCGACGGCGATCAGGCTCGTGACGACCGCACCTGGGGTCAGCGCGCGACGCTCGCCGGCAGTGAGGCCGAAGAAGAGAATACCCACTCCCGCCATGAAAGCGCCGAGTCCAACTCCGCGGAATAGCGAGGCGAAGACTGGAACCGGCTTGTCTTCAGCATTTGGCGTTGTGTCCGCTGTGCCCGGTGCTGTCACACCGCGAATCGAATCGGGCGATGAAACGGGAGCGGCCACTGGCGTGGTGCGTGAAGCTACTCCGGAATCACCAGCGACATCGAAAGCAAAGTTGCCGCTCACGGGATGTCCGTCAGCCGATAGAACCCGCCACAATACCCTGCACGAGCCGGCGAGCTGAGCGCCGACAGGCCCGACCAGGACGTGCACATCGTGTGGATCGTTGGCGACTTTCAGCTGCAGGCTGTCGCCACCCGAACAGACGACGGCGATCTGGCTCAGCGAGGGGACGACCTGCTCGCTGAATACAAGACGGATCCCGTCGGGCGATTTATCGAGCCGGCTGTTCGCTGCCGGCGTCGATCGCAGCAGGGTCGCGTGCGCAAAGGCCGCGCGCGGTGTCGCGAGCCCAATGATGCAAAAGGCAATCGCCGCCGCTTTCAACCAGCGACGGCGATTCATTTCCAGAGCACCTAGCGAGGTGACCAGCGAAGTCCCGCGTAGAAGGAGCGGCCATCGGCAGGCTCGAAGAACTTGCCCGCGGCATTGTCCACCTGCACCGATTGCGAGAAGTTGCGATTGGCGAGATTCTGGCCAGCCGCGAACAGCGTCATTCCGTATGAGGTCGCCCATTCCGCGCGCAGTGACAGGTTCGTCCAGCCATCGTTTTTCACAGTGTTCTGGCTGTCGACAAAATACGCCTGCGGAATCCACTCCACACTCGGCGCCAGCGAGAAACCTGACGGATGATTGTACTTGATCTCCGCGGCCAATACCTGGTGCGGCGCGCCCGGGATGTCGTTCCCCTTGTAATTCGGGTCATCGACATAGGTGTAGCTCGCCAGAGTGTACGACGTGCGGAACGTCAAATGATCTGACACGTCGCCGCGCACGAACAGCGCGCCGGGAAGCTGATAACTCAGCCCGGCCTCGAGCCCCGAGTGCCTCGTCTTCGGAGCGTTGCGATACGTCGGCACCGTGAATGGCGCGTTCGGGAATGGCTGGACGTTGATGTTGAGGATCTCGTTCCTGAGCTCGACATCGTACAGCGAAAGATCCCAGTTCAAGCCAATCTTTCTGCCTCGCGCGCCAAGCTCGTACTGCCACGCGCTCTGACCGTCGAGATCGATGTAGCCGGGCACCGTCAGACTGTTCAACTCGAGCAACAAGGGCGGCTCGTAGCTGCGACTGGCGTTGCCGAAAACCTGTGCGTTGCCCGATCGCATCGAGTAAATGAATCCGAGCTTCGGGCTCACCGGATTGTAGGTGCGCTTGTCCGACTGATCGCCGTTGGAGAGAAAGTTGTCCTTCGTCTCGCGAGTAGCCTTCTCGGCGCGCAGCCCAAATACCGCCGAGAGTTGTGACGTGAGCGACACGACATCCTCGGCGTAGAGCGCCAGCGTGCTTGCCTGGTCGTGCTGATCCTTGGTCGCAGCGCCATGCTTTCCCTGTTGATTCACGTACTGCTTGTTGATCAGGGATTCGTGTGCCGGCTGAAAACCCAAGGTGAAACGGTTATCGAGCGATCCCAGCGCATGGGTGTTCTCGTACCGTACCTCAGCGCCGTAATCATGGCTGATCTGCGAGATCACCTCGAAAATCGGGTGATCGATGTCGCGGTACTGCATGTACGGACTGATATCGAGCCGTTGATTGGCTGACAGCTGCGTGCGCAGCTGCAGGCCGACATGGTGCAGATCGTAGTCGCGGCCCCAGCGCTGGGCGACGTTGTTCGGGTCAGCCGCGCGAGGGTTGCTCTCGAACGTGGCCCGGTCCAGTGACCCCGGAAGCTCCTCTTTGACGTGCGCGAAGAAGTAGAAGACGCGCGTGTCCGTGTTGTCCGAGATGCGATAACCGCCGTGGAGATTCACGCGGTCCCGTTGCTGAGCCGCCCAGTCGCGGTAACCGTCGAGCGATGTCCGGCCATAGCTCGCGTAGTAATCCGCCGCTCCACGTGTCGCGCCTGATTCGAGCTGCGTCTTGTAAAATCCGAAGCTCCCGCCCTGGCCGAATAGCGAAACCGGGCTCGAGCTGTAACCGGTCTTGGTGTCGAGATTGATCGCGCCACCGAGTGTAGAGCCGCCGTAACGCAGCGCGTTACCACCTTTGTAAACCTCGATCGATTCCGTCGTCAGCAGCTCCAGCGACTCGAAATCGGTGAAGCCATCGGCGTTACGATAAGGCATCCCGTTCACGAGCAGATTGACTCCGCGCGCGTGGAAGTTGTTGCGCAAGCCCGACCCGCGAATCGAGATCTGGCTTTCGTCAGCGGCGCCGAAGCGGGTCTGGACGTAAACGCCGGGAACGAACTGGAGAACATCCTTGAGGTTGGCCTGCCGGGTGGCGCGAATCTGCGGTGCTTCCACCATCGCCACGCCCCCAGGAACCTGCGCCAGCTGTTCGCGCCGCTCGGCAAGATCGCCGCGCGATCCGATTACCGTTACATCCCGCAGCGTTGCGACCTTCGCCTCGAGGTTGATGTCGAGATCGGCCGCGGTACCCGATGCTACTACGACCGAATCCAAATGCTCGACATAGCCTGACCGACGGACGTGGATCATGTGCTTTCCTACGGAGATGTCACCGACGCGGAACCTGCCATCGCCATCGGTCTGGGCGACTGGCGCCGCGTCATCGACCGAAATGAAAGCGCCGACAATCGGTGTGCTGCTCGAAGTGACTCGTCCGGTCAGCTCCCCGGTTGATTGAGCCTCGACCAGGCTTGGATTCAGTATGAGCGCGAGCGCCGCGATGCTGATCGCGGACGCGATGCGTGCGAAAAACGCTGAATGTGCCATGCTTCCTCTTGCCCTGAGTGCCGGGCACATCGTGGCGTCTGCCCCGACTGTCAACCGGCCATTGAATTGGACTGGAGCGCGCCGCCGAATCGGCTACGCGCGAGAGGAAGAGCTGGGTGGGCCGTTGGAAAAAGGCAGAAGCCGATCTGTCGCGACCGAAGGCGAGACGTAGCTGAAGAAGGCCAGATCCCGCTCGGTCGAAATCGACGCGAAGGACGCTGCAGGCACAACGAGCGCGACGAACACCTTCCCCGTGCTGTTGCAGTCCCCGAGGCAGCTGCACTGTCGGGGCTGACTGTCGTCACTCTGCTGTTGCGACTGCCCGGAAAGAGCGTGCGAGCTGGCGCCGTGTGTGTGCGCGGCTTGATGACCGGCCGTCGAATGCGACTGGATCGCCAGCCCACCGTGCATGACGCACGTGTGCAGCTGGGCCGGCTCGGCCAGACAGATGGCGAGCCAGACTCCGATGATCCCCGTAAGGGCCTTGGAATACCAGTTCCGACGCACGCCTCGAATATAGAGGGCGAAGCCCCCACGCCCCAGTACCCGAACGGGGAGTGCATTGAGACGCGCGCCCGAAGACGCCTACAGACCTGTCAGGACAAAGGGTCGGGATGGGCGCGGGCAATCTTCCCGAGCGCGCCAATCAGCTGCGGCTGATCCTCGGGTAGCCACTCCACCACCCAACGAAGCGTGTGGCGGAACCATTCCGCGTCGACTGCGCCGCGCTCCGCGCTGCGAGCCTGCTCCGCCTTTAGCTCTCCCTCGAGTTGTTTGAGGAGAGGTCGCGCATCCTCGCCGGATCCTGTCTTCATCTTGGCTCGTTGGCTCTTACGGATGAGCGTGAGCGCGGCATCAAATGCTGCGTCGAGCTCGGATCCTTTGGTCATGTCGCGATTTCGTTGCGGGCCTGAGGAAACGGCCGTGTAAGTAAGTGACTACTTGCAAACCAACTCAGCCTTTCGTAATATCCCCCGCTATGAACCGTCGAGACGAAATTCTTAACGCAGCCGCTGGGGTCTTTGCTCAGCATGGGTTCCGCGGCTCAACCACACGCCGCATCGCCGACGCCGCCGGCGTTAACGAGATCACGATCTTCCGACAGTTCGGGTCCAAGGAAGCTCTGATGCGTGAGGCGATGCAGCACATGACGCAATCGGCCGGCCTGGCGGCGCTTCCGGAAGTTGCCGTCGATCCGGAGAACGAGCTTACGACATGGAGCGAGAGCTTCATTCAACATCTGAGACTTCGTAACTCCATCATCCGTAAGACCATGAGTGAGATCGAGGAGCGGCCGGAAATGAGCGAGTGCGCCAGCTTTGTGCCGCGCCAGGCATCGAACGACCTCTGCCTCTACCTCACGGATCTGAAGCGGCAGGGGCTGGCGATGGAAGAGTTCGACCCGAAGACTGCGGCCGCGATGCTGATGGGAGCCATTTTCGCCGACGCCATGGGCCGTGAAATGATGCCCGATGTCTATCCTCAACCGGCAGGAAGCGCCGCGCACATGTATACCCGGCTCCTCTTGCGGGCGATCGGTGTCGAAATCAGCCCGGCTAAAGCGACGAGTAAGCAGACCAAACGACCAAAACAACTTTCGGCCTGAAAAAGTGTTCTCCACACAAACCCAGTACCGGATCCGCGGATTCGGTCGAATCCTTGAGTCGTCCCTGATCCTGGTGGTCGCGTTGGCGCCCGCGGGTGCGCGTGCGCAGGGTGTCCCAACTCCTCCGACTGTATCGATCAGCGGCACAGCGCCGCGCACGCTGGCACTTGACGAAGCGATTCGCGTCGCCGAGTCGCACAGCGAGGCAATTCGCATTGCCCGCGCCGGAATCGAACGTGCGCACGGCAGGCAGTATCAGGCGCGCAGTCAGTACATGCCGCAGATCAATGCCGGTCTGGTTTACACGCGCACCCTGGCTTCGCAGTTCGAGAGCCTGGCCAGCTCGGCACCGGTGGATACGACCAAGCCGCCGGCACCGCCAGGTCCTTGCGATCAATATCTGCTTGATGCAACGGCCACTACCGACGAGCGACTCGCCGGACTGGAAGATGCGAACCGCTGCGCTCTGGGCGGAAATCCATTTTCGTCATTCGGCAGTCTCGGGTTCGGCGCGAAGAATCAGTACAATCTTGGTCTGACCTTCTCCCAGAATCTGTTCGCCGGCGGGCGGATCGTCGCACAGAATCGCGCGGCGAACGCTGTAAGACGCTTTGCCGACATCGAGCTCGCAGCACAGCGTGCTCAGCTTCAGCTCGATGTGACGGAAGCGTACTTCGATGCCGCACTTGGAGATCGTCTTGTTGCGCTGGCTGAATCTTCGGCGGTTCAAACGGAGAGCGTGCTTCGACAGACTCAGCTGGCGCGTTCGGTCGGCAACGTGTCCGAGTTCGAGATGCTCCGCGCTCAGGTAACGAACGCAAATCAGCGTCCGATCGTGATTGCCAGACAGGCGCAGCGCGAAGTCGCGTATCTGCGGCTGAAGCAGCTCCTCAATTATCCGCTCGAAGCGCCACTCCAGCTGACCACAGTTGTCGACGATACGGTTGCGACGCGAGCAGCTCTCGCCGCTGCGGGTTTCCCAGATACTCTGGCCGGCGACCGATCAACGGTCAGGCAAGCGGCAGAAGACATTGCGGCGCAGCGAGCGGCTCTGACTGTTGCCAAAAGCCAACGGTGGCCGACGCTGGCGCTGACCTCGAGCTACGGCAAGGTCGCCTTCCCGCTGACGGGATTGCCGCAAGGCGGAGACTTCCGCACCAACTGGACGGTCAGTCTCAGCACGCAATTCCCGATCTTCACGGGCGGACGAATCAAGGGCGATCAGATGGTCGCGGAAGCGAATCTGCGTGAGGCGCAGGCGCGCTACGATCAGCTTCATGAGCTTGCGGCTCTCGATACTCGCGTAGCGATCAACAACCTGATTCAGGCGCGTGCTGCCTTCGATGCCAGCCGCGGCACTGCCCAGCAGGCTGCTCGTGCGTACTCGATTGCCGATGTTCGGTATCGCGAAGGCATTTCGACTTTCGTCGAGCTCAGTGATTCGAGGATTCTGCTCGAGCAGGCGGTGGCGCAGCGGGCGATTGCGGCGCGGGCACTCCAGGTCGCGAGAGTCCGGTTGGCACTGCTGCCTGACCTTCCTTTGACTCAGACCGGCGCCAATACATCGGTGCAGCTCGATCAAACGACGACGGAACAACAAACGCAAACGATTCCCCAGCAAACTCAGCCAGGCGCGACTGGCTCACCAGTTCAGTCAGCATCACAACAGACCGGCGTCCCACAGTAAGAACAACGACGAGACTTCACATGAAGAGACCGAATAACAAAACACTAAAGATTGTCGGCGCAGTGCTGGTTCTTGTCCTCTTGCTGCTGGTGTTCATGACGCGCAGCAAGAGTGACAACGCGTCTGCGGCAGAGACGACCAAAGTCGAAACGATAAGCGTCGGCGCCGAGAACATCGCGGTGGCCACAACTGGCTCGATCATGTCGGGACCTACCATCTCCGGCACTCTCGAGCCCGAGCGTGAAGCGGTATTGCGGTCCCAGGCGCAAGGCAGTGTTCTGCAGACCTACGCCGATCAGGGTCAGTCCGTTGGAGCGGGCACGGTGCTCGCCCGCATCGATGCGTCGGGCGTTCAGGACGCGTACACCTCGGCGCGCGCGCAGGTCGTAGCCGCGCGCAACGCAGCGGACATCGCTGCGCACGACCTGGCCCGGAACGAGAAACTTCTCACTGCCGGCGCCATCGCCGAGCGCGACATCGAGCAGTCGCGCCGCGCCTCGATTGCCGCACAAGCCGCGCTCGAGGACGCCAACTCGAGGCTCGCCGGCGCGCAGAGACAGTACCGGAATACGACCGTTACGTCTCCTTTCGCCGGTATCGTGAGCGAACGGCCAGTCTCGCCGGGCGACGTCGTACAGCCGGGCACCGCACTGTTCACGATTGTCGATCCATCCAGCATGAGACTCGAGGCATCAGTTCCCGCTGAGCAACTGTCGACGATTCGCGTTGGCGTGCCGGTGGCTTTCACTGTCAGCGGATATCCCGGCAGACAGTTTGTCGGTCATATCGTGCGTGTTAATCCAACCGCCGATCCAACCACTCGTCAGGTTCGGATCTACGTGTCGATACCGAACGCTGGGCGCACTCTCGTCGGCGGTCTCTTTGCCAGCGGGCGTATCTCGAGCGACACGAAAACCGGACTCGTTGTGCCGACCACAGCCGTGGACGTTCGCGGCACGGCTCCTTTCGCCGTACGCGTGAGAGGAGGAAAAGCGGAAAAAGTGCAGCTGCAGCTTGGATTGAACGACAAGACAGCCGAGACATACGAGATTCTTTCGGGTCTGCACGCGGGCGACACGGTATTGGTGGGTGCGGCGCAGGGTATTACTCCTGGCACGCCGGTGCGGGTGACATTGACTGCAACTCCTTCCACAACAAGCGGTAGCGTTTCGAGGTAGCAAGCATGGTCATTTCAGATTTTGCGATCAGGCGTCCCATGATCACCGTGGTCACGATGGTGGCCCTGGTGGTTTTCGGACTGTTCGCTCTGTGGCGATTGCAGACGGACGAGTTTCC
>Ga0207648_10006979_pt1 | contig 11173 bp, 11 predicted proteins | sample KBSMisM32_FD_184310 | JGI IMG/M metagenome (GOLD analysis project Ga0207648, IMG submission 184310) | Miscanthus rhizosphere microbial communities from Kellogg Biological Station, Michigan, USA - KBS Miscanthus M3-2 (SPAdes) (version 2) | ecosystem: Host-associated > Plants > Roots >... | reverse complement strand
ACCTAACGGTTGGGATCCCGCAGAGCAGGACTACCAGGTGAGCGGCAAAAGGGGTTCGAACCCTCGACCCTTAGCTTGGGAAGCTAATGCTCTACCAACTGAGCTACTGCCGCTGATAATTTAAATTTACGAAACTGTATTTGGGAATGAAATTTTTTTCGCAAGCCAGCTGTCCTTTGCAGGAACGATCCAGTTATTTTCCAATTCTTCCTTTGTCAGCACAACGTTATTAAAAAACAAAGTATCGGCAGTAATAAAACCGTGTTCAACAGCATACTTTAATTGAGGCATCGGTACTATTTGAATCCGGTAGCTTTCGGATCTATCTTTTACAATAAAAGCCAGCGCCAATCGATCAAACATATTAACCGCAAATGTTTTTTCGATCTCTTTGATCAACCGTACTGAACTATCGGTACTGCAACCGCTGACTCCCGTCGCTGTTTCATCTGCCATCAACACCACAAATTGTCCAAAAAATAAATACGCAGCCGCTTTTACCGGCACTCCATGTGAATCCCAGTTGGCTGCGAATTGGTTGATCATTTCTTCAATTTGCAGGGCTTCACTGATAGTAAACAACCGGCTTGATTGATAGATCCAAACTCTCGAACCAGGATCAAACTCATGGTTGAGTAGACTTTTATATTCAAAATTCATTTTACAAAATTACTAACGCGGATGATACGGATTTAAAAGGATTTCACGGCCGATGACCATGCCGAAAAGTATTTACATGCTTGCCGCTATCAATTCTGCTATGTCCATCACCTTTGTTTCGGATTCTTTTTCCGCATTTTTTACGCCGTCTGTCAACATGGTATTACAAAAAGGACAGGCAGCTGCGATAACCTGTGCGCCGGTGGCAATGGCTTCATTGGTTCTTTCAAAGTTCACCCGCATAGTTCCCTTTTCTTCCTCTTTGAACATTTGCGCCCCTCCAGCGCCACAGCATAACCCATTGCTCCGGCAGCGTTTCATTTCGATCAATTCCGCGTCCAGCGCCTCAAGCACCTTACGCGGCGCTTCATAAATATTATTTGCCCTGCCTAAATAACAACTGTCGTGATAGGTGATCTTTTTTCCCTTGAATGATCCTCCCTCTTTTAGTTTTATTTTTCCCTGGTCGATCAGCTGCTGCAGAAATATCGAATGATGAATTACTTCATAACTGCCACCCAAAGCCGGGTATTCATTTTTTAAAATATTGAAACAATGCGGGCAGGCAGTTACAATTTTTTTTATGCCATAATTATTTAAGACCTGGATGTTCTGATAGGCCATCATCTGGAATAAAAATTCATTGCCTGCCCTTCGTGCAGGATCTCCGTTGCACATTTCCTCTTTCCCGAGAATCGCATAGTTAATTCCAACTTTTTCAAGAATAGTCGCAAATGCTCGGGTGATCTTTTGCGCCCGCTGATCAAAGCTGCCGGAACAACCGACCCAAAACAAGATCTCAGGTGATTCACCCCGGGCAAATAACTCAGCCATCGTTGGAACGTGCATCTGCAACTACAATTAGCTACAATGATACTGAATTTAATAAAGTGTCAGTTACTATTGTCGTCAATACCAGCCTTCACTACTAACGAGAATAACCGCAGCTATAACAATTAATGCAAAAATACCCAGCGTAACCCAGCCAAGGGTGACGGCCGTGTGGGCTTTTTTATTAGATGGATCGTGTTTTTTTGCTTTGTTTCCCAGGACAATGGCAAGAATGGCCGCAATGGGAGCAATTAATATAACATATGGAATAAACAGGCCTATGGCTACCGTTGCTATTGCAGCGATGCCAAACCCAAGCGCGGTACTTCCCTTATCACTTTTTGTTTCCTTTTTAGATGCATGCTTTAAGATCAGGAAAGATATCTTCTCTTTAAAACTCAGTTTTCTTCCAATTAACTTCTGAACCTCTTTGATCTTCAGTGAAGTCAATTTTTTGTACGCTTCTTCTGGTGGGTAAATTATTGTGTTAACAGGTTTCGGTAGGGTGGCCGAATGTAAAGTGGATGGCGAAGCCAAAAATCCACAAGTGATAAGAACAAAAAGAATTCTCATGGTGGCAGTTTAGTTTGGTGTGATTAAAAATAACATTAAGATTTTATATCAGCAAGTAAAGAAATCAATCTCTATTTTTGTCGCCATACTATGAAGGTCAAAGGATTTTTTCAGGGACTGTTTAACTGGGAATTGTGGCCATTTTATGTGTTATATGCTCCCATTGGTCCCGTATGGTTCTGGTATTGTTTTCGGGCGCGTTCCTTCTGGTTTTTCAGTTCATCGAATCCCACCATTACATTCGGAGGTTTTGAGGGTGAAAGCAAAAGAGAAATGTATGAGCAATTGCCTCCTGATTCCCATCCAAAAACCATATATGTACTGCATGATCTTTCTTTCGAGAATGTAAAGAAAAAGATCTGCGAGGCCGGATTCAATTATCCATTTATTGTAAAGCCAGACGTAGGAATGAAAGGGATCTTATTTCGAAAAATTGAAAGCGAAGACCAGTTGGAAAAATATCATCACCGCATACCTGTAGAATATATTGTGCAGGACCTGGTTGAGATGCCTGTTGAAGTAAGTGTATTTTATTATCGTCATCCTACCGAAAAAAAAGGTGTCATTACCGGGTTCATACAAAAAGAATTACTTGAAGTTTACGGTGACGGCAAAAGCACATTGTGGGAACTGATATGTAAGCACCCAAGGGCAAGATATCGCCTCGAAGAAATGAGACATCGTCATGAACACCGGCTTGACAGGGTTTTACCGAATGGACAACATTTTTATTTATCCTATGCCGGCAATCATAATCGCGGGGCGAGATTTATTAACCTGGAAAGAGAAATCGATGACCGTTTACTAAAAGTGTTTGATGATCTCAGTCATTATACCGACAAATTTTATTATGGCCGGTATGACATAAAATGTATGTCCATTGAAGACCTGAAAAATGGGAGGAATTTTTCGATTCTTGAGTTCAACGGATGTGGAGCGGAGCCTAATCACATTTATGATGCTGATATGAGACTTGGAAAAGCTTATCGTGAGATATTAAAACACTGGAAAGTGTTATATGAAATAAGCAAGTACAACCATGAAAACGGGACGCCTTACTGGTCTTTTAGAAAGGGCCGCAAGTTTTTGAAAGATGCACAACGACATTTCAAAATGTTGGAAAAGTTCGACTGAAAAGTTAAGAAATGTAAAATTTATTGCAGGCCAGGTAAAAACAATTTTAAAAAATCAAATAAGCGTTTTGTGAAAGCAACCAATAAAACCGAAAAAACGTTCTTGTATTCGATACATGGGATCACAAACGGCTAGTTATGAAAGAACGGGTTCTTACTTTTTCTCTTTTTATTTTTTCAGTTCTGGTGTTTGGCCAGAATTATACTCCTGTTGACGAAGGATCAAAGGTTCATTTTGTCATTGACAATTTTGGAATAGCGACGGGCGGAGATTTCAAGGGACTTACCGGCACTATCAAATTCGACCCCGCGCAACCAACCGCCGGTGAGTTTGATGTAAGCGTTGACGCAAATACAATTGATACCGATGTCGAATCAAGAGATAATCATCTTCGCAGATCAGAGTATTTTGATGTTAAGAATTATCCCAGGATATCGTTCAAGTCCACGAAGATCACCAAAGCTAACAAAGACGGTTACCTCTATATGTTTGGAAACATCACGATCAAAGGAGTTACAAAAGAGGTCAACTTCCCGTTTACTGCCAAGGCCCAGAATGGAGGTTATCTTTTTGAGGGAAGTTTTAAATTAAACCGTCGCGATTTTGGCGTAGGCGGGAGTAGTCTTTCTCTTTCAGACAACGTTACCGTTACTCTTTCCATTGTTGCCAAGGCCAATTAGGCTAACGCCTTGTCTAAATTCCTTCTCTTTTGCTATTTTCGTCTGATGCACCCCTTGGTGAAAATTTTTTTTACGGGCTTGCTTATAAGTTTTCTTGGTTCGCTGCCGCTGGGGACTTTGAATGTCGCCGCTATGCAGATTGGAATTACTGATGGCTATACGGCAGCTATCTTATTTTCCCTGGGTTCCCTGCTGGTCGAAATGATCTATGTAAGGTTTTCCCTGGTGGGAATGGATTGGATCAGGAAACAGGAAAGGATTTTTAAGGTACTGGAGTGGGTCACGCTGGCCATAGTATTAGCTCTCGCTGTTTCGAGTTTTCATGCTGCTCTTCATCCGAAAACTGGAAAAAATATCATTCTCAGCAGTACCTTGCCACGATTTGTTTTAGGTGCAACCATGTGTGCCGTCAACCCGGTACAGATACCTTTCTGGTTTGGCTGGAGCACAGTTCTGTTTACAAAGAAAGTTCTGCTGCCAAAAAATAGTCACTATAATTTATACATCATTGGAATTGGTATCGGGACATTTATTGGGAATTGCGTTTTCATTTTTGGAGGGCAGTTGATCGCCGAAAAATTGAGATCAAACCAGAATATTTTAAATTGGGTGATCGGTGGCATATTCGCGATCACAGCCGTGATACAAGTGTGGAGAATTATCAAAAAGAAAGATGCCGCTCATAATTTAGAACACCCGGACGAAGTGGCCCAAAAACTTGAAAAAAAATATGCCGGCCTGCAAAGGGATCATTCACAATAATATTATAAACCTATGCCTTCTAAAGACGCGTTCATTGTAGAACTGAGATACGAATCGGACTTAACAAAAAAAATGCTTGAGAAAGTTCCCCTTGAAAAAGGTTCCTGGCGACCACACGAAAAATCGATGACCCTTGGAAGGCTGGCTACACATGTTGCAGAGATACCGCATTGGATATCCCGGATTATTACAATTGATGATTGGGATTTTGCTGTCCGTGGATTTAGTTCTCATAGTGCAGCCACCAGGGAAGAATTAATGGAAACTTTCCATCATAAATTAGAACAGGCCATTGCCGATCTCGAAACCATGAGTGAGGAAGACTTTAATAAAACATGGATCGTTCGCAGAGGCGACCAAATGAGGCGTGAACTGCCAAAGGGGATTGCCATCCGGGGCTGGGGATTTAGTCATCTTATACACCACCGTGGTCAATTGTCAGTTTATCTCCGCTTGTTGGATGTGCCCGTTCCGGGTATGTATGGCCCAAGCGCTGATGAAAAATGATGACCAAAAAATTCACTCATGAATAAATCGCAGCAGTTAAACCGGTCATTAGGATTGGCACTTGTAGTGGTGGTTGTAGTGGGCAATATTATCGGCTCAGGCGTTTACAAAAAGGTGGCCCCGATGGCCGCCGAACTACATTCCTCGGGTTGGGTATTAATTTGTTGGGTACTCGGAGGTATTATCAGTTTATTTGGAGCGTTGAGTAATGCTGAAATTGCAAGCATGATGGCTGACACGGGCGGAGAATATGTGTACTATCAAAAAATATACAACCGCTTTTTTGCTTTTATTTTTGGCTGGTCACTTTTCATAGTCATACAAACGGCATCAATTTCAGCCCTTGCTTATGTTTTTTCTCAGTCACTGAATAGCGTAGTCCATCTGCCGCCTGTACTTTCTTCCTGGCAACATGTTAATATCGGAGGCGTATTCTATCCATTTGAGAATTTTAATGTAAAACTCTCCGCCATCATTCTTATTCTTTTACTTACATGGCTTAATAGTAAGGGAATAAAGATCGGTGCACGATTCAGTGCTGTCGTTTTGGTCCTTGTTTTTGCAGGTATTCTCACTATTATCATTTTCGGCCTTACAAGCTCTCAGTCGCACATCGGCCAGGTATTTGAAATGCGAACAACGAATAATGCACCTGTTACATTCAGCGCGGTATTTACAAGTATGCTCGCGGCATTTTGGGCTTACCAGGGCTGGGCAACCGTTGGTTACATCGGTGGAGAAGTAAAGGATCAGTATAAAAATATTCCAAAAGGTATTACTATTGGTGTTTTCATTATCATCATCACGTACTTGCTCGTCAATACAGCCTATCTTTCTTTGTTACCTGTAGATACACTGGAGCATATTTATAAGTCGCAAAACATGGTGGCGGCGATCGAAGCAGTCAAAGTTTTCTGGGGACAAAACGGAGGGTTATTTATTTCGACGCTGATAGCGGTTACAACATTGGGGTGTACACACGCAACAATTCTGGTAAGCTGTCGCACTTATTTCGCCATGGCAAAGCAGGGAATGTTTTTCCCTTCGGTAGGCAAGCTGAATAAAGCACACGCTCCCGCTAATTCAATGTGGCTCCAGGGAATTTGGGCCTGTATACTTGTGCTTTCCGGCACATTTGATCAATTGACCGATATGATCATTTTTGCTGTATTTATCTATTACGGAGCTACGGCGTTTGGCGTTTTTATTCTTCGTAAAAAAATGCCTGATACGCCCCGGCCATATAAAGTATGGGGTTATCCAATAGTGCCCGCCATTGTTGTGATATTTAGTGCCGTGCTTTTTCTCAATACCATTTATGCTCGACCAAGGGAGGCAGCGATCGGAATGGTGTTAATGCTTGCGGGAGTACCTATTTATTTGAGATTGAGTAAGAAAAAGAACCAGGATAATGGAGAAAGAGGATAATAGGATATGGGATAGTAGGATATTGGATATTAGGATATTCTGGTCGGTAGTGGCAACGAGGCACCTCATAGTTATGAAAAGTGAGGCAGTTTTTGTATTATTATGGGCAAATCCTTGACACAATTGACGTCATAGATGAACAACGGCAAAATAAGTGAATTCACAAAGCGTTTTTAGTAGTGTCAGGTTTAAACTAAGGGGATTATTTATACTCTTATGAAACAAGATCCAACTCTTGATTATGCGTCACCAATTGAAAGTATGGCTAGTAAGTTTTGCAACGTTTTTTACCTTTTCCCCTGCTTATTCCCAACTTCAATCTTGCCCGGTAAATATTAATTTTTCAGCAGGAGATCTGTCTTCCTGGTCAGCCAAGACAGGCCTGTTGGGCGGTGCGAGCCAAAATTATCCTGCCCCCAATAACGGAGTTTCGGTGATCCCGGAATTTAGCATTGCACCTATTGGCATTAGAGTGATCACTGCCTCAAACACTGATACGTATGGCGGGTTTCAAACAATTCCTGTGATCAATGGATATTCTTATGGATACTCCGTTCAAATAGGTTCCACCGCGAATTCGTATAATCTTCAATCAACAGCTACAAATCCTGGTGGTTTTATCAGGTCACTTACGTATATCATCAATGTACCGGCAGGTCCAACTACCGTTCCCTATACGATGACGTACGCTTATGCAATGGTGTTGGAAAATGGTACGCACAATTCCAATGAACAGCCTTTATTTAAGGCTACTTTAATTGCTAATGGAACTGTGATCACGTGTGCATCTCCTAAGTATTATCTTCCTACATTAAATGATGCAGGTGGCGGAACCGGCGATACGGGCGCAACGCTCGACAGTGCGGCCGCCATTGCAAACGGTTTTAAAAATAGCCCTGTCCCTTTTTTAACCCATGCAGGAAACAATAATACCTCGGGCACTTTACTGTACGATGTATGGACAAAAGGCTGGACGGAAGTTACTTTTGACCTGTCTCCATACCGCGGGCAACAGGTGACACTTACATTTGAAGCAGATAATTGTCTACCCGGAGCTCATTTTGCATATGCGTATGTAGCACTTCGCAATAGCTGCGCAGGATTGGAGATCAGCGGAAATCCTGTTGCCTGCGCAAATACAAATTCCGAGTATTCAGTGCCCGCCCTGGCTGGTGCTACTTACCACTGGACAGTGCCTGCCGGGTGGACGATCAATTCAGGGACAAATTCGAATATCATTAATGTAACTCCTGGTCTGTCCCCCGGAAATATCACAGTGAATGAAAAAAATAGTTGCGCCGATCTGAAGGACACCATTGCTGTTTCAACAACGCCACCTACTGTCGCGGGACAAGTGTTGAGCAATAACGAAGTTTGTTCAGGCTTAAACAATACTACATTGAATTTGAATGGGTCGGTGGGGAATGTTTTAGGTTGGATATCCTCGACTGATGGAATTCATTGGACTGATGTTCCCGCAACAGGTACAAATTATACAGCACAGAATTTGACCACTACAACTCAATACAAGGTATTGGTTCAAAATGGCAGTGCATGTAGTCTCGATACCAGTACGGCCGCAACCATCATTGTTGACCCAAGATCTGTCGGCGGGCTCTTAAGTCCTGACAATGTAAATGTCTGTTTGGGGCAAACTACAAATACCGTGTTTACTTTAAGTGGGAGCACGGGCAATGTTGTTAACTGGCAACGGTCAGGCGATAATACCAATTGGTCCAATTTTTCGCCAGCAAAAACTGATTCAGTTTTCAGTGTGAATGGGATCAATACCGATGTGCAATATCGCGTAATAACCAAGAGTGGTGTTTGTCCCGCCGATACTAGTTCAGTTGCTTCTGTGAACTTTATCAATGTTCCTTTTCCGGCAGCGATCACTGACCCAGAGTCAGCTGGTATTTGCTATGGAAAAACAATTCCGCTCAATGCAACCATTACAACTGGTACATCCTATACATGGTCTAATGCAAACACACTAAGCAACCAGGGTAATGGAAATGTCAACTCTGTTCCTTTCACTATTCATGCAACAGCGTCGCCTCGGCAAACAACGGATTATGTTCTCACGGTTAATAACGCCGGGTGTCCTAATTCTTTGACAGATACATTTCACATTATGGTGGCTCCCCGTATTGTTGTCTTTGCGGGCAACGATACATCGATTGTTGCCAATCAACCCTTGCAATTGAATGCTTCTGTCAATGATCCAACTGCCAATCAATTTAACTGGACACCGGCAACCGGGTTAAACTTTACTGGCATTCCAAATCCTGTTGCAAGCTTTACGGCTGACCAGGTGGGTGGTTCAGTTACCTATATTGTCCGGGCCACAAACTCATTTGGTTGTTATGGCCAGGATACGATCACGATAAAACTCTTTAAGACGGGGACTGATATTTTTGTTCCCAGTGCGTTTACTCCTGGCAATGATGGACACAATGATATTCTTCGCCCGATTTGTGTTGGGATCAGGGAATTGAACTATTTCAGAGTATATAATCGCTGGGGGGAGCTGGTCTTTAGCACCAGCGAAATCGGTAAGGGCTGGGACGGAACCATTCGTGGCCAACCGCAGCCCACTGCTAATTTTGTTTACCTCGCGCAAGGTGTAGATTACCTGGGTAAGGTTATTTTCAAAAAAGGAAATGTGATGCTGATCCGATGATCTGTTTATTCCTGCGCCCATTTATCTCTTTCATCAGGACTAAATTTCCACGGAGCAAAATTATTTTCCACATTGCTGAACATGGCATTCCATTCCTGGGGCGCATTGCTATCTTCCATGATGAGTGAGCGGCGTAATTCCAAAATGATTTCAAGCGGAGAAATAGACACGGGGCATTCTTCTACGCAAGCGTTGCAAGTGGTGCATGCTCTCAATTCTTCAACTGTAATATAACTGAACAGATTTTTCCCGTCATTGTTGAACTCACCATTCTTGTCAATATTTTTCCCGACTTCTTCCATGCGGTCCCTGGTGTCCATCATGATCTTCCGTGGTGACAAAAGTTTGCCTGTTATATTTGCCGGGCAGGAAGCCGTGCATCTTCCGCACTCCGTGCAACTGTAAGCGTCAAGCAGATTTCGCCAGCTCAGGTCAAACACATCTTTTGCACCGAACCCGATAGCTATCGGGGTTGCAGGAGGTGTTGCGTTTGTCGGTGCGAGTTCGGGTTGCATGGCATACAATACTTCATTTTGCACCGCCGGCATATTCCTGATCTCGCCTTTTGGTTCCAGTCTCGTGTAGTAAGCATTTGGAAAAGCAAGCAGGATGTGAAGATGTTTCGAGTAGGGTAAATAGTTGAGAAAAGCAAAAATGCCGGTAATATGGAGCCACCAACAGGTTCTTTCAATACCCATCAATGACGATGAATCCAGGTTATTAAAATAGGACGCAAAATTTCCTGAAAAAAGAAAACTTCCAGCATCGGAATAATATTCATAGCCGCGAACCTGCAAGGCCCGGTCGGCTGTATTCATCGTCAGGAAAAAAGACATCAGCAGGATCTCAGTGATCAGGATATAATTGGCATCACTCCGTGGCCATCCATCGAGGTCATGACTTCTGAATCTTTTTAATTTTAAAATGTTCCTCCGGATAAGAAAAATGACACAGCCTGTCAATACAAGCACGGCTAATATTTCGAAAGCATCAATTAAAAAAGTGTAAAAACCTCCGAGGGTATTGGCAAATAAGCGGTGCCTTCCAAAACCGCCGTCCAGCACAATTTCCAATACTTCAATATTGATAATGATAAAGCCTGCATAAATAAAAAAATGCATGACAGCTACCAGCGGGTTACGAAACATCTTCTTTTGACCAAAGGCAAGCAACAACACATTTTTCCACCGCCGGCCAGGATTGTCGCTGTAGTCTTCATCGTGACCAAGCAAAATATTTCTCCTGACCTTTTTGATATTTTTTGTAAAAAGCCAGATCGAGAAGAGGGCAAGGACAATAAATAAAATTTGCTGGACGAGATGCATAATCCGTTCAATTGCTTAACTAAGATAAGAGATGATTAGGGAAAAGAGGACAGGATTATTGATTATTAATTATTAGTTATTTATTTTCCGCGAGGAATATCTTTTGGAGAGCAATAATCAAGGATCAATAAGAAACAATCGCGGGATTAGATTAGTTTTGTTTGAACCACGATCAATATGGCGGAAAAAAAATACATCTTCGACAAACAGGTGGCTGCAAAAAAATTGCAGCGCATAGCGTATGAGATACTGGAGAATAATATGGATGAAGAAAGGATCGTGCTGGCAGGCATTCCCGAAAATGGAGTGGTGATCGCAAAAACTATTCAAAAGACATTGTCGGGTATATCACCTCTTAAAACTGAGTTGATCACTATCTCCCTTGACAAACGGAATCCGAAAGAGGTAACATTAAGTAAGAAAATAGATTTTAATGACCAGGTCGTCATTATTGTGGACGATGTCGTAAATAGTGGAAAAACCTTATTGTACTCAGTAAAACCTTTTCTTGAATTTCAACCCAAAAAAATTCAAACGCTGGTCCTGGTCGAGAGAAGTCATAACAATTTTCCTGTGCAGCCCGATTATGT
>Ga0207648_10006973_pt1 | contig 11182 bp, 10 predicted proteins | sample KBSMisM32_FD_184310 | JGI IMG/M metagenome (GOLD analysis project Ga0207648, IMG submission 184310) | Miscanthus rhizosphere microbial communities from Kellogg Biological Station, Michigan, USA - KBS Miscanthus M3-2 (SPAdes) (version 2) | ecosystem: Host-associated > Plants > Roots >... | reverse complement strand
AGGGGCAGAGCTGTTCGCCACGCACTGCTCGGGCTGCCACACGCTCAGCGCGGCAGGCACCCAGGGGACCGGCAACCGCGGATTGCGCACGCAGGGTCCCAACCTGAATGGGCGAACGGAGACCTATGAAGACGCACTCTTCGCGATCCAGAACGGCGGCTTCTCGGGAGCGATCATGCCCCAGAACATCGTCGTCGGCCACGAAGCCGAAGCCGTCGCCCGCTTCGTCGCCAAGTACGCCGGCGAAGAAGCCGAAGAATCGCCGCGTCCCGGCGCGACCTCGCCCTAGGTTCGGCCCGGGGCCGACCCCTAACCTTCCGGGCCTATGCTCGACCTGAAGCTGATCCGCTCAGACACCGAGCGGGTCAAGACGGCGCTGGCGCGTCGCGGCGCCGCCGAGCCCCTCGACGAGCTGCTCGGCCTCGACGCGCGTCGCCGCGAGCTGCTGCCCGAGATCGAGGGCGCACAGGCGGAGCGCAAGACCCTCTCCAAGCAGATCGGCGAGGCCAAGCAGCATGGCGAGGACGCCGAGGCCGAGATGCGCGCGGTGCAGGGGCTGAAGGAGAAGATCGAGGCGGGCAAGGTCGAGCTCGAGAAGGTCGAGGAGGATCTCGATCGCCTCGCCCGCTCCCTCCCCAACCTGCCCGACCCGGATGCCCCCGACGGCATGACCGAGGAGGACGCCGTCGTCCTGCGCGAGGAGGGAACGCCGCCGGACTTCGACTTCGAGCCTCGCGACCACCTGGAAATCGGCGCCGAGCTGGGGCTGATCGACATGGAGTCCGCCGCCAAGCTCTCGGGCTCGCGCTTCGCCTACGTCAAGGGCGACCTGGTCATGCTCGAGCTGGCGCTGGTCCGCTTCGCGCTGGACCTCGTCCGCGCAGAAGGTCACGAACCGGTCGTGCCGCCGGTGCTCGTTCGCGAAGAGGCGCTCTACGGGACGGGCTTCCTGCCGGGCGACCGCGACCAGATCTACGAGATCCCCAAGGACGAGCTCTTCCTCGTCGGCACCTCGGAGGTGTCGCTTGCCAGCCTGCACGCGGACGAGATCCTCGCGGCCGACCGGCTGCCGATCCGCTACGCGGGCTTCTCGACCTGCTTCCGCCGCGAGGCCGGCGCCGCCGGTCGCGATACGCGCGGGATCTTCCGCGTCCACCAGTTCGACAAGGTCGAGATGTTCTCGTTCGTCGAGCCCTCATGGTCGGGCGAGGAGCATGAGCGCCTGCTGGCGATCGAGGAGCGCATCCTCGGCCAGCTCGAGATCCCATATCGCGTCGTCAACGTCGCCGCCGGCGACCTCGGCGCGCCGGCGGCGAAGAAGTACGACTGCGAGGCGTGGATCCCGAGCCAGGGCCGGTACCGCGAGCTCACCTCCTGCTCGAACACGACCGACTACCAGGCACGACGCCTCAGTTGTAGGTATCGGGCCGCCGACGGCGAATCTCCCCAGACGGTGCACACCCTCAATGGCACCGCGGTGGCTGTGGGGAGAACGATGATCGCGCTGATCGAGAATCGCCAGGAGCGAGACGGCGGATTCACGCTACCCACTATTTTGCATTCGTACGGAGCGCCTGAGAGGATCGGGGCTAATGAGTAGTGGGGTGAGGGATGCTAGGCGCGTCGTCCTCTGCGACGACCACGAGATCGTGCGCGAGGCGATCAAGGCGCGCATGGCCAACTCGAGCACGGTCGAGATCGTCGGCGAGGCGAGCAACGGCCGCGACGTCGTCGACGTCGTCAAGGAAATCGAGCCCGACGTGCTGATCATCGACGTCGAGCTGCCCAAGCGCGACGGCATCGAAGCGACCAAGGAGGTGCTGAAGGCGCGGCCCCGCACCAAGGTCATCATCTTCACCGCGCACGCCCAGCCCGACCTGCTGGCGCTGGCCCTGCGCGCCGGAGCGTCCGGCTACGTGCTCAAGTCGGCCCCCGCCGAGGACATCGCCCGGGCGGTGAAAGCGGTAACCGGCGGCGGCACCTTCCTGGGCGGGGACTTCGCCGGCGGCAAGCCGTCGGAGGTCGAGAAGCTGCTCACCCTCTCGCCCCGCGAGCGCCAGATCCTCGAGCTGCTCGCCGAGGGGCTGCGGGTGAAAGAGATCGCCGAGCGCCTTCAGCTCAGCCCGGCGACCGTGCATACGCATGTGCGCAACGCGATCGCCAAGCTCGAGGTCGACACCCGCACCGAGGCGGTGGCGCTGGCGGTGAAGTTCAGCTACCTCGGCGCCGGCGGCAAGGCCTAATTGTCGTCTGCGCCGGTCTCCGCGGCGGGCTTCAACTCCAAAGCACAGCCGTTGATGCAGTAGCGCTGGCCGCCGCGCTCGGCCGGCCCGTCGTCGAAGACGTGGCCGAGGTGGGCGCCGCAATGCCTGCATACGACCTCGGTGCGGCGCATGAAGAGGCTGTTGTCGGGCCGCAGCTCGACGTGCTCGAGGTTTGCCGGCTCGGTGAAGCTCGGCCAGCCGGTGCCGGAGTCGAACTTCGTATCGGAGGAGAACAGCTCCGTGCCGCAGCAGACGCAGTGATACATGCCCTCGGTCTTCTCGTCCCAGTACGGACCGGTGAAGGCGCGCTCGGTGCCGGCCTCGCGGGTCACCTTGTATTGCTCAGGCGTCAGCTGCTCTCGCCATTCGGCCTCGGTCTTCTTCAGCTTCTCCATAGGGCAAGGGTAAAGGGCTGCAGGAGCCGACTCGGCGGACGCGCTTCGCGCAGAGTGTCCGGCGAGTCGACCCCTGCAGCCCCTTACGATGCGCCGCTGATGGGCGAGAGCTTCCATACCCCGAGCGGCGATGCGCAGAAAGCCTTCTACTCCGAGCTCGGCGAGGGACGGTTCCTCGCCACGGAGCTGACGAGGGGACCGTGGGACCCCGGGGCGCAGCATGCGGGGCCGCCGGCTGCGTTGCTCGGGCGGGAGATCGAGCGGCTGGAGAGCTCCGCGGGCTTTCAGGTGGGACGGATCGTGTTCGAGATCCTGCGGCCGGTGCCGATCGGCGAGGTGCGGCTCGAGTCGCGGCTGCTTCGCCCGGGCAAGAAGGTGCAGCTGGTCGAGGCGTCGCTCTCGGGCGGGGCCGGCGAGCTGATGCGCGCCACGGCGTGGCTGCTGCGGAAGGCCGAGCTCGACCTGCCCGCCGGCGCGGTCGACGACTCGCCGCCGCCCCAGGGACCGGAGGAAGGCTGGACGCCCGAGTTCTTCCCAACCGGCCAGGAGGTCGGCTACCACACGGCGATGGAATGGAAGGCTGTCGCCGGAGCCTTTCTCGAGCCCGGCCCGGCCACGGTCTGGATGCGGATGCGCCAGCCGCTCGTCGCCGGCGAGGAGCCGACCCCGCTGCAGCGGGCGCTGGTCGCGGCGGACGTCGGCAACGGCATCGCCGCCGTCCTCGACTACCGCGAGTACGTCTTCATCAACGTCGACCTGAGCGTCCACTTCGAGCGCATGCCGGAGGGCGAGTGGGTCTGCGTCGACGCCGTCACCCGCCCGCGGCCGACCGGCATCGGCACCGCCGAGTCCGAGCTGTCGGACCGCCGCGGCCGCATCGGGCGCGCCGCCCAGTCGCTGCTCGTCGACCGTCGGGGCTAGGAGGGCCTGAGCCGAAACCCTAGGCCGCGAAAAGGGCACGGCTGCGCGGCGCGATCACCAGCGCGATCGTCGCCCCCGAGACGATGGCGATCGCGGCGGCCAACAGGAACGCGCCCTCGTAGCTGCTCATCGCGGCCATCGCCCCCGCGATCGGGGCGCCGAGCCCGATCCCTCCGTCGAAGAAGGCCGTGAAGGTGCCGAGCGCGGCGCCCCGCCGTGTGTCTGAGACGCGGCCGACGACGATCAGCGAGAGCGACGGATAGAGCAGGGAGAAGGCGGCGCCCATCGCCAGCGCCCCGGCGAACGCCGCGGCCAGGCTCTGGGACAGGGCGATCGTCGTCAGGCCGATGGCCTCGACGGCCGCCGCCGCCGCCGCGACCCGTGCCGGCCCGACCCTGTCCGGCAGGTCGCCGCCGATCAGGCGCGTCAGCACGACCATCGTCGCGAAGGCGCCGAAGACCGTGGCGCCGTGGCCGACGCCGCGAGCGTCGAGGTGGAGCACGACGAAAGCGGCGATCGTCGCATAGCCGACCGCGGCGAGGGCAATGGCGATGCCGGGCCGGACCGCCTCGCGCTCGATCAGCGAGCGAGGTCCCTCGGCTGGATGAGGAAGCGCGTGGAAGGGATCTGGAAGCCGGAGCGCGATCAGGGCTCCGAGCAGCGGCACGGCCCCGGCGAAGATCCAGGTCCAGGTGTAGCCGCAGTCGTGCAGAAGCGCCTCGCCGATCAGCGGCCCGATGCTGAGGCCGGCCCAGACCGAGAGCCCGTAGAGGCCGATCACCCGCCCGCGGCGCCCGGGGGGCGCGAGGTCGACGACCCAGGCCGAGCTGGCGGTGAAGACCGTCCCCTCGCCGGCGCCGAGGAAGAGTCGCGCGGCGATCAGGCCGGGGACGCCGAACGGCAGCAGATACATGAAGCCGCCGACCGCGACGAGGATCGAGCCCAGCAGCACGGTCGGCTTGCGGCCGCGACGGTCGGCGAGGCGGCCGGCGAGGGGACGCAGCAGCAGGCCGGTGACCGCGTAGGAGCCGATCACGATTCCGACGGCGACGTTGCCGGCGTCGAGCGGCCCGTGGATGTACCTGGGCAGGACCGGCAGGACGGCGCCCACCGCGACGAGCCCGCAGAAGGTGACGGCGAAGACCCCGGCGAAGGCCGTCCCGAGCCGGGCGACCGGTAAGAACTGGTCGTCGACGGCGTTCACGCCCGCAGCCCCGCGAGGCCCTCGATGACGTGATCGGGCGGCGGCTCGGCCATTTCGGCTTCCTCGCGCGTGCAGGCGCCGCTCAGCACCAAGATCGTCGCCAGGCCGGCGCGCCGACCGCCGACGATGTCCGAGGCAATCCTGTCGCCGACCATCGCCACCCGCTCGGCGCCGGCGATCAGCGAGCGCGCCTGCGAAAAGAGGTGCGGCTCGGGCTTGCCGCCGATCTCGGCCTCGCTTCCCGAGGCGGTCTCGACCGCCGCGAGGATGGCGCCGGTGCCCGGCCAGGCCCCATCGGGCATCGGCAGGGTCGGGTCGCGACTGGTCGCAAACAGCGCCGCGCCGCGCCGCAGCGCAAATGTCGCGGTCAGCAGCTCCTCGTAGTCGAACTCGCGATGCCCGGAGACGAGCACGGCGTCCGCGCTCCTCGCCGGCTCCCCATCGAGCAGCTCGAGGCCGGCATCGGTCGCCGCCTCCTTCAGGCCCGGCGCTCCGACCACGAAGGCCCCCGCGCCCGGCCCGATGCGCTCGGCGGCGAGCCGCGCCGTCGCAACTCCCGCGGTCACGACCCTGTCGTCGGCGACCGGGACCCCGCTCCGGCGCAGGCGCTCGACGTATGTGGCGGGCGGCCGTCCGGGATTGTTGGTGACGAAGACGACCTCCTTGCCCGCCTCATGCAGCTCGCGCAGGCTCTCGACGGCGCCGGGCAGCGGCTCGCGGCCAACCCAGACGACCCCGTCGAGGTCGATCAGGAAGCCGTCGAATTTGTTTCTCAAAGTCATGCCGGAGCGCAGTATCCACGCTCTCGATACGGTGAGGCGGTGACCGGCTCTCCCGACCAGGTCGTCATTGCCACAGGCGTCTCGCGCCGCTTCGGCGAAGGGGCCGCCGCGGTCGATGCGCTCCTCGACGTCAGCACCGGCTTCGAGCGCGGTCGCTTCACCGCGATCATGGGACCTTCGGGCTCGGGCAAGTCGACGCTGATGCACATCCTCGCCGGACTCGACCGGCCGACGGCCGGCACCGTCCTGCTCGACGGCGAGGACATCACCGCGCTCGACGACGGCGAGCTGACCAAGCTGCGCCGCGACAAGCTCGGCTTCGTCTTCCAGTTCTTCAACCTGCTGCCGGTGCTGACCGCGGAGGAGAACCTCGTGCTGCCGCTGACGATCTCCGGGCGCAGGCCGGACGAGAGCTGGGTGGAGCGGCTGATCCGCACCGTCGGCCTCGAGGACCGGCGCACCCACCGTCCCTCGGAGCTCTCGGGCGGCCAGCAGCAGCGCGTCGCCGTCGCCCGCGCCCTCGTCTCCAAGCCCGCCGTCGTCTTTGCCGACGAGCCGACCGGCAACCTCGACACGAAAGCCGGCGATGACGTGCTGCGCCTGCTGCGCAGCGCCGTAGACGAGTTCGGTCAGACGGTGATCATGGTCACCCACGACCCTGCCGCCGCCTCGCACGCCGATCGCCTGATCACCCTGCGCGACGGGCGCATCGTCCACGACGACGCGCCCGGCTCGACCGACGAGGTGATCGAGCTGATGAAGCAGGTTGACTAGGCTCGCGCTCAAGAACCTCTGGGCGCGCAAGTCCCGGGCCCTGGCGACGACCTTCGCCGTCGTCGTCGGCGTCGCCTTCGTCGCCGGCTCCTACGTCCTCACGGACACGATCTTCGCCGCATTCGACGAAATCTTCAGCGAGTCGCTGCAGGGAACGAGCGTCGTCGTCACGGCCGAGAACCCGGTCAAACAGGAAAACGGCGAAATCCCGACGGTCGGCGGCTCGCTGCTGCCGCGCGTGCAGAAGACGCCCGGCGTCCGCCTCGCCGCCGGCGCGATCTTCACACCGGGCGCGTTCTTCGACGCCGAAGGCGACAAGATCGGCAACAAATTCGCGCCGAAATTCATTTCGTCGCACCTGCCGGACGGCCTCGAGTCGCTCACCTACGTCGAGGGTCACCCGCCGCGCGGACCGAGCGAAGCCTCGATCGACCAGGCCGCGGCGGAAGGCTCCGACCTGCAGCTCGGGGAAGAAATCCGGCTGATCGGGCAGGGCAGCGCCCGCTCCTTTCGGCTCGTCGGCTTCACCCATCTCGGCGACGCCTCCTTCGGAGGCGCAAGCATCGCGCATGTGACGCTGCCGGTCGCGCAGCGCCTCACCCACAAGCTCGGCCGCTTCGACCAGATCTCGGTCGCGGCGAGCAGGGGCGTCTCGGCAACGAAGCTGAAGAACCGGATCGCCCGCGAGATGCCGTCTGGCGTTCGCGTCGAGACCGCACAGGAAAACGCCGACCGCGGCTCTGAAGAAATCCGCGAAAACCTCAGCTTCCTGCAGATCTTCCTGCTCGTCTTCGCCTTCATCGCGATCCTGGTCGGCTCCTTCCTGATCTTCAACACCTTCTCGATCACGGTCGCTCAGCGCGTCACCGAGTTCGGGATGCTGCGCACCCTCGGCGCCTCGCGGCAGCAGATCCTCGGCACCGTCGTCGTCGAGGCGCTGGCGATCGGGGCGATCGGGGCGTTGCTGGGCATCGGCGGCGGCTTCCTCATCGCCAAGCTGCTCAACGCCCTGCTCGAAGCCTTCGAAATCGACCTGCCGACGACCGGGCTGGTGATGGAGACGCGAACTGTGGTCGTCGCGCTGCTGATCGGGATCCTCGTCACCCTGCTCGCCTCGCTCGTGCCCGCTCTGCGCTCGACCCGCGTGCCGCCGATCGCCGCCCTGCAGGCGGCGGCCGGCGCCCCGAGCCGCCGTCGTCGTCTGCTCGTCGTCGCCGCCTCGGCCCTGCTCGGCGCAGCCGGGGTGGCGATGGTCGTCTACGGGCTCTTCGGCGGCGCCTCGGCCGGCACCGCGGCCGGCCTGATCGGCGGCGGCGCGGTGGCGATGGTCTTCGCCGTCTCCCTCTTCAGCCCGCGGCTCGTGCCGCCGCTTGCCGCTGTCGCCGGCTGGCCGCTGGAGCGGCTGCGACGCCTGCTTGGTCGCCTGGCGCGCGAGAATGCCCAGCGCAACCCGGGCCGCACCGCCGTCACCGCCGCGGCGTTGATGATCGGCCTCACGGTCGTCACTTTCGTCACCGTCTTCGCCGCGGGGCTGAAGAGCTCCGTCGCGCAGGTCGTCGACGAAAACTTCGCCGGCGGCCTCGTGATCCAGAACAGCGACGGCTTCTCGCCGATACCGGCCGGCGCCGCCGTCGCCGCCCGTCACGTTCCCGGGGTCGGCGCCGTGGCCACGATCCGCGCCGAGCAGGCCAAGCTCCTGCCCGGCGGCTCGGGCGTGCGCGTGTCGGCCCCGAGCCCCGACATCGAGCGGCTGGTCGACATCGAATGGAAGCAGGGAGGGCCGGCGGTCCTGCGACGCCTCGACGACGGCCGGGCGGTCGTCTCGGATTCTTTCGCCTCGGATCACCAGCTCGGGGTCGGCGACGGCTTCCGCCTGCTCAGCCAGACGCGGCAGCGGCCGACCTTCGAAGTCGCCGGCACCTTCTCCTCGAAGCTGGGGGTCTTCGGCAGCGTCGTCGTCACCCAGGCCGCGATGGCGCGCGAGTTCGGTCAGACCCAGGACACGATCGACTTCGTCGAACCGGCGCCCGGCGCCGATGCGGCAAAGGTGCAGGCGATCCTCTCGCGCGGCGCCGAACGCGCTTTCCCCGTCACCGAAGTGCTGAACCAGCAGGAACTGAAGGAAAGCCGCGAAGAACAGGTCGACCAGTTGGTCAACCTCGTCTACGCCCTCCTCCTCCTCGCGATCGTGATCTCGCTCTTCGGCATTGCCAACACGCTCGCCCTCTCGATCCACGAACGCACCCGCGAGCTGGGGATGCTGCGAGCGATCGGCATGTCGCGCCGCCAGGTGCGGACGATGGTTCGCTATGAGGCGGTGATCACCGCCCTTATCGGGGCGATCCTCGGCATGGCGCTCGGCCTGATCTTCGCCGCCCTGATCGCTCAGCCGCTGAAGGACGAAGGCTTCACGCTCTCCTACCCGGTCGGCTCGCTGATCGGCCTGCTCGTCTTCGCCGCGATCATCGGCGTGCTTGCCGCGATTGCGCCGGCCCGCCGGGCGTCGCGGCTCGACGTGCTCGAATCCCTCCAGTACGAGTAGCCGCTCAGCCGCGGCGCAGGAGGCGCTTGACGGCGGCCATCAGCTCCTCGGTGCGCTCTTCCTGCTTGCCGCCCTCGGCGCCGGCGACGCAGTGCGCGGCGTGATCGGAGAGGAGCTCGAGCGCGACCTTGTCGAGCGCCGCCTGGATCGCCGTCACCTGGGTGACGACGTCGATGCAGTAGCGATTCTCCTCGACCATGCCCTCCACGCCGCGCACCTGACCCTCGATTCGCCGCAGGCGCTTGAGCACCGCGTCCTTGTTAGCCGTGTAGCCGCGCGTCGTCTCGCTCACGTGGCCCAGTGTACCCCCTGGGGGTATATGGAAATCTTCCGGTGCGCTTTATGTGGTTATAGCCCGCATAAAGCGCACCGGAAGGCGATCAGGCGAGGCCCATGCGGAGGGCGCCGGCGGCCTCGAGCATCGCCGTCCTCGCGCTCGGGCAGATCGCGGTCAGGTTGGCGAAGCCGTGGATCAGGCCCGGGTGGCGCTGCAGCGCTACGCCCACGCCGGCCTCGCGCATCCGCTGGGCATAGGTCTCGCCCTCGTCGCGCAACGGATCGAAGCCGGCGGTGGCCACGTAGCCCGGGGGCAGGCCGGAGACGTCCCTGGCGCGCATCATCGAGATGCGCGGGTCTTCGTGGTCGCAGCCGTCGGGGATGTAATGGTCCTCGAACCAGCGCATGTCGTCGCGCGTGAGCAGGAATCCCTCGGCGAACGTCTCCCGCGACGCCTGCCCGCCCATGGCGTCGGTGGGCGGGTAGAGCAGCAGCTGCATCGCCGGTCGCGGGCCTCCCGCGTCCCGGGCGTGCAGGCAGACCGCCGCCGCGAGATTGCCTCCCGCGCTGTCGCCGCCGACGGCGATCCGCTTCTCATCGGCGCCGGCCTTCCCGGCATTGGCGGCCGCCCACTCGAAGGCGGCGATCGCGTCTTCGACAGGGGCGGGAAACGGATGCTCGGGGGCCAGCCGGTAGTCGACGGAGAGGACTCGGCAACCGCCGAGCTCGGCGAGGAAGCGACAGACGCCGTCGTGGGTCTCCAGGTCGCCGATCACCCAGCCGCCCCCGTGGTAGTAGACGAGCAGGGGCTGCGGCGGGGCCGGGGCGTCGAGCCCGACGTATAGCCGGGCCGGGATCTCGCCGGCCGGGCCGGGGATCGAGATCCGTTCGATGCGGGCCAGCGGACGCGGCGGACCGGTGACGACGGAAGCCCCGAGGCGGTTTTCTGCGCGCGCCCGCTCGACGCTCCCGCCTTCGGTGACCGAGTGCTCTCCAGACCACTCGGCGAGCTTCAGCAGCGCGTGCATGTCGGAAGCCAACCCCTGTCCATCCAGGCGCGGCGGGGCCCCGAACAGCGCCCGTTGCCCACGAGGGCCCAGACGCCCGCAGAGCGCGCGGAGGAGCCGGTGCTCCGTACGGGGAGACAGTCGGGGAGGCGCCATGACGCACGGCAGGGTATGCGATGAGGTGACGCATCTCACGCGGGCGCCGCGCTCGCGTACTAGCTTTTGGCGAGCGTCATGGAGGCAGCAACGACAGCCGCTCCGCAATCGGTCACCAGGTTTCCCCGGCGGACGCTCCCGCCCGGCCCGCCGTTGCCGATGCTGCTGCAGACCGCGATCTGGTCGCGCCAGGCGCGGCGGATGCTGTACGCCTGCCAGGACCGCTACGGGGACATGTTCACGATCCGGATCGCCTACGAGGGCAAGTGGGTCATGCTCGCCGACCCGGACGCGGTCAAGCAGGTCTTCACGGGCGATCCGAAGGTCTTCCACGCCGGGGAGGGCAACAAAATCCTCAGCCCGGTTCTCGGCCGCAACTCCGTCCTCGTGCTCGACGAGAAGCCGCACATGAGCCAGCGCAAGCTGCTGCTCCCACCTTTCCACGGCGCCCGCATGCAGAGCTATGAGCAGGCGATGAGCGATATCGCCGAGGCCGAGATCGCGAACTGGCCCACCGGCACCCCCTACGCGCTGCGCCCTCGGATGCAGGCGATGACGCTCGAGATCATCCTCCACACCGTCTTCGGCGTTGGCGAGGGAGAGAGGCTGGCGGAGCTGCGCGAGGCGCTGCGCGATTTCCTCGACCTGACCACCGATCCGCGCAAGCTGGCGCCGCTGGTCTTCTTCGGCCCGAAACGGGTGATGCGCTATGGCCCCTTCCGTCGCCGGGTCGAGCGGGTCGACACCCTGCTCTACCGGGAGATCGCCGAGCGCCGCCGGGCAGAAGACCTCGACCAGCGCGACGACATCCTCTCGATGCTGATCGGCGCCCGGCATGAGGACGGCAGCCCGATGAGCGAC
>Ga0207648_10006967_pt1 | contig 11187 bp, 9 predicted proteins | sample KBSMisM32_FD_184310 | JGI IMG/M metagenome (GOLD analysis project Ga0207648, IMG submission 184310) | Miscanthus rhizosphere microbial communities from Kellogg Biological Station, Michigan, USA - KBS Miscanthus M3-2 (SPAdes) (version 2) | ecosystem: Host-associated > Plants > Roots > Rhizosphere... | reverse complement strand
AGTGGCTGCTCTCGATGGCATAGACGGCCTGGCGGGTGAGTCCGGCGGACGCGGCCAGCTCCGCTTGCGAAAGGCCGCGCTCGAGCCGGGCGGCGCGCACCCGCGCTTCGACGCGCGGCGGGGATCGGCGCTTCATGGACGCGGGAATCATGCCGCGAGCCGGTCGCGACCGGAAATCGATCGCGTGCGGGTCAGACGAACGGAAGGGCGAGCAGCGCCGCCGTCCGCTGCCGCTGCGGTGCATCGAACTCGTCCAGCCCGCACACGATCGACTCCCCCGGCCGCGGCGCCCGGAACGTGCCGAACAGCCGGTCCCACAGGGAGAGGATGTTCGAGTAGTTCGTGTCCGTGTCGTGCTGGAGCCTCGAGTGATGCACGCGGTGCATGGCCGGCGTCACGAAGAGGAGCCGCGCCCATTTCTCGAGCCGCGGCGGCCAGGCCACGTGCGCGTGCTCCAGCTGCGCGTTCAGGGCCGACAGCGAGAGATAGATGGCCACGGATCGGGTGGGCGCGCCCAGGAGCAGGGCCCCGGCGGTCTGGAACGAGTGGCGCCACACGGTCTCGAACGGGTGCTGCCGGAACGCCGTGCTCACATCGACGTGCGGATCCGAGTGATGCACGCGGTGGAACCGCCACCCCGGCGGCCAGGCATGCAGGAGGACGTGAGCCACGTAGGCGAACCCGTCCAGGGTGACCACGACGACGAGCACGGTGGCCCAGGCGGGCCAACCCAAGACGTGCAGAAGGCCGGACGTCGGCGCGACGCCGGCGAAAGCGGCCGCGCCATCGAACGCGAAGCTCACCGCGAGCAGCAGTCCGGTCAACGCCAGGTTGGGCACGACCTGCGGCCGCGCGACCTCACCCGGCGCCGCGGCGTGCCGCGGGAGCCGCTCGAGGAGGCAAAGACCGGCGCCGTTCACGGCGATCATGAGGACCACGAAGACGGTCATCGCAGCATCTTGATGACGATTCCCACTGCGCCCGCCGCGCCGATCAGCACCGGCTCGGGGACCTTGCGAAAGCGCCAGGCCACGATCAGGGCGATACCGGCGATGGCCAGGGTCGTGAGGTCCACGATCGCGCGGCGGCCGAGCACGAACGCGGCGCCCGCGATCGCTCCCGTCGCGGCGGCCGTGACGCCGTCCACGAAGGCCTGGACGGCGGGCACGCGCGACCAGCGCTGGAAGTGCGGCGCGGGCACGACCGTGAAGAGGTAGCACGGCAGGAAGGTGGCCAGGGCGGCCACGACGGCTCCCGCCGGGCCCGCCACCAGGTACCCGATGAAGCCCACCGTGATCACCACGGGACCCGGAGTGATCATGGCCACGGCCACCGCGTCGAGGAACTGGCGCTCGGTGAGCCATCCGAATTCGCGCACGACCCCGCCGTGGAGGAACGGCACGATGGCGAGGCCACTGCCGAAGACGAATGCACCGGCCTCCGCGAAATACCAGCCGATCCGCCCGAGCGTCTCGGTGGTGGCCGGTCCGGCCAGTCCGGAGAGGAAGAAGGGCGGCACGAGAGCAAGAGCGGTGACGGTCGGGGCCGGCCGCGACCGCCACGTCCGCACGACGACGGAGACGGCACCGGCGCCGAGGAACACCCAGACGATCTCGGACTCCGTCCACGCCGTCACCAGCGCGGCCAGACCGAAGAGGACCCAGAGAAGCGCGTCGCGCCCGAGCGTCAGGCGCGTGAGCTTCACCGCGCTGCGGACGATGATCGCGATCACGGCCGCGCCGATCCCGTAGAACGCGCCCTGCATCCAGGGCAGGCCGCCGAGACGCAGGTAGGCCGCGGCCAGGACCAGCACCATCAGGAAGGATGGGAGCACGAACGCAAACCCGACCAGCGCCGCGCCCACCGCCCCCCCACGCGCCCAGCCCAGGTACATCGCGAGCTGCGCGGCGAGGGGGCCGGGTGCGAGCTGGGCCAGCGCGAGGCCCTCACGGTATTCCGCGGGGGTGAACCACCCGCGCTCCTCGACGAGGTCGCGCTGCATGAACCCGACGAGGGCGATGGGGCCGCCGAAGCCGACGGTCCCCAGGCGCAGGAAATACCGCGCGAGATCGGCGAGCGAGCCCGTCATTTCCCTGGAGGCGCGAGCGTGGACAAGAGAGCTTCGATCCGCTCTCTCATCGCGTCTCGCGACGCGCCGTAGTCTTCGGAGGCCGGGGGGATGTCCGACCAGACGTCGACGGGCGCGCCGGAGTCGCGCGCCCAGGCCGGGGCCTCGGCTCCGATCATCACGAGACGCGGGGCGCCTTTGACGTCGCCCGGCGTGAGGGCACGCGCCTCGAAGGCCGAGACGTCGAAACCGTCGTCCTTCAGCCGGGCGCGGATGGGCGGCGGCACCGGGTTCTCCGGTGTGATCCCGCGCGAGATCGCGCGCACCGACAGCCGGCGCTCGGCGGCCAGCCGGTTGAACCACTGCATCGCGATCAGGCTCTTCACGTTCCCGTGCTCGCACACGAACACGACGCTGGCCGCGGCCAGGAGGGCCGCCGTCACCGGAGACTCCGGAGGCGCGAGAGCTCGTCGTAGAGATGGACGGCCGCGCGCATGCACTTCCTCCAGTCGCCGAGGTGGAGGCTCTCGTTCTCCGAGTGCGCGCCGCATTCCGGGTCTTCGACCCCGGTGAGCAGGCAGGGCGCGCCTTTCAGGAACTCCGAGAACGGCTGGACGAAACCGATGGACCCGCCCGCCCCCATGAGAGCCGCCTCCTTGCCGAAGCCCGCCTTCAGCGCCCGCCGCGCCGCTTCGAAGGCCGGGCCTTCCGGGTCCGTCTCCCACCACGGCGTGCTGCGCACGATGTGCGCCTTCACCCGCGCGCCGTACGGCGGCTTCCGCGTGAGCGTGCGAATGAGGAGCTCCCCCGCCTCGCGCGAGTCCATGTCGGGGACCGTGCGCATCGAGATCCGCGCGCGCGCGGAATCGAGGATCTGGTTCGAGGATCCCGCGATCGGGTGCGCTTCGAACGCGATCACGGTGAGAGAGGGACGCGTCCAGAGCGTCTCGAAGGGCGAGAAGCCCCTCTCCCCCGCCAGCCGGACACCCGGGAGGATCCCCGCCTGCCTCCCGATCCGCCGCGCGTCGAAGGGCAGCCGGCGCAGGCGCGTCCGCTGCCGGGGCGCCGTCTTCGCCACCTTCCGGTAGAGGCCCGGGATCGCGAGCGATCCGTCGTTCGCGGTGAGATCGGCGATCAGCCGGCTCAGGATCTGCACGGGATCGGGAACGAGCCCGCCCTTCTGGCCGCTGTGCACGGGCCGCTCGAGACAGCTCACCTCCACGTCCACCTGGCACAGGCCACGCAGCCGGTACGTGAGGCCGGGCACGCCGGTGTCGAAGTTCGACGTGTCCGAGAGCACGACGGCGTCCGCCGCCATCTTCTTCTTGTAGCGGTCCAGGAACCGGCCGAGGTTCTCGGAACCGATCTCCTCCTCGCCTTCGATCAGGAACTTCACGTTGCAGGGCAGCGTGCCCGCCGTGCGGAGGTACGCCGCCACCGCGGCGACGTGGACGAGGATGCCGCCCTTGTCGTCGGCCGTCCCGCGGCCGTACAGGCGGCCCTTGCGCTCGACGGGCGCGAAGGGCGGGCTCGTCCAGCGCTCGAGGCGGCCCGGCGGCACCACGTCGTGGTGTCCGTACAGCAGGAGCGTCGGCGCGTCGGGACGCTTGATCCAATCGGCGTAGACGTACGGATGCACGCCGGGGATCTCGAGTATCTCGACATGTTCGAGACCGATGCGACGGAGCAGATCGGCGAAGGCGTGCGCGGAGCGCCGCACTTCTTCCGGTGGGAAGCCCGCGGCCGACACGCCCGGAATCCGCGCCAGGTCGAGCAACGTCTCCTTCATCTCCGCGAACTGCGCGTCGATCCCGCGCAGGGCGGCGGTCAGCGTGCTCATGCGCCCAGCGCGACCGGCAGCCCGGCGCCCGAGGCGAGGGCCTTCTCGTAGACGACCGCGGCCGCCGCCACGTCCTGGAGCGCCGTGCCCGTCGAGTCGAAGATCGTGATCTCCTCCGGGGAGCGGCGTCCTTCCTTTCCGCCGGTCACGAGGTCGGCCAGCTCGGCGTGCACCTTGTCCCGCGACATCACGCCCGCCTCCAGGGCGTGATGGAGGTCGCCAATGGCAGCGCACTGCTCGAGGACGTCGGTCACGACCACGGCCGCGGCCATGAGGTGCGGGTCGATCTCCTGCTTGTCCGCGCTGTCCGCCCCGACCGCGGCCACGAACGTCCCCGGCCGCACCTGGCCCGCCATGATGAAGGCCTGGCGCGAAGGCGTGCAGGTCACGCAGACGTCGCTCTCCGCGAGCCCGGCGGCCGGACTCGGGACGGGCGCCACCTCGAAGCCGAGCTCGGTGGACATCTCCTCGGCGTACGCCCGCGCGGCCGCGGCATCGGCATCGAACGCGAAGGCCCGCTCGAGGGGCCGTACGCGGGCGAGAGCGCGGAGCTGGGCCCGGCCCTGATTTCCGCAGCCGCAGATGGTCACGGAGCGCGCGTCGGCCCGGGCCAGGTAGCGGGCCGCTACCGCCGTCGCGGCCGCCGTGCGGCGGATCGTCACCTCGATCGAGTCCATGACGGCCAGGGCCCGTCCGTCTTCGGCGTCGCACAACACGATCACGCCCTGGATGGCGGGGAGCCCGTGCCGCCGCGGGTTCTCCGAGAAGTTGGCGTTGGTCTTGGCCGCGAAGTAGAGACGGTCGAGCTGCAGACCCGCGGCCTTGATGTGGAATCCTCCGCGCGGAGCGCGGACGCCGAGGACTCCCGGGGCCAGGCTCTTCCCCTCCGCGTGCAGCCGGAACGCCTTCTCCACCGCCGCGATGCATTCGTCCCAGCCGAGCAGGGCCCGGACGTCGCGGCCGGTCAAGATGAGGGTGTCCGTCACACGTCACCTCTTGCGCTTGAAATACTCGTAGAGGGCCTCGAGCGCCGCCGCCCCGTCTTGCAGGCGCGCGTCGTCGTCCTTGTGCCGCATGGCGATCCCCGCGATGAGGTGATCGAGCCCGGGTGTCTCCGGATGCGCGTATTTGCCGTCCTTGAGGTCGATGTCGTGGACGATCTCGCCCAGCCGGGCGAGGCCGGGGTCGCGCAGGGCGAACCGCCGGAGAAGCACCTCGAACGTGCAGAGGTCGCCTTCGTGCGTGAACTCCGCCTCGAACATGTCGAAGCGGATCTCCCCCTTTTCGATTTTCTCGGGCGGCCGCACGAAACGGAACCGCGCATCGGCGTCGATGAAGCGCCGGATCAGCCAGGCGCTGGCGATGCGGTCCACATGCACACCGGCGCGCGTCACCCAGGTGCGGCCGCGGAACTCGCCGGGAACGGCGGGATCACCCTCGCCCGCGGGGGCGTCCGTCCGCAGCGCGGTCTCGATGGCGGCGAGTGGACCTTCGACGGCGTCGCGCCCGCTCGCCCCGAAGAAGTCGATGGCGACGATCTCGGCCAGGCGCTTCCGCAGGCGCAGCAGCGTGGCCGCCGTCTTGTCCTCCGCCCCGGGGCGCGGCTTTCCGCGGCGCGTGGCCGCTGCCTGCAGCGCCCGCGCCTCCCGGGCCAGGGCGGCGTAGTCGGCTTCCCGTGCGGCGTTGAACAGACCCTCGATGGCGGGATCGGAGAGCCCCTCCACGAACCGGGCCTCGCAGACCGAGGCCTCTCCCCCGCCCGCGACGATCTCGCGCCGCACCCATTGGAAGTCCTCGAGCGCTTCGTCCGTGCGCGGCAGGACGTAGACCGAGTTCTTCACCGCGACCGCGCCCAGGCCCTGGAGCCGCCGGCCCACCTTCACGCGCAGGTAGCTGGGCGTGGGCGGGATCTGGTGGAAGAGGACCAGCCAGCGGGCGGCGTCCGTATCGGGCACGGCGGTGACTATAGCACAACTGATACTTTTTGATGATACAGTTGAGTCATAGAGACGGGAGGCCCACGTGACACTCTTCCCCCTGGCCGGGCTCGTGGCCGGACTCGCGATGATGGCCGCGGCCGCGCCTCCGTTGCGGCTCGAGCACAAGGTCGAGATGCCGGACGTCGACGGCCGCATCGACCACCTCTCGATCGACCTGAAGACGGGCCGGCTCTTCATGGCCGCCCTCGGCCACGACACGGTCGAGGTCATCGACGTCAGCGCCGCCCGGCGGATCCAGACCCTGCGCGGCGTGCCCGAGCCCCAGGGCGTCCTCTACGTCCCCGCCGCGAACCGCCTTTTCGTCGCCAGCGGCCGCGACGGCGGCGTGCGCGTCTTCGACGGCACGACGCTGAAGGCGCTGCTCACCGTCCCCTTCGGCGACGACGCCGACAACCTGCGCCTGGATCCGGTCTCCGGCCGGATCTGGGTCGGCTACGGTGCGGGCGCGCTGGCTGCCATGGGAACGGACGGCGTCAAGGCCGCCGACATCCCGGTCGGCGGCCATCCGGAGTCGTTCCAGCTCGAGAAGAACGGGTCCCGCATCTTCGTGAACGTCCCGAGCGCGGCGAAGATCGCGGTCGTGGACCGGACGCGCAGCGCCGTGATCGCGAACTGGACGACGGGCGACGCCACCGCCAACTACCCCATGGCCCTGGACGAGGGGCACCAGCGGCTCTTCGTGGTGTGCCGCCATCCGGCCCGACTGCTCGTGCTCGACACCGCCACGGGGGCGATCGTCGCCACTCTTCCGACGGTCGGCGACGCGGACGACGTGTTCTACGACGCGGCCGCGCGACGGGTCTACGTGTCCGGGGGAGAGGGCGCGATCGCCACCTATCGCCAGACGAGCCCCGACGCGTACGAGGAGCTCGCACGAACGGCGACGGTCAAAGGCGCGCGCACGAGCTTCTTCTCGCCCGACCTGCGGCGGCTGTTCCTGGCCGTGCGGCGCCAGGAAGGGACGCCCGCCGCCATCTGGATCTACGGCGCGAACGCGGAGTGAGGGCCGCTCAGCGCGATCCGGGCCGAGCGAGCTCGTCCACGAGCCGGTCCACGTGCTGCTTGATGGCGGCATCCGCGCCCGCGAAGTCGGCGGACGGGCTCGGGATGTCGTCCCAGCGCCGCACCTCGCCCCGGACGGGCCGGCCGGCCACGTCGCAGCCGAGCGACACCACGAGGTCGGCGGCGGTCAGGTCTTCGGGCGAGACGAGCTGCGGCTTCGCGACGGGCACCTCGTACCCGTTCGCGGTCAGGTGCTGGACGACGACGGGCGACACCGCCGGGTCCGGCTCCGTGCCCACCGCCTTGACGTCCACGTCGAGACCGCGCGCGCGGGCCTGCTTCTTGAAGTACGCGGTGGCCAATACGCTCTTGGCCGCGCCGTGCGGGCACATGAAGAGGACGTTCTTCCTCGTACCAACGGGCGCACCGAGCCGATCGACGGCGGCGCGCACTCCGCGCGCGAGGGTCTCCGCGGGGCCGCGCCCGAAGTAGTGCAGGAAGATCACCATCGGCTTCGTATCCGTCATGTGGTGATGGATGGCCACCACGTCGATGCCGCTCGCCCGGAGCGCCTTGAGGACGGGCGTCACCTCCGGCTCCAGCATGGCCACGTCCCCCGCCACCATCGCGTCGGCGTCCGTTCCCGCGAAGGCGGCCCAGGTGTTGAGGCCCATGCGCGCGTTGATGACGGCGCCGTGCGCACGCAGGTCGATGTCCGGGCGGCCGATGGTGATCTTGTAGACGGGTCCATTCTGCTCGCCGGGATGGCCGATGATCCCGGACACCGCCGCGCCGTTGACGCCCGGCGCAGGCGACCCCCCCGGCGCCGGCGAGGACGCGGCCGCCCGCGACGCCGCCGCGTCGATCAGGCGGATGGCCGGCCCGACCCGGCGTGCGAGGTCATCGGCGGTGCCCATGCCGTGCACATGCATATAGAAGATACGGGGCTCTTCCCAGAAGAAGTGATTGTGGAGGGCCGTGACGTCGAGGCCGTTGTCGAGGAGGGCCGACATCACGGGGTTGACCTCGTCCTGCGTGAGCACGAGGTCCCCCATCAGGACTTCGGCGCCTCCCGTCCCCTTGGTGAGGGCGATCCAGCCCCCGAAGCCAAACGGAGTGGGTGCGCCGCGTCCCGCGATCGTGACGCGCAGATCGCCGCGCGGGATGTTCACCTTCAGGACGCCGTCCTTGAAGTCGCCCTTCTTGCCGAGCGCGGTGAGGACGCCGCGGTATTCCGCCGGGACGTCCTGGGCCGACGCCAGGCGGCCGCCGGCCAGCAGGGACGCGAGCAGGACCATGGTTCCAGACGTTCGCCGAGTGCTCATGATTCCTCTAGGATACGGCGGCATGAGGCGCTGTCGCGTCCCCGTTTTCGTTCTGTTCAGCATTGGTTTATCGGCCGCGCCGTCGCCGCGCGAAGCGGCCGCCGCGGAGCCCGACGCCGACGTGGCGGCGACGGTGACGATGGTGCTCACGTCCGCCCGCCATCCCGAGATGGCCTGGCCCGAGCTGCCGGATGTCGTCGCGACGCTGAAGGAGCTCTACGCCGGGGAGCCGGATCACCTCTTCTGGTTCACGGATGGCCAGCCCGTTCCCGGCGTCGCCAGCGTCGTGCGCGCATTGGCCCTGGCCGACGAGCACGGGCTTCCTCGCGCCGACTACGACGCGGATCGGCTGCTCGAGGCGTGGATCACCCTGCGCTCGGGCGCGCCCGTCGAGCCCGCCCGGCGGGCGCTGTTCGACCTCGCGCTCACCACGGACGTGGCCCGGCTGGTCGCCGCCGTTCAGCACGGACGCGTGGACCCCGCCACGCTCCGTTGGGGCTACGAGGCCGTGCCCCGGTCGCTCGATCGGGCCAAGGTCCTCCGCGACCTTCGCGGGAGCGGGGACCTCGCACGCCTGCTGGGCGAGCTGCAGCCCCCGTTCTCGCACTACGCGCGCGCGAAGGCCACGCTCGCCCGCTACAAGAAGATGGCGGCCACGGAGCCGCCGCTGGTGCCCGCGCTGGCGAAGGGCCAGAAGATCGAGCCGGGAAAGCCGTGGGCAGGGGTGCCGGCTCTGGCGGCGCGCCTGCGCGCCCTGGGTGACCTGGCCGCGCCCGCGGCGGCCACCACGCCGGCGAGCGACGGGGTGGCGTATCAGGGTGCAGTGGTGGAAGCGGTCAAGAGTTTCCAGCGGCGCCACGGCCTCGAGCCCGATGGCGTCATCGGACGCGACACGGTGGCCGCCCTCGACGTGAGCCTGGCCCAGCGCGTGCGCCAGCTCGAGCTGGCCATGGAGCGCATGCGCTGGCTGCCCGACATGTCCGAGCGCCCCAGCGTGTTCGTGAACCTGCCCCTCTTCCGGCTGTGGGCTTCCGATCCGCGAACCGGCGAGGAGCCCGTGCGCATGAACGTCGTGGTCGGCAAGTCGGTCGGGCACATGACGCCGGTCTTCCTCGACCAGATGGAGTACGTGATCTTCCGTCCCTACTGGAACCCGCCCTACAGCATCATCGTGAACGAGATCGTGCCCCACGCGCGGCGCGATCCCGGCTACCTCGCGCGCCAGAACATGGAGATCGTGGCCAGCGGCGACGACGGCGCGGAGGCTCTCGCCACCACGGCCGAGAACCTCTCCGGCGTCCTGGCCGGGCGCCTGCGCCTGCGGCAGAAGCCGGGGCCGAGCAACTCGCTCGGCCTCGCGAAGTTCATCTTCCCCAACGCCGACAACATCTACATGCACGGGACTCCCGCCCCGCAGGTCTTTGCCCGCGCCCGCCGCGACTTCAGCCATGGCTGCATTCGCCTGGAGGATCCGGCGCGGCTCGCGGAATGGGTCCTGCGCGACCAGCCGGAGTGGACGCGTGCGAAGATCGACGCCGCCATGCAGGGCGAGCGTCCCACGCGCGTGAACCTCAAGCAGAAGCTGTCCGTGGTCCTCTTCTACGACACCGTCCACGTCAACTCCGAGGGCGTCGTGTTCTTCGTGAGCGACATCTACGGTGACGACCGCCAGCTCGACGCCGTGCTCGCGCAGGGCTATCCCTACCCGACACGGCGCTGAAGGCTCCGATCCCCTCGACCATGTGGCGAAAGCTTCGAGACCGCCAGGAGTGGAAGTTCTTCGCGATCCTGCCGCGGGCGGATCGGGCGCTCGCCCTCGTCTGGTGGACGGTGCTCATCCTGCGCGGCGTGCTCGCCGCCGGGCTCGCCATCGCGGTGGGAGCGCTCGTCGGTGCCGTGCAGCGCGGCGACCGCCTGGCGGCGCCGCTGACGATCGTGGGCATCGTCTTCGTGCTGCTGCAGGTGCTCACGCCGGTCCACCAGGCCGTCAGCGCGAACCTGGGCAGCCGTGTCGCGGCCTGGCTCAACGATCGTCTCGTCGAGGCCTGCGTCCGGCCCCCCGGCCTGGGGCATCTCGAAGATCCGAAGCTCACGGGCGATCTCACCGTCGCTCGTGACTTCGACCTCGGGATGACCGGGCCGCCGATGCACATCAACATGGACTTCATCGCGGGCGGGCTCGTCCTGACCGTCACCGGCCTCTGCTCCGCGGCCGTCCTCTTCGCGTTCTCGTGGTGGGCCCCGCTGGTCCTGACCGGCGCGTGGCTCTCGACCCACTGGCTGCTGCGGGAGAGCGCGGTCTGGTTCGACCGGAACACGGAGGAGGTGCGGGGAGCCCAGCGTCACGCCGAATACGCGTACCGCCTGGCCGTCGACCCCCCCGCGGCCAAGGAGCTGCGCCTGTTCGGGCTGGCGGACTGGGTGATGGAGCGCTTCGTGTCGCGCCGCACGCGGTTGCACGCGCTCCAGTACGAGGCCACGCGGCTGCGCGAGAAGCCGCTCGCCTGGAGCCTGCTCATCGTCACCGCCGCCAACGTCGCCGTCTTCTGGGCCCTGGCCGCTGCCGCCGCGGACGGGCGCCTCGACCTGGGCCGGCTCGTCGTCTTCGCCCAGGTGGCGGCGGGCACCAGCGCGATCGCGTTCGGGGGCCTGAGCTGGGCCCTCGACGGCGCGGCGGCGCCGGTCGCGGCCGTGCTGCGCCTCCAGCCCGTCATGGGCGCGCGCGGGGCGCTGATCACGCCGGCCACGCCCGCACGCCCCTCTCCGGATGCGCCCGCGCGCGAGATCCGCTTCCGCGACGTGACGTTTGCCTATCCCGGCGCGGAGAAGCCCGTGCTCGAGGGCTTCGACCTCACGATCCCGGCCGGATCGTCCCTGGCCATCGTCGGCCAGAACGGCGCGGGCAAGACCACGCTCGCGAAGCTGCTGTGCCGGTTGTACGACCCGCAGAAG
>Ga0207648_10006966_pt1 | contig 11188 bp, 15 predicted proteins | sample KBSMisM32_FD_184310 | JGI IMG/M metagenome (GOLD analysis project Ga0207648, IMG submission 184310) | Miscanthus rhizosphere microbial communities from Kellogg Biological Station, Michigan, USA - KBS Miscanthus M3-2 (SPAdes) (version 2) | ecosystem: Host-associated > Plants > Roots >... | reverse complement strand
CTGGCGAACCATGAGCTGGGCAATGTCTATCCGATAGCCGCGCTGGCGAGGGTCTGCGGACGCGCGCCCCAAAGGCGCTCAACTTCGCCCGAGGAGGCCCTTTTTGCATGTTTTTCCCGGAATCCGCCGTTTGCCTGGCAAATCGCGGGTTTTAGCGCCGCCGCGCCTGTGGTATTTGGGAACATTGAATCACGTCCGGATTTGGAGTCGCATGATCGAACTCGCCCCGGGGAGTGCCAGCCCCATCGCCCGGTTCGGCGGACAGCCGATCGCGATCGCTGCCGCAGCCCTGGTCATTGTCGTGCTGGGGATAAGCTCCATCGCCCTGTGGCGCGCCTATACCGGCACCGCGCCGGAAACCGATCGCGCGGTCGTCGTCCGGCAGCTGCAGGCGCGCACCGCGCAGGCGTCTGAACAACTGGTCGAAAAGACCAAGGGCCTCGAAGCGACCCAGCAGGAATCGATCGACCAGCTTCAGGTGGTGCAGGATCAGTTGCAGACCGTGCGCCGCCTGCTTGCCGCCCAGCAGACCGATACCAAGAAGCTTTCCGAGCAGGTGGGAACGCTGACCGAGGCGATCGACGGGCTGCGGCAATCCTTTGCCAGCACGCGCGCCTCCGAAGCTGCGGCCGATTCCGCGCCCCGCAAACGGTCGGCCAAGGCAAAGCCGCGCTCGACCAGAAGCGCTAACCGCAGCCGCGCCCGGCGCAGCTAGAACCGAAGCTCCAGATTCTTGTTTTGACGCGCTTTCTGCGCAGATAAGTCTACGCAATCTGCGCAAACTTGCGCCATGCGAACCGGTATCCACCCCGGATCAAGTCCAGGGCAGGTTTTCGCTCGGACACGCTATAGGCGAACCGCAGCGCTTCGGCACTCTGCCTGCTCGCCTACCCGGAAGTCACCCGGCATGGATCGGTCGCGGCCGGCCAGTGCCGCCTCCAGACGGGGGCCGCCGCGCCACCGGCGTTGTTTCGCCAATTTTGTCCGCCGAGTGTGAACTGGTTCACATATGGCCGTGAGATTCGAGGGCATCCTGCAGTTCACCGGATGGCGTGAGCCGATTTCAATATCCGGGGCTGGCAAGGTCGTTGACGGTATACTGCGTCGACGGCCTTGTTCTTTTTGTGCCCGAAGCGCTGGCCGTCTGCCGACGCCGAATTCACCGGACTCGGCCGGACTGTGCATCCGTCGGTCAGCGCCCTTGCGGCCGGGAGTCTGGTTCGGCGCGGCGACAAAGTCCAATCCAGCCCGGATCGCGCGCGGGACATGATAGCGCGCGATGCTGTCGAGATCGGCCTATCCGACGCGATCGCTCTTGCGATACGGCTTGGACATCTTCTGCTCGATTTCCCAGAACATCCAGACGAAGGCCGCACCCAGACAAATCACGATAACCAGAAACAACAACGTCAGTGCCGGAGCTGTGAGCATGTTCAACATCCTTGATCAGATGCAAACGGCGTACCAGCGAACGGAATCAAAACCACAACCTCGGTAATGAAAACACCGAGGTCGCGTTATTCATCCCGCCGCGATTTGCCCTCGAAGTGCTCGACGCTTTCGGGCGTCGGATCCTCGCAGATCCCGGCTCAAGTCTAGAACGAGTTCTCGGAAATCGCTTGGCCTATTTTGCTCCCTTCCGTCCGACCGGATGTCTCGGATCAGCCGCACACCTGCACCGGCCGAATTCGCCAGCCATACGGTGTCAGCACGCTCCGCCGCACGATGTAGCAACCGCTGTCGCCGTAGTAATAGGAATCGTCATAGCCGTAATCATAGTCGTCGTAATAGCCGTACCCGTAGCCAAGGCCAACGCCGACCGCTACCAACGGAAATCTCCGATGATGCCGGAACCCCGGGTGGAAGCCGCCGCGGAAGCGGTTGACGGCAAAGGCGCCGCCGCGAAATCCGGTAGCCGGCAAAGCGGCCGAACGGAAACCGCCGCCGCCGATCGCGGCAGCACGGAAGCCAGGGCCGCCGATCGCGGCAGTGCGGAAGCCAGCCCCGCCCACTCCAATCCCGCCGCTGCGGAAGCCCCCGCCACCTATTCCAATTCCGCCACCGCGAAAGCCCGCGCCACCCATTCCCATCCCGCCGCCGCGGAAGCCGCCACCGGAAAAACCGCCACCGCCGCGGAAACCGCCGCCGCCACCACCACCACCAAAACGGGCCGAAGCTGTATCCGGGGCCAGCATGGCGGCTGAGGCGGACACGAACAAGGCGACCATCATTTTGCGTAACATGACACATCCTCCGTGATCTTGCGTTCGAAGGCTCGACGCTCCCGGCGTCGGATCCTCATGATCCCAGACCAACCTTAGGACGGGTTCTCCGAGATGGCTGGGCAATCTTGCTCACTTCTGCGCGACCCAATGCGTTGCGGGCAATCAGCAACCGCGGCAAATGCTCTTCACCTTGCGATCGATCGCCTTGTTTTCTTCAGTGATCGCAGCGTCACCATCCGTCTGCGGGCCCGTCATGCTCGTCCCTGCCCGGTTCGATCCCGCCGATCCGGTCGTGACGCCGCCGCCAGAAGGCTGTGCGGTTCCGGCGCTGTTGGTGCCGGGCGCCTGCGGCGAGGCACGCCTGGACGAATTCCCCGCGCCGCTGGGATCCTCGCCCGCATTGTTCAATCCGCCGGGGCTGGCGGGACCGGGGGGAACGCCGCTGATGCCTGAAGTGCCCGCACCGGCAGAACCCGCACTCGGCGAGCCCGCGGCGCTGCCGCTGCCGGCCGACGCTCCACCGGCGCTCTGCGCGAACGAGGTGACCGGGGATATCAGGATTGCGAAGGCTGTGACGGCGATGGCTGCATAAGTCCTGTTCATCGAAAAGCTCCTTTGTGGAGCAACGACAGCGGCCCAGCCTTGTTCCTGACGGAACGATTTCCGTTGTTGGTCATTGCCCAGATGTCAGCCCGACGCCCGGAGCCGATTGCAGTTGCGCAAATTGATCGCCTTCGACGACGACACGCTCGACAAGCTCACCCAGCTTGCGCGCGACCGGATGGGGACCTTTCAGGAATTGGCGGACGAAGCCTTTGCCGACCTGCTCAGGAAGCACGGCATTCCGGTTGATCTAAAGGATGCTCTACGAAAGAGCGCAGGGGTTTCGAAGGGGGTTTCGAAGGCCGCGACGCCGAAAAAGACAAGATCGAAAACCGGGAAGACAACATCATGACGCCAGATCCCGATCCATTCGAGCAGGGCCAGCGCGCCGCGCGCGAAGGCATTCCGGCGGAAGCCAATCCGTATCAGGATGGCAGCGAGCAACATGCACTTTGGGCCGCCGGCCACGAAAAGGTCGCCGGCGCGATCGAGGCGAACGAGAGCGAAGGAAGCTGAGCGAAGTCCTGACGCCAGTGTGGCGAGCGCGTCGTACCGCTCAACCGATCTTCTTCAAGCCGTTTTTGAAACGCGGCCCGTTGATGGCGTAGAACTTCGCAGCACTTCCCATCGCCGTCACCTGCTCGGGCGACAATGTGCGGACCACGCGGGCCGGCGAGCCGATGATCAGCGAGTGCTCGGGATATTCCTTGCCTTCGGTAATGACCGATCCCGCGCCGACGATGCTGCCGCGGCCGATCCGCGCGCCGTTCATCACGATCGAGCCCATTCCGACCAGCGCGTCGTCTTCGAGCGTACAGCCGTGCAGGATGACGTTGTGGCCCACGGTGCAGTTCCTGCCGATCGTCAACGGAAATCCGCGGTCAGTGTGGCAGGTCGAGTTGTCCTGCACGTTGGAGCCTTCGCCGATCTCGATCCACTCATTGTCGCCACGCAACACCGCGCCGAACCAGACGCTGGCCGAATTCAGGAGGCGCACCTTGCCGATCACGACCGCGGTATCCGCGATGAAGTAGTTTCCGTTCGCGGGGAGTTCAGGTCCCTGCCCGTCGAGTTCGTAGATCGCCATAGCAAAAGGTCTCCATTCACGGAGACCTTGGCATAGCCGCTGGTGCGTGATCAAGCAAAGCAAGACCTGCCTGAAGCAAGACCTGCCTGAAGCAAGACCTGCCTCAGGCCAGGACGCCGGCGGCACGTAGCGTCATCAGGAAAAACGTTCCGGACATCAGGCTCCAGAAGCCTGCGAGTACGGTCGCCATCATCACGAACTCGAAGCGGCGGCGCTCGATCCTCGCACCGCGCAACGTGTTGCGCATGATGATGAAGGGTGCCGCGAAAACCAGAAACGGGACGGCGGCAAACGTCTTCGGCGCCACGCCTTCCCCGAGCAGCCCGAACCCTGCCGGCCGCGCCGCCATCGCCTGATAGCCACTGGCGAGGGCGCCGGCGATCGCAAAGCCGATGCACAGGGCAAACAGGGAATTCAACGCATCGGGCGACATGAAACCATCCGTTACTCAACAAACCGCGCGCCCTGCTTTGGCAAAAATGCCGGCCAGCCGCCACCGTATCCTTAAGGAAGGGTTAACGGTCGTCCGCCCCAATCTCGTTTGCGCATGGCTAACGGCCTCACGGCTCCCGCGAAATCATGCAGAAATCCGGCCGCCCATGGCATATTCGCTGGGTGATTCGGCGCAAGAGGCTGATCCAGCGGCACTGCAACCAATGCTCTATTCATGACCCTGCTTTCGACGGCCCAGCACATCGCCCGCGACACGCGCAAGGACCCGCGCTCGCACATCATCCTTATTATCTTCGCGGCAACCATCGCCGCCGGAGCCGTTGCGCTGGTCGCCTATCTGCTGTGGCCGACCTGGGGGGCGCGGTCGGCAGACGCTCCGTCGCGCTTGCCGGTCAGCGTCGGCGCGACACTGTTCAACGTGCCGACATCGGCGATCCGCCGCAAAATCCAGCGTCATTCCGGTCCGCAGGAGCGCGTCGACCTGAGTTTCCTCTTCCCATCGCTTGAACCGCCCGAGGCGCCGAAGCACGTCAGCGCCGACACGGTCGAGGAGAAAGTCCAGCCGATCGACAGGATATTCGTGTCGATCGCTGCCCATCGCGACACGCTGGCGCCCGACACGCGGGTCCGTACGATCTATCCGCGTTATCTCGAGCAGACCCCAACGCTGGTGGAAGACGGGTTGACGATGCGCGCGTTTCGCGACGGCTCGCCCTACGCCAATGAGGATCTGTTCTCCGCTCGCGCGCCAAGCTTCGACGCGCGCTGCACGCGCGATGGCCTGACCCCCGGCATGTGCCTGAGCGAGAGCCGCATCGACGGCGCCGACCTGACGTTTCGCTTTCCACGGAGCTGGCTCGCGCAATGGCGCGACGTTGCGAACGCAATGAACCGTTTGACGGCGCAGATGCACGGGTCGAAGGGTTAGCCCCGGCTCGCAGGGGGCAAAGGCGCGTAGCTTTGCAGCGTGGGCAAAGCCACCGGGTCGCGCGAACGCGCGCCCGATGACAGGCTCGGCGTGCCCAACAATTATATTTGCTGCATTGAGAGTGGTAGTGGTGGGCACGGCGCTATTGCGCCTTTGCCCACCCTAAGGCGTCACGGAACGACTGCGCGCCTTACCCGACGTCAGCCAGATCTTCCTCGAGAATCGCCATCTGAAACTGGAAGGAACGATCGTCGTCCTCATCATCGACGAACAGTACGCCGATGAACTCCTCGCCAATATAGACCTCGGCGGAGTCGTCCTTTTTCGGACGCGGCACGACGCGGATCTTGGGATTGCCGAATACGCGCTTGAGATAGGCGTCGAGCTTCCTGACTTCCTGAACGTCCACGGCGGTCTCCAATCGGATCAGTGGTTTTCCGAGAGGTTTTTAGGCCGAGACGGCCCTGTCCGCCAGCCGTAACTTCACAAAGTTGCGGGCAGAAAGTAGTGGAAAATCAAAGCCCGATCGCATTGAGCATCTGATCCATGGTGCGTGACGGCTCGGCGCAGCCGGCCTCGCCGACAATCTTGGCCGGAACGCCTGCAACCGTGACATTGTGCGGCACCGGCTTGACCACCACCGAACCCGCGGCGATGCGCGCGCAATGACCGATCTCGATATTGCCGAGAATTTTCGCGCCTGCCCCGATCAGCACACCATGGCGGATCTTCGGATGGCGGTCCTCGTTCTCCTTGCCGGTGCCGCCGAGCGTGACGCCGTGCAGGATCGAAACGTCGTCCTCGATCACAGCGGTCTCGCCGCAGACGAAGCCGGTCGCGTGATCAAGGAAAATGCCGCGGCCGATCACAGCGGCGGGATTGATGTCGGTCTGAAATACCGCCGATGAACGGCTCTGCAGATAATAGGCAAAATCCTTGCGGCCCTTCTTGTAGAGCCAGTGTGCCAGCCGATGGGTCTGCAGGGCATGGAAGCCCTTGAAGTAGAGCAAGGGATCGATGAAGCGCGAGGTTGCGGGATCGCGGTCATAGACCGCGACCAGATCGGCGCGGAACGCGTTGCCCAGATCAGGCTCGTCGCGCAGCGCCTCGTCATAGGTCTGGCGGATCAAATCGCCCGACAGCGCCGAATGATCGAGCCGCTCGGCGATCCGATGGATCACCGCATCCTCCAGACGCTCGTGATGCAGCACGGTCGAATAGATAAAGGAGGCAAGCTCGGGCTCGCGGCGAACGATGTCCTCAGCCTCGTTTCGCACGCGATCCCAGATCGGATCGAGCGCGGCCAGTTTCGAACCCTGCGGATTGACCTGATGCACTGCCATCGGTTTTCTCTCGGTTTGCGCTCGCAAATTCGCTTGTTTCATTGATATTATAGCACGGCGGGCGGACTTCTGTCCCGGGCAGGCGCCGGCAAAATACCGCCGCCACCCCCCAAGCGTTAGTTCAAGGTGGTCAGCGATTTCCGGAAATCAAGCCGGTTGACGGCCGACAATGGTGAATTTCAGCCCGCCAGCATGCTGGCCCAATGGGGGAAATGAGGACGCACGGCGCGACCGCTCATTGCCGCCGTGACAGGAAGTCGGTGACGCCGGCCTTGTAGACCTTGTCACCGACCGCACGCATGTGATCGCGGTTCGGAATGTCGAGCACCTCTGCGCCCGGGATGATTTTTCCGAGCGCTTCGGCAGAGCCCGCGATCTCGTCCTTGGTGCCGACCGCGATCAGGACGGGCACGCCGATCCCGGCGGCTTCTTCCGACGTCATCAGGCGCCGCGAACCGCGCAGACAGGCGGCGAGCGCGCGGCGGTCGGAACGGGTCTGGTCGGCGAAGGCGCGAAAAGTCCGCCCGACCGGATCGGTGACCTCCTCCAGCGAAGGCGCCTCCAGCGCTGCGGCGACATTCTCGCCGGGGCCGCCACCCTCGATCAGGCCGATGCCAATGCCGCCGAGGATCGCCGAGCGCAGCCGCTGCGGTTGCTCGCGCGCCAGCACCGCCGTCATCCGCGAGCCCAGCGAATAGCCCATGATATCGGCGCGCTCGATTGCCAGATGATCCAGCAGCGCGATGACATCATTCGCCATGATGGCGATCTCGTACTGCGCGGAATCATAGAGCTTGCTGGAATCGCCATGGCCGCGATTGTCGAGCGCGATCACGCGCCGTCCGTCTTTCTTCAGATCGGACACCCAGGTCGGATAGACCCAGTTGACATTCTTGCTCGAGGCAAAGCCGTGCACGAGAATGATCGGATCGCCCTCGCCCTCGTCGAGATAGGCAATTTCGACATCGCCGTTGTGAAAACTCGGCATCGACAGTTCCATTGTTTGGGGATCAAAATCGGCGACTTGCAATGACCGCAAGTCTAGCCGTGCGCGACAGTGCCCGCCAGAGCGACGCCCTGCTGCAGGCTTGCTGCCGCAATCTGCTTCCGTAAGCGCCGCGCCTTCTTGCGGCGCAGCCACGCCATGGTCGCGCGTTCCGTGGTCGCCTTGATCGACGACAGAAAACCGAACAGCGCCAGCAACGCGCCGAACACCCACATCGTCAGATTGAAGGCGCCGGTTGCCAGCAGCAGCGCACCGCGGCCGAGCGTCTTCAAAATGGCGCGGGTCTGGCCGCCCTTGGATTCCGCCAGCCGCGCGGCGCGTGCGACGTCCTTCGGTCCTTGCGCGATGCGCAGCGTATCGAGCGCGCCGCGCGTGCCGGCCTTTTCGCCGACGCGTCCGACGTCTTTCGCCAGCCGCACCAGCGCGCCAGCCTTCTCGGCACGGAACGCCGCCTTGATCGCGGTAATGGTCTCGCCCGGCCGCAGCACCGAACTCTTTGCGACCGCCTGCTGCAACACAAGTGCATCGATGACCTCGCGTGCCGAGCGTCCGGCCCATTGCGTCAGCCCCTCGCCGAGCCGCCCGACCTTGCGGGCTCCCTTGACCATGCTGAGGCCGGCGCGCACCGGGCCGACGCCGCCGACGGTCACATAGGTCGCAGCGGTCACCGCGAGCCCGACCGTCGCAAGGCCCAGCACCAGCCGGTCCACGTCCTCGCCCGTCGCCAAATGCTTGCCCTCGCGCACGACGTCCCTGATGTCGCCGAACACGAAGAGATCGCCGGCGACCGTGCCCGAGAGGCTTGCGACATCGTCGGCATTTCCGGTCACGAGACCGGTGGCAAAGCGCCTGGCAAAATCCGACGTCGAATTCGATTCCGCGACCGCATCGCTGACGCGCTTCGACAGTTCCTCGCTGACGACGATGCCTCTGTCGCGCGCGAGTTCGACGAAGCTTGCGGCGAGGTCGGAATCATCGGCCGCCAGCGCCGCCTCGATATTCTCGGCGACCAGGCCGGGGCTGTTCCGCAGGGCAGAATTGAGCTGCAGGTCGGCGAGCTGGCCAGGCTCGTCCTGCGCCGCCAGAATGGCGCCGGAATCGCGGGCATGCGGCCACAGCGCCGCACACATGGCTGCGCTGAGCGCCATGCATGCAAAAGCCACTGCCAGAGCCGAACCGAGCCGCAACCGCCTCATCCCCGAAAATCCAATGTTTTCACATCCCTCAATATGGCTATGCCGCTTTTAAGACACAACTGCCCCGACGAAAGAAGGGCTTCTCTCCGACGACAAGATTGTGTCGAATTTGCATGAGCAAATGAAGGGCGGAGACTACCAGGAATCAGGGCTCAGAAATCTGGGGGCTCTGGGAATCATCCATACCCGCCAGTATGGTGCGCGGCGTTTCGAGCTGCCGCGTCGTGTTGATTGCGTTCGCCCGTCATTGCACCCAAGGTGAAGCTGATGTCCGACCATGTCGTTCCGCATTTCCATAACGACGCCGGGGTCTCGGTAATCGAGATCGGCTCGCAGGAATTCATGTGCGTGGGCGCCAATCCTCCGTTCGACCATCCGCATGTGTTTCTCGACCTCGGCAACGACAACGAGATCATCTGCCCGTATTGCTCGACGCTCTACCGTTTTGCCGCCGACCTCGCCGCTGGCGAAGCCCGGCCGCCCGAATGCGTCCTGAAGGACAAGGTCGCCTGACCGGTCGGTGGCGGTCGCGCGCACCATCATTGTTGCTGGTGCCGGGATCGGGGGACTGACCGCGGCGCTTTCGCTCGCCGCTCGCGGCTTTCGCGTCATCATTCTGGAGAAGGCCGAACGGCTGGAGGAAGCCGGCGCCGGCCTGCAGCTTTCGCCCAACGCCAGCCGCATCCTGGTCGAACTCGGCCTGCAGCCGCGTCTCGCCGCGCGCGCGGTCACGCCCGACGCCATTAGCATCGTGAGCGCGCGCGCGGGCGGCGAAATCGCCCGCTTGCCGCTCGGCGAGGCCGCCAGCCTTCGCGCCGGCGCGCCCTATTGGGTGGTGCATCGGGCCGATCTGCAAGCCGCGCTGCAGGCTCAGGTCAACGATAGTCCGGACATCGAGCTGCGGCTCGGCTGCCAGTTCGAGGACGTGGCATCGCACGCCAAGGGGCTGACCGTGATTCAGCGCCGCGGCAATGCCCGGCAGCCCGAACTGGCGATGGCGCTGATCGGCGCCGACGGCATCTGGTCCGCGGTCCGCAATCATTTGTTCCCGGAGGTGCAACCGCAATTCTCCGGCCTGATTGCCTGGCGCGGAACGCTCGATGCGACGACGCTGCCGCGCGAATTTACCTCTCCGCGCGTGCAGCTCTGGATGGGGCCGAACGCGCATCTCGTCGCCTACCCGATTTCAGGTGCGAAGCAGATCAACGTCGTCGCCATCGTGCCGGGAACCTGGAACAGGCCGGGCTGGAGCGCGCAAGGCGATGCCAACGAACTCAAGAACGCGTTCGCCTCACGGCGCTGGCCCGCGACAGCGCGGATGCTGGTCGGCGCCGTCGACGAGTGGCGGCGGTGGGCGCTGTTTACGCTGCCCGATATCGGCGAATGGAGCAGTGGCGCCGTCACGCTGCTCGGCGACGCCGCGCATGCGATGCTGCCGTTCGCCGCGCAGGGCGCGGGAATGGCGATCGAGGACGCGGCCGTGCTCGCCGGGTGCCTGAGCCAGAGCGCCGGCGACAACATCGCGGGCGTCCCGGCAGCCCTGAAGCGCTACGGACGGCTGCGGCGCGGCCGCGTGCTGCGGGTGCAGCGCGCTGCCCGGCAACAGGGCCGCATCTATCATCTCACCGGGCCGCTGGCGCTGGCGCGCGACCTCGCGATCAAAGCGATGGGCCCACAGCGCATGCTGGCGCGGCAGGACTGGATCTACGACTGGCGGGCGTGAGGATCTTCCGGTCCTTTCGGGGCGATTGGCATAGCGGCCCTGACGCACTCCCTCGCGACCGCTTAATTCGACCCGCTGGCCTTCGGCCGGCTACCCCTGACTGGCGGAGCAGGTTTGATCACTGGCGGAGTTGGTGCCGCCGCATTGGCATCCGGTTTGGATTCATGGCATCGGTTTTTCCGCCAGGCTTCCTCGGCCAGTTTCGACTGTCCGCGCACCGCAATGAAGTCATTGCGGTAGGCAACCTCCGCCACCACGGAGCCTGCGACGCCGGTTTCAGCCTTCGACATCAGGCCCTGCAATTCAGCGGCGCGAGTTGCGATCGCCTTGCGCTCGGCCTCGAGCTGTTTGCAATCGTAGAGATCGTACTTGGCAGGATCGGCGAACGCCGGAGAAATAGTTTCGCCCATCTGGGCGCAACCCGACAGGCCGGCCCCGAGCGCAAACAGCGCCAGCGCGGCGAGGCTGTGCGAAAATGAACGGCGATCGGACAGAAACAGGGGCATCGGACCTTCGTAGGCGGATAACGTTGAGATTGCCTAAAGCAGCCGCAGGTGTCGGCATTGAGGCTTTGCTTTGGCGCGCGCGCTCGCCAAAGGAAGGGACGCGTTCGGGCCGGAAACT
>Ga0207648_10006965_pt1 | contig 11188 bp, 8 predicted proteins | sample KBSMisM32_FD_184310 | JGI IMG/M metagenome (GOLD analysis project Ga0207648, IMG submission 184310) | Miscanthus rhizosphere microbial communities from Kellogg Biological Station, Michigan, USA - KBS Miscanthus M3-2 (SPAdes) (version 2) | ecosystem: Host-associated > Plants > Roots > Rhizosphere... | reverse complement strand
GTTCGCAGTTACTTTGTTTCCAGTGGATTTACGAGCGAACTGGTGCTCGGCGTGCACTGTTCCAACTCCGAACCCTCGTCGAAGCCAGGTCAGCCCCAGAGCTGCTATCTTAGGCCATCCGCAGCAACTTCAATAGATCGGCAGGCACCCGGATCAGATGATCCGCTCCCCAGGCGTCGACGCTCTCGCCTTCACCCAGATAGCCCCAATGGACCGCGACGGTGGTCATGCCGGCGGCGCGCCCCGCCTGCACATCGCGCAGGTCGTCGCCGACGTAGAGGCAGTCAGCGGCTGGAACGCCGATGCGCCGGGCCGCCTCGAGCAGCGGCGCGGGATGCGGCTTCGAGTGCGGCGTGGTGTCGCCGCACACCAGGGTCGCCGCGCGCGGGAGCAACTCGAGCTCGCGGGCCAATGGCTCGCTGAAGCGCGTGGCCTTGTTGGTGACGATGCCCCACGGCAGACCGCCCCGATCGAGCGCGTCGAGAACGGGCATCATCTCGGGAAACACCCGTGTCTCCTGTGTCATCCGCATTTCGTAGCGCTGCAAGAACTCGTCGCGCAACGCGATGAAGCCGTCATCGCTCGGCGCGACACCGAAGGCCCGCCCGACCATTCCGCGAGCGCCCGATCCCACCATCGGCCGGAAATGCGCGAGCGGATACGGTGCGAGGCCGCGCGCGATGCGCATGTCGTTGCCGGTCCCGGCCAGATCGGGGGCACTGTCGATCAGGGTGCCGTCGAGGTCGAACAGCACCGCGAGCACGCGCGCGCCGATGGGCTTGTTCATGCCGGCTTGCGGCATGCCATCAGGTAGTTCACGCTGGTATCGCCCGACAACCAGTAACGCTTCGTGATCGGGTTGTATTCCATGCCGCGCGACTCGACCAGTTCGAGATCGGCATCGCGGCACCATTGCGCGAGCTCGCTGGGACGGATGAAACGCGCGTACTCATGGGTGCCCTTGGGCAACAGTTGCAGCACGTGCTCGGCACCGACGATCGCGAACAGGAACGACTTGAGGTTGCGATTGATGGTCGAGAAGAACACCCAGCCGCCCGGTTTCACGAGGGTCGCGCATGCGTTGACGATGGACGATGGATCGGGCACGTGCTCGAGCATCTCCATGCATGTCACGGCATCGAATCTGCCCGGCACTTCGGCCGCCAGCGCCTCTGCGGCGATCTCGCGGTAGTCGACGTTCTGCGTGCCGGCTTCGAGCGCATGCAATTGTGCGACCTTCAGTGGCTTGGTCGCGAGATCGATCCCGAGCACATCTGCGCCGCGGCGCGCCATCGAATCTGACAGGATGCCGCCGCCACAGCCGACATCGAGCACGCGCGTTCCGGCAATTCGCGCATGCGCATCGAGCCAGTCCAGCCGCAGCGGGTTGATCTGATGCAAAGGCCGAAACTCGCTCTCGGTATCCCACCATCGGTGGGCCAGTTCGCTGAATTTCGACAGTTCCTGGGGGTCGGCGTTGATCATGTCGTGATGGTAGCGAATGCATCGCACCGGTCACAGCGCCCTGGCACGAGCGATTCTTGAAAGGGAATACCGCGATATTTGCGATGACAAAAGAAAACCCCGCCGAGGCGGGGTTTCGGGGTCAGCGCGGCGCTGATTACTTGCCGCGTGTGCCCACCACTTCGATTTCGACGCGACGGTTCTTCGCGCGGCCTTCGGCGGTCTTGTTGTCAGCGACCGGCTGCTTCTCGCCCTTGCCTTCGGTGTAGACGCGGTTCTTCTCGACGCCCTTCGCGACCAGGTAGGACTTGACGGCTTCCGAGCGACGCACCGACAGCTTCTGGTTATAGGCATCGGTGCCCACCGAGTCGGTGTGGCCGACAGCGATGATCACTTCGAGGTTGATGCCACCCATCTTGCTGACGAGATCGTCCAGCTTGGCCTTGCCTTCAGGCTTCAGCACCGACTTGTCGAAGTCGAAGAATGCATCGGCGGCGAACGTGACCTTCTCGGTCGTCGGCACCGGCGGGGCCGGCGGCGGCGGCGGGGGAGCGACGGCCGGCGGCGGCGGCGGCGGCGGAGCGACGACCGGTGCGGGCGGCGGAACCGGCTTCAGCGCGCCATCGCAATCGGCGGCGGCGGTAGCGGGCGTCCAGTAGCCATCGCGCCAGCACAGCTCATTCGTGCCGTTCTTCCAGGGAAGGTTGCCAACGCCGTTGACCCAGTTGTCAACCGTCTGCGCGAACGCGCCAGACATGGAAGTTGCGAGGGCAGCGGTTGCAAAGAGCGACGCCACCTTGTTCAGTTTCTTCATGATTCTCCTCTCGAGGGAAGGCGCAGTAGTGTTCTGCAAAACGTCCGAACCGGAATCGGAAAGTACTGGTAACCCCCGTGCGTTAAGACGTACCCGGGCGCTGACCACCGACCGAGTTATTGTGCCATCGAACTTTCGCGCAACCTGTTTTTGGCCGTGCGTGGCGCGCTCTGATCCCTGGTTGTTGCATCAGCGCTACATGAATCGGCGCACTTAGAATGCCCGGCTGCGTGACAAGCCGACCCAACGAGTCGGCCACGCGCTGCCCCTTCGGCTCGCCACAAGACACCGCATGACCCAGTTCGCCAAAGAGACCCTGCCGATCAGCCTGGAAGAGGAAATGCGGCGTTCGTACCTCGATTACGCGATGAGCGTGATCGTCGGTCGCGCACTTCCGGATGCACGCGATGGGCTCAAGCCGGTGCATCGGCGCGCATTGTTCGCGATGCACGAGCTGAACAACGACTGGAACCGGCCCTACAAGAAATCGGCACGCATCGTCGGCGACGTCATCGGCAAGTACCACCCGCACGGCGACCAATCGGTCTACGACACGATCGTGCGCATGGCGCAGGATTTCTCGATGCGCCACATGCTCGTCGACGGCCAGGGCAATTTCGGCTCGGTCGATGGCGACAACGCCGCGGCGATGCGCTACACCGAGATCCGCCTCGCGAAGATCGCGCACGAGATGCTGGCCGATCTCGACAAGGAGACGGTCGACTTCGGCCCCAACTACGACGGCAGCGAGAAAGAGCCGCTGGTCATGCCCAGCCGGCTGCCGAACCTGCTGGTCAACGGCTCGGGCGGCATCGCGGTGGGCATGGCGACGAACATTCCGCCGCACAACCTGAACGAAGTCGTCGACGCCTGCCATCACCTGCTGCGCAATCCGGGCGCGACGGTCGACGAGCTGATGGAGATCATCCCGGCGCCCGATTTCCCGACCGCCGGCGTGATCTACGGCCTGTCGGGCGTGCGCGATGGCTACCGCACCGGTCGCGGCAAGGTGATCATGCGCGCGAAGTGCCACTTCGAAGACATCGACCGGGGCCAGCGTCAGGCGATCATCGTCGACGAGATACCGTACCAGGTCAACAAGAAGACCTTGCAGGAGCGCATGGCCGAGCTGGTGCACGAGAAGAAGCTCGAGGGCATCAGCCACATCCAGGACGAATCCGACAAGTCGGGCATGCGCCTGGTGATCGAGCTCAAGCGCGGCGAAGTGCCCGAGGTGGTGCTGAACAACCTGTACAAGCAGACGCAGCTGCAGGACACCTTCGGCATGAACATGGTGGCGCTGATCGACGGTCAGCCCAAGCTGTGCAACCTGAAGGACCTGATCGAGGTCTTCCTCGAGCACCGGCGCGAGGTCGTCACGCGGCGCACCGTGTTCGAGCTGCGCAAGGCGCGCGAGCGCGGCCATGTGCTCGAAGGCCTGGCGGTCGCGCTGGCCAACATCGACGAGTTCATCGAGACCATCAAGGCCTCGCCGACACCGCCGGTCGCGAAGACCGCGCTGATGAGCAAGAGCTGGGATTCATCGATGGTGCGCGAGATGCTTGCGCGCGTCGGCGGTGACACGCCGGGCGGCATGGCCGCGTACCGGCCCGACGGGCTGCCGAAGGAATACGGCATCCAGCCCGACGGGATGTACCGCCTGTCGGACGACCAGGCCAGCGAGATCCTGCAGATGCGGCTGCAGCGCCTGACCGGCCTGGAGCAGGACAAGATCATCGGCGAGTACAAGGAGGTGATGGCGCAGATCACCGACCTGCTCGACATCCTCGCCACGCCGTCACGCGTGACGACGATCATTTCCGACGAGCTCGCGGCGATCAAAGCCGAATTCGGCCAGACCAAGGTCGGCGCGCGCCGCAGCACGATCGAGCACAACGTGATGGACCTCGGCACCGAGGACCTGATCACGCCGACCGACATGGTCGTGACGCTCTCGCACACCGGCTACATCAAGAGCCAGGCGCTGTCGGAGTACCGCGCACAGAAGCGCGGCGGACGCGGCAAGCAGGCCACGCAGACCAAGGAAGACGACTGGATCGAGCAACTGTTCATCGCCAACACGCACGACTACATCCTGTGCTTCACGAACCGCGGGCGCGTCTACTGGCTCAAGGTCTGGGAGGTGCCGCAAGGCACCCGAAATTCGCGCGGACGACCGATCGTCAACATGTTCCCGCTGCAGGCCGGCGAGAAGGTCAATGTGGTGCTGCCGCTGAACGACGGCTTCCGCAGCTTCCCGGCCGATCACTATGTCTTCATGGCCACGGCGCAGGGCGTGGTCAAGAAGACCGCGCTCGATGAATTCAGCAACCCGCGCAAGGCCGGCATCATCGCGGTCGACCTCGACCAGGGAGATTTCCTGATCGGCGCCGCGCTGACCGACGGCAAGCACGACGTGATGCTGTTCAGCGACGCCGGCAAGGCGGTGCGCTTCGATGAGGACGACGTGCGCCCGATGGGCCGCGGCGCCCGCGGCGTGCGCGGCATGGCGCTCGACGACGGCGTCAGCGTGATTGCGATGCTGGTCGCCGAAGACGAGAGCCAGAGCGTGCTGACCGCCACCGAGAACGGCTACGGCAAGCGCACCTCGATCGTCGAGTACACGCGGCATGGCCGCGGTACCAAGGGCATGATCGCGATCCAGCAGACCGAGCGCAACGGCAAGGTCGTTGCAGCGACCCTGGTGCGCGCCGATGACGAGATCATGCTGATCACCGACAAGGGCGTGCTGGTGCGCACGCGCGTCGCCGAGATCCGCGAGATGGGCCGGGCCACGCAGGGCGTGACCCTGATCGCGCTCGACGAAGGCACCCAACTGAGCGGGCTGCAACGCATCGTCGAGAATGATGCGAATGTCGACGCCGCAGTCGACGCGGCATTGCCTCCCACTGAACCCACCGGCAGCGACGAACCGCCCGCCGAGGAGAACTACTGATGAAGAGATTGCTTGTGTCGGCGCTGCTTGCCAGCGCCGTGTTGGCCCATGCGCAGACCCCGACCGCGCCTGCCGCCTCCGCGCCGCTGCCGAGCTCTCCGGCGAAGAAGGAACTGGTCCAGAAACTGCTCGTGCTGCAGCAACCCGGCATCGAATCGATTGCGCGCAACATGGTCGAGCAACCGGCGATGCGCATGTTCCAGGCCGCCGGCCAGGCACTGCAGCAGAAGGTGCCCGCCGAGAAGCGCGAAGCCGTCGGCAAGAGCATCGAGGCCGACATCCGCAAGTATGTCGACGAGTCGGTCCCGATCGTGCGCGAGCGCGCCATCAAGCTGGCGCCGTCGACGATCGGCACGATGCTGGAAGAGCGCTTCACCGAAGACGAACTCAAGCAACTGGTGGCCTGGCTCGAGTCGCCGGTGAACAAGAAGTACTCGCAGGTCGGCCCCGAGATGCAGAACGGTTTCATGAAGAAGCTGGTCGAAGAGTCGCGCCCGCTGGTCGAGCCGCGTCTGCAAGCCCTCGAGTCGAAGGTGCGCGCGAGCCTGGGCGTTCCCGCGGGCGAGCCGGCTGCATCGGCGCCGGCCAAGGCCGCCACGCCGGCGAAGAAGCCTGCCAGCAAGTAACGCAACGATGAGCGGCCGAGCGCGCTCGGCCGCGATGCCGGCCGCTTATCGGCGCACACCGCGTGCGAGAATTCCGCCCACATCATGGCCGAGCCCTCCTCCCCGTCAGCCCCCGCCGATCTGCTCGCCTTCCGGACCCGGATCGATGATCTCGACCGCGAACTGCTGGCCCTCTTGAACCGGCGCGCCGCACTGGCGCAGCAGGTCGGCGAACTGAAGAAGCGCGAAGGCTCCGTGGCGTTCCGCCCGGAACGTGAAGCGCAGGTGATCGACGGCCTGAAGGCGATCAACCCCGGGCCGCTGCGCTCAGACAGCGTCGCGCCGATCTGGCGCGAAATCATGTCGGCCTGCCGCGCCCTCGAGACGCCGACCCGCGTGGCCTATCTCGGCCCGGCCGGGACCTTCAGCGAAGAGGCGACCTTGGGATTCTTCGGCTCGTCGATCGTCAAGGTGCCCTGCGCCACGTTCGACGAGGTGCTGCACGCGACCAGCGCCGGCGCCGCCGATTTCGGCGTCGTGCCGGTCGAGAACTCGAGCGAAGGCGTGGTCACGCGCTCGCTCGACCTGTTCCTGACGACGCCGCTGTTCATCATCGGCGAGACCAGCCTGTACGTGCGCCACCAGCTGGTGCGACGCGAGAATTCGATGGCCGGTATCGAGGCCGTCTGCGCGCATCCGCAGGCGCTGGCGCAATGCCATGGCTGGCTCAGCAATCACCTGCCCGGCGTCGAGCGCCGGCCGGTCTCGAGCAACGCAGAGGGCGCCCGCCTGGCGAGCCTGGACGCATCGCTCGCCGGCATCGCGGGCGAGCGCGCGGCGAGCGAATTCGGTCTGCACATCGTTGCGCCGGCAATCCAGGACGATGCGCACAACCGCACCCGCTTCGCGATCCTCGCGCACCCGCACCAGCATCCGCAGCCTGCGGCATCGGGCCATGACTGCACCAGCCTGATCGTCTCGGTCGCGAATCGGCCCGGTGCGGTGCACGACATGCTCGTGCCGCTGAAGAACCACGGCGTGTCGATGACACGCTTCGAGTCGCGTCCGGCGCGTTCGGGCCAGTGGGAGTACTACTTCTACATCGACCTGCAAGGTCACCCCGACCAGCCGCACGTGGCCGCCGCGATGGCCGAGCTGCGCAGCGTGTGCGCGTTCTTCAAGGTCCTCGGCACCTACCCGATCGACGTGCACTGAAACCGAGGACCGGGCCGTCATGTTCAATCAACTCGGCGTGATCGGATGCGGCCTGATGGGCGGCTCGTTCGCGCTCGCGCTCAAGCGCGCCGGTCTGGTCAAGCGCGTCGTCGGCTACAGCAAGTCGCCGTCGACCACCGAGAAGGCGAAGAAGCTCGGTGTCATCGACACCATCGCCGAATCGGCGCTGCTCGCGGTCTCGGGCTCCGACATCGTGCTGATCGCGGTGCCGGTGGCGGCGACCGAAGCCACTTTCAAGGCGATCCGCCACCTGATCGAGCCCGGCGTGCTGATCATGGACGTCGGCTCGACCAAACGCGACGTCGTCGACGCCGCACGGCGGGTGCTGAAGGACGACATCGCTTCGTTCGTGCCGGCCCACCCGATCGCCGGCAAGGAGGTCGCGGGCATCCAGCATGCCGACGCGACCCTGTACGCCGGCCGCCAGGTGATCCTGACACCGCTGCCGCAGACCTCGCCCGAGCTGGTGCAGAAGGCGACGGATGCCTGGGCCGGCATCGGCGCGCAGGTGCTGCGCATGACGCCCGAGAACCACGACGGCGCCTTCGCCGCGGTCAGTCACCTGCCGCACATGCTGGCGTTCGCGTACTTCAACTCAGTGGCGCGCCAGCCCGCCGGGCGCGACTACCTCTCTCTGGCCGGCCCCGGCTTTCGCGACTTCACCCGCATCGCCGCCAGCGACCCGACCGTGTGGCGCGATATCCTGATGTCGAACCGCGAAGAGGTGCTCAAGCAGAGCCTGCGCTTTCGCCACACGCTCGAAGCGATGGAGCATGCGCTCAAGTCCGGCAACACCGAGGCGCTCGAAGACATCATCCGAAGTGCCTCCGAGGCGCGAGGCCATTGGCAGATGAGCGCCACCAAGCCGACGACCAACCGTTAGCCTACTTCCCTGCCGCCCCGGGGCCGCGCCGCCGCATGTTCACGACCCGCTTCATCGACCTTCCCCCGCTGCAGTCCGCCAGCGGCATGGTGCGCCTGCCCGGCTCCAAGAGCATCTCGAACCGCGTGCTGCTGCTGGCCGGCCTGAGCCGCGGCCGCACCGTCGTGCGCGAGCTGCTCGAATCGGACGACACCCGCGTGATGCTCGACGCGCTGGCGGCGCTCGGCTGCGGCATCGAGCGCGCCGATGGCGCGATCCACATCGACGGCATCGCCGGTACGTTGGCGGCGCGTGAGGCCGACATCTTCCTCGGCAATTCGGGCACGTCGATGCGCACCCTCGCCGCGGCACTGGCGGTGCTGGCGAGCGCACAGGGCAGCCGCTTCACGATCCGCGGCGTGCCGCGCATGCACGAGCGGCCGATCGGCGACCTGGTCGACGCGCTGCGCCCGCTGGGCTGCGTGGTCGGCTACGCCGGGCAAGACGGCTTTCCGCCGCTGCAGCTCGGCGATGGCAGGCCGCATGCACTGAAGGTGGCGGCGCCGATCCGCGTGCGCGGCAACGTGTCGAGCCAGTTCCTGACCGGCCTGCTGCAGGCGCTGTGCCTGGTGCCCGCCGAACAGGAGATCGTGATCGAGGTCGTCGGCGAACTGATCTCCAAACCCTATGTCGCGATCACGCTGAACCTGCTCGAGCGGTTCGGTGTCAGCGTGCGCAATGACGACTGGACGCGCTTCACGATCCCGGCCGGCAGCCGGCTGACGTCGCCGGGCGAGTTCAGGGTCGAGGGCGATGCGTCGTCGGCGTCGTACTTCGTCGCGCTCGGTGCGATCGCGGCGAGCCCGGGCGCGCCGATCCGCATCGAAGGCATGGGCAGCGCATCGATCCAGGGAGACCTCGGCTTCGTCGCCGCGGCGCAGGCGATGGGCGCGCAGGCGGTGCTCGGCGAGCACTGGATCGAGGTGACGCGCGGCGCCTGGCCGCTGAAGGCGATCACGCTCGACTGCAACCACATCCCCGACGCCGCGATGACCTTGGCCGTGATGGCGCTGTACGCGACCGGCACGACGCGGCTGACGAACATCGCGAGCTGGCGCGTCAAGGAGACCGACCGGATCGCGGCGATGGCGGCCGAACTGCGCAAGCTCGGCGCCCAGGTCGTCGAAGGCGACGACTTCATCGAGGTCAGCCCGCCCACCGCCTGGCGCCCGGCCGCGATCCACACCTACGACGATCACCGGATCGCGATGTGCCTGTCGCTGGCGGCATTCAACGGCGCCGCGCTGCCGGTGCGAATCCTCGACCCGCAGTGCGTCGCCAAGACCTTTCCGGAGTACTTCGAAACCCTGTTCGGCGTCGTCGCGCCGCGGCCCGGCGGCGTGCCGATCATCACCGTCGACGGGCCGACCGCGTCGGGCAAGGGCACGCTGGCCAGCGCGGTCGCGCAGGCGCTCGGCTACCACTTTCTCGATTCGGGTGCCGTCTACCGCGCGACGGCGCTGGCGGCCATGCGCGCCGGCGCGCGTTCGGACGACGAGCAGCGCCTGGCTCAGCTCGCGACCAACCTCGACCTGCATTTCGCCCCGGGTCAGATCCGCATGGGCGGGCACGACGTGACCGAGACCTTGCGGCTCGAAGAAGTCGGCGCCCTGGCGTCGAAGATCTCGGCGTGGCCGCTGGTGCGAGCCGCGCTGCGCACGCTGCAGCTGTCGTTCCACCGCGTTCCGGGCCTGGTCGCCGATGGCCGCGACATGGGCACGGTGATCTTCCCCGGCGCCGACCTGAAGGTGTTCCTGACCGCGAGCGCCGCGACGCGTGCCGAGCGGCGTCACAAGCAGTTGATTTCAAAGGGTATTTCATCTAATATCGACAGTCTTCGCGCTGAACTGGAAGCGCGCGACGCTCGAGACCGTACCCGCAGCGTTTCGCCTCTCAGACCCGCCGAGGATGCAATGCTCCTGGACAACTCGGCACTGACCGTCGACGCTTCGCTGGTCGCCGTGCTCGAAGCCTGGGAACAGCGCAGGCCCTTCAAGCCACGTAAGTAGATGACGTAAGAGAGTCCGTCGCTCTCCCTCCAGTGCCCCTCACTTCCGAAGGCACGCCAGGGCGACGGTTGTTCAACCTAACCCCGCGGCCGCCAGGCCGCACCGGAAACCTCAATGTCCCAAACTCAAGTTGCCGCCAGCTCCGGCATGGAATCGTTCGCCGCCATGTTCGAGGAGTCGCTGACTCGCTCGGAAATGCGCAGCGGTGAAGTCATCACCGCCGAAGTCGTGCGTGTCGAACACAGCTTTGTCGTGGTCAACGCCGGGCTCAAGTCCGAAGCGTATGTGCCCATCGACGAATTCAAGAACGACCAGGGCGAGCTCGAAGTCCAGGTCGGCGATTTCGTCTCGGTCGCGATCGACGCGGTCGAGAACGGCTACGGCGACACCATCCTGTCGCGCGACAAGGCCAAGCGCCTCGCCTCGTGGCTGTCGCTCGAGAACTCGCTGGAATCCGGCGAGTTCGTGACCGGCACCGTCAACGGCAAGGTCAAGGGCGGCCTGACCGTCCTGGTCAACGGCATCCGCGCGTTCCTGCCCGGTTCGCTGCTCGACACGCGCCCTGTCAAGGACATGTCGCCGTTCGAAGGCAAGACGATGGAGTTCAAGGTCATCAAGCTCGACCGCAAGCGCAACAACGTCGTGTTGTCGCGCCGCGCTGTGGTCGAGGCTTCGATGGGCGAAGAGCGCGGCAAGCTGCTGAGCACGCTGCATGAAGGTGCGATCGTCAACGGCGTCGTCAAGAACATCACCGAGTACGGCGCGTTCGTCGACCTCGGCGGCATTGACGGTCTCCTGCACATCACCGACATGGCCTGGCGCCGTGTGCGCCACCCGAGCGAAGTGGTCCAGGTCGGCCAGGAGCTGCAGGCCAAGGTCCTGAAGTTCGATGCCGAGAAGAACCGCGTCTCGCTGGGCATCAAGCAGCTCGGCGACGACCCGTGGCATGGCGTGTCGCGCCGCTACCCGAACGGCACGCGCCTGTTCGGCAAGATCACGAACATTGCCGACTACGGCGCGTTCGTCGAGATCGAGCCGGGCATCGAGGGCCTGGTGCACGTCTCCGAGATGGACTGGACCAACAAGAACGTCGCCCCGAGCAAGATCGTCTCGCTCGGCGACGAGGTCGAGGTCATGGTCCTCGAGATCGACGAAGACAAGCGCCGCATCAGCCTGGGCATG
>Ga0207648_10006964_pt1 | contig 11188 bp, 8 predicted proteins | sample KBSMisM32_FD_184310 | JGI IMG/M metagenome (GOLD analysis project Ga0207648, IMG submission 184310) | Miscanthus rhizosphere microbial communities from Kellogg Biological Station, Michigan, USA - KBS Miscanthus M3-2 (SPAdes) (version 2) | ecosystem: Host-associated > Plants > Roots > Rhizosphere... | reverse complement strand
TTATTGTTCTTACCCAATTCCTGTTTTACTACTGCATTTTACTTCCTTTGTTAAGATCTGCCGGTGCTGTCGCTGAAATTGACCGGTTACAATTTATTTTATTATCTCTGGCTTCGGTGCTGATCGCGGCTGCTGGTTATATCATCAACGATTATTTCGACGTGAACATCGACCAGGTGAACAAGCCCAAAAAAAATGTCGTCGATCTCATTGTTTCCAGAAGATGGGCCATCCTCTGGCATTTTGTATTGAGTGGGATCGGCGTCTTGCTGAGTTTGTACATATCGTGGAAGACAGGTCTCTGGTATATCGTGCTCGCCAATTTCGCGTGTGCCTTTTTATTATTTGGATATTCGATCTCGCTAAAACAAAAATTACTTTCAGGAAATATTTTGATCTCGGTGCTTACTTCCTGGGTCATTTTAATTTTATGCTTATCTGAATTTCGGCTTTCCCCGGAACCGGTTGATAGTAATTGGCTCGTTGCGCAGAACAAGATCATGCGGCTCGGGTTTCTGTATGCAGGGTTTGCATTTATCCTTACACTGATCCGGGAAGCTATTAAAGACATGGAGGATATGGAAGGGGACGCCCGGTATGGCAGCAAAACCATGCCGATAGTATGGGGTGTGCCCGCAGCAAAAGTTTATGTGGCCGTATGGATGATCGTTTTATTGGCGCTGGTGGTGACCATCCAGGTATACATCATCCGGTTTCAATGGTGGTGGCCCATACTCTATTGCACCGTTTTAATTATTCTGCCATTGGCCTATACTTTTTTTAAATTGTTCAAAGCTATTACTCCCGCAGAGTTTCATTATTTGAGTAGCATTACCAAAACTGTGATGCTGACCGGTATTTTATCAATGGGATTCTTTTATTTTTATCTATGAACAAAATAATTCTCGCTTCAGGATCACCTCGAAGAAAACAATTGCTGGAATGGGCGGAAGTTCCTTTTGAAATAATGGTGAAGGAAACGAATGAAGCGTATCCTGCCGGGCTAAAAGTGGAAGAAGTAGCCATTCATATTGCAAGGCAAAAAGCATTCGCCGTTCAGTCGGCTGTGGATAAGGATTCAATTATCCTGGCGGCCGATACGATCGTTGTTTTGAATGAAAGGATCATTGGCAAGCCAAAAGACAGGGAGGATGCAATAAACATTTTATCTGATCTGTCTGGTCGTCAACACAGGGTAATAACCGGCGTAGTGATAGCGCAGGATAAAAAAGAAGTTTCTTTCTCCGATAGCACCGATGTTTATTTTCACGACCTGAACTCTGAGCAGATCGGGTTTTATGTGGATAAATACAAGCCCTATGATAAGGCTGGCGCTTATGCCATACAGGAATGGATAGGAGTTGTCGGCATCAAATCTGTAAAAGGCGATTTCTATAACGTGATGGGTCTCCCTGTGAGCCGGGTCGTGAAAGAATTAAAAAACATAAATCAGTAGTTGTTTAACCGTTGGAAGGTTCTCGTCAATGGCTGTAAATTGAAATAACAATTGACCATTAACCTATCCGCGCATGACCGAACGACTGCTTCAGTTCATTTGGCAATTTCAGTATTTTAATAAAGGCGAACTCACGACTCTCCAGGGAGAAAGATTACTGATCACTTCTCCCGGGCAATACAACACAAACCAGGGTCCTGATTTTTTGGAAGCAAAGATCAGGATCGGCAATACTACGTGGGCGGGAAACGTCGAACTTCATTTTAAAACTTCAGATTGGGAAAAACACAAACATCACCAGGACGACAACTATAACAATGTAATCCTTCACGTAGTGTGGGAACATGACCTGCCACCTCAAAATTCAATTCCTGTTTTGGAATTAAAAGAAAGAGTTTCAAAAATTTTATTGGAGAGATATGATGAGTTGATAAAAACGACCAATTTTATACCGTGCGAAAACAGTATTGATCTTATAAAGGACATTACATGGAAAAGTTGGAAGGATAGACTACTCGCTGAGCGCCTGATAAAAAAATCAAAAATAGTGGAGAGGTACCTGCAGCAATCAAATTATCACTGGGAAGAAGTATTCTGGTGGCTGTTAGCACGCAATTTCGGGATCATAGTAAATGCCGATGCGTTCGAAGAAATGGCCAAATCCCTACCATTGGCAGTTCTTGCCAAACACAAAAACCAGATCCACCAGCTTGAGTGCTTGCTACTGGGGCAATTGAATTTACTCAGCCGGAATTTTGAAGAAGACTATCCGAAAATGCTGAAAAAAGAATATGAATTTTATAAAAAGAAATATGGTCTCAGGCCTATTGCAAGACTACCTTTCTTTTTGAGGATGCGCCCCGGAAATTTTCCAACCATCCGCGTGGCGCAACTGGCCGTGCTCATATTTGACTCTGCGCATCTGTTCTCAAAGGTCAAAGAGGCGGTTTCGGTCAATGAAATAAAGAAATGGTTTGAAGTAACTGCAAATGATTACTGGCATTATCACTACCGTTTCGATGAGCCTTCCCGGTTTAAAAAGAAAAAACTTGGGATTTCCATGACCGACAATATTATTATCAATACAATTGTTCCAATGCTTTTTGCTTTCGGTAATTACCATCATGAAGAAGGGTACAAGCAAAAAGCCCTGAGTTGGCTTGAGGAAACACCTGCTGAAAATAACTCCATTACAAAAGGTTTTCTGCAATTGGGTATTGAAAATAAAAACGCTTTTGATTCACAGGCCTTGCTGGAATTAAAAAAAGAATACTGTGATAGGAAAAGATGTTTGGATTGCTCTGTCGGGAACTCCATATTAAAAGGTTAAATTAATTTGGTCGCCACCAGCCATCTAACCTTGCAAAGGCTGTTTCAACAGTATGATCGAAAAACTCTCCGCTGTAATTTTTGTACTGGCCTTATAAGTTTCATTTCCTTCTTCAGAAACGAAATTTTTACTTGTATCAAGGATCCTGATCCATTTATTTCCATATCTCCTGTTTGGCAATTTGTAGCCTACCGGTTCGGTGTGTGCATTGAATATTACATAAAAGCTGTCATCAAGGATCCGGCTTCCATCATAATCCAGTGAATGAATGCCATGCCCGTCAAGATATACCCCAAGGCATTTTGCGAAATCCTGTCTCCAATTGTCTTCCGTCATTCTTTTCCCGTCAGGAGAGAACCAGGCAATATCGGTCAAGCCTCTTCCTTTGATGGGTTGTCCTTTGAACCAATCTCTTCTGGAAAAAACGTTATGCTGCTTATACAACCGTATCAATTTTCGTGTGAACTCCAGCAATTCGTGATCTGCTTTTTCCCAGTTGATCCAGGAAATTTCATTGTCCTGGCAATACGCATTATTATTTCCATGTTGGGTGCGGCCGAACTCATCACCCGCCAATAACATAGGCACTCCTTGTGAAAGAAAAAGTGTGGTCAAAAAATTTCTTTTCTGCCGATTTCTCAGATCGATCACCGCTTGATCCTCAGTATGACCTTCCGCGCCGCAATTCCAGGAGCGATTGTGATTTTCTCCATCATTATTATTCTCACCATTTTGTTCGTTGTGTTTTTCATTGTATGATACCAGGTCATTTAGTGTGAACCCATCATGAGCAGTGATAAAATTTACACTTGCGGTGGGATGCCGGTAGTCATTCATATACAGATCAGAGCTCCCGGTAAGACGCTGTGCAAATTCTGATAATCCGCTATGAGCACCGCGCCAATAATCACGCATGCAATCGCGATACTTTCCATTCCATTCGGCCCAACCTGGCGGAAAGCCGCCAACGAGATATCCACCTTCACCAATATCCCAGGGTTCCGCTATTAATTTTGCCTGCGATATAACGGGATCCTGGTGGATAATGGCAAAGAAAGAACTCAATCGACCCACTTCATGAAGCCCCCGTGCCAACGTGGAAGCGAGATCAAAACGGAAACCATCTATATGCATTTCCAGTATCCAGTATCGCAAGCTGTCCATGATCAACTGCAACACATTGGGCAAATGTGCATTTAGTGTATTACCGGTTCCTGTATAATCCATATAAAAACGGCGGTCATAGGCAAGCCTGTAATAAGAAGCATTGTCAATGCCGCGGAATGAAAGAGTCGGTCCCATCTGGTTTCCTTCACCGGTGTGATTATAAACCACATCAAGAATTACTTCTATGCCCGCTTTATGAAGCTCTTTCACCATATTCTTGAATTCAAAGACTTGCTCGCCGGTTGTACCATTGCTTGCATAACGAACTTCAGGCGCGAAAAAACCAATAGTGTTGTATCCCCAATAATTATCCTTTCCATTTTCCTGGAGATGGCGGTCAGAAATAAAAAAATGAATGGGCATCAATTCAATGGCGGTAATGCCAAGTTCTTTTAAATAATCGATAGCAACCGGATGCGCGATAGCTGAATACGTCCCCCTCAAATTTTCGGGAATACCGGGATGTAATTTTGTAAATCCCTTTACATGCATTTCATAAATAATAGACTTGTGATAAGGTATTCTCGGAAATTTGTCGCCTTCCCAATCAAAATTTGAGTCGATCACAACTGACCTAGGCATAAAAGAAACGTTGTCGGTGCTGCTGAAACTAAGATCTGCATCGGGATTTCCTACTTCATATCCAAATAATGAATCGTGCCACCGTACAGGACCCGAAATGGCTTTCGCATAAGGATCGATAAGAAATTTATTAGGATTGAAACGATGACCGTTTTGTGGCTCGTATGGGCCATACACTCTGTAACCGTATAATTGGCCTGGCATTAAACCCAAAATATAAATATGCCAGACGTGATGTGTTCGCTCTTCTATTTTTATTTTCGAAGATTCCGTTTTCTCATCTTTTGAATTAAATAAACAGAGTTCAACCCCGGTTGCATTCTCTGCATAAAAAGCGAAATTAACTCCCTGTCCATCCCAGTTAGCACCCAAAGGAAAGGGACTGCCTGAATAAAGTTTAATATCCATCGGATGATTTTGGTCGAAGTCAATTGATGTCAATATTCTTGCCAAGCATTTGGTTGCGAATTTGGATTTGGAGAATGATCCTTCTCAGAAAGAAATGCTGAACTCCTTCCTTTCACCATTCACCACTCACTTCATAACCATTCTCTAAGCGCCTTTGAAATTTTTGCTGCCTCTGTTATAAATCCGTCGTGTCCATAAGGAGAATCTATTTTTATCAATGTCGAGTTTGGCATGTGCCCGGCGAGAAATTCCTGCTCATGAAGAGGGCAAAGAATATCCGTCGTAATTCCAATGATCAAAGTTTTTTGTTTGAACTTCTGCAAAACCTTTTCTGGTCTTCCTCCGCGGCCACGACCAAGATGGTGCGAGTCCATTGATTTTGTAAGCAGCCAATAGCTATAAGCATTAAAACGGTTTACTAGTTTATCGCCCTGGTAGTTTATGTATGATGAAGCCTTATAGTTATCTAATTTCTCAGCATCAGGGTCAGTTTGTTTATCTACCAGGATCCCATAATTACGGTAAGTTATTACGCCGATGGCGCGTGCAGCTTTCAAGCCTCTTTGCCCTCCGCCAGGCGCATTCGAATTCCAGGTTGGATCAGCTTCAATAGCAAGCCGCTGGGATGTATGCACAGCAATGCCCCACGCACTTTCTGTGGCAGATGTTCCCACCAAAAACAGGTTTTGAATAAGGTCGTTTTCTATGGCGGCCCATTCCAATACCTGGTAACCACCCATGCTGCCGCCCATGAGCAGGTGGATCTTATCAATACCAAGATGTTTCCGCAAAAGAATATGGGCATTCACCATATCTCGTATAGTGACCATCGGGAAACTGCTGAGATAAAGTTTGTTTGTCAGCGGGTCTGTTGTCAGTGGCCCGGTGCTTCCATAGCAACTGCCGATTATGTTAGCGCAAACAATAAAATATTTCGAAGGATCAGCGAATCCATTTTCGCCGATAACGCCTGGCCACCATGCTTCTGCATCCGAGTTTGCGGTTAACGCGTGGCAGATCCATATAACATTACTTTTATCGTCGTTCAATTTGCCGTACGTGTGATAAGCAATGATGATCTGCGGGAGAACAGCGCCATTTTCCAACTTAAAAGGTTCATTATACGTAAATAATTGCATGGTGAGGTCCAATTCAAAACAAAAAATTAAATCCTTAAACTTTCCAAAACCGGCAGCAAAGTAAAGGCTTGCATCAGTTAAATTTGTAAAAACTTCTCATAAAAATAATGGAACAGCACCCAATCACAAAAGTTATCCGCACACGAACAGACCGAACCGATGAAATGGAACATTCATCCCCTCTTTTTTTAACAAGCAGTTTTTGTTTTGACAATGCAGAGGAGATGCGGGCAGCATTTGCAGATGAAACCGACGATAATATTTACAGCCGTTTTAGTAACCCGAACGTAAAAGAATTTGTGGATAGAGTTTGTGTGCTGGAAGGAGCAGAAGCAGGCTATGCCACCGCTTCAGGGATGAGTGCCGTGTTTGCTTCTTTCATGGCATTACTGAAACAAGGCGATCATTTACTTTCATGCAGTTCCATTTTCGGAAGCACGCACACGGTTATCACCAAATTTTTACCAAGGTATGGAATTGAATATAGCTATGTGTCTGCAAATAAACCGGAAGAATGGGAGACGGCGATCAGGCCAAATACGAAAATGATCTACCTGGAAACACCGACAAACCCCGGGCTTGATATCATTGATCTCGAATTTGTATCTGCACTGGCAAAAAAGCATAACCTGATCTTAAATGTCGACAATTGCTTCGCGACCCCGATTAGTCAAAGACCCATTGAGTTTGGAGCTGACCTGTCAGTGCACTCAGCAACAAAATGGATGGATGGCCAGGGCAGAGTTCTGGGAGGTGTGATCGTTGGCAAGAAAGAACTGATACACAACATTTATTTATTTTGCAGAAGCACAGGGCCCGCGCTTTCTCCTTTTAATGCGTGGGTCTTAAGTAAAAGTTTGGAAACATTGGAGGTGAGAATGGAGCGTCATGCCGCGAATGCCCTAAAAATAGCACGCGCATTGAATGATCATCCAAAGATCTCCTGCGTCAGGTATCCGTTTTTACCGAATCACCCTCAATACAAGATCGCAGAAAAACAAATGAAAGATGGAGGAGGTATTGTTTGTTTTGAACTAAAAGGTGGCATTGAAAGCGGAAGAAAATTCCTGGATGCACTGGAGACGCTTTCTCTGACAGCAAACCTGGGCGATTCAAAAAGTATTGCGTCGCATCCTGCCAGTACTACCCACGCAAAATTGACAGAGGCCGAGAGGCAAGCTGTCAACATAACCCCCGGATTGATCCGTATATCTGTTGGACTCGAGCATCCTGATGATGTATTGAATGATATTTTGCAGGCGCTGGAGAAATCGTAGTCTGATTATTCCAGCAAGGAATTTTTATCCTTTTCATATTCTTCATCGATCAACAGGTCTGTTCCATCGGCCGCTGCTGTCGCGAGTTCGTCACACCGGTTATTGAGGGGGTTATCTGCATGGCCTTTCACCCAAACAAATTTCACATGATGCTTTTGCGAAAGTTCATGATATTGCATCCACAGGTCTTTATTTTTTTTGCCGCCTTTGAACTGTGTCGCGATCCAATTTTTTAGCCATCCTTCCTGTATTGCTTTAGCCACATACTGGCTATCCGTATAAATTGTGACATTCATTCCTTCTTTTTTCAAGGCTCCGAGTCCTGCGATCACTGCCATCAATTCCATGCGATTGTTCGTGGTTTTGCGATAGCCCTGTGAAAGTTCTTTTCGATGGTTGCCGCTCATTAATATTACGCCATAGCCCCCGGGTCCCGGGTTTCCACGGGCTGCACCATCTGTGTACATTTGAATGGAATAGGTCATTGATTAGTAGTCAAAGCAGTCAAGGTCAAATAGATCACAAAGGTCAGGTAAATCAGTAGCCGTGTTATTTTATTCTGGACATCACGTTACACCTGGAAAACACCCAGCTTCATCTCCGCAATATCAGGATTTTGATTCGCAGCGGAAATTCCTTCTGAAATAATTTTTCTTGTTTCAACAGGATCGATGATCGCGTCTACCCACAATCTTGCAGCCGCATATTAAAGTGTGGTTTGTTCATCGTAACGGTTCTTTATCTCACTCAGAAGTTTTTGTTCCTGTTCGGAAGCAATTTCTTCGCCTCTTGATTTCATGGCAGATACCTGGATCTGCAATAACGTTTTGGCAGCCTGGTCGCCACCCATGACCGCAATTTTTGCCGAAGGCCATGCATAGATAAATCGCGGATCATAAGCCTTGCCGCACATGGCATAATTCCCGGCGCCGTAAGAATTACCTATGATAATAGTGATCTTTGGCACTACAGAGTTAGCGACCGCATTCACCATTTTTGCTCCATCTTTAATAATGCCCGACTGTTCGCTACGACTTCCTACCATGAAACCTGTTACATCCTGTAAAAAAACAAGTGGAATTTTTTTCTGGTTGCAATTAAGGATAAAACGTGCGGCCTTGTCAGCGCTGTCATTGTAGATAACACCACCCATTTGCATTTCACCCTTTTTATTCTTCACAATTTTTCTCTGGTTTGCAACAATACCTACAGCCCATCCATCTATCCGTCCATATCCGCAAACAATAGTTTTACCATAATCTTCTTTGAATTGCTCGAATTCAGAATCATCAACCATTCGTTCGATGATGTCGATGATATCGTAGGGTTTTCCCTCGGCGGCAAACATGCCGTACAGTTCTTCAGGATTTTTTTTCGGGGGTCTTGAAGATATACGGTCAAATCCTGCATTGGACTTATCACCGAGCATAGACATCATCTTTTTAATATGGTCCATGCATTCCTTTTCAGTCTTGAATTTATAATCCGCAATGCCGGAAATTTCGGTATGGGTCACGGCACCGCCTAAAGTTTCAGTATCGACTTCTTCGCCGATCGCGGCTTTTACCAGGTAGGGACCTGCTAAATAAATAGAAGCGCCTTCCACCATTAAAGTCTCATCACTCATAATGGGTAAATAGGCACCACCGGCTACGCAGGCGCCCATAACCGCAGCAATTTGAGTGATGCCCATTGCACTCATGGTGGCGTTGTTCCTGAAAATTCTTCCGAAATGTTCTTTATCGGGAAAAATTTCATCCTGCATAGGAAGAAAGACCCCGGCACTATCCACCAGGTAGATGATCGGCAGATGATTTTCCATCGCTATCTCCTGCATGCGAAGATTTTTTTTGCCGGTGATCGGGAACCATGCTCCAGCTTTAACCGTCTGGTCGTTCGCTACGATCACACACTGTCGTCCACTTACATAACCAAAACCTGCAACAGTTCCTCCTGCCGGACAACCGCCTTGCTGGTGATACATTTCATATCCGGCAAAAGCACCGATCTCTGTAAAAGGCTTATCCTTGTCAACGAGATAATCAATTCTTTCTCTTGCGGTGAGTTTATTTTTTTCTCTTTGTTTTTGGATCGCTTTTTTGCCTCCTCCTTCATAAATTTTCTCCAGTCGCTTTTGCATCATGCCCAGCGACATTTTCATTTCATCTTCATTCTTGTTGAATTCGATATTCATTGATCAATCGTTAATAGGCAAATATAGTCGATGAAGGAGACAGATAAAACCCGCCTGCCGGCAGGCAGGGACAATAGATAATCGTGAATTGTGAGAGTTACTTCATCATCGCTTCGACATCGATCATCATGGTGTTTTGAAAAACGTGAGAAGAATCTGAGAATTGGTTTCTATCGGGCCATTGTTTGGTGATCATTTTTTCTGCGACCTCACGGTTACCCGTTTTTTCAAAGATCACTTGTTTGACAAAAAATTCGGGCACCCAATTAAAAAATGTAGAGGGCACTCCAAACTCATCCCATGAACGGGTGATCCCATACTTTCTCACAAAGAAATCTTCATGAGGCTGTATAAAATAGACCGTGTCCACGCCGGGACGATAATTGGCGCCGATGAAAGCTCTTACATTCCTGTATTCATTCTTTATGGGGTTGAGGAATTGCCGGACGTAGTTATGCCTGGCGTTGAGTACGAACAGAAATGAAAGTATTGACAGGATAGTTATTTGTCTTTCATGTTTTTTAAAGACTATGAACACCGTGCTTGCAACAAGAAAAAACACAGCCATGTCTAAAGCGAGGAGTGTTCTGTTCGGAAAATAATTTTCTTTTACAATTAGCAAGGGCAGGTATATCACGAGCAATACAAAAACCAGCAGGGCGATTACCTTTAAACGATCCATAATCTCTAATTTGAGAGACGATTGATAAAAATAGAGCCAGGTGAACAAAGTGATCGCATAAATTACAAAACCAGCTATGCTCCTTTCGTTGAACAAGAATGTAAAATGGAATGCTGTGGCCAGGGGCCTGACAAAGAACCTTATCTTGGGAAAAATATTGAAGGAAATTTGGGTCCTTTCGATTGTTTGAACATGACCTGCGGCCAATGAGTATTTAAATAAAAAATAGTAGAACAGGTAGATAAGAAGACAAAATCCGATTGCAATAAATAATATTCGGAAACTGCGTGGCCTTGAAATCAGGTGCAGCAAGAAAGGAAGGAGAAAACAGCCGAATCCGTTTTGATAAGTAAAGAGGGATATTAGTCCGAACAATATCGAAATCCCTATGGTAATTACGGGACGTTCAATTTTCTGGTTCTCAAAATTAATCGCAGCGTATAACACATACCCGGATACTAAACCGCTGGTATTGGCCATAAATAGTCCGACAAGTGACGCCCAACTTACCTGGATCGCAAATGACGGCGTGCACACCAGGTATAGCGTCGAAAAGAAGGCGAGTGATTGCGGCAATTTTTCTCTTGTGATTACTTTTTTTATTACGAGGTACCAGACAGGAAGACAGAAAACCCATCCAACAAATGAAAAGATGCGGATAGAGATGAGGTCATGAATTGTATTTGCATTGCTGAACAGCCAGGTGGTAAGTTCGTCGAACAGGTACCTGCCATGAACAATGGACATATGTACCCCCGATCCTTTTCGATATCGCCATAACTGGACAGCTTCATCGGTATATAAGTATTCAGAATAAAAGATGGGGTGGTAAATCGCAAAAGCGATCAAAATAATTGCCAGGATATAGAAAAGATCTCTCCTGTAGTAGAAACGATTATTGCGCTGTGTTAATTCCATTCCATTTGTTTACAGATCTCTCACTTGCCTCTCAT